>OMNU01000946.1_pt1 | contig 13240 bp, 10 predicted proteins | sample 1673511 | NCBI WGS metagenome assembly OMNU01 (sample SAMEA103958113, study PRJEB25191) | human gut metagenome | reverse complement strand
TCGCACTGAAGTACGGCTGCAACCCCAACCAGAAGCCCAGCCGCATCTATATGGAAGATGGCTCCGACCTGCCCGTGACTGTGCTGAACGGCAAGCCCGGCTACATCAATTTTCTGGATGCCCTCAACTCCATCCAGCTGGTCAAGGAGCTGAAGGCGGCCTGCGGTCTGCCCGCCGCCGCTTCCTTCAAGCATGTGTCCCCGGCGGGTGCCGCCCTGGGCCTGCCCCTGACCGATGTGGAGCGCAGGATGTACCACATTGCTCCGGACTTTGAGCTCTCTCCGCTGGCCTGCGCTTACGCCCGTGCCCGCGGTGCTGACCGCATGTCCTCCTTTGGCGACTGGATCGCCCTCTCCGATGTCTGCGATGTGCCCACCGCAAAGCTCATCCAGCATGAGGTCTCTGACGGCATCATTGCCCCCGGTTATGAGCCGGAGGCTCTGACCATTCTGGCCGGTAAGAAAAAGGGCAACTACAATGTGGTGGCCATTGACCCCGACTACAAGCCCGCCCCTGTGGAACACAAGCAGGTGTACGGCATCACCTTTGAGCAGGGCCGCAACGAGCTGACCATCAACGCCGACACCATGCTGACCAACTGGGTCACCGAGAACAAGAGCGTGACCGAGGAGCAGAAGCGGGACCTGATCATTGCCCTCATCACCTTGAAATACACCCAGTCCAACAGTGTCTGCTACACCGCAGGCGGCCAGACCATCGGCGTGGGTGCCGGCCAGCAGAGCCGCATCCACTGCACCCGTCTGGCGGGCCAGAAGGCCGACAACTGGCAGCTGCGCCACATGGACAAGGTGCTGAACCTGCCTTTCCGTGACGATGTCGCCAAGCCCAACCGCGACAATGCCATTGATGTGTATATCGGTGACACCCCCGAGGATGTCATCGGCGACGATGTCTGGGCCGAGACCTTCACCAAGCAGCCCGCACCCCTGACCGCTGAGGAAAAGAAAGAGTACCTGAGCCATGTTACCGGTGTCTGCCTGGGTTCCGATGCCTTCTTCCCCTTTGGCGACAACATCGAGCGTGCCCGCCGCTCCGGCGTGACCGCCATTGTCCAGCCCGGCGGCTCTATCCGCGACCAGCAGGTCATTGACACCTGCAATAAGTACGGCATTGCCATGGCGTTCTGCGGCATCCGGCTGTTCCATCACTAAAAGAGACGGGTTAAACCTCTCAGTCGCGGGCTTCGAGCGTTAGCGATGATGACGGAGAGGTTGAACAGAGCAGAGGATATCCTAAAAGCAATAACCCATCAGGAGGTTATAGAATATGCAGAAAAAAATCTTAGTGGTCGGCGGCGGCGGCCGCGAGCACGCCATCATCAAGGCACTGAAGAAGAGCCCGGACTGTGGCGAGATCTGGTGCGCTCCGGGCAACGGCGGCATCAGCTATGATGCCAAATGCAAGAACATCAAGGCTACGGACGTAGAGACCATGGTGGCCTTTGCTGCCGAGGAAAAGTTTGATTATGTGGTTGTGGCGCAGGATGACCCGCTGGCGCTGGGTATGGTGGACGCGCTGGCTGCAGTGGGCATCCCTGCCTTTGGCCCGGACAAGGCCGCTGCCCGCATCGAGGCCTCCAAGGTGTTCTCTAAGGACCTGATGAAGAAATACGGTATCCCCACCGCAGATTATGCCACCTTTGATGACCCCGCCAAGGTCATGGATTACATCAAGGCAAAGGGCAAGTACCCCGTGGTCATCAAGGCCGACGGGCTGGCACTGGGCAAGGGCGTGCTGATCTGCGAGAACGAGGAACAGGCCGCCGACGGCGTGAAGGAGATCATGCTGGACAAAAAGTTCGGCGCTTCCGGCAACCATGTGGTGGTGGAAGAGTTCCTCACCGGCCCTGAGGTCAGTGTGCTGAGCTTTACCGACGGCAAGGTGGTCAAGCCCATGGTGTCCAGCATGGACCACAAGCGTGCCAACGACCACGACACCGGCCTGAACACCGGAGGCATGGGCACCGTGGCCCCCAACCCCTACTACACCCCGGCCATTGCTGCCGAGTGCATGGAAAAGATCTTCCTGCCCACCATTCAGGCCATGAACGCCGAGGGCTGCCCCTTCAAGGGCTGCCTGTACTTCGGCCTGATGCTCACCCCGGACGGCCCCAAGGTCATCGAGTACAATTGCCGCTTCGGCGATCCCGAGACCCAGGTGGTGCTGCCCCTGCTGGAGAGTGACCTGCTGAAGATCATGGCTGCCTGCACCGAGGGCACACTGGCCGATACCGAGGTCAAATTCTCCGAGGGCGCGGCCTGCTGTGTTATTCTGGCCTCCGGCGGCTATCCGGTGTCCTATGAAAAGGGCAAGCCTATTTCCGGCCTGACCAACGGCCAGCTGGAAGGGGAGAGCAACATCACAGTCTACCACTCCGGCACGGCACTGCGTGAGGACGGCACGCTGGTCACCAACGGCGGCCGCGTGCTGGGCGTGACTGCAACCGCGCCCCGCCTGACCGCCGCCATCACGCAGGCATACGCCGCCGCTGAGAAGATCAGCTTTGAAAAGCTGCACAAGCGCACGGATATTGGTATGAGAGCGCTGAAAGCAATCGCTGAACAATAAAAAAGAGGGGGATTCACCCATGGTCTATCGTATTTATGTAGAAAAGAAGCCTGGCTTTGATGTGGAAGCCCAGGGCCTGAAAAATGAGCTGGTGAGCCTGCTGGGCATCCAGTCCCTGAGCGGCCTGCGCCTGCTGAACCGCTATGACGTGGAGGGCATCGACGAGGCACTGTTCAACCAGTGCGCTACCACCGTGTTCAGTGAGCCGCCGGTGGACAACACCTATGCGGAGCTGCCTGAATTCGAGGGCATTTCCTTTGCTGTGGAGTACCTGCCCGGCCAGTTCGACCAGCGCGCCGATTCTGCCGCCGAGTGCATCCAGCTCATCAGCCAGGGCGAGCGCCCGCTGGTCCGCTCTGCCCGTGTCTACCTGCTGGAGGGTTCCCTGACCGAGGAGCAGGTGGCAGAGATCAAGAAGTACGTTATCAACCCGGTGGAGGCCCGCGAGGCTTCACTGGAGACCAAAGCTACCCTGAAGATGGAGTATCCCGTGCCCACCGCTGTGGCCACGCTGGAGGGCTTCAACGAGCTGGACGAAGAGGGCCTGAAGAAGTTCATCGACGAAAAGGGCCTGGCCATGGATCTGGGCGATATCAAGTTCTGCCAGGAGTACTTCCGCTCTGAGCACCGCGACCCCACCATCACCGAGATCAAGATGATCGACACCTACTGGTCCGATCATTGCCGCCACACCACCTTCGGCACCATTCTGGATGATGTCCAGATCGACGATGCCGTGGTGCAGGCAGCGTTTGACCGCTACATGGCCATGCGTGCCGACCTGGGCCGTGAGGAGAAGCCCCGCTGCATGATGGATCTTGCCACCATCGGTGCCAAGGAGCTGAAGAAGCAGGGCATCCTCAAGAATCTGGACGAATCCGAGGAGATCAACGCCTGCACCGTCAAGATCAAGTGCGATGTGAACGGCAAGGATGAGGACTGGCTGTTCCTGTTCAAGAACGAGACCCACAACCACCCCACCGAGATCGAGCCCTTCGGCGGCGCGGCCACCTGCATCGGCGGGTGCATCCGCGATCCGCTCTCCGGCCGTGCCTACGTCCATCAGGCAATGCGTGTGACGGGCGGCGGCGACCCGAGAAAGGCGCTTGCCGAAACGCTTTCAGGCAAGCTCCCGCAGCGCAAGCTCGCCCAGACCGCCGCGGCGGGCTACTCCTCCTACGGCAACCAGATCGGCCTTGCCACCGGCCATGTCGCGGAGCTGTACCACGAGGGCTATGTCGCCAAGCGCCTTGAGTGCGGCGCGGTCGTCGCCGCCGCGCCCGCGAGCAATGTCGTGCGCGAGCGTCCCGCGCCGGGTGATGTGGTCATCCTGCTCGGCGGGCGCACGGGCCGCGACGGCTGCGGCGGCGCGACCGGCTCCTCCAAGAGCCACGATATGAAATCGCTTTCCACGATGGCGAGCGAGGTGCAAAAGGGCAATGCGCCCGAGGAGCGCAAGATCCAGCGTCTGTTCCGCGACGGCGCGGTCACGCGCCTCATCAAGCGCTGCAACGACTTCGGCGCGGGCGGCGTGTCCGTCGCGGTCGGCGAGCTGGCGGACGGACTCATCATCGACCTCGACGCCGTGCGCAAGAAGTACGAGGGCCTCGACGGCACGGAACTTGCGATCTCCGAATCGCAGGAGCGCATGGCGGTCGTCGTCGCACCGGAGAACGAGGCGAAATTCATCGCCGCTGCCGCGGCGGAAAACTTAGAGGCCTACCGCGTGGCGGTCGTGACCGAAAGCCCCCGCATGGTCATGCGCTGGCGCGGACAGACGATCGCAGACCTCTCCCGCGCCTTCCTCGACACCAACGGCGCGACGAAGCACGCCTCCGTCGCCGTCCCCGCGAGGGAATGTGCCGCTCCCGCCGCAGCTCAAACGCTGCGCGGCATGGCGGGCAGCCTCAAGAGCGCGTCCCGCCGCGGTCTTGTCGAGCGCTTCGACTCCACCGTCGGCGCGGGGACGCTCCTCATGCCCTTTGGCGGCAGGACGCAGCGCAGCCCCGCGCAGGCGATGGCGGCGCTCCTGCCCGTCCTCCCCGGCGAGAAGACCGCGCAGGGCAGCGTGATGGCCTGGGGCTGCGACCCCGACGCGCTGAGCGCCGACCCCTATCGCGGTGCGCACGACGCGGTCTATACCTCGGTCGCCAAGCTCGTCGCCGCAGGCGCAGACTATCATAAGGCATATCTTTCCCTGCAAGAATTTTTTGAAAAGCTCCGCAATGAGCCCGCGCGTTGGGGCAAGCCCTTCGCGGCGCTGCTCGGCGCGCTGGACGCGCAGCTGGAGCTGAGCGCCGCCGCCATCGGCGGCAAGGACTCCATGTCCGGCAGCTTTCTTGACCGCGATGTGCCGCCGACGCTCATCTCCTTCGCCATCGCGCCGCTGCTCGAAGGCGAGCTGCTGACGACCGACCTGAAGGCGGTGGGCCACGGCGTCTACCTCTTCGCAGGCAAAACGCCCGAGCAGCAGGCCGCCGCGTGGGAGCGTTTCACCGCACTTGCACGCGCGGGCAAGGTCGTGAGTGCGTGGGCGGTCGAAAACGGCCTTGCCGAGGCGGTGATGAAGATGTCCTTCGGCAACGAGATCGGCTTCGCCGCGGAAAATACGGTGCTTGACTGGTTCGCCCCCATACCAGGCGCGATTGTCGCCGAGCTAAGCGATGAAGTCTCCGACGCCGTGCGCATCGGCGTCACCACAGCGGAAAAGGCCATTGCCCTCGGCGCGGACAGTGCCTCCATCGAAGAGCTTGCCGCGCTGAACGACGCTGTGCTCGAAGCCGTCTACCCGACAAAGACGCGGGACAGCGGCACGGTCGAGAGCTTTTCCCATGAAACGAAGGCGCGTGTCGCCCCCGCCGTCAAGCAGGCGCGTCCGAAGGCGCTCATCCCCGTTTTCCCCGGCACGAACTGCGAGTACGACACGCAGCGCGCGCTTTCGGAGGCAGGCGCGGACGCCGAGCAATTCATCGTCCGCAACCTCACGAGCGCCGATGTCGCAGACAGCGTCGAGCGCTTTGCAGCTGCTGTCAGGACCGCGCAGATGATCGTCATTCCCGGCGGCTTCTCCGGCGGCGACGAGCCGGACGGCAGCGCGAAGCTCATCACCGCGTTTTTCCGCAACGCCGCCGTCCGCGAGCAGGTGACGGCGCTGCTCGAGCAGCGCGACGGCTTGATGCTCGGCATCTGCAACGGCTTCCAGGCGCTCATCAAGCTCGGCCTCGTGCCCTACGGAAGGATCATGGATACCGACGAGTCCTTCCCGACACTCACCTACAATGTCATCGGCCGCCACCAGTCCAAGCTCGTGCGCACGCGCGTGTGCTCGACGCGATCTCCGTGGCTTGCGGGAACAGAGGTGGGAGATATTTACACCGTTCCCATTTCGCACGGCGAGGGGCGTTTTCTCGCCTCGCAGGAGCTGATCGAACAGCTTGCCGCAAACGGCCAGATCGCCACGCAGTATGCAGGCCTTGACGGATATGCTACAATGGATATTGCTTTCAATCCCAACGGCTCCGTCTGCGCCATCGAGGGCATCACCTCCCCCGACGGGCGGGTGTTTGGCAAAATGGGGCACAGCGAGCGCATCGGCCCCGCGCTTTACCGAAACGTGCCTGGCGATTACGATATGCACCTGTTCGCCTCGGCGGTGCGTTACTTCAAAAAATAGGAGGGCAAGTCATGGCCTATTACTATCCCGATCCGTCTCATACCTTCAGCGAGTACCTGCTCGTACCGGGCTACACCTCGGAGGAGTGCGTGCCCGACCACGTTTCGCTCAAAACGCCGCTGGTCAAATACCGCAAGGGGCAGGAGGACTGCCCTATCAGCCTGAATATCCCGATGGTCTCGGCGATCATGCAGTCGGTGTCGAACGACACGCTCGCCGTCGCGCTTGCCAAGGAGGGCGGGCTTTCGTTCATCTTCGGCTCGCAGTCCATCGAAAGCGAGGCGGAGATGGTGCGCCGCGTGAAGAGCAGCAAGGCGGGCTTCGTCGTCAGCGCCTCGAATCTCACGCCTGAGCACACGCTGGCCGATGTGCTCGCGCTCAAGGAGAAAAACGGCTTCTCCACCGTCGCCATCACTGAGGACGCCATGCCCAACGGGAAACTCCTCGGCATCGTCACGAGCCGTGACTACCGCGTCAGCCGCATGAGCACAGACCTCAAGGTGCGCGATTTTATGACGCCGCGCGAAAAGCTCATCACTGCTCCCTCCTCCACCACGCTCAAGGAGGCCAACGACATCATTTGGGAGCACAAGCTCAACGCCCTGCCCATTGTGGATGAGAACGACTGCCTGCGCTACTTCGTTTTCCGCAAGGACTACGCCGAGCACAAGGAGCACCCCCTCGCCCTCCAGGACGCGCAGAAGCGCTATCTGGTCGGCGCGGGCATCAACTCCCGCGACTACCACGAGCGCATCCCCGCGCTCGTTGAGGCGGGCGCGGATATTCTCTGCATCGACTCGTCCGAGGGCTACTCTGTCTGGCAGAAGAAGGTCATTGACTTCGTGCGTGAGAACTACGGCAATACCGTGAAGATCGGCGCGGGCAATGTGGTCGACCGCGACGGCTTCCGCTTCCTCGCCGAGTGCGGCGCAGACTTTGTCAAGGTCGGCATCGGCGGCGGTTCCATCTGCATCACGCGCGAGACCAAGGGCATCGGCCGCGGTCAGGCGACCTCTCTCATCGAGGTCTCCGCCGCGCGCGACGAATATTTCCGCGAAACGGGAGTCTATGTTCCCATCTGCTCCGACGGCGGCATCGTCCACGACTATCACATGACGCTCGCCCTCGCCATGGGCGCGGACTTTCTGATGCTCGGCCGCTACTTCGCCCGCTTTGACGAATCGCCCACGAATAAGCTCCTTGTCAACGGCGTGTATGTCAAGGAATACTGGGGCGAGGGCTCGAACCGCGCGCGCAACTGGCAGCGCTACGACCTCGGCGGCAAGACGGGTCTTGCCTTTGAGGAGGGCGTGGATTCCTATGTCACCTACGCAGGCTCTTTGCAGGATAATGTCGCGCGTAGCCTTTATAAGGTCAAATCCACCATGTGCAACTGCGGCGTGACCACGATCCCCGATCTTCAGAAGAACGCGAAGCTCACGCTCGTCTCCGCCACCAGCATCGTCGAGGGCGGCTATCACGATGTGATGCTCCGCTCCACCGGCAAGGGGAATGACTGAGCAGGGGCGCGCCAATTGACAACGCAAAGCGCATCCAGCTTATCGCTTATTGGGCGTAGATTTTCAGAAAGATCATGGAAGCGTACGGTGCAGCCGCTGGCGCACCACTGAGGGCAGCAGGGGCGAGTCCTTCTTCGGTGACGGAAACAGCCATCTGGAAGCATTCCTTTTTCGGTACTCCTTTGGCGCTGCATGAAGTGATTTCTTCATGCAGGAAAACGTCCTTTGAAGAGATAGATGGAAAAAAGCAAGCCAAGGACACTCTCCTTGGCTTGCTTTTTCATAAGCTCAGATCATGCGGCATTGCCGCCCGCAAGGCAGGCGGCAAGAAGGGCGACGAACTCCGTGGGATGCGGCTTGCGCTCCAGCGGACACCTCGTTATCGCCCGCAGCGTTCGCCTGTCTGTTTTCCAGATCAGATCCACCGCAAAGCAGATGCTGCGCTTTATATCAAGGCTGCCGGTGTGATAGTGCTGCGCGACCGCCGGATACAGCCATCGCTCGGCAAGCATCGCCCGATCAGGTCTCCGGACTGTCAGATATACCGCATACGAGACATGAAAAAACCAGGAGCTGTCAGCTCTCAGACCGAGCCCGCGCAAAAGCCCGTATATTTCCCCAATGTCCACGGAGCATTACGCCACCTCTCTGTCTTCAACTTTTGCGATCTCCTCCCGCAGGGACGAGAGCAGCTCTTTGATCTCGTGCTCCTCCAGCATGAGCAGAAGGAACACCAGCGCGACCGCGGAAAAGCAGTATATGCCCCGCTCCAAATCGCTGTACGCGCGGCCTGTGATGCGAAGCCGCTCCGCCATCTCCTCCTGTGTCAGCCCCCTGCGCCTGCGCAGTGCGCTGACATATCCTGAAAAGAAGCTCCTGAGCGCTTCTTTATATAATTTCATAGGCTAAGACCTCCGTTTCGACGGGTTTCGGCATTTCTGTAAAAATCCTACCCCTTCACGAAGCGCGCTTCCATGCAGCACACTTCATACCGCCCGTAAAATGGCAGCACCCCCCTCTCCTTATACAGAAGCGTCAGCAGGATGCTCTCCGCCTTCTGCTCATACCAGGAAAAACCAAGTCCGCACAAAAAAGCTGTAAATTTTCTCCCGCTTGGGCAAAAAGTATGATATACTCGATTTATTCCTGTGCCGGAGGTGCATCATGAGCCGATATGACGCTGTTGTGAAAATGTGGCAGGACTGGAACGTCCACACCGTGGATGACCTTGCTCTGCGACTGGATAATTTCCGCATTCTGTTTGCCTACAACTCCGGCAAGCTCGAGAATGCCGAGATCAACTACCACGACACCCGCGAGATTTTTGAAAACGGCAAGGTCGTGGGCTATACCGGCAGCACCCGCACCCTGTTCGAGCAGCAAAATCAAAAGGTGTGCTACGACTTCTTGCAGGACAAACTCATCGCAAAAGAGCCGCTGTCTATCGAGCTGATCTGCGCCGTCCACCGCGCATTGACCGAGGGTACTTACGATGAGCGTCGCTACATCGTGAACGGTGAGCGTCCCGGCGAATTTAAGAAGCACGACTATGTGACCGGCAAAAACGAGGTCGGTTCGCCGCCCGACGAGGTAGAGAACGACCTTGCGGAGCTGATCGAAGAAGTCAACGCCATCGGCGCGAAAGCGCCATTGAAGGCAGGGGCGTACCTCCACGCTCGCTTTGAGAATATCCATCCCTTTGCGGACGGGAACGGGCGTGTGGGGCGGACGCTGCTGAACTATTGGCTGATGAGCAACAACTATCCGCCCGCCATCGTCTACGAGGAGAATCGCCGCGCCTATTATGACGCGCTGCAAGCCTATGACGAACAGGAGGACTTGACCCCGCTAGTGCAGTTTTTAGAGGCTCAGACGGTCAAAACGTGGTCGCGCAACATGGACAGTAAAAATCCGACACCGCACAAAAAGCTGAACTCGTTTTTGCTGTGACGCTTGATGCAAGACAAGAAACGCTCTCGTCAGAGGGCGTTTTCTTTTATGTCTGCACATCGGGACTGCTGCTCACGACCGAGGGATTTCGGGCAAATGCTGTGCATCGAGCATATTGCTTCCTTTTGGTGTTTTCGGTATGATAAGCAAGGAAACTCCCCTGTCGGGGGCAAAATTGACCTTGTGATCCAACTGCGGGGAGCCGCAGAAATAGATTTTCAGAAGGAAAGAAGAAATGATGCAACGAAAACTGCTATCTCTTGTTCTTGCCTTTGCCATGACGGCCGGTCTGCTCACCGTAGGCGCGGGCGCGGCGGGGCCAGCCTACGGCGACACCGTGGGCCACTGGGCCGAAGGCTCCATCGGGCGCTGGATCGAGCATGGTATCGTTCAGGGCAGCAACGGCGCGTTTGCCCCCAACGCGCCCATCGCCCGCGAGCGCGCCATGGTCATATTGGGACGCGCAATGGGCATCGAGCCCATCGAAAATCCCGATTTGACGAAATCAGGTGGTCTCCAACAATCTGTTGTCGCAGCTTGTTTCCGTGGAGTAATCGAGTTTTACTCTCTTTGAATTCCAGAAATCCCTGTTTCGTGGAAGGGGTTGCGATACGGTCATCCGAAAAATGTTCAAGTTGGTTATTTTCACATCCTGCTTCAAAATACAAGAAACGGAGACTGAAGCGAACCGCTTCGGCCTCCGCTGTTCTATGCGCTTTCCCTTTCTACAAGGATTTCATTCATGCTCACGCCCCACAGCCGCGAGACCGCGTAGAGGTTATCTACGCTCGGAAGGCTCCTTCCCGCCTGCCATTGGTACACGCCCTGCGGGCAGCCCAGACCGAGGTATTCCTGCAGCTCCTTCACGCTGTACCCCTTCTCCAGCCGCAGGCGGCGGAGGTTTTGGCCCGTGGCGGCAATGTCGATAACGGGATAGCGCGGCAGTTCCCTTCTCTCCATGCCGCCGCCTCACGCGCTGCGCCCAAGGCGCAGCAGATTGGTCCGGGCGACGAGCTTGGACTTACGCGGGTATGGGATGCACTGCATCGCGGTGTTCAGCGCCTCGCGGCTCCCCACGAGGATGACCTCCTTCCCAGCTTGTGAGATCGCGGTGTAGAGCAGGTTGCGATACAGCATTCTTGTAGTCGCCATGCTCACCGGCATGAGGACGGTGTCGTACTGGCTGCCCTGACTTTTGTGTACCGTCAGCGCATAGGCGAGCGCAAGCTGCGGCGGGGGCGCGTCATCATGACCGATGCCGTATTCGCCCTGTCCACGGTCGATTTGCCATGTCTTCAGCGTACCCCTGACTGCCAGCGCGGCGACACGGTGCGGCTTCTCTCCGCGAATATGCAGCACACCGACATCGCCGTTGCAGATGTTGTAATAAGCGTTGTTCTGGGTAACGATGACACGGTCGCCGTCACGGAATTTTCCCCATGCCGGCTTTTCCGCCGTCAGCGGGTTGACTTCGTTCTGCAGGCGCGTGTTGAGCGCCTGCACCGAAAAGCCGGTTTTTACCCTCACCGGCGAGAGGACCTGAATGCTCTCGCCCGCCCGATAACGCCGCGCAGCCTCCTCGCACAGAAGGTCGGGAATGGCGCGGTCATCCGCGGGAAGCAGGCGGAAGCTGTCATCCCACCGCAGTTCGTGCTCCCCGTTCAGCTTCGGGAAGTCCACGACATTCTGACGCAACGCCGCGGCATCCGTGCTTTGACGGTACTACTGCTGCAAGCAGATAGAAGGGACGCCGAGCGTCAGAAGGTCGGAGAGGACGTTTCCTGCCCCGACGGACAGCAGCTGATTCGGGTCGCCGAGCAGGGCAACGCGGCAATTCCTGCGAACACGGTTGAGGATGCCGGCGAGCATCTCCAAGGACACCATCGACGCCTCATCGACGACGACCAGTCCGATGCAGTTCCACGAAACGGCATCCAGAAAGTTTGCATCTGGGCTTTTCCCAAGCGCGCCGTGGACCGTGCGTGCCTCGATCCCGGTGCGCTCGGTGAGGTTGCGCGCAGCCTTGCCGGTCGGGGCGGCGACCACATACGGCACAAAAGCGTCATTGCGCTCTCTGAAGCAATGCACGATGGCTTCAATGAGCGTGGTCTTGCCGCAGCCCGCGCCGCCGAGAATAATGGAGAGGCTGCTGTTCAGCGCCAGCTCGATCGCCTCGCGCTGCTGTTCGCTGAGGAGAATGTCACCGGCGCGGAGCTCCCTCGGGATCTCCATGACCGGCAAAGCCGGGGCTTTAAGGATGTCAGCGAGCCGCTCCGCCGCAGTCACCTCATATGCCGAAATTCAAATGCTGGTACTATGAGCAGGCAATCAAAGACGGCAGTGAGGACAGACTAAAGACACTGATTCCCGACCACTTGCCGGACGGAATCCGAAAAGCATATGAAAACGCGCATAGCTAACCTTTCCCGTGCTATGTATCGTCTGATTCAGAGCAAAAATACCCCGTTGGTTTCCCAACGAGGCATCAAAGATTATAATGTTTTAATTTGAAAACTATTATTCTCCACAAAATTAAATGCTTCAGGCGTTTTTGCCATCCACAAACGTGCATAATCCAGCTTATGACGCTCAAGCATGGAACGACAATCTTTTGTTTTCATCTTACAAAAGTCCGTCTTGAAATTTTTAACGCTTCCACTTTTGGTCAGTTCCATCGCAGTTCGCACATCTGTACACCGAACTAACTCATCCTCCAAATTCAGAACTTGTGGAAGAAAAATGATTTTCAGCTTTCCGCAATACCGGGTGAGAAGTTCCAAGTTCTTTTTTAGGTTTGATGTCTGTGGTACATCGGTATCAAATACCAAAACGACAGTCGTTCCCGCCTGAATAGACAACATCTGTGACTTGGGAATCAAATTCTGCACCACATTGAAGACCTTTATCTTCCCCGGAATCAATCTTTCCGGTGCTTCTTTTAAGGCCGCGATCAGTTGTTGTTCACAGGGGCCCTCTACATAATAGATGCACTTATTGTTCATCTTCCCACCCCATTTCCAACTCGTCCAAAAGCGAATCCTGCGGAAGCGAGTCAAACACATCATTCTCGACCGCACAGCGTAAAGAGTCTGTATTTCGTTTCAGTACATCCGATGCAAAAACAGCAGGAACTTGATATATGCCTTCCTCCAGATGTTTACATAAAAACACATAACTATTCTTTGGCAGGTTCAAATCCAGCATATCTGTATCCCGTGCTGTACACAGGGCTCAGACCGTTTCGCTTTCCTTCTCTGTTATGCCTTAATCAACGACCAGCCTTGGCTCTTAGTCTGGAGCTGTACCATGTGGGCAAAAATGCCGCCCTTATGCAGCAACTGTGCAGGCGATCCCTGTTCTGCTACTGCTCCATCTTTGAGCACCACAATCTAGGTCTCGGCGGCTCCGGTGCTTTCGTGGATGATCTTGCGCAGCTTGCCGCTGCCAAAAGTTTCGGCAAAGCCCAGCGGCAGCACCGCCAGATGCTCCGACACCGCCAGCCGCAGAT
>OMNU01000936.1_pt1 | contig 13328 bp, 7 predicted proteins | sample 1673511 | NCBI WGS metagenome assembly OMNU01 (sample SAMEA103958113, study PRJEB25191) | human gut metagenome | reverse complement strand
TTTATCGCCTCCTGTGTTATTTTAGAGGAGAAGACAGGTAGTCTTCAAGTTATTTTCTGTAAATAACGACAAAATACGGAATGGCTCTTTCGGAATTTACGCCTGCGGAGATACATCTATCTACGAAACAGGAAGTGGCTGATAGCCATCAGAGCCTTAAGCAAGAGGTACGGGAAGGCCGTCTCGGAATTTACGCCTGTGGAGATGCCACCATTGACGAAGCAGGAAGGTTGAAAGAAAGGCCACGGCCAATAAAAAAGCACCTCCCGCTTGCCGGCGGGAGGTGCAGGATACAAGACAGCGAGAAACCATCAAGTACCAGTGCAAGGTTATTTTATCATGGTTTCTCGGAAAAATCAATTGGAAAAGGAGTTACCATGAATTGCATTTTACTCGACCGCCGGGACTCGGCGAAATACTTAGGGATCTCAGTTTCGAATCTTGACCGCCTTCGTGCAGCGGGGGAACTTCCTGCTGTCCAATACCGGCGTAAGGGAAACGTCCGTTATCGCGAGGAGGACTTGAGGAAATTTATTGAGCAGCGGGTTGATAACGTGGATCGCGGCAGAGCGGATTTTCATCCCAGCTTTCGCGGTGGCAACGGAAAGAGGGGGCGTAATTGATGCCCCGGAGAAAAGAAAAGACAGTAGTTCGAAATGGAATCGAGTACTATTGTAAAAGCATTCGCGATGAACGCGGAAAGTATATCACTGTCTATGGTAGAACAATTGCAGAGCGCGACGAGAAGGTAAAAAAGCGGGAGGCCGAGATTCATCTTCGCCGCAAAATTAAGGAATTCCCAACTTTCAGCGAACGCGCAACGGAGTGGCTGTCGGATAAGTCCGCTGACCTAAAGCGGAACACCTATAACAATTATGAACAGATCATCCGCACACACTTCATCCCTGTGCTTGGTGACAAGCGATTGATCGACATCACCGGCGAAGATATAAAGAAGGCTATGGCTGTAGCAGAGGCGCAGTCCGCGTCCGTTTATCGCAAGGCTTCTATGCTAATCAAACAGATTTTTGCCGATGCCCTCACCTGTGATTTGATCCAGGTTGACCCAACGACAAAGTATACCTTTAAACGCGTGAGGCGCGAAAAAGAGGATACAGGGGAGGAATACTTGACGGATGCGCAGGTTGCCACGCTACTTGCCGCGATCAAAGGAATTTATCCTCTGGAAACGTTTGTCAAATTGGGGCTTTATGCAGGACTGCGGCGCGAGGAGTCTCTGGCACTCCAATGGGACTGCGTTGATCTCAATGCGGACACTCCGCAGATCGAGGTTACGCGTACATGTATCTTTTGCCACAATCGTCCGGAGATTTCCAATGTGACCAAGACCGCAGCTGGCCACCGTAATATACCTATTCCAGTGCCCCTTTTCAATCATTTGAAAGGAATCAAAAAGAGCGTTGCCTCTGATTTCGTCATTTGTAATAGCAGCGGCCTTCCGTTGAGTGAGACACAATTCCGGAATATGTGGCGGAAAATCAAGCGGCGCAGCGTTGGGCCGGACGAGTATATTCGCTACAACCAGCGTGGAAGGAAGGCTTGCTCCGTTAAGCGGGAAGCCGGCCAGACTGCTGCCCACAATCCCAATGTACGCTATATCATTGACTTCCCGGTTAAAACACACATGCTTCGAAAGACCTATATCACAAACCTGATTTATAGTGGGGTCGATGTTCGCACGGTAATGGATTATGCCGGGCACAAGAATCCCGATGTTACCCTCAAAATCTACGCACAGGCCAAGAGCGCAGAAAAACGGACAGAGTCTGCAAAGCAGATCAATGAGGTTTTCCCGTCCGATCCTACCACATAACTATCCCCCGCAGGCACCATACGCACACCTTAAAAGACAAAATCGACGACAAATTTCATTCGTCAAACCCGCAAGTCGTTGCAAATACAAGGGTTTCTGCCAAGTGAGCGCAAGAAGTACGGTCTGAAGGCCGCCCGTCGCGCACCGCAGTTCTCCAAGCGCTGATCGGACGCAAATTCACAGCTCAAAAGCTCAAAAACCCCGGAAAATCCGCATTTTCCGGGGTTTTTCTTATGCTCATTTTTCATAAAATATGACTGATTTTCTCCATCCTTTCCTTTGACCATCGACCGTTTTGCAGAGCCTATTATACCACGCAAGCATAAGGCCTATGTTAAGCAAGAGGTCTTTGGGGCGATTGGAACAGCGAAAGACTGGCTTTTACTACCCGGTTGACAAAACGGACCATTTCCTCTTTGCTGTACTTGTCATAGCCCTCCACGACGACATGCATCAAACCGTTTGACAGATGGGTATACATCATTTCCAGCTCTGTCTCACTGGCTCCGGGCAGTTCTTTCCGCCAGTAAGCAATGCTGTCCGCCTTGGCCAGGGCAATCATCCGCATAAGGACGGTTGCGTTTGTATTCCCCAGAATTAGAATTCGACACGCCGCCTGATTCTGATCGACCATATCGTAGATGGCTTCGATCAGAGCCGTCACATCAAGCGAATTGACATAGCGAAGGGAGTCCTCAAATGTATCGATGAGTTCATTCTCAATGCTCTCCATCAGGGCAAAGCAATCGCTGTAATGGGCATAGAAGGTGGCACGGTTAAGCTGCGCCAGCGCGCAAACCTCCTTCACCGTAATTCTGTTTACAGGTTTTTCCTTCAGCAGCTTCAGAAAAGACTGCTTGAGCACCATTTGCGTATAGCGTTTCCTTGCATCCATCTTCTCCATATAGAGCCCCTCCAAAAAAAGTTTACAAAGAAAAGCAACGCTTTGACAGAAAGTGTTGCTTTTCTTTCGGTCGTATGGCAAGTGCTGATTGTTTCTGTCTTTCCCCTCAAGTATACTGTACTTGTGAAAGATAATCAACACTTGCATGCTTATTTGAGGAGGCTTTTTTAATGTATGATAAATATCTTGTTACAGGTGCTACCGGCTTCCTTGGCAGAGCTGTTGTAGAAGCGCTGGTACGCCGCGGCACACGAGTGCATGCGCTTGCGCTGCATGATGACCCCTATATCAATTTGCTCCCCAAAGAAGTCCATACCGTCATCGGTGATGTGTGTGCGGAAAACTCACTGACAGACTTCTTCGCGGATGCGGACAGCCGTACCTGTGTGATTCACTGCGCCGGTATCGTCTCCGTCGCGTCCAGACCCGGTTCGAGGCTCTATCAGGTCAATGTAGGGGGGACATGGAGCGTTCTCCGGCAATGTATGGAGCATGATGTGGGCAAAATGGTCTATGTCAGTTCCGTCCATGCCATACCGGAAAAGCCAAAGGGCTGCACCATTACGGAGGATTGCGAATTCTCCCCGGGGCTTGTGGACGGCGATTACGCCAAGAGCAAGGCAACCGCAACAGAGCTTGTCTTCAATGCGGCAGAGCGCGGGCTGAATGCCAGCATTGTCTTCCCCTCCGGTATCATCGGGCCGGGCGATATACAGGGAGGGAGCTTCACCTCAATGGCGAAATCGTTTCTTTCCGGAAAGCTGCCCTTTGCCGTTTGCGGCGGATATGACTTCGTGGATGTGCGAGATGTGGCAAAAGGCCTTCTCGCCTGTTCCGAAAACGGAGAGCCCGGCAAAGGATACATTTTGTCCGGCCACTATGTCACCATTCGCAAGATGCTTCAGCTCGTGGGAAAGACTGCAAAGCTGAAGTATCGCTCCATCTGCCTGCCACTGGGGCTTGCAAAGCTGGCGGCTCCATACTATGAACGTCGAAGCCTGAAGGAGCGAAAGCCGCTGTTTTTCACCCCTTATTCCGTTGCTGTTCTTGCCTCAAACGGGCAATTCAGTCATGCCGCAGCATCGGAATGCTTTGCGTATCATCCGCGCCCGGTGGAGGATACTTTGCAGGACATGACAGCCTGGCTTTTGGAGCAGAGGAAAAAGGACGAGGTGTGACCTCACATCAACAAAAAGCACCTTGGATAGACTGCACATGCTACTGATATGCTCCGCGATCTCAGTTGTCATCAACAGGCTGTCCTCCGCCCTTTGCGGTTATCTGGAAGCCATGTTTGAATAAGATATGCGGCGCTGTAATTGCAGCACATCCGGTTTTAGACAATCGGGTGTGCTGCTTTTCTCATACCGGACAGCATTTTTCTTCTGTGCCTTAACCGAACATTCACCCCTTGAGAGCTGCTTTTTGGCGGCTCTCAAATTTTTTTGAAAAATTTTGCGTTTTGGGTGAGAGTTTTTCCGATTTTTTGTACCTATATAAGTGAAAGGTTTTTTATCACATTTCCAGACAAACCGGAAAGGAGGTTCAAACGATATGTACGATACCGCAAGACGGGTCACGCTCGTCAAGCAGCGGGTGCGGGAAAACACCCGCCGAAAACGGCGGCGCGGCATCTATGGACTGAGCGCCGCGTGTATGCTGCTGTTCGCGGTCTTGACGCAGACGGTGGGCACGGTCGTCGGGCCGGGGCAGACAGCCGCATGGGGCGTGTTCGGCGCGATGCTGCTGCGGGAGGACGCGGGCGGCTATGTGCTGGTGGCCGTCGTCTCCTTTGCCGCGGCGGCGACGATCACCGCGCTGTGCTTCCGGCTCAGAAACAGAGAAAACCGGAGAAAAGACGGGGCGAACAAGCACGCCCGACACGAACAGGAGGAGAAAAGCCAATGAAAAAACGAATACTCAGTATCCTGCTACTGTGCTGCATGGTGCTGACCATGCTGCCGACAGCGGCCTTTGCGGCAGATACAGGAAAGGCGATCCAGCTTGGCACAGACGCACTAAGTAAAAATGTAAACACAGCGAGCGCACCGACCGTGTATTTCGGGCAAGACCATGAAAATAATCCTGCTGCATGGCGTGTGATCGGCTATAACGGAAACGGCGTTGCAAGCGCACAGGGGGATATGACCCTGCTTGCGGCGGGCAATATGAGCTCAGTGTTGCAATTTGCCGATTTCGGAACAAACAACAGATATGCATCGAGTTATTTGAAAACCGCAATAGACGCGCTTGCAGAAAAGCTGACGACAGAAGAAAATACTGCCGTAAAGAAACGGACGCTTACAAGCGGAAGCTACAACGGAGAAAATACCGACTGTGTAGCAGGAGAGCAGGTGGATAACGCTGTATTCTGGCCACTTTCCACAGCGGAAGCGTTTGCGGTAAATCAGGATCTGCGAATTGTGGATCCCGAACATCCGAGTTGGGCGTCAAGCTATTGGTGGCTGCGCTCCCCTGGTTACTCTGATCACGATGCCGCCACCGTGAATGGTGATGGTTCTGTCGTCTACTCTGGGAACGCTATCAGCAGTTGGTGGTGTGTTCGTCCCGCTTTTAACTTAAATTCAAGCTCCGTACTCTTTACATCCGCCGCTGTGGGAGGAAAGCCTGACGGAGGCTTGACCCCGATTTCCAAATACACTGGAAACGAATGGAAGCTGACGTTGAAGGACAGCAACCGCAATTTTGCCGTAACGGAAACAACCGTCAGCGGCGACCCCGGCGATACCGTTACGCTGCATTACACCGGGGCGACCGCAGGGATAAATGAATATATCTCTGTCATCCTTGCGGATAACAGCGGCGCACAGTATTATGGCAGAGTAGCGCAGCCTACTGCCGAAAACGGAACGGTTGAGATCAAAATCCCGTCCGGCCTTGCACCGGGCAGCTATACCTTAAAGGTCTTCAGCGAGCAGTGCAACGACGATAAAAAGACCGACTATGCAAGCGATTTTGTAGACATCGATCTCACCGTTGGGTATCAAGAGCAGTTTACCCTCACTCCCGGCGGCGTCTATTACTTTGACCTCTCCGGCGTGAGCATTCCCGGCACGGCAAACGGCTCTCTGCCGGACAAAACAATGCATTATGTCCCCTTTACCTATGCCGGGACAGTGGACGCCTACAAGCTCACATCAGAGATGGCCACCACCGAGGAGTATGCACAGCAGAACGAATATGCCCATAGCCTGTTCGTGGCGGACTATGCCGTAACGCATGCGGTAAGCTGGGATGACCTGAACGCCACAGGGCTGATTTTTGGCAAAGGCTACGCCACCGGCAGCGTGGACTATACGCTGCGTGCGCCGTCCGGGGGAAGTGGTGGTACAGGCTCGGGTGCTTTAGAACGCGGCACGCCCCAAAGCAACGAATGGGACAGGATACTGGACAAGGACGACGGATATATCAAAAACTGGAGAGATATAGGTTCCTGGGGACAAGATACTTTACCCAATACGCTATCGAACCGTGTGATTCGCGGCCGGTACGATTTGCCCCGCAAATATGCCGGCGCCAATACTACGCTCTCCTTCCCGTTCCTCGGTTTCCGCCCCGTCCTTGAAGTCCTGAACTCTGACACACTGGGTTCTGACGGACTGAAGGCCGTTACCCTTGACCTTGGCGGCGGAAAATTTGGAGGAAGCTCGGATACTATCCAGATCATTGTGAAAACCGGCGAGAGCTTTACCGCGCCTGCGTCCGACGGTCTGACCCGCCCCGACGGAAATACCGGCAGCTACTTCGAGTGGCTTGGCAGCGATGGCGAGCTCTACGCTCCGGACGATAATGTTCCGGCGGACGTAACCAAGCTGACGGCGCAGTTTGTTCCCCCAGAGCAGTTCAACCTTGCTCCCGGCGGAGTCTATTACTTTGACCTCTCCGGCGTGGGCATTCCCGACACGGTGAACGACGCTCTGCCGGATAATACGCTGCACTATGTGCCCTTTACCTATGCCGGGACAGTGGACGCCTACAAGCTCACGTCGGAGATGGCAACCACTGAGGAGTATGCAGAGACGTACAAATATGCCCACAGCCTGTTCGTGGCGGACTATGCCGTAACGTACGCGGCAAGCTGGGATCATTTGAATGCCATAGACATGATTTTTGGCAAAGACTACGCCGCCGGCGGCGTGGATTATACGCTGCGCGCGCCGTCCGAGGGAAGTGATTATACAGGCTCAGGTGATTCAGAACGCGGCACGCCCCAAAGCAACGAATGGGACAGGCTGCTGGACAAGGACGACGGATATATCAAAAACTGGAACGGGATTTTTTCGTGTGGACAAGATTCTGTGATCAGATTGTCGTGGCGCCGTACGGTTCGCGGGCACTATTCGAGCCGCTTCTGTGGCCACCGCGACGCTGCGGGCCAAAACCCGCAGGTCGGTTTCCGCCCCGTCCTTGAGGTTTTGAACCATGGCACGATAGGTCCTGACGGACTGAAGGACGTTACCCTTGACCTTGGCGGCGGCAAGCTGGGCGATAAAAGCAGCATTCGGATCATCGTGAAAAACGGCAGCGAATTTATCGCGCCTGCGTCCGACGGTCTGACCCGCCCGGAGGGAGCTACAGGCAATTACTTTAAGTGGCTTGGCAGCGACGACAAGCTCTACGTGCCCGGTGATAGCGTTCCGGCGGATGTAACCACGCTCACGGCGCGGTTTGTGCCAGACACCTACACCGTCATCGTGACCACGGATACCCTGCCGGACGGCAAGACAGGCAAGGCTTACAGCCATACCCTGACCGCCATCAGCACAGCGCCCATCACATGGAGCATTGATGAAGGCGTGCTGCCTGCCGGCTTGAACCTGAACGAAAAAACCGGAGAAATCAGCGGCATACCCACTGCGGCGGGAACCGCCACCTTCACCGTCAAGACAGAAAACAGCGAGGGCAGCGACACAAGGGCGCTGAGCATTACCGTGAACAACGCTGTCGAGCAAACCCCCGTGCGCTATCTGGACGCGGACGGCAAGGAGCGCTTCTGCACCGAATACACGGTGCTGGAAAGCGTTATTATCGAGGATTTTTTCGATAGCGACAACAAATGGTATGATCTGCCCGCCGGCTGGTATGTGGTGAAGGGCGACGTGACCATCACGCCCCGTTTGGACACCCACGGCGCGGTCAATCTGATTCTAACGGACGACTGCCACCTCACGGTACCGTGGGGCATCAACGTGAAGGAGGGCGACACCTTCACCATATACGCCCAGAGCACCGCTGAGGCATCCATGGGCAAGCTGACGGCGTGCCTCCCGGAGCTGTCTGATCATGAAAAGAGTGTGTGGCCTGTGGCTGGACTGTCCGGCATCGGCGCCGGTGTGCGCGTGTGGGCTGCCAACGACAACTACTATGAAAACGAGGGTACGATCATCATCAACGGCGGCAATATCCACGCCAGAGGACAGCAGGGCTCCTCCGCCATCGGCGGATCGTATCAAGATCGCAACGTTTCCTCCGACGGAGATACGCCCGGCAATCTCAGGCAAGGCGGCAGCATCACCATCAACGGCGGCATCGTCTGTACCAAGCTCAGGACGAGCGGCGGTGCTCACACTGCAGACAGCTTTGGAATCGGCACATGCTACGGTAATGGCGGCAGCGTCACCATCAACGGCGGCACGATCATCGCCGAGGCATCCAGCAGCGCGATCAGTAGCGGCCGGGGCGGCAGCATCACCATCAACGGCGGCAATGTGACCGCTCACGGCGGTATCAATCGCTATGAAAACCAGCCGCTATACGCGATTCCCGGAAACGGGATCGGCCCGCTTGAGGGCGGCAGCATCACCATCAACGGCGGTACTGTCAAGGCATCTTCCGATGGAAATGGCTTTGGCATCGGCGGAGCCGGAGTTCACCACACGGCGGAAATGCACATTACCATCAACGGCGGAAATATAGAAACCACGGCAAATCGCAATAACGCCGCCATTGGCGACAAAAGCAAACAAAAGAGCAGCGTCACCATCACCGACGGCGTCGTCCATGCGGTCGGAAAAGGCAGCGCGGCAGGCATCGGCAGCACCGGCGACATCCGCATCACCGGCGGTGAGATCTCCGCTTTCGCCGAGGGCGGCGGCGCAGCCATCGGCAGCATTGGGGGAGTGGATTGCAAAAGCATCACCATCAACGGCAATGCGATCAAATCCATTTCCAGTAAGGACGGCGCCTGCATCGGCGCTGCCACCGGCGGAAGCGTCGGAAGCATCACCATTTCGGACGCAGAGCTTCCGCTTCTCAGCAGCAATAAAATTCTGATCGGCTGGGACGCAGACTCGCCGGGCGGGAAGCTCACCATCCGAAACTGCCACGTTGCATCCACGGACGAACTCACCACTCGTACCGACGGGATCCGCGTGGGCAGCAACAGCGAGCTCGTCATTGAAGAAAGCGAGATCAGGCTGCCGCATTTTAGAAGCATTCGCGTCGGCGGCAATGGGAGCATCGCCGTTCGGGATTCCGATCTGCACACCTACGGCATTTTTATGGACGAAAACGCGAAATCACCGAATGACGCAAAGACACTGAAAAGGCTGGAGATCACGGACAGCACCGTGTTGACGGGCGATATCATCGGCGCTCGTGGAGAATATTCTTCCGTTGAAGAGATCGTGATCCGCGGCAGCATCATCCGCCTGAACGACGAGTACACCTATAATCGCTGCACGATTGGCGGCGGCGAAAAGGCTTCCTTTGGCAGCATCGACATTCAGGACAGCCAAATCGATAGTAGGTCTTCAGTCAACGCGGTTATCGGCAACGGTACACAATCCCAATCCTATGGTGAGAGCCGTATCCGCATTGCGAACAGCCAGGTGTCCGTTCGCAATGAATTGTTCGGCCCCGCCATCGGCGCGGCGTATGGCTCAAGTGGAGGCCAGATAAATATTCTTATTGAAAACAGCACCGTGACCGCAAAGGGCGGCAATTTGAGGTCTGGTACCGACTATATTCCCGGCATCGGGAAAAACTCGTCTGGCAGAGCTTCAGAGATTGGAAAGATTCAAATTCTGAACAGCACGGTGGAATCCTTCCGGCTTGAGGAAAAGGACGGCACAAACTATGTCTATGACAAGCTGCACACAAAGGAGCTGCCCGGTATTCCGGCGGAAAACATCACCATCTGCGGCAGCACCGTCAACGGAAAGACCATTGACCATAGCCCTGACGAGTACGGCAAATGCGCACTCTGCGACAAGTATGATCTTGGATACTGCTATGAGCATGGGCTTTTGACGCTCGAGGGGCTGACGGACTGCGCCCATGACGGCAGCGAAAAGAAGCTGACGGGGCTTTCCCATCAGACGGGCGAGAACAAAACGAAGCAGCTTACGGAGAACACGGACTACACCGCCATCTATTCCAACAACGTCCATCCCTACACCCTCACACCGGGCGACGAGGGCTTTGACAGCAAAAAGGCTCCCAAGGTGACGCTGTACGGCACGGGAAACTACTGCGGCAAGGCAGAGCATTACTTCACCATCAGCGAAAATGCTGCCGCCGCCCCCACCATCACCACGGACACCCTGCCGGGCGGCAAGGTGGGCGAGGCGTACAGCCAGACCCTGAGTGCCACCGGCACTACGCCCATCACATGGGGCATTGACAGTGGCAATCTCCCTGCCGGCCTGACGCTGGACGAAGCCACCGGCGAGATCAGCGGCACGCCTACCGCAGCGGGAACCGCCAGCTTCACCGTTAAGGCGGAAAACAGTGCGGGCAGCGATACGAAGGAGCTGTCTATTACGATAACCAAAGCCGCGCCTGCCGAGTATACCGTCAGATTCAATGCCAACGGTGGCGGCGGCACAATGGCAGATGTCACCGGCGTTTCCGGCAGCTATACCCTGCCTTCCTGCGGTTTTACTGAACCGGAAGGCAAGCAATTCAATGGCTGGTCAACCAGTGCCGACGGTTCGGTTATTTCCGGCACGACCTATGAAGTAAGCTCGGATACTACCTTCTATGCAATCTGGGAGAGTAAAGAGTATTCCATCATCGTAACGGACGGCAAAGCGACAATCGGTGCAGGAAGCGAAATCAGTAAAGCGGCGCAAGGCACAACCATTACTCTGACCGCAAATGCGGCTCCTGACGGTAAGGTGTTTGATAAGTGGGTAGTAGAAAGCGGCAACACTACTCTTGAAGATGCGAACAGTGAAACCACTACTTTCATAATGCCTGACAGTGAAGTCAGCGTGAAAGCGACCTACAAGAACGCACCGGTCACCACCTATAGCCTCACAACACAGGTAAACGGCGGTCACGGAACGATTTCCGCAAGCAAAACCGGACTGACCGAAGGCTCCACCGAAACGGTTATCTTTACCCCTGATGACGGCTATGAAATCGACCTTGTTACTGTGAACGGCGTTGCAACAGACGTACATTCCAATACCCTGAATGTTACGATGGACGCAGACAAAACCGTTATTGTAACATACAAGGCAATTCCTCATACCCATACCTACGATCAGGAAATTCAGAAGCCGGAAACCCTCAAGTCGGCTGCCGACTGCACCAACGATGCAGTATATTTCAAGAGCTGCTCCTGCGGAGAGATCAGCACAACAGAAACCTTTACGGCAGCCGGTACACAGCTCGGGCACGCATGGGCAAGCGATTGGAGCAAGGACACAGACAATCATTGGAAAATATGCTCTCGCTGCCACGAAAAGAAGGACGAGGCGGCTCACGATTACGGCAGCGATAACATCTGCGACACCTGCGGATATGACAAGACCGTACCGCATACGCACAATCTGACCCTCGTTCCCGCAAAGGCTCCTACTTGCACGGAGAAAGGCAACACAGCATATTACACCTGCGACGGCTGTGACAAGTGGTTTGAGGATGCAACTGGTGCATCCGAAATTACCGACAAGACAAGCGTAATCCTTGCGGCAACAGGTCATAGCGTTTCCGACTGGAAGTCCGATCATACCGATCACTGGAAAGAGTGCACCGTTGTCGGCTGCGGCGTGATCATCGAGGACAGCAAGGCGGCACATACCGCCGGTGAATGGATCATCGACACCCCGGCAACAGCTACCACAAGCGGCTCAAAGCATAAGGAATGCACCGTCTGCGGTTATATGATGGCAACCGAAACCATCCCGGCAACCGGCGGCGGTGAGCATACTCACAGCTACGGCTCCGACTGGAAGTACGATGCCGACAACCACTGGCATGAGTGCTCCTGCGGAGATAAGGCCGATAAGGCGGCACACGACTTCAAGTGGGTTGTTGATAAGGAAGCGACCGCAACCCAAAAGGGCTCCAAGCATGAGGAGTGCAAGGTTTGCGGCTACAAGAAGGCGGCAGTTGAGATTCCGGCTACCGGCTTCACAACAAAACCGACCGATCCTACGCAAACCAACCCGAACACCGGCACAGAAAGCCCGAAAACCGGTGACAACAGCAATATGATCCTCTGGATCCCACTGCTGTTTATCAGCGGCGGTGCAGTGATCGGCATCACCGTTTACAGCAAAAAGAAGAAAGAAAACGCTGAATAAATCAGCTGCGAACCTTTGAGCAAAGGGCGGTGACGGACATTGCCGTCATCGCCCTTTCGCTTGGACTGGAGAAGAACCACATGATGCAGGATTATCAATCGAACCGCCCCGTCAGGCAGCAACCGCCGGGACGATTCCCGAACGAGTCAGATCGAACGGTAGAGAGAATCAGAAAAAGGAAGAAAAAACAGACGCAGCACCGTATGGTGCTTTGCGGTGCGATCGCCGCACTGGCGGTAATCATCGTTGGCATTATACTGCTGGCAAAAGGCTGCTCCGGCGGCACGGACGCACTTGCAGGCACATGGGAGTTCGACGGAACGACCACCTATTCCTTTGACGGCAGCGGAAGCGGTGCAATGGAGCTGCCCTCCATATCCTACGATTTCACCTATACCATCGACGGCAACAAGCTCATGATCGATTACGCCAACGAGTCGGTGCGGGATTCCGAATATGAATTTACCGTTGACGGAAATCCCCTTACCTTGATCGGTGACGAGGGCACGGTCGGCGGGACATACGAGCTGAAAAGAAGCTCAAAGAAATAAGGGCTTCCGCAAAAAACAACAGGAGTGACGCTATGGCAGAATCCAAGAGCAGACTGTTACACATATTGAAATACCTTTGGCAAAACACGGATGCCGGGCATTATACAACAACGGCGGACATCCTCGCTTTTCTGAAGGGCAACGGCATTTCCTGCGACAGAAAAACAATACCGGGCGATATTGCGAAGCTCTGTGATATTGGCATTGATATTGAAGAAGAAAGAAGCCGTGAGAACCGCTATTCCCTGAGTAGTCATTTATTTACTCTGCCGGAGTTGAAACTGCTGATTGATGCGGTGGAATCGTCCAAATTCATCACGGTAAAGAAAAGCGCGGAGCTGATCGAAAAGCTGTCGCAGATGACCAGCATCCATCAGGCGGCGGAGCTGAAAAGCAATCTGTATGTTTCCGAGAGAGTAAAACCGCTGAACGAGCAGATTTACTATTTGGTAGATAATATCAATACGGCAATCAACCGAGGG
>OMNU01000923.1_pt1 | contig 13449 bp, 11 predicted proteins | sample 1673511 | NCBI WGS metagenome assembly OMNU01 (sample SAMEA103958113, study PRJEB25191) | human gut metagenome | reverse complement strand
CGCCTCCGGTGGACATGATCTGCTCCATGGCCAGTACATGGGAATACAAATCTTCCTCTGTATATCCGATCCCCATGAACTCAAACACCGCCTTCACACAGGCAGCGGAAAGAATCGAGGATGTTCCAAGGCCGGAACCCTTCGGTACATTTGTCACTTCCGAATGCATCACAAAGCCGCCGCCCAGACGCTCCAGTATCTCTTTCAGATTATTCCCTTTCATCGGAATGATGCCGCAGGCAAGCAGACATGCCTTCTGCAAGGCAAAGGGATCAAACGGATCTCCGGTGCGCTGTAACTCACCGATCTCCTCAAACTCCCCGTGTACATCCATGTCACGGCTGTCAAAGACTACCTTCAGCTCATCGATGCGTTCCAGCTTCACCACCACCGGCTTCTCACCGTTCAGCAGGATCGCCGCATTCAGCACCGTACCGCCATGCTCATTGCAGTACGGAGGGGTATCGCTCCATCCGCCGCCCCAGTTCACACGCAGCGGCAGTTCCACGGTATGGGTATCCTTCACAATGTGTGCCGTTTCATTATAGCTGAGACTGCGCACCGTAGCCTCCAGCACTTCCGACTGGATGGTTCCAAAGCACTTCTGTACTTCGTTCTCATCCTCCAGCACCACACCAAGGTAATAATGCAGGCGGAGCTTCTCACTGAAATCCGCCCTTGCAAGGCGCTTTTCCAGCCAGTGTCTCTGAATCTTCGTCAGTGCCTTACGCTTCGGAAGCGTCTGTGCCGGTACCTGTCCGCGGATTGCTTTTGCCAGTTCATCCATCATCACCAGGTCTGCCATGCGGCGGTTCCATGCGATGATGGCATCCGGGTCAGCCGCATTGAAACCGGAGCACAGCGACTTGCGCGGATCCTCTTTCCAGTCCTCCAGCCTGCCTTCCCCGGTCACAAGCGCATACAGGTTCAGCGCCGCCGCCACCGCTTCCCTCACGGTGTCTTTCTCCGGATAAAGTTCTGCCGTCCAGAGGGTATGGTTTCCGCCATCCCAGAGATCCGTGCCAAGCTTTTCTGCCACCTCATCCAGATTCCTGCCAAACAACCGGTTCTCCTTCGGATTATCCTGCACGCCAAAGATGCGCACGACGAACTTCCCGTCACGCTGTTTCAGCCCATGCAGAACTACCCCATCCGGGATCACCTCATCGTGGATATCCACAAAGGAAAGGACACAGTTGTTTCCCACCTTTGCACGCCTGTGGACATAGGATACCTCCAGATAGCAGTCCTTCCCAATGGAAGCCTGGCTGCTCAGCACGCTGTTATACCCGGCCGTGCTGCCGCTGATGCTGCTTGCCACACGGCTGCTCCATCCAAGGCTGGCATACGCATCCACGCCGCCGCACATCAGTGCCAGGATCTCCTTTGTGGTGCCAAAGCTGTTCACCGCCATTGCATTTGACGCGGGCGGCGTGGCATCTGGCCCCATGACAGCCACCTTCCTGCTGCCGCTGGCACAGGGTGCCTGCGTGGCCGTGGGCGGCAATATCGTCACCGACGCTTTCGGCGTGGTGGCCATGGTGGCCATGACCCCGCTCATTACGGTGCAGCTGATGGGCCTTGTGGCACAGCTGCGCACCCGCAAGGCCCGGCGGCTGCAGCCTGCGGCCATGGGTGTGGCCTTTGCCGGACTGCCGGACGATGATATCATTGAACTGTAAGGAGGGCTCGGCATGAGTTCGTTGTTTTTGATGGTGACCATCACCGACCGCCGCTCCACCGATGCCTTTTTGCAGCTGTACCAGCAGCGCGGCGTGGATGTGAACCTGCGCACGGTGGGCAGCGGCACAGCGGTGCGGGAAACGCTGGCCACGCTGGGTCTGGAAAAGACCGAGAAGGCGGTGCTGCTGGCGGTGGTGACAGAGGATACATGGAAGGCCGTCCGGACAGACCTGCGCCGCAAAATGCGCATCGACGTGCCGGGCACCGGCATTGCATTCACGGTGCCGCTGAGCAGCATCGGCGGCAGAAGGGCGCTGATGTTCCTCACCCAGCACCAGCCGCTGACATTGAAGGAGGAGAGCACCTTGAAGGATACCCGTTACGAACTGCTGCTGGTGATCGCCAATCAGGGCCACACCGGCACCATTATGGATGCCGCCCGCGCCGCAGGTGCCGGCGGTGGCACAGGTACCCGCCCTCTGCCCGGCCAGCAGGTGGACATAGTCGTCAAACAGCCGGACGCTCACATAGTCCCCCCGCTCCCAATCCTGGTACCACAGGTCAAAGATGGTGCACAGGAATCTGCCGTACCGCTCCGGCGTAAGGGAGAAGGGGCGCCCTCCCCGCTCCTCCTCCATGGGGTCCAAACAGGGAATGAACTGGAGGTAGCGCCCTCCCAGTTTTTTCAAGTTCTGATAGATCGCCTGCCCCCGCCGGGCGGCAGGGCCGGTGACCACACACAGCAGATTCACCTCCACCTGCCATTTCTGGAGCAAAGTCAGGGCCCGGGCCACCGTGTTCCAGGTACCCCTGCCCTGAGAATCCACCCGGTTAGCATCGTGGAGATCCTTGGTCCCGTCCAGGGACAGGCCCACCAGGAACCGGTTGTCCCGGAAGAACCGGGCCCAGTCCTCGTCGATGAGGGTGCCGTTGGTGAAGGCGTGGAAGGCGATGTCGCGGTGCTTTTCGCACAGACGGAAAATGTCCGCCTTGCGCATGAGCGGCTCGCCGCCGGTGAAGAGACAGGCGTGGGTGCCGAGCGCTGCGCCCTCGGTCAGCACGCGGTCCATCTCCTCGAAGGTCAGGTTCTGCTTGTAGCCGTACTCCGCCGCCCAGCAGCCCGCGCAGCGCATATTGCAGGCGCTCGTCGGGTCCATGAGGACGATCCAAGGGATATTGCAGTCATACTTTTCGGAGTTTGCCCGCGCCTGCTGGAAGCCGCGGAAGCCGCCCTCGTAGGCGGCGGCCGTCAGGAAGGTCCGGAGAAGATACGGGTCGCACTCGCGCAGCAGACGCTCGGCATAGTGCGCCCACTTGCTGTTCGGGTCGTTTGCGATCTTGTGCAGCATCGCAAAGGTCTCCGGCTCCCAGACGCTCGAGTGGATCTTCTGCACCATACTGACAAGGTCGTCGGCGACCTTGCCGACGTCCTGCGTCCGGCTTTTCCTGATGAGTGAGTCGAGCATCGTCTCAAACGCCTTGCGTTCGGCGGCGTGGGCGAGCTTTTCGGTTACGGTCATGGTTCCGTGCGCTCCTTTCAGCGTCCTGTTTATGATCAAAATTTTGCCGTGTTCGGCGGGCTTGTCATTTGTTCCCTCATGGTAGCATTTGCAAAGAGGGGCGAAAATAGACAAACAGGCGCATTTCACACAAAAACCGGGCACTCGCCGAAAATTGCCCAAATCGGCTCTCTTGCGAAAATTACGGAAGCAGCGCTATAATAATGCCGCAGAACGAAAAAAATACCATTGCTTCCGTTTTGGAAAGCGACGGGGAGGAGGGATCACTTTGGAGCGGAATGCAGCCTCTGTGAGAGCGGCGGACAAGCGGCTTGACGCGCTGCTCGGCCATCGCGGCGCGGCGACCGTTTCGCTGCTGTTTGCTTTGTCGGACGGCGCGAAGCGCTTCGGCGTGCTCCGCTCACAGATGGGGCGGATGTCGCAGAAAACGCTGGTGGCGGAGCTGCGGGCGCTGGAGCAGCTCGGCGCGGTGGAACGCATCGTTTTCGCGGAGATCCCGCCGCGCGTGGAATATTCGCTGACCGCGGCAGGCGAGGAGCTGGTCCCGCTGCTGCGCGCGGTGGAGACATGGTGTGCGAGGCGCACGGGAAGGGTGGAGTGACATGGCAGTACGCACCAAGCAGGCGATCCGGCAGGCGTTCATTGAGCTGCTCAACGAGCGCCCGCTCGACAAGATCTCCGTGAAGGATATCGCCGAGCGCAGCACGGTGAACCGCAACACGTTCTATTACTACTACGCGGACATTTACGCGCTGGTGGAGGAGATCTTCCAGACGGAGACGCAGCTTTTCATGGAAAAGCTGCACAGCTATGCCTCGTGGGAGGAGGCGTTCCGCGAGGCGACCGCCTTCGTGTCTGAGAACAAGCGGGCGGTGCACCACCTGTTCAACTCCGGCAACCGGAACATTCTGGAGCATTATTATCATAAGGTCACCTACGCCGCCATGCTCTCCTATGTGCGCGGACAGGCCGAGGACCTGAGCGCTGCTGAGGAGGACATTCAGGCGCTCGCGCAGTTTTACGCCGCGGCGCTCTCCGGTATGACCGCCGACTGGCTGCGCGGCGGCATGAAGTCCAACGTGAACGACCACATCGACCGGCTGGGCCGGCTGCTGGAGGGCAACATCCGGCAGGCGCTCGAGCGCAGCTGCCGCTGATACGAAAAAAGGAGGACCGACCCCGGCGGGGGCGGTCCTCCTTATGTCTTACTGTGCGCTTGCGGGAGCGGGCAGGGCGTATTTGGCGACGTAGCGCTGAAACTCGCTGCGGAAGGCGTGCGTATCGCTGTGCGCCGCGCGGAGCGTTTCGTGCAGATTGAGATTGTGCTGCGCGGCATCGATGACGCAGCCGGCGATGTTGGAGCAGTGGTCGGAGGTGCGCTCGAGGTTCGTGAGCAGATCGGACCAGACAAAGCCGGCTTCGATGCTGCAATGCCCCTGCTGCATCCGCAGGATGTGGCGCGTGCGCATCTGCTCCTTGAGCGTGTCGATGACCTGCTCGAGCGGCTCGACCAGCTCGGCGAGGGCGACGTCCTGCCGCTCAAACGAGCGCAGCGAGAGGTCGAGGATCTCCCCGATGGCGGCGGCGAGCACGTCGTATTCGCGCGCGGCGGCGGCGGAGAAGGCGAGCGACTTGCCGCGCAGCTCCTCGGCGGATTCGAGAATGTTCACGGCATGGTCGGAAATGCGCTCAAAGTCCCCGATGGACTTTAAGAGCTCGGTGGCCTCCTCGCTCTCGTCCACGCCCATTTTGCGGGCGCTGAGCTGAACGAGATAGGTGCCGAGGATGTCCTCATAGTGGTCGCAGCGCTCCTCGTCGTCGCGGATGCTTCGGGCGAGCGTGTCGGTGTATTCGGTGAAGGAGCGCAGAGCGTTGTTCAGCGCACGCACGGCGCACTGCGCCATTTCACAGGCAACGGCGCGGCTGCGGCTGAGCGCCAGCGAGGGCGCGGCGAGCAGACGCTCGTCCAGCTCGGAGACGGTTTCCGCGCTCTTGCTGTCGGGGACGAGGCGGATGGCGAGCTTTTCGAGCAGATCGCCCGCGGGCAGCAGCATGGCTGTGCAGAGAAGATTGAACACCGAGTGCGCCACGGCGATGCCGGCGCGCGTGGCGCTCTCATCGAGCAGCGCGGGAGCAAGGACGGCGCGCACGATGCAGAACACGCTCAGCAGCACGGCGACGCCGATGACATTGAACAGCAGGTGGACGACCGCCGCGCGGCGGGCGTTCTTATTCGTGCCGACGGAGGAGAGCATGGCGGTGACGGTGGTGCCGATGTTCTGCCCCATGATGATGGGGATGGCGGCGGCGTAGCTGACCGCGCCGGTGGCGGAGAGCGCCTGCAGGATGCCGACGGAGGCGGAGCTGGACTGGATGATGCCGGTGAGCACCGCGCCGACCAGCACGCCGAGGATCGGATTCCGGAAGGCAAGGAACAGATTCGTGAACGCGGGGACCTGCGAGAGGCCGGAGACCGCGCCGCTCATCGTCTCCATGCCGAACATGAGCGTGGCAAAGCCGAGGAGAATGGTGCCGGTGTCCTTTTTCTTTGCGTCCTTGCAGAACATATAGAAGACGATGCCGATGAGCGCGAGAACGGGCGTGAAGGAGCTGGGCTTGAGCAGCCGCAACCAGACGCTCGAGCTCTCGATGCCGCCGAGGCTCAGAAGCCACGCGGTGACGGTGGTGCCGACGTTCGCGCCCATGATGACGTTGATGGCCTGCCGCAGCGTCATCAGCCCCGAGTTGACAAAGCCGACGACCATGACGGTGGTGGCGGACGAGCTTTGGATGATGGCCGTTACGCCGAGACCGGTCAGAAAGCCGACGAGCGGCTTGCCGGTCATCTGGTCGAGCAGCGAGCGCAGCCTGCTGCCCGCGCGGCGCTCCAGCGCCGAGCCCATCAGGCTCATGCCGAACAAAAACAGCGACAAGCCGCCGAGCATCGTCATAAAATCAAAAATATCCATATTCCATCCCTCTTTTGTTTCCTTGATCTTACCCATTCTTGACCAAGCTAAAGCATAAGGGAGAAATGTCAAATCCGTTACCGCTCTTTTGTAAAATCCGTGTAAAATGAACAGCACCTGCCGGAAGGCAGGCGCTGCTTTGCGATGTGCGCTTCGTTCAGCTGATCCACTCGGGGCCGTTGATGCGGTAGTCGCCCCACACGCCGTCATTGTTCTGCACGGCGACGCACTTTGAAAAACCGTAAGCGCCGAGCGCTGTGCGCCATTTGCTCGCGTCGAAGCTGACGGTATTTTTGATATTGAATTGCGACATCGACGGCTCCTCCCCGCCCTCCGAGAGGCTGGGCAGACTGAACAGGACGGGCTCGTCGGTTTCGGTGATGGTGAAGAGGATACCCTTCTCCCACTGCGGGAAAGCATTCTCGCCCTCCAGACCGCTGATGTAGCCCTCCTCGCAGAGCTGCTCGTAATTTAGTTCCAGCGGCTCCGCGCTGTGAGACTGCGCGAAGGTCCACGCCACCGCGCTGCGCTCGGCGGGCGTGAGCGAGGTCGCGGCAAGATCGACGCTGATATACTCTACGCCGCTGCTGTTCAGCCCCTCGTCCTTGCCCCACAGGTCGTTCAGCACACGCAGATAGAGCGCGCAGCGGTCGTCAAATTCGTCCGGCAGGACGGTGATGCGCTCCACCCCGCCGAACAATGCGGGATAGCTCTCCAAAATATCGCCGCCGAAGGCGACCTCGACCAGCGCGCCGACCGCAAGCTGACCGTCGTCGAGCAGCTCGCCAAGCTCCGCCTGATCGTGCTCGAGCGAAAGCTCGCCCGCGTCGAGCGTATAAATGTCGCCCCGCTCGCTGTCCACATCCGCGAGCAGCAGTACGTTGTTCTCGCTGACCGATACCACGCGGCAGCGCGCGGTCGCGGGCGCTCCCTTGGGCGAAGGCTCCTGATCGCCGCCGCCCGACGCGGGTGGGCAGGCCGTCCCCGCGCAGCCCGCGAGCAGGGCGCAGAGCAGCGACAGGATGAGCAAAAGGGAAAGACTTCGTTTCATGGAAGGTACCTCCTCGAATGGTTTCTGTTTCCTTAGACGGACGGGAAGAAAATTTTGTTCCCAAAATTTTTACAAAATCGCGGGGAAACGGGCTTGACATTCCGAAGAAAAGGTGGTATTTTGACCTTTCTTAATTGGGCGACGCCCAATCGGGAGTTGAAGAAAGCGCCCCGCTGTGCTATGCTGAAGGGCAGAAAAGCACCAGGGAGGACGCTTCATGCAATACGATGCCGCCATCATCGGCGCGGACGGCGTGTACCTCGTCGGCGAGGCCACGGGCTTCATCGGCGCTGGTTCGTGTATACGCCGTGGGTGCGCTCGCTCATCATGCGAAGCGGCATCGAGAGCATCCGCGTGCGCCGCTCAAAGGAGGACTGACTGTGACCGCATCACCCTACATTGCCGTCGCCGGCGGCGTGAACATCGACATCGGCGGGCGGAGCGACGCCCCGCTCGTCGCCGGAGACTCGAACCCCGGACGCATCCGCTCGAGCCTCGGCGGCGTGGGCCGCAACATCGCCCACAACCTCGCCCTGCTCGGCGCGAAGGTCAGGCTCATCACCGCGCTCGGCGCGGACGACGGCGCGAAGCGCATCGAGGCATCCTGCGCCGACCTCGGCATCGACTTGACGGACAGCCTGTATGTTCCCGACGGCGCGACCTCGACCTACCTGTTCCTCGCGGACAGCAACGGCGACATGGCGCTTGCCATGAACGACATGGCCATCTACGAGCAGCTGACGCCCACCTTTCTGGAGACGAAGCTAAATACGCTCAACGCCGCCGCGCTCGTCGTGCTCGATACGAACCTCAGCGCGGAGAGCATCCGCTATCTCGGCGAGCACTGCACCGCGCCGCTCTTTGCCGATCCCGTTTCGGCGGCGAAGGCCGGAAAGCTCGAGCCGATCCTCGGGCGGCTCCACACGCTCAAGCCAAACCGCATGGAGGCCGAGCTGCTCTCCGGCGTGACGGTCACGGACGAGACGAGCCTGTATCGTGCAGCGGATACGCTGCTCGCCGCGGGCTTGCAGCGCGTCTTTCTTTCGCTCGGCGCGGACGGCGTGCTTGCCGCCGACCATGAGAGAAAGATCCACCTGCACAACCTCCCCGCGCGCATGGTCAATACCACCGGCTGCGGCGACGCCTTCATGGCTGCCGTCGCCCGCGCGTTCCTCGACGGCGCGGACCTTGAGACCGCCGCGAAGCGCGGCCTTGCCGCCTCCGCCATCGCGATGGAGAGCGCCGACACCATCAACCCCGCCATGAGCCTTACGGCCGTGGCTGAAAGAATACAGTAATTTCAGAAAAGGAGTCATTTATCATGAACCGTTATCTTGACATTGCCCCCGAAGTAAAGGAAGCACTGGACGCCGGCAAGCCCGTCGTCGCGCTGGAGAGCACCATCCTCAGCCACGGCATGCCGTATCCGGAGAACCTGAGCTTCGCCCGCGAGGTGGAGAAGATCATCCGCGAGCAGGGCGCGATTCCGGCGACGATGGCGATCATCGACGGCCGCCTTAAGTGCGGCCTGACCGAGGATGAGCTGGTGCGCATGTGCGAGGCGAAGGGCGTGCTCAAGGTCAGCCGCCGCGATCTGCCGATCGTTGTCGCGCAGAAGCTGACCGGCGCGACCACCGTCGCCACCACGATGATTCTGGCGAATATGGCGGGCATCCACGTCTTCGCGACCGGCGGCATCGGCGGCGTGCATCGCCGCGGCGAGGTGACCATGGATGTGAGCGCCGATTTGCAGGAGCTGGCGCATACCCCGGTCGCGGTCGTCTGCGCGGGCGCGAAGATGATTCTGGATATCGGCCGCACGCTGGAATATCTGGAGACGATGGGCGTTCCGGTGCTCGGCCTGAACACCGACGATTTCCCGGCGTTCTATTGCCGCAAGAGCGGCTTCGGCGTGGATTACAACGCCAAGACCCCGGCGGACGTCGCGGCGATTGCCAAGGCGAAGTGGGGCATGGGGCTGGAGGGCGGCATGCTCATCGGCAACCCGGTGCCGGAAGAATACGCGATGGATTTCGACGAGATGAGCGCTGTCATCGACCGTGCGATGGCGATGGCCGACGAGGCCGGCGTGAAGGGCAAGAACATCACCCCGTTCCTGCTCGCGCATATCGTCGAGCTGACCGGCGGCAACAGCCTCAAGACCAATATCCAGCTCGCGTATAACAACGCGCGCGCGGCGGCGCAGATCGCCGTCGAGCTGGCGAAGTAAGCCCAAAAAGCATATATGAAAAGGCGCTTTCCCTGTCCGAACGGGGGAAGCGCCTCTTTATATGTCAGCGGAGGTGAAAATGGACTCAGTCCGATATGCCTGTGTGAGGAGAACTGCGAAAAATCGCCCGCGTGAGCAGAACCCTGATGCGTTGCAGACTTTGGCGGAGGTGAAAACGGACTCAGTCCGTCAGTTCTGCGTATTTCGCCGAAACCAGCCCGCAGAGCGCGTCCGGCGCAAGCTCCACCTGCGCGCCGATTTTGCCCGCGCTGATGCAGATGGCGTCAAATAACTGGGCGCTTTCGTCGATGAAGGTGGGGTAGAGCTTTTTCATGCCGATGGGGCTGCATCCGCCGTGGATGTAACCGGTGTTCGGCAGAAGCGCCTTTTGCGGGATCATCTCGACCGCCTTTTCGCCGCAGGCCGCCGCCGCGCGCTTGAGGTTCAGCGAGCCCGTCGCCGGGATCACGAAAACGTAAAACGCGCGGCTCTTGCCCTGCGTGACCAGCGTTTTGAAGACCGCCTGCGGGTCCTGCCCGAGCGCGTTGGCGACGGAAACCGCGTCGATGCCCGTGTCGGGCGAATAGAAATGCGTCTGATAGGGGATTTCCGCCTTATCCAGAATACGCATGACGTTTGTTTTTTCAGCTTTGCCTGTCATAAGTGTGTGTTCCTTGTCGTTGATCGTGCGGTAAATGGACAAATCCGAAATTTTGCACAAATTCCGATAATAGGCGTGCATTGTGCGCCTGCCTGACTCCTTCAGTCACGGCTGCGCCGTGCCAGCTCCCTCGAAGAGGGAGCTCTTTGAGCAGGTTATTTCCCATCCAGGCAATAAGTTGCGCCGTACTCGTAGGGGCGCGCATCGCGCGCCCGCGTTTTGTGCAGAATTTGCTTTTTGCTCAATGATTGGGTCGTGCGGAAGGACGTTAAAACGATTTGCTGACGTCCAGCTTGATCGGCTTCGCGGTCTTTTTCGGGCTCTGGGCGGCCAGCGCAGCCAGACGGTCGGCGTAGCGCGCGTCGTCCAAGGGCAGCTCGATCGTTTCGTCCGTCCAGCTCGAAAGCAGCATCGCGTTGGCCAGCATCAGGCTGCAAAGCCCTTCGCGGCCGTCGGCGATCATCGGCGCGCCGGTCAGAATGTGATCGGCAAACGCGCGAATCACGCCCGCGTGCATCGGATACGGCTCGTCCGGCGTGATATCCTCCATCGTCACGTTCGGCTTGCCGAAGCCGCCCGCGTATTCGCGGATGAAGCGATCCACCGGCGTGTCCGGCCGCGCCAGCGTCAGCCGGTTGTTTTCGTAGACCAGTTGGCCGCCGGTCAGCGAGATTTCAAATCGGTTGGTGCCGGGCGCTTCGCCCGTGCAGGTGATGAACGTGCCCGTCGCGCCGTTGGGGTATTCGACGTAGGCCGTCACGTCGTCCTCAACCTCGATGTCGTGCCAGCGGCCAAAGCCGCAGAACGCGCGGACGCGGAGCGGCATGCCGCAGATCCACTGCCACAGATCGAGGTTGTGCGGCGCCTGATTGAGCAGAACGCCGCCGCCATCCTCCGCCCACGTCGCGCGCCACGCGCAGGAATCATAATAGCTCTGCGCGCGCAGCCAATCCGTGATGACCACGTTCGTCCGCCGAATTTCGCCCAGCTCGCCGGATTCGACGAGCCGCTTCATTTTGCGATAGGCCGGGTTGGTGCGCTGGTTGAACATCGCGCCGAACGCCCGGTTGCTCTTGTCCGCCTCGGCGTTCAGCAGGCGCACCTCCTGCGTGGAAACGCCCGTCGGCTTTTCCAGCAGAACGTGCATCCCCGCGCGGAAGGCCTCGACGGCCTGCCGGACGTGCAGCCTGTGCGGCGTGGCGATCAGCACCGCGTCGATCAGCCCGCTTTGATACATCTCCGCGGGCGTGGCGAAGACGCGCACATCCTCCGCGCCGGGCAGCGCCAGCAGCTCTGCGGCGTGCGCCCTGTTGGCGGTTGCGGCGGCGCAGAGCCGCGCGTTCGGCACGTCGCCCAGCAGCGTTTTCGCGTGTGCCATGCCCATCGCGCCAAGGCCGATGAGACCGAAATGAACCTCTTTCATGCACAAGCCCCCTTGTCAAAGCCGTCGCGCGCGGACAGATCAGCGGCGGATGTCGTAATTCATGTTCATCAGGTTGCGGATGCTGCTCACGTCGTCGGTGATGTTCGCGTCGCCGTGAATCGTGTGCTTGATGACGCTGGAGGCCACGGCGAAGTTGAGCATGTCCATCGGCTTGTAATCGTGCAGCATGGCGTAAATCAGGCCGCTGGCAAAGGCGTCGCCGCCGCCTACGCGGTCGAGGATGGTGAAGGTGAACAGCTTGCTTTCAAACGTGTGCCCATCGTACCACATGAACGCCTTCAGGCTGTTCTCGCTGCCGGAATGGGCGTAGCGAACGTGCCGCGCGATGCATTTGAGGTTCGGATAGCGCTCGACAAAGCGCTGGAAGATTTCGTCCTGCTGCTCGTAGCTGGGCTGCATCGGCACGCCGTCCTTCACGTCGCCCTGGCTGTGGTCGTCCTCGTCGCGCCAGAGGTGATACGGCTCGATGCCCAGCAGGATATCGACATAGGGCAGGCACTGCGTGCAGAAATCGCGCGCCTCCTCCCAGCTCCAGAGCATGCTGCGGAAATTGCCGTCAAAGCTGACCGTCAGCCCCTTTTCCTTGGCAACGCGCAGCATATCCAGCACCAGCTTGCTGCAATTCGGGCTGAGCGCCGGGGTGATGCCGCTCAGGTGCAGCCAGTCAAAGCCCTCCAGCAGCGCGCCCAGATCGACGTCCGAAAAATCGTATTCGGCCATGGCGCTGTGCTTGCGGTCGTAAATGACCTTGCTGGGGCGAATGCCGTAGCCCGTCTCCAGGTAATACGTGCCCAGGCGGTGGGTCGGCGTTTCCTCCGGCGAGGTCAGGATCATCGGGGTGCAGTGCACGTCGTTGGAGCGCAGCCAGCGCACGGCGCTCTTGCCGAGACTGTTGTTCGGCACGACGGAGAAGAACGTGCTGTCCACGCCGAGGTTGGCCAGCGCGAGGGCGATGTTGGCCTCGCTGCCGCCATAGCTGGCCTCAAACCCGGAGGCCATGCGGATTTTTTCGTAGTTCGGCGGTGTCAGGCGAAGCATGATTTCGCCCATCGTGATGAATTTTTTGCCGTTTTCCATGTTTTGCAGAAGCGGATTATAGTGGATCATCGTTTGCAGCCTGCCTTTCTGCTTGCGTTGGTATCAGTATAGCATGGTTTGACGGGGGATTCAAGCGGCGGGACAGATGAGGACACAAAAACGCTCCCCGCCGACGGAGCGACGGGGAGCGCGTGGATAACGATGGGGGAAAAGGCTTACTTCGCGTTGTCGGCGGCCTTCTGGAGCGCGTCGAGGAAGGAGCCCGCGTCGATGGTGCAGCCGGTCTTCAGATCGACGTCGTCCGGCACCTGCGTGTGGCGGCCGTCGCCCTTGTCGTAGGTCGGCATGGTGACGACTTCCTCAACCGTCTTGCCGACGCACCAGTCTTCCAGCGCCTCGGCCTGCTCGAACCACTCCTTGCCGATGCCGGAGGCGGCCTTCATGCCGTAGCCGTCGCCCAGCTCCTTCTTTTTCTTGTCCAGCCCGATCTGAGCCTGCTTCACGGAGCGCTGGCTGTCGTAGACCTGCTTTTCCGTGGTGGCGATGAGGGACTTCAGCTCTTCCTTGGTCAGGGACTCGTTCAGCAGCTTCTCGATGGTGGCCAGCTGCTCCTCGCGGTCCTTGATCTCCGCGGTGGAGGGGGTCACATAGCCGTCCTGATAGGCGGGCAGGTCGTTCATCACCTTCAGCTTCACCGGCGTCTCCGTGTCCTCGGCCACGATGTACATGCCGTAGCAGGTGATGGCGCCGTTGTTCACGTTGCCGGCTCTGGTCACCAGCACCACGTAGGCGCTGTTCCGGTTCTTGGGCAGGATGTCGTTCCGGATGATGTCGTCCGTCAGATAGTACTCCT
>OMNU01000915.1_pt1 | contig 13547 bp, 9 predicted proteins | sample 1673511 | NCBI WGS metagenome assembly OMNU01 (sample SAMEA103958113, study PRJEB25191) | human gut metagenome | reverse complement strand
CGAGAGAGAAAATGGCTGATGAAGCCTTAGACAGCGGACGGCAGATTCAGCGATATATCCGCCTGACCTACCTGATCCCCGAACTGCTTTCGATGGTAGACGACGGCAAGATTGCCTTCAACCCGGCGGTGGAGCTTTCTTACTTAGATTCGTATCAGCAGCGGGCGGTACTGGACGCAATGGAGTTGAACGACTGCACCCCGTCCCACGCCCAGAGCATCCGCCTGAAAAAGCTGGCGCAGGAGGGCTTACTGGATGACCAGATAATCTACGCCGTGCTGGCGGAGACGAAGCCCAACCAGCAGGAGCAGCTGAAATTCAAGCGGGAGGAGCTGCGGAAATATTTCCCCTCCGGCTATACCGAGGAGCAGATGCGCCGGGACATCATCAAGGGCCTGGAACTGCTGAAGCGGCAGAGAGAACGGAACCGGGACGCCCGCTGATTCGTACCGATACGGCTGCAATCAAACAATTCGCAGAATAGAGAGAACCCCAAACCGATGGTATACTGATACTGTCGGTTTGGAGTTCTGTTCTGCAAATAGAAAGAGACAGGAGGAAAACAAAATGGTAGCAGGACATTTGACTTTGAAAAACGGCAAGTATTATGCCGTGTTGAACTACAAAAACGCCGGAGGGCAGCGAAAAACGAAATGGATCTCGCTGGGGCTTTCCGAAAAGGGAAATAAGCGCAAGGCCGAGGCGGAACTGGCAAGACTCCGGGCGGAGTTTGAACCGCCCAAAGAGGCGGGCGACCTGAGCAGTGATATGCTGTTCGCCGACTATCTGTTGGAATGGCTGGAGATCGCCAAGGGACGGCTGGCCCACGCAACCTACGGTGCCTATCAAGGACTGCTGAAAAGCACCATCGTCCCTTATTTTCGCAAGAAGAAATTGACACTGCGGGAACTGGAAGCCCGACATTTGCAGATGTTTTATTCTGAAATGCTCAGGCGGGTCACGCCCAATACCGTTATCCATTATCACGCCGTCATTCACTCGGCACTGAAATATGCAGTCAAGACCGATATGCTGATCCAGAATGTGGCGGACAAGGTGGACCGGCCCAGAAAGAACAGCTTTCAGCCGGTCTTTCTCTCGGCGGACGAGATGCAGAAGATGTTTGAAGCCCTTCGGGGAACCAAGCTGGAGCTGCCGGTGCTGGTGGCTGCCTTTTACGGACTTCGCCGTGGCGAGGTGGTGGGCTTGAAATGGGATGCCATCGACTTTGAGCAGGGCACCATTTCCGTAAAGCGCACCGTGACCTCAACGATCATCGACGGCAAGTATCAGGAGTTCGAGCAGCAATCCGCCAAGACCAAGTCCAGTCTGCGCACCCTGCCGCTCATCGGCAGCTTCCGGGAATACTTTATGCAGGTGAAAGAGGCGCAGGAGCTGAACAAGCAGGTCTGCGGCAACTGCTACAACTATGAATACGATGGCTTTGTATTCGTGGACGAGCTGGGCGAGCGGATGCGGGTGGAATACCTGACCAACGCATTTCCGAAATTTCTGGAGAGTCACGGTTTGCGCCGGATGCGCTTTCACGATCTGCGTCACCCGTATGTCAAGCACACGACAAAAATTTTTAGCTTGCGCTTGATGGATTTTCAAGCGCAGGCTTATCCTGATGCTCGGCGAAAAACTCGCGGAGCTTGTCAGCTTCATCGGGGAGGACAAAGCCAAAGCCCTGTCCGTCCACTCTGCAATAGAAAGCGATTTTCATGTCTGCCACCTCAAGCGAAAATGTCTTGGATTTTATATGCAATCTCAATGCGCTTATCGGGGTACACCAGCACCCGGTCGATCAGCAGCTCGGCCAGCTCGGTGGTCAGCGTGTCCGCATCGAAAATCGCCTTGGACGCTTCCTTGCGGCTGTCCTGCCGTGCCTGTTCGTCCTGCTTCTGCTTCGCCTGTGCCAATACTGCGGCATAGGCGTTTTTTGTTTTCAGCAGCAGCTCGTTACACGCGGCCTTTTCCGCCTTGTAGGTGTTCAGGTCAATCTCGCCCATAAGATAGTGTTCGTAAAGTGTGCGCTTGCCGTCTTGCAGCGTCTCGATCTGCTGCTCATATTCGGCGCGTTCCGGTACGGAAGCATCCACCCGGAGCGTACCGTCAGGGGCAAGCGGTGCGGCGGCTTCCATCTGCTTTTTCAGCGTCAGGAATACCGCCTGTTCCAGCTCTGCGGCGTTCAGACGCATCTTGTGGCAGCGGCTTTCTACGTCCGCCTCGGAATGGCGGCAGTGATAATATGAGGTTTTCTGCATGGTGCGGGACAGCGCATGACCGCAGCAGCCACAGAAGGCTTTGCCTTTCAGCGGGTAGTCCCGCTTTTTCTTGTTTGGCTGGGAAAAGCGGAGCTGGCTGGCCTGCACGGTATCAAACACGGCTTTCTCTATGATGGCCGGGTGATGGTCGGGGATGATGTACCACGATTCTCTGTCCTTCAGGCGGCTTCTGGTGCCGCCTACTTCGAGAACCGCCCGCTTGCCGATCACATACACGCCGGTGTAGCGTTCGTCCTCCAAAATGCGGAGAATGGTGGATGCACTCCAAATCCCGTGACAGCGGGAAATATCGTGGGTGTGATTGCCGTGCGCCGCTTTGTACTGGCCGGGAGTGGGGATGCTTCTGCGAAACAGCTCCCGCGTGATGGCGGTGGCGTTGATGCCCTCGGCGGCAAGCTGGAAGATGAGCTGCACAACGGCAGCGGCCTCCGGGTCAGGCTCCATTCTGCCATCGGCGCTTTTGCGGTAGCCGTAGGGACAAATCTTGCTCTGATACTCGCCGCGCTGCATCTTGGCGTACTTGGCGCTCTTGGTCTTGATGGACATATCGCGGCTGTAATACTCGCTGATGAGATACTTGAACGCCACATCCATGCCGCCGGTGTCGCCCTTGAATTTGCTGCTGTCAAAATCGTCGCTGATGGAAATGAAGCGGGTATGGAACAGTGGGAACACACGCTCGATGAAGTATCCAGTTTCAATGCTGTTGCGCCCGAAACGGGAAAAATCCTTGACAATGATGCAGTCGATCTGATTGGCCCGCACCAGCTCAATGAGCTTCTGTACCTGCGGACGCTCAAAATTCGTGCCGCTGTACCCGTTGTCGATGAACTCCATGATCTCCGCGTTCAGAGCTTCGGGCATGGAAGCCGCGTACTCGTGGAGGACAAGGCTCTGATTTTCAATGCTCAGGCTGTCGTACTTGTAGTCCTCAATGGAGAGGCGGATGTAGAGGGCAATTACATATTTCTGCATTGTTCCAGCACCTCCGCATAGGTTTCAAACTCGCTCTGGAAGCGATAGCGCACCGTGATCTGCTTGTCGTGGGATACCTCGATGCGGTCGATCAGCCGCTCGATGAGTGCGCCGGTCAGCGCACGGTCAGTCTTGATTTGCGCGGCATCCTGTTCCAGCGCCCGGTGCTGCTCTGCTTGAGCATCCATCGTTCGCAGGCCGTCCTCCAACTGTTCCATTTCCACGGCGAGGTCGGCAATGCGGCTTTCGTACTTCTCCTTGTAGTCAAAGTATTCATCCTTGGTGAGAACGCCTTGGACGAGGTTTTCATATAAGCTCCGCACGATACCGCGAAGCCGCTGGATTTCCTGTTTGCGGCTGGTGATCTTCTCCCGCAGCTCAGCGCGGTCAGCGGCCTGCCGGGGCAGCTCCGCAAGCGACAGGCGGTAGTCGCCCAAAGCGGTGTTGAGCGCTTCCTGAAGCATATCCGCCAGCATATCCAGCAGCATATCCTCGCGGATGGTCACACCGGGGCAGGCATCCTTGCTGATTCGGCTCTGGCTCAGACAATGGTAGAAGTACACATCGTCGGACTTCTTGCGGATGTTTCTCTGCCGGTGCAGGCTGCCGCCGCAATGGGCGCAGAACACCTTGCCTTTGAGAAGATTCGGCGTGAAGGCTTTGACCTCCCGCGCCTTGGCGCGGCTGGCGGTCTGATTGAGAATTTCCTGCACCGCCGCGAACTGTTCCCGGCTGATGATGGCCTCGTGGGTGTCCCGTACCACCGTCCATTCCTCGGCATCGGCCTTGACCTGCCGGTGATCCACGGTTTTGGTCTGCCCCTGAACGAGATCTCCGGTGTAGACCTCGGAGCGGAGAATGACGCCGACCGTTCGGGTCTGCCACTTGCCGCTGCCGAGCAAATTTTCGTGGGTGATCTTGCCCTGCATCTTCTTGTAGTGGCTGGGGGTGAGGATGCCAGCCTCGTTCAGCCGCACGGCGATGGTATTGAGGCCAGCGCCCTCGGAAGCCCAGCGGAACATCCGCTGCACCACAACGGCGGCAACGGGGTCGATGATAAGCTGGTGGCAATCGTCCTCGGCTTTCAGATAGCCGTAGGGAGTACGCGCACCGATGAACTTGCCGTCCTTCATGGCCTGCCGCTGCTGCGCCCTGATCTTGCGCCCGATGTCCAAAGCGTAGGCTTCGTTTATCATGTTCCGCAGCGGAATGATGATACCGGAATGGGCATCCTCCGGGTTGGCGGTGTCGAAGTTTTCGTTGACCGCAATAAAGCGGATGCTGCGGATGCGGAAATACTGCTCGATGTAATAGCCGGTGTCAATGGTGTTTCGGCCCAAACGGGAGAGGTCTTTCACAATGACGCAGTTGACGTGACCGGCCTCAATATCCGAGAGCATCTGCTGAAAGCCCGGACGGTGGAAGTTTGTCCCGGTCGCGCCGTTGTCGATATAGGTATCGTATACGCTGATCTCCGGGTACTGCTCCAGATAGCGGGCAATAATCATCTGCTGGGTTTCAATGGATACGCTGTGCGTGTGGGTATCCTCCACCGAAAGGCGGACATAGATCGCGGCGCGGCAAGCGGCGTCAGCCTCCTGCACGGCCACCGCAGCCGTTTCTTTTCTGCTTTTCCTTGCCATGCTCAGCCCACCTTTCTCTGTTCGTAATCTTTCTGCTGCGCTGCCAGCGCCAGAAGCTGCAACGCCTTTTTGTATTCGTCCTCATGGGTAAAGGTAATATCCAGCTCCTTTTTGCCACGGACGCGGATGCTCTGTACCATGTGAATGAGCGCCCTGCGGTCTAAGGTTTCCAGCGTGGAGAACTGCGTAAACTGTGAAATCCAGCGGTTGCGCTCACTCCGGTTTTCCAAAACCTCCGTGAGTTTTTCCTTGAGAACGCGGACGCTCTCGCGGATGTCCTCGGCCTGCTTGGTGTACTTTGCCTTATAGGAAGCGTATTCTTCCTTGGTAAGCATACCTCCCACAAGGCTCTCATAAAGCCGTGCCTTGAACTCCAGCACCTGCTCCAACCGGCGCTCGTTGTCGGTAATGTGGTCGCTGTATTCCTTGGCAAGCGCCTGATTGATGCTGGACTGGTCAATGCCGGTCAGCAGCGCCTCCAGAGAAGCAATATTGCCGATATAGGCTTTCAGGCTGTCCCGCACACAGTCGATCAGGCTGCTTTCTTTCAGCATGACCGGATGGGCGCAGCCCTTTTTCTTGCCGGTAGGACAATAATAGTAGTGGTACTCCTTGCCGTTTGCACGGTTGGTCTTGCGGGTCATGCGGCTTCCGCAGCACCCGCAGATCAGAATACCGGAGAACAGGTACACCGTATCCTCGTTGGGAGAAGTGCGGGTATCCAGTCCCTTAATGCGCTGCACCAGCTCAAAATCCTGACGGGCAATCAGCGCTTTATGGGCATCCGGGACACGCACCCACTCGGAGGCGGGGCGCTGCTCCATCTGCTTGATCTTGTAATGCGGCGTACCCTGTTTGCCCTGCACCAGCGTTCCGGTATAGGTTTCGTCCTGCAAGATGCGGATGATGGTGGTTGCCGACCATTTGCAGTCAGCCTTGTCTGCGTATCCCTTTTTCGCGTAGGGCAGGCCGTTGTTCTTCTTGTATGCCAGCGGAGAGAGAATGCCCAGCCGGTTCAACTCCAATGCGATTTTGGAGGCGCTTGCGCCCTCCAGCCGCATACGGAAAATGTCGCAGACAACGCGGGCGGCGTAGGGGTCAGGGACGAGCAAATTCTTGTTGTCCTCGGCTTTCATGTAGCCGTACACCGGGAACGCGCCGACGAAATCGCCGTTGCGCCGCTTCACGTCCAGAGAGGTGCGGGTCTTGATGGAAATGTCCCGGCAGTAGGCTTCGTTCATAATGTTCTTGACCGATACGGTCAGATCATCGCCGCTGTCGTGGGCGGTGTCGATGCTGTCGGTGATGGCGATGAAGCGCACCCCATAGGCCGGGAATACCCGGCGCAGATACCGGCCGGTTTCAATGTACTCGCGCCCCAGCCGGGAGAGGTCTTTTACAATGACGCAGTTGATATTTCCATCGGTGACATCCTGCATCATTTCCTTGAATGCGGGACGGTCGAAGATGATGCCGCTGTATCCATCGTCGATCTTTTCGGAAACGACCTCAATATCCGGGTTGCGCTCTACAAAGTTTTCAATGAGCTTGCGCTGATTGGAAACGCTGTCGCTTTCGCTGGAATGATCGTCGGTGTAGGACAGGCGGATATAAGCGGTTGCTTTGTATTTAGGCATGAAAAAGCACTCCTTTCTCCCGGACTGCTCCCGCATGAAAAGAGTGGTTATCTGGCTATTAGGTTTTCATCCTTTTCCACACCGATCATAGCACTCTCTGCGGAAAAAAGCGAGGATGTCGCTCAGCGCAAAATGCCTTGCAGACATTCCTCCAACGTAACACCGTTCCCGGCAAAGCAGGCGTTTACCACGAAATCGCCGCAGCGGAAGCGGTAAGGATTTTTGATCTGGCGGATAAAGGCGGCAATGCGTTCTTCCTTGGGAAGATTTTTGTCTACGGATACTTTCCGGATGTCCACCAGTTCATCCGTGTGGATTCGGGTTTCGTTTGGCGTTGGCTGCATCATGGCGATCTCCTTTCTCGGTTTGGTGGGTTTCCTCAAGGTCACATGAATGCGCTGACGGGAAAGGCCGTCAGCGCATGGTATCTGACTTTGAGAGGCGGCTGCGCGGGCAGAATTGGAGCCACATAACATAATGGCGAATACCGGCGCAGCCGCTCTGCTTGTCCATTTGAGAAGATCCATCCTATTTGCCACGCGCCCCGGATAGTGGGCATGATGCAGGCCGCCCTTGGCAGGGCTGTCATAACTCCACGATACCGCTGCCTCAAAGAGCTGGCGCATACCGCAGGGTTCCCCCTCAAGTCTGTGGGAGGGCGTGAGCAAGTTTCATTATCCGCCGCGCTGTCATCGCGCCCGATTTGCCGAATCGGGTCTAAGGCTGCGTAGATCGCTCGGATGGCTTTTCCGGAATCACCTCCTTGAAGCCATCGTCGTGGCGGCGCACCTTATGCCGCTATCACGCGGGTTTTGTGCCTGCATCATGGTCTATTCAGTTTTCAACGTTCGGTGAAAGGCTTCGTGGAGAATGTCCCTTCACCTATCGCCGATTTTGGGCCACTTTTGCACCCTGTTTTCAGCAATCAGGGAAAAGTTTTTTCATTTTCTTCATCGCCGCGCCGATGCTCTTGGAAATATTCTGATGGCTGACACCCTCGGCTGCGCCAATCTCATCAACCGTCATCCCATCCACGAAATACATCCACACCCTGCGGAACTGCGTATCCGTCAGGTGCTTCCGAATCTGCGTGACCTTTCTGACGCTGCGGTGGATTGCCTCTGCCCGGTCATGCGCCTGCTCCATGCAGACATCCACGGCAGGAATGGAGGCCGCTTCCTCGGATAGCTCATCCAACGCAAGCGTGTGATTGGCATAGACGTGAGCTTCCTTTTCGGAGGCGTGATAGTCCTCGTCCGACAGGGCTTTCCATTTCAGAAATTCTTTCTCGCTGGCAAAGTCCTCGCGGGTCAGGCGGATGATGGCTTCGTTGGCATCCATGTAAACGATAGCGTTGGGGTCTTTCTTGTTCAGCGCATAGCTGCTCTTTCTGTTAAACATAATATGTCCTCCGTTTCGGTGTTGGGTGAGTGGTGAACCAGACCAACACCGGCGGAGAACGACAGCCGACAGGAAAACGTAAAAAGGCGCTCGAACAGGCATGATGACCTGAACGAGCGCCTTGCGTGCGAGTGAAAACATGAGTAACGAATACTGTACCGGGAGGGGCTAAATCACGGATGAACCAAACCGCATAAAAAGAGAGCTGCAACTCGCTTTCGTGAGTGCAGCTCGTCTGGGGGATAGCCGCGTGCTTTTTGAAGTGGACGGCTAATCGGTGCTTATGCTTTTTTACATGACCGCGAGCGGCCTTAGCAGTATCTCCTGTTCATCCGTGACATCATAAAATTACCTCCAACTCGCTGAATGTGATTTGCGGCTCATTCAATGTGAGCTTCATGTGTATTTAAGTGAATTGAGGCTCACTCTACAATGTAGTAGAGGTGATTTACAATAAACTTTCTTGACCTGTTCGCCCAAAAGCTTCGCGAAAAGCGGGAGCAGAAAAAGATCACGCAGCGCGAATTAGCGGAACGGCTTAATATGTGTACCCGAACTGTCATTGAGATTGAAAAGTGCAAGAGCAATCCGAAATTTGAAACGGTTGCGCTGATCTCAGAAGAAATGGACATCAGTCTGGATGGAATCGTGTTCCACGATAGAGCGCCGCAGACCGTTGCCAAGTGCGTTCTTGATTACTTTGCAGGAAAGGGTGAAGAAGAGTCGCAACGGTACATAGACCTGTGCATGAGCGCAGATAAGCTGAAGTGATGTACAGGGGAAAACAAAAGGGCCGATGATTGTCTTTCATGTAGAGCAGCCAGTGGGCTTATATTTTCCCCACTGGCTGCTCTTGTCCGCACAGTTGGAACGACGGGCATTAGTATCCTATTTTTCCTGTTTGTGTGCATCCCGGATCTTTTCAAAGGTGTCCTGACTGATGGCGTGTTCAATCCGGCAAGCATCTCGCTCTGCAATTTCAGGGTCAACGCCAGCTGCGATAAATTGCTCTGTAAAGAACTGATGCCGCTCATAAATTTTTTCGGCAACATTCCGGCCTGTTTCGGTCAAATGCAAAACGTAATCACTATCTACCGTTAAAAAGCCCCCTTCACGCAAAGCCGACACCGCATAGCTTACACTGGCTTTTGAAACTCCAACACGCCGTGCAACATCAATAGAGCGGACAGCACCGTGATTCTTTTGAAGAACCAGCACAGCCTCCAGATAATCCTCTCCGGACGCATGAAGTTTCATTAAGACCTCCCTTATGCAGATAATTTCTGTTCGGCGTTCCACATGGCCGCATACTTTCCGCCTTTAGCCAGCAATTCATCGTGAGTACCGGCTTCAGCAATCTTTCCGCCAGATACCACAAGGATTTGATCTGCATTTTTGACGATGGAAAGGGTATGAGCAATCATTACCACAGTCTTTTTCTCTTTCAGCAGATTGGCGATGGCCTGCTTTACTGCCAGCTCGTTCTCGATGTCAAGGGACGCTGTTGCCTCATCCAAAAGCAGGATTGGGCTGTTTTTCAGGATAGCGCGGGCGATTGAAATTCGCTGACGCTCACCGCCAGAAAGAAGGTTTCCGTTTTCGCCAGTCGGCGTATCGTAGCCCTTTTCCATCTTGCGGATGAAGCCGCCACAGTTGGCCTCCCGGCAGGCGGCTTCGATTTCCTCATCCGTGGCTTCGGGGCGGGCGTGCCGGATATTCTCACGAATGGTATCATCAAAGAGAAATACATCCTGATCTACCATAGAGATTTGTTCCAGTACACGCTCGGCAGCTATATGGTTTATAGGTTTACCACCAATGGAAATCGTTCCGCCTGTTGCCTCGTAATATTCTGCAATCAGGTTCAGAATGGTAGATTTGCCGGAACCGGAGTCCCCGACAATGGCCGTGAGCTTCTGGTCTGGCACTGTAAAGGTGGCGTGTTTCAGCACCGGCTCTCCGGGCACATAGGAAAAGTCCACACTATCGAAGGTAATCTCATGGGTAGCTATCTGAAGCGGCTCCATACTGCCAGTTTCCTCCGGCTCGTTCATTACACCCAGGATTTTGTTTTTGGAGATCATCAGGTTTTTATAACTTGTCAGGTCTACAAAAATAGAGTTTGCCAGCTTTGCACAGAACAGGGGCAGCATACAAATCAAAAGGTAGTCCACCGTGTTCAGTGTCCCTGCGACCCAGGGTGCATAGGCCAGCAAGATAACCAGCGGGCAGGACAGCCAACTCAAAATACCAAAGACCGCACCAATAGGAAGCACTTTTGATTCGTACACAAAGCTGATCCGACAGAACTCCCGCATAGCGTTGATAACGGTTTTATTCTTCAAACCACCTACGCCATAGGCCCGGAAAGTTTGAATACCAGACACATACTCCACAATGCTGCTGACATTCTCTGCACAAATATCATTCTTTTCTTTACCATACTTCCGAACCATACGGAAGGAAAGCCACAGTCCAGGGATCAAAAGCAAGTCGGCAATCAGCAGGATAATTCCGGCAGGCACATAAATGGTCATCACAAAAATAATCAGCATGAGCGAAAGTGCAAAACTCTTTGCCATATCACCGATTTTATGGGTCAGGATTTTTTCATAGTTGTTTACATCGCTTGTGATGGTATTGATATAATCGCCGGTCTGTCCCTGGGTAAACCGGGAAAGCGGGATACGCTTCAAATGGTCGCCCATAAAAAGGCGGATATTCTTGCTGACCTCTGCACCGCCGATCTGCGCTTTGGTATAGCCATAGCTGTAAATCAGGATACGAAGAAGAAAAACCACCGCGATCACACAGGTCAGAACCAGGACACGGTTCATGTCAAATTGTCCCGACCACAAAAACTGCATGACAGAGTAAAGCAGCATAAACAGGCTGCCGGAGAGAAGCCCTTCCAGAACAGTCCCGCCAACGCCAATATAAAAATTGCGGTTCTTTTTCAATACATCATGCTCACTCATGCTGCTCGCCTCCCTCCAACTGATAAGTAATATTCCGGGCTGTTTCGTAGTCCTCCCACGCCTTCCGATAGTAAGCATTGTTCTTTCGGACTTCCTCATGGGTTCCGACACAGGTAATTGTGTGATTTTCAACCACTGCTACACGCTCGCACATCTTCAACGCGCTCAAACGATGGGCTACCACAATGACGGTCTTTCCCTTGCAGAGATTTTGAATGGCTTTGTCAATCTCCATCTGATTTTCCGGGTCAGAGGCGCTTGTGGCTTCGTCTAAAATCAAAATGGGGGCGTTCTTCAGGATAGCGCGGGCAATGGCAATCCGCTGTTTTTCACCGCCGGAGAAGCGAGAGCCAAAGCTGCCCACTTTCGTGTCATATCCATCTGGCAAGGACATGATAAAATCGTCAATCTGCGCCTCTTTTGCAGCAGCCCGCACTTCTTCCAGAGTGGCGTTGCTGCCCATTCGGATATTTTCTAAAACGCTGTCACGGGTCAGGAATGTCTTTTGAAATACGATGGCTACATTTTTCAGAATGGTATCGTAGTCAAGCTCCTTGACATTTTTTCCACCAATCAGCACTTCGCCCTCCTGCACATCATAGAAGCGGGAGATCAGTTCAATCACAGTGCTTTTACCGGCACCAGACTGTCCCACAAGAGCCACGCGTTCCCCGTCATTGATTTTGAGGTTGACACCTTGCAGTACATCGGTCTTGCCGTCATAGGAAAATCGGACATTGCGAAGTTCAATATCGTGATTTTGGGGAAAGTCCGCTCCACCCTCATAAATTGGAATATCCAGTATCTCTTTGGTCTTAGTAACAGCGTTCAGCACATTGGCAAAATTAGTCCCCAGTTCTTGCAGGGGGCGGATTTCCGTCAGATACATGGAACCTACATAGACGAACAGCAAAAATGCGCTGGCCGCCAGTGAGCCTTTGAGGAAAAACATTCCGCCGATTGGAACCATCAGCAACATCCCACATTCGATGATAACAACAAAGGCCGCATAAGGTGGCCCCATGCGCCGGGAAGTTTCATTCCACATGGCGTTTTCTTCCTGGATAGCGTCTGAAAACTTTTGAAACGATTTGCTCCCCATATTATAGGCTTTAATCAATTTCATACCGCTGATGTACTCAATCATAACCGAGTTCAGTGTGGTAATGGAGCGATTGGCCCGTTCCATCAGGTCATCCGTGTTGCGGAACATCATCCCCATTACAACAACAGCAAGGATCAGCGGAACCAGGGAAATCAATGCCAGAGGAATATTGACGGTCATCAGGTAAATAAAGATGACTACCGGCCCAACCAGATAGCACACAAGGTCAGGAAGGTTATGGGCCAGGAACAACTCCAGCTTTTCAATATCTTCATTCAGAACCGTTTTTATATCCCCGGTGCGCCGTTCATTCAAGGCACCCAAAGGAGCTCTGGCCATGTGTTCCGCCACCATGCAGCGCACTTTGAACAGTGCGCCATATGCGCCTTTATGGGCTGCCACGCCGGAACAGCCGAATAATGCAAAACGCAGGGTGACAGCGGCGGCAATCATTGCCACAGTCTGTACCACAAGTTCTTTTGTGCAGGCATTGTTAAATGTGGCATCCATCAGCCTGTAAATCCCAATATACGGAACAATAATGCAAAGCCCACTGCACATGGACAGCAGGATTGCCAGGAACAGCCAGATTTTCTGGCCTCCGGCCCAATGGAGCAGCAGTGCTACTCTGTTTTCTTTTTTCTGCTTCATAGACTACCTCTCCTTTCCATCTGAAACAGAGAACAGCTCTCTCAATTTCGGGAGGGCATCCATTGTAACTGGTACATCATCGGGCATTTCTCCCTCGTCAAAATGCAGGACACGTGAGCAGGTACGGCAGACAAATTCAAAATCGTGGGTGACAATGAAAATAACTTTTCCCATATTGGACAATCGGCGGATCAGTCCTGCCACCTGTGTCATACTGTCAAAGTCAAGGCCGCTGGTCGGTTCATCGAATACCAGCAGATCTTTCCCACAAATCATACTGACGGCTACCGCCACCCGTTGTTTTTGACCGCCGGAAAGTGTGTTTGGATGGCGTTCCCGGTATGGAGCAAGCCCCAGTTCCTCCAAAGTCACATTTACCAGCGTTTGATTTGGATTGCGGATGCCAAAGGAGCACTCTGCTTCCACACTGTCAGCAAAAAGTTCATAATTTACATCCTGCATAACCATATAGGAGCGTTTCAGCCTTGCCTTACGCTCCATCGACTTACCTTCCCACAGGAATTGTCCCTCGCAGTCTTTGTGAAGTCCGCAGAGGGCGCGGGAAAATGTAGTCTTTCCGGCTCCGTTATGGCCGACCACGCCAATCACTTCACCCTTTCCTGCGGATAAGCCAATATCATGCAAAATGGTTCGCTTCTTGTAACTGAGCGTCACATTCCGCAGCTCTAATACCGGGATAGGGGCAATCGAGTGGGGTTTAGGTGGGAACACCGCCCGAAGATCAACTGCCCGCAGGCCCATGCGTTCACGCTCCTGTTCCGACAGCTGTCGAAATTCTTCCGGGGTATAAATCCCTTTGATTTCTCCTTTTTCCAGATAAACAATTCGGTCGGCCAGCTCCATCAGGT
>OMNU01000904.1_pt1 | contig 13623 bp, 10 predicted proteins | sample 1673511 | NCBI WGS metagenome assembly OMNU01 (sample SAMEA103958113, study PRJEB25191) | human gut metagenome | reverse complement strand
TTTAGAGCGAAGAATATCCGCTCCACTCCATAACACACTGATTAAATCCTTACTGTTTTCTAACTCTGCCATTTTTTTCTCCTTTTATTTATTCTTCAACATATTTTTTAACATAATCTATATGATAAAGCGGAATATTCGTCATCCATTCCTGCTCTCTGTAATCCGACATTGACGTCCGGATCGCATATTTCGGATGATATTTTTCGCAGAACATCTTCAGGCTCTTCGCTCTGAGGTTTTCCTCCGCTTTTACCTCTATGGGAATTACGGAAGTTTTCCCCTGCACCATGAAATCAATCTCTCCGGAAGAGTTTTCCGTACTGTAATAATAGGGGATCACTCCCACTTCAGAGATCAACTGCTGGAGCACGTACTGTTCTGTTAAAGCTCCTTTAAATTCTGTAAATATCCGGTTTCCGTCGATAATCACCCTGGCATCCAGATCCGTCATAGCAATCAGCAATCCGATATCCAGCAGGTATATTTTAAATGCATCCAGATTCAGATAAGCTTTTAATGGTAACGCCGGTTTGCTCACACGGTTTACTTTATGGATCAGTCCGCAATCCAAAAGCCACTGGATTGCCAGTTCAAAATCTTTTGCCCTGGCGCCCTCTCTCACCTGCCCGTAGATATATTTTTTATTTTCTTTTGCCAACTGCATCGGAATGGAATCCCACACCAGGTTCAATCGGGGAACCAGAAAATTCTCCGCATGCTTGGAAAAATCCTGGCGGTAATAATTCAGCAGATCTTTCTGAATCTCTCTGACCCGCCCGAAGTCTTTATCATTCACATAGGACTGGACCACTTCCGGCATACCACCGACATAATAGTACTCTCTCAGACGATCCTTGTATTTGGAAGCGAAGGTATTGATCATCTGCATATCCCCGGACTGCAGAAGCTCTGCAAATCGTTCTTCTCCCAAGGCGCACAAAAATTCCTGAAAATTAAGCGGATACAGATCCATGAAGTCTACCTTGCCTACCGGGAAAGAGGTGCCCTTGTGCATCGCCACACCCAGCAGAGAACCGGCAGCTACAATGGCATATTCCGGAGCATTTTCGCAAAAATACTTTAAAGAGGATAGCGCCTTCGGTACTTCCTGGATTTCATCAAAAATAAGTAAGGTATCTTCACTTTTGACCGAAACACCTGTCTCCACGCTGATTGCCAGAAGAATCCTTTCTACATTGATCTCTCCATCAAACACCTGTTGCATACGGGGATTACTGTCAAAATTGACATATGCTGTTTTCTCAAAACAGGTGGCTCCGAATTCCTTCATAAGCCAAGTCTTTCCTACCTGCCTGGCTCCGCGAATGATCAACGGCTTCCGGTTCTTTTTTTCTTTCCATTCTTTTAATCGTTCCAATGCAAACCGTCGCATCTCTGCCTCCCTTGTACTATTCACAATAGTTATCTACTTCTACTCTATCTCAGTAAAATTGCCTTGTCAACAGAAATAAGTCCTTAAAACTGTATATGTGATACACTTTTAAGGACTTATTTCTGTAATTTATTACATTTTTCAGGACGTAATTCCCAGTCTGGGCTACATTTGGTAAATAGCAAATTTAACTTCCGTTTTGCAAAGGTAACTTCTTCTTGAATTATTTTTGCAAGATTAACTTCGGGATCAGCACCTTGAAAACAGAAATAAGTATTGCGAAGACAGTGCCAACTGGAAATTAGTATTGCAGGAGTGGACTTTAGTATTACAAACCGCTTGAAATAGGGCTTTTTAGCATGTTACTATACTCTTGAAGTCATATTTTACTGTATGCAAATAAGAAGTCGTCGCTTCGTTTGCATGTTTGCAAGGGAAACTTCCACCTCTGGGATATGGGTGACATGATCAGGAGATGACATTGGCAGTTTTACTTCAGCAGTTCAGGTTTTAGTATGATTTCATTAGCAGGAACAGCTTCCAGGTTAAGCTTAGAGGCTGTATCCGCGCCATAAAAGAAGCTGAATAGTTGATGTGCGGATCGATTATTCAGCTTCTTTCTTGTATAGGAGTTAATGTGACTCATCATCAGGTTGACTTTATCCTGTGTAAGAAAAGCAAATGATGTTTTCTTAGGAACAATCCTTCTGATGAATTCATGAGTTACTTCAATACTTCCTTTTTGATCAGGACGTTGCGGATCACAGTAAAACACATAGGTTCTGCGTCTTCCATCCTCATCAAACTCTATTGCCAACGGATCCGTAAATTCGCTTCCGCGATCTGCTAAGATGACCTGGAACATCTCACAGAATTGTTCCCGCCCAAGTATTTTATAAAGATGGTTCACCGCTTCTGTTACCGACTTGGCTGTATTCGCTTCCCTAAGATATGCCAGCATAAGGGAACAGTTTCTAAAGAATACTGTAAGCAGCACCTTTGTGGAATCCCTGGTGCCTTCTACCGAATCCATTTCCACCACGTTGAAATCAGGATGTCCTTTCATAAAAGCTTCAAAATCTTCGTAGGTACGCCCGATATGGCATTTCTTATCGACACGTACAACCTTTTTGGATTTGCGTTTTTTATAACGCACTTTTCTGGGAAGATCTATATTTCCAGCAGAAAGTATGCCGGCATCTATGTAGTTATAAATGGTCCTTTCATCTACCATGATTTCTGCTGCATTGTTCATACAAATTTGATGAATCGACTGGCCTTGTTTGATAAGAGGCGAAAGGATGGCATCAAGCCGATCCAGTTCTTCTGGTGTTATATCGATACCCTTACGGGAATCAGAACGTGTCTTTTCGTATGTTTTATGAGCTTCCTTTGCATCATAGAACTGTTTGGCAAGAGTACAGGAACGTACCTGTTTACATGAATTGCAAACATAGGGTGCTTTCTTTAGACTTGAACATTTTTCCTCTTCAAAATCAGGACAATTGACCATGCACAAAGCACACTCAGAACAGTATGTTTTTCCGTGCCATAACCGATTAATAAACCCACAGCTATCTTCGCCACAGATATACTGCTTAGTGCATCTCTTTCTGTGTCTGCATGGATTATAGCCTCTGGAACGCGTACCAGTATTTCGATAATCAAGATGGGCTTTCACTTCTTTAGAAACAGTTGATGGATCCTTGCCTATCAGAGCGCCTATTTCAACGAACGTCTGCCCCTCTTTTAAAGCTTTCTGTATGGTAATGCGATCATCCAGTGTCAGATGCTTATATTTATAGGATGACATGTATTTATCCTCCTTAGTCTTGCTGCCATCTCCTGACACTACTGAAGTGATTACCATTATTACACAAAAAAGAAAAGGAAGATCATCTATTTACAAGACTATCTTCCATCTTCATGTTTGTATGACTTATTTCTGTTTTATAAAATATAAAAACCTTAGTAACTGGAAGTTACTTTTTCAATTGAGTCTGGGCTACATTTTTCAGGACGTTACCTCAAAAACCGCCGCAACAACTTCTCTTTTTTCTCATCATACCTCTGGTACCGTATCGGCAGATCCATCCATGTCTTTTTGTCCACGATACTCCGATAATGGCTGAAGGTCTCGAATCCGGTGCGGCCGTGATACCCACCCATGCCGCTCTCACCCACACCTCCGAAGGGCATGGCACTGGTGGCGAGATGAATGATGGTGTCGTTGATGCAGCCGCCGCCAAAATGACAGTGATCCAGGATCCGTCTCTGGGCTTTTTTATCTTCACTGAAGAAATACAGTGCCAACGGATGGGGGTGTTCCTCTACACAGTGGATCGCCCAATCCACAAAATCTCCCGCAGCAGCTTGGGGTTCAGAAACCTCCCCGCTAAAATCATTTTGTGCAATGCTTTTCTCTGTATCATACGCATTATAAGTCACCACCGGCAGGATCGGTCCGAAGATCTCTTCTCCCATCACGGCATCTGACCAGTCCACATCCATCATCACCGTAGGCGTAATGCGCAACGTCTTCTCGTCATACTGTCCGCCGCAGACGATTTTTTCCGCATCCATCAATCCCAACAGTCTGTGAAAATGCTTCTCGTTAATGATTTTCCCGTAATCCGGATTCTGCAGGGGATCTGCACCAAACTGCCTCGCGATCTCCGCCCGGATAGCTTCCACCAATCGGTCGCGGATCCTGACATCACACAACACATAATCCGGTGCTACACAGGTCTGTCCGCAGTTTAGATATTTTCCGAATACGATCCTCCTCGCCGCCAACGGAATCTTCGCCGTAGCATCCACGATACAGGGACTTTTCCCGCCCAGCTCCAGCGTCACCGGGGTCAAATATTCCGCAGCGCTTCTAAGCACCTCCCGTCCCACGGTCTTGCCTCCGGTGAAAAATATCATATCAAACCGTTGCTGTAACAATGCCTGATTCTCTGCTCTGCCGCCGGTGATCACCGCCACATATTCCGTCTGGAAGCATTCTTCCAAAATCAGCTTTAACACTGCTGCCGTCGCCGGGGCATAGGCACTGGGTTTTACCACTGCGGTATTCCCTGCGGCAATAGCATCGATCAACGGATCCAGCGTCAATAGCACCGGATAATTCCATGGACTCATGATCAGCACGGTGCCATAGGGTGACGGAGACCGGAAGCTCCTCGCCGCGAACTGCGATAACGGTGTCGGCACTCTCTTTTCCCGCATCAGTCCCCGCAGGTGCTTCTGCATCCAGGTCAGCTCCGAGAGCGTCAGTCCGATCTCGCACATGTAGCTTTCCATCCGGCTTTTCCCAAGATCCTGTCGCAGTGCATCGTTCAATTCTGTTTCATGGCACTGCAGGGAAGCCTTTAACTTTCCCAGCTGTTTTGCCCGGAATTCCCGGGAAAGCGTGGCTCCCATAGCAAAATATTCTCTTTGTCTGCGTAATATCGTCCGGATCTCCTGCTCTGTCATAGATGTCTCCTGCTTCTATTCTTTATACTGCCATAACTATTCAGAACCCTATTCACAAAACCACCTCTGAATAATTACATACTACCCAATTTTGAGTCTCGGTGCAACCGCTTCCCTGCTCATCCTATACACAAAAACGGCAGAGTTCTCACCCCACCGTCGTTTGTCTCTTCCTATCTTGATCTCATTTCTCCTATTTCCATGCAAAATTTACCATTCCGTACACATAGATGAACAGCACTGCCGCCGGCACAAAATATTTAAACACCGGTTTCATCCACGGCTGGACCTTTAAGCCTTTGCCGGCATTTGCTTCCTCCAGGAATTTGTCCCAGCCCCAGCCGACCTTATAACAACAAAATACTGCCAGCAGGATCGAACCTATGGGCATGATGTTATTCGACACCAGGAAATCCCAGAAATCGAGCCAGGTCGTCCCCGCTGCAAACGGCTGAAAATGAAATACACTGAAGCCCAACGCCGTTGTCAATGCCAACAGAAACGTTCCCACACCGCAGACGATACATCCTACCGGTCTGGACCATCCGGTCAGTTCCCGGACCATGGCCAGAATATTTTCACACACGCCCAGCACTGTGGACATGGCTGCGAACACCATGAACAGGAAAAATAAGGTTCCCCACCATCTGCCGCCTGCCATGTTGTTAAATACGGTCGCCATAGTATCGAACAGAAGGCTGGGACCCGCCGTCACTTCCACATCATAAGTAAAGCATGCCGGAAATATAATGATACCGGCGATCACTGCCACCAGTGTATCCAGGATAATAATATGGATAGACTCACCCATGAGAGAACGGTCCTTGCCGATATAGCTTCCGAAGATCGCCATACCGCCCATTCCCACGGACAATGTGAAAAATGCCTGATTCATGGCGCCCACCACCACAGAACCGGTGATTTTGGAAAAATGCGGGATCAGATAGAAGCTCAATCCCTCTCCTGCTCCCGGAAGTGTAAAGCTGTGCACTGCCAGCACCAGCATCAGCACGATCAATGCTGACATCATATATTTGGTAATACGTTCCAGCCCACCCTGCAGATGGAAGCTTAAAATGACAAAAGCGATCAGCAAGGTGACTAGCAGATATGTCACATTCACCGAGGGCGTCGTGATCATTTTTTCAAAACCGAAATCCTGATTCTGCCCTGTCAGAAATTTTACAAAATAATAGAGGATCCATCCGGACACCACCGCATAGAAAGCGATCAACGCAATGTTTCCGATGAGACAGACGATGCCCCACAGATTCCATTTTCCCCTGCCACCGGATAATTTCCGATACATATAGAGTGGGCTGGTCTGCGCCGCGCGCCCCACGGAGAATTCCATGATCATGGCGGGCAGGCCCAGCACGATCAGGCAGATCACGTAGATCAGCATGAAGCTTCCGCCACCGTTCTGCCCGCACATCCACGGGAATTTCCACACATTTCCGCAGCCGATGGCACACCCCGCCGACAGCATGATAAATCCCAAACGACTCCCCAGTCTTTCTCTGTTTTCCATACCTCTGATCCTTCCCAAAACCACTTATTCTAAACACGGGATACGGCATATATTTTTGCTGTTTTCCCATATTTTCGCCATCTTTTCGCATTGACAGCCCTATTTTCTCATTATATAATTTTCTTAAATATTTGAAAAACAAATTATTTACATTGCATTGATCGAAGAATTGAATTTACAATATAGAAAGAGTATCTACCCTATGGATGTCAAAAATCTGGAAACCTTTGTTATGGTGAACGAACTGAAGAGTTTTACGCTGGCGGCCGGACGTCTGGGTTATACCCAGTCCACCGTATCCTTTCAGATCAAACAATTGGAAAAGGAGCTGTCCATCCCTCTGTTTGAACGGATCGGGCATACCGTAACCCTGACCAATGAGGGGGAGAAGCTGCTGCCCCTGGCCCAGCAGATCCTGCGTCTCGCCGCCGAAGCCACCCACATCAGTGGTAATACCGCCCCGGAGGGTCTGGTGCGGATTGCCATTGCAGAATCCCTGGCCAGCTGGGAATTTCACAGCCGTTTTAAAGATTTTCATGAAAAATATCCCGGAATCCGGTTGAAGATCATCGCTACCAGCACCGATGAAATGTTCCAGATGCTGGGACAGAATCAGGTGGACATTGTATACACGCTGGACCGCCGTATTTTTAATCACAATTATGTGACCGCTTTCGAAGCTCCGGTGGATATTCACTTCGTCACCGGTGCCGGTCACCCCTTAGCCGGACAGACTCAAATCACCCTGGAACAGATTCTGGAATATCCGCTGATCCTGACAGAGAAAAACATGAGTTACCGGGCTGCACTGGATGATCTGCTCTCCCAAAACGGTAGGGAGACCATGCCTATCATGGAGGTGGGTGATACCCAGCTGATCCGCAATCTTCTGTGTCAGGGTCTCGGCATCTCCTATCTGCCGGAGTTCGTTATAGCAGAAGATCTGGCAAAAGGAAATCTCGTCAGTCTCCCCATGACAGAGATTCATCCAGATATCTGGCGGCAGCTTTTATATCACCGGAACAAATGGATCTCACCGGAATTGAAATGCGTAATAAAATACCTGCAGGAGGAATAATCCCCTGCAGGTTTTCTATTTGTCATCTTATTCCTAGAATCCCATCAGCAGGCCAATACCATGTACCAGGAAGGCTGCCACCCATGCCACAAAGCACTGCCAGAGTACCACGGCAATGGCCCATTTTCCACCCAGTTCTCTGCGGACAGAAGCGATGGCTGCCACGCAGGGAGTATATAGCAGACTGAATACCAGTAACGACGCGGCTGCCAGCGGGGTAAGTACCGTGGCAATGCTGCTGCCGAACAATACTTCCAGGGTTGCTACCACACTTTCTTTTGCCATGAATCCGCTGATCAGAGAGGTACAGATCCGCCAGTCACCCAGGCCGAGCGGTCGAAACAGCGGTACCAGCAGACCGGATACCATAGCCAGCATACTGTTTGCCGAATCCTCAACGAGATTCAGTTTCAGGTCAAAGCTCTGCAGGAACCATACCACGATGGTGGCAATGAAGATCACAGTGAATGCTTTCTGTAAAAAGTCTTTTGCCTTTTCCCACAACAGCTGCCCTACATTTTTGGCTCCCGGCAGACGGTAGTTCGGCAGTTCCATTACAAAGGGCACCGGTTCTCCCTGGAACAACGTGCCCCGGTATAAAAATGCTACCAGAATTCCCATAAGGATACCAAACAGATACAATGCCGACATGATCAGTCCGCCCTTTCCCGGGAAAAATACGCTCACGAAGAACGAATAAATCGGTAATTTTGCGGAGCAGCTCATAAACGGTGTCAGCAGGATCGTCATCTTACGGTCTCTCTCACTGGTCAGTGTTCTCGTGGCCATGACCGCCGGTACCGTACATCCAAACCCGATCAGCATCGGCACAATGCTTCGTCCGGACAGACCGATCTTTCGAAGCAGCTTATCCATAACGAACGCCACACGGGCAATATAGCCGCTGTCCTCCATCAGAGACAGGAAGAAAAACAGAGTGACCACGATGGGCAGGAAGCTCAGTACACTGCCCACGCCGGTAAAGATACCGTCTATGACAAGGCTTTGGACCGCACTGTTGACATGAGCTGCCTTCAATGCCGCATCAGTGATCTCCGTCAATTTTCCGATTCCCAGTTCCAGCAGTCCCTGGAGCCATGCTCCGATGACATTGAAAGTCAGATAGAATACCAGCACCATGATCAGGATAAAACAGGGAATTGCCGTATATTTTCCGGTGAGGATCCGGTCGATCTTCTCACTGCGGATCCGTTCCTTACTTTCTTTGGGTTTTACTACTGTCTGCTCACATAATCTCTCGATAAAATCAAAACGCATATCGGCAATGGCTGCACTTCTGTCCACGCCACGCTCCGTCTCCATCTGACAGACAATATGCTCCAGCATTTCTTTTTCATTTTCATCCAGCTGCAGCTTCTCCAGGATCAGATGGTCTCCTTCAATGGCTTTGTTGGCTGCAAAACGCAGGGGCAGCTTCGCAGTCTCCGCATGATCCTCGATCAGATGGCATACCGCATGGATGCAGCGGTGTACGGAACCGTCATGATCGTTTTTATCGCAGAAATCCTGCCGCAGCGGCCGTTCCTGATATTTTGCCACATGGACTGCATGACGGATCAGTTCATCCACGCCTTCGTTTTTCGCAGCGGAAATGGGGATTACGGGTACTCCCAGGAACGCTTCCATGGCGTTCACATCGATGGAGCCGTGATTGCCGGTGACTTCATCCATCATGTTCAGAGCTACGACCATGGGAATGTTCATTTCCAACAACTGCATGGTCAGATACAGATTACGCTCGATATTCGTCGCATCCACGATATTGATGATAGCTCTGGGTTTCTCATACAGGATAAAATTACGGGATACGATCTCTTCACTGCTGTAAGGGGACATGGAATAAATACCGGGCAGGTCTGTCACCAAAGTATCCGGATACCCTTTGATGGAACCGTCCTTACGGTCTACGGTAACTCCGGGGAAATTTCCCACATGCTGATTCGAGCCGGTGAGCTGATTGAACAGTGTAGTCTTGCCGCAGTTCTGATTTCCCGCCAGGGCGAACGTTAGTGTCGTTCCCTCCGGCAGAGGATTCTCGTCTTTTTTCGAATGGTATTTTCCATCCTCACCTAAACCCGGGTGCTCCGCATCCGTCACACGATCCAGCCCCTTATGCTCTCTTGTTCTCTTCGATATGGGTGCGATCTCGATCTGATCCGCTTCCGCCAGCCGTAACGTAAGTTCATAGCCGTGCACCTGCAATTCCATGGGATCCCCCATCGGAGCCAGCTTTACCACTGTCACCTCTGCTCCCGGGATCATACCCATATCCAGGAAATGCTGTCTGAGTTCTCCGGAACCACCGACGGTTTTGATCACGGCGCTTTTGCCGATTTTCAATTCTTTCAGTGTCATAACACTTCTGTATCCTTTCGTATCTCAACATTTTAATGTACTTGTGTTGTAACAGAAGTATTATAGCGCATTTGGTATTGAAAATCAGTATCAATTTGCATTTTTTATTTCCATGATTTTTTTTAAAAAATTTTTCAAAAATGGAATAAAAATGTAGAAAAAATTGACGAAAACAGTTACACTTAAAATAGCATCAATAAAAATAGGGAGGGAACTTATGAATATGAATATAAAAGAAAATAATAAATATCGTTATACGGATACCGCGGAACGCAATATCAGAATGAACCGGTTCTATATTATCGCTTCTTCGCTTTTGGCGATCGTGTTCCTGTTTTATCTGTGGTTGAAACTGGTAATTCACAACATTGCGCCCATTGTTACATACGCAAATACCATTCTGATCGCCGTTTTCTGTGTGGTAAATGCCGTGACACACCTTCGAAATAAGGCGACACGACTATTAAAAGTCTTCGCTACCATCGAGATCGGCATTGAGTATCTGCTGGTCGGTCTGCAGACAGATGCAAGTTTCATTCACTATGCGCTGATCGCCATTTTCATATTACAGATTCCTTATTATGAGAAAAAATCTCTGAAGAAAACCGCTTTGGGATTATTCGTGCTCTACCTGATCGTCATGATCGTTCAGGCTACGAAGGGAATCTACGGTCAGGATGTGAATGCCGTCTGCTCTACCCTGCTGGTATTCCTGATTGGAATCATTATTTTGGAAACCGGTAAGATTACTATATTATTTAACAATGATGCCATCGGTTCTTCCCGGGAAGAACATAACCATGTAAAAGAAGTACTGGATAATGTTCTGGACGTATCCCAGACCGTACATCAGGAAACCACCAAAACCACAGATCTTATGAACCAGCTGGTACAAACTACGGAATCTGTAGCCAACAGTATGCAGGAGATCTCCTCTGCCACCAATATGACTGCCACCAGCATCGAAGAACAGAGCCAGATGACCGGTACGATTCAGAATGCTATCGAGCAGACCGGTCATATCTCCGAGCAGATGGTCCAGATCGCCGAAGATTCTAACGAAAGCATCCGTAAGAACATGGCTGCTATGGAATCCTTAAAACAGCAGTCCGCCATGATCAAGGATACCAACCATTCCGTCACCGATGCCATGGCAAAATTACAGGAAAAGACAAAAGAGGTGGAAACTATCGCCGGAAGCATCATGGCAATCTCCGGTCAGACAAATCTTTTAGCCCTGAACGCTTCCATTGAAAGTGCCCGTGCCGGTGAAGCCGGACGTGGTTTCGCTGTTGTAGCACAGCAGATCCGTCAGCTGGCAGAGCAGACCAAGAGCTTTACCGAAGAGATCACCAAGATTACCAACGAGCTGAATGTCAATGCCAACATGGTAGTCAACACTATCAACGGTTCCATTGAAGCTACCGAACAGCAGGGCGAAAAGATCCTGGCCGCTTCCGAGACTTTCGAACAGCTGAACAAAAATATGGAAGCACTGGCTTCCCAGGTGGAAGAAGTAAATCACCACATTCTGGGATTGTCAGAATCCAATAATAAGATTATGGAAAACATCTCCCAGCTGTCCGCTGTAACCGAAGAAGTCACAGCTAATGCCGAACAGGTGCACACCATGAGCCAGAACAACCTGGATTGCGCAGAACAAGTAAAAACGGCAGTAGAACATATCCGCTCTACCACCGATGAGATGGGAACGCAGGAGGGTTAAACCTCCTGCGTTCTTTGATCTTACTATTTCAATTTCAAACCGTCTTTAAAAGCATTTCCTACTTTATCTCCCATTGCAAGATAAGTATTATTCACAGGATCATAGCTGATTGGCTTCAATTTCTTCGGATCGATCTTGCCATCCGTCAGGATGCTTTCGTCCGCATTGACGTTGACGATATCGCCCACCAGAATGCCGTCTTCAAAACTTTTCACCTTACATTCCAGCGCCATGGGAAGTTCATCGATCAACGGTGCATTGACAAAATCACTCTTGGCTGCATGGAAACCGGACTTTGAGAATTTATCAGGTACTTTCTTCGCAGATTCCACGCCCACATAGTCGCAGGCTACCACGGTATCTTCGGTTCCGATACTTACGGTAAATGCTCCGGTCTTTGCCAGATTCTCCGTGGTCTTATGCTCTGACATACTGATGGAGATCTCATTCATGTCCGTAATGATTCCCCATGCTGCGTTCATGGCATCGGGTACTCCATTTTCGTCATAAGTTGCAATGATCAGCACCGGCATGGGATACATTACCGGCTTTGCTCCAAAATTTACTCTGCTCATATTCGTCCTCCTTGTACTAAATTAATTTTTCCTTCCATTCTGCTTCCCGGAATCCGGTCAACACCAGATCCCCGTCCACGACAAACGGCCGCTTTACCAGCATTCCGTCCGTGGCCAGCAGCCGAAGTTGTTCCTCTTCCGTCATGTTCGGAAGCTTGTCCTTCAACTGCATGTTCTTATATAACAACCCACTGGTATTGAAGAATTTCTTTAACGGTAGCCCACTTCTGCTCTGCCATTCTTTTAATTCTTCGTAGGTGGGGTTGTCCTCTACAATGTGACGATCTGTATAGGTGATATTATGTTCCTCCAGCCACTTTTTTGCCTTTTGACAGGTGGAACATTTGGGGTATTCTATAAATAGCATGGGGACCTCCTAAATGTAGCAAAATTTATTTTTTAACTAAAGTCATTATAATTCACTTGATTATCTTAATTCAAGGTATAACTTTAACAGGAATTTCTTTATATACTTCAATATAAAAAGTCCCCCGCCTCACGGCGAAGGACTACACTTTCGACCCAACCATTTATATCCCGCATATCGGTCAGCGGTAAACTTTCATTACACCTACATTCTATCAAGCACGCAGGCGAAAATCAATAGTATTTTTCATCTGCAAATACTTCTCTATCAATTTCGGCTGTATCAACGGATACGTCCACTCCTCCGGCAGTTCATCCAAGAGTACTATCTTCTCCATCTCGCTATGCAGTTCTGTCGCAAATTCTGTTATCTCCGCATAGCAAAGCAGCCCAAAGGATTCTTCTCCCGTATCATTTACTCTGGTCTTCCCGGTTACAGAGTATACACACAGGGGCTTCATATCGAACCTGATTGCACCGGTTTCTTCCTGCAATTCTCTTTTCGCCGTTTCAAGAATGCTTTCACCGGCTTCTCTATGTCCACCCGGAACTTCATAGGTGTCTCTTTCTTTATGCTTGCAAAATACCCACTTGCCGTTACTCTGTGAGATAATTACTGCAAATTTTAATAGTTCATCATTAACTGTATCATAAAATTTCACTTCTAAATTATCCATTACTATACCTCCAACTCATTACTACTCCCCACAAATAGAGCCAAACCAGAGCCATTTGATAAAACAAATGCCGGAAACCCGCATAAATACAGGCTTTCGGCATTTTAATCCGTTATTCAAACTCGCAGAGTCTGGTTTGATTCAGGTTATTTAAATATGGCTATCTATACTGTTTTGTATTGATAACCCATGTCTTTTCCACACATTATTTTTCGTTTCACATATTTTTAGTACCAATCCAGTACCATTGCATTTTTTCATTATTATGTGTAGTTCCGGTGGCTTGCAGGTTTGATTACTATTCACAAAATAATATTCTGTCGGTTTGCTTGTCCACCTATGGAAATTATAATCTCCATCCAATATTTCTGCAAGAAAAAGTTTTGTGGTACTAATCGTTAGTACCACGATTGTTTTC
>OMNU01000901.1_pt1 | contig 13627 bp, 15 predicted proteins | sample 1673511 | NCBI WGS metagenome assembly OMNU01 (sample SAMEA103958113, study PRJEB25191) | human gut metagenome | reverse complement strand
TGGCTCCCGTGCCGAAGCCCCGGAAGAAGATGAAGGAGAAGCGGTCCGCGCCGTTTTGGATGAGATAGCAGACGTTTTCAAAGGTGGCAAAGCTCAGGGAGAGCGTGATGGCGGCGGCCTTGATTTTATCCCTCTCCGGCTCAAACACCAGAAGATAGAACACCAGCGGCAGCAGCTTCATCATTTCCTCCACCACCGGCGCGATCTCAGCCGTGGCGGCAAGGGCGTCCGCCTGACACACCGCCGCGAGGAAGGTGTTGATATAAGCCGAAAGCAGGCACACCCCCATCCCCGCAATGCAGAACAGGAAAAAGCGGAGCTGCCGCCTGCCCATGCACAATGCGGCCACCAGCAGCGGGGATACCATGCAGATAAAAATATTTTCGATGTAGGTCATGCTTCCACCGCCTTTCTCGTGGCGGGCAGCAGCCCCAATATGGCAAGGGTCAGCAGCATATCGCACCAGAAGGTGGGGCTTGCCAGTGAGGTATCCGGCCAAAAGCAGCCCACCGTCCAGAGCAGATACTCCGCGAACGCAAAGCACAGCACGCCGATGTGGAAGTACCGCATATTCCGCGCCGCGTCCGTCTGCCCATTGGCGTAGACCAGTCCTCGAATGGCGCAGAAGGAGAGCCATATCATCATGCCGCACCAGATCAGGTTGGAGAGAATGTCCCCGAAGGTGCAGTAGAACGCCAGCAGCGGCACGCCGAACGCAGGCGCGAGCCACGCCCTGCGGCAGCGGAAGCTGCGCTCGTCCTGAGTGGCGAGCGTTGCTTGCAAAATGCGCAGGAAGATGAGGCTGGCCACCCAGCCGAACTCCGACACATAAAAGACCCGGGGTGTGGTATCGAACAGCAGCAGATACAGCGTCCAGTAGAGCGCGCCGAGGGCAAAGCAGCCGTAGAAGCACAGCAGCAGAAAATACGCCTGCCTGCGACTTTTCCGGTAGGATATGCCCGAAAGCAGCGCGCCCACGAACGTGAACAGCAGTTGCAGCAGGTTCTCAATCAGCTCCATGAATCCCCTCGCTTTCTTTGTTCTGATCGTCCTCACGGTTCATCTGCCGCAGCCGGAAGCACAAAACGGTCACGCACACGCCGAGCAAAAACGCCAGCAGCCCGATGACGATGTATCCCAAGGCAGCGCCGCCGTGAAAGATGCTTGCCGCCGTTTCAAAGCCGGAATAATCGCCGGTCTGGATGCTTGCGGCAATGCCGGGCATGGCGAAGGATGTGCCTACTAGCAGCACAAGGCACACCGCCACAGCGGAAGCCATGGTGATCGTATCGCGCCGCCGCCGTTTCTCGCGCTCAATTTTGGTGATGCGCCGCTTCGTCTCAGCGACCCGTTCCTCATGACTCCGCATTTGTGATCCCCTCCCGTTCCAGCAGCCTTCGCAGGCTCTCTTTTCCGCGATACACCATGTTGGTGATCTGTTTTACCGTTTTTCCCGTGACCTCCGCCGCCTGCGCGTAGCTCATATCCTCAAAATAGGTGAGATACAAAACCTCTCGATAGTCTGGGTTCATTTCGCTCATGCAGAAATGCAGGATGCGGTTTCGCTCCTCCGTCCGGATGACCTCCTCCGCCAGCAGCCGTCCGTCCGGCTCGCCGGTCAGCGCATCGAGGCTGAACAAGGTCTTTCGTTTGCTCTTATGGCGCAGCGCCATGTGCCGCGCCGCCTTATAGAGATACGCCTTGAAGCCGCCGTCCCGTATCTTCGGCTTTTTGGTGAACAGATAGGCGAAAACGTCCAGCATCAGCTCCTCCGCCTCGTGAACGTCGTGCAGATAGCCGTCAATATACAGGGTCAGGGGGTCACCGTATTTCTTCATCAGGGCCTCCAGCCCCGCGTCGTCGCCGCTTAGATATTGGCGGTATAAGCTCTCGTCGCACGCCATGCCGTTCACTTCCTTTTTGCGGATGCTTCCAATGCAGAGGGTATCCGTCAGGTGCTTGCCCTGCCGGAATCGCGGCGCTGTTCCTGAAAGCGCGGGTCAGACGGCTTTTCCGCGTTTTCCGGGATCGCCCATGAGCGCCCGAACCGGGACGCGCCGGGGATCCGCCCCTCGGCGCAATATTGGTTGACCCGCCGCTCTGACACGCCCCAACGGTAGGACGCCTCCCGAATGGAGATATAGCCCTTGATCCCGTTCATACCGCACCTCCGCATGGATAATACTCAACACGATACATTATATACGAATATCCGAAGAAATACAAGGCGTCTGGTGAAGTGGGCAGCGAAAAGTTACGGATAGGAGCGACATTTTTTTGAAAAAGTCCTCCAAAACTGGCCAAAACGCCCTGTTCGGATTGTAGTATGGGTAGAGGGGGAAATACTGGGGTACGAAGTGGTCAGCAAGCACAGCAAGCGAGTACCCGCTTGCTGTGCTTGCGCTGTTCACGCTGTTCAGGTCCCCTGCCCGAACAGTCAAAATTGCTTGCTGGGGAGCAGGAACTCAATAAGCAGATCTGCGGCAACTGTTACAATCACGAGTATGATGGCTTTGTGTTTGTGGACGAGCTGGGCGAGCGGATGCGGGCCAATTATTTGACTTCGGCATTCCCAAAATTCTTGGAGAGCCACGGCCTGCGCCGGATGCGCTTTCACGATCTGCGGCATAGATGTGCCAGCTTGCTGCTGGCCAACGGCGTTCCCCTCAAGCACATTCAGGAGTGGCTGGGTCATAGCGACTTCACCACCACGGCGAACATTTACGCACATCTGGATTACAGCTCGAAGCTGACTTCGGCTGACGCAATGCTCAATGGTTTGGGCTTTGCAGCGAACTGAAAAAGAAAAGCCAGCAGCCGGAAAAACCGACTACTGGCGTGATTTCTGGCGGAGACGGTGGGATTCGAACCCACGGACCCTTGCGGATCAACTGATTTCGAGTCAGTCCCGTTATGACCACTTCGATACGTCTCCGTATTTATCTCAACATCAGCACCTCGGAAAACGGGGAGAACTGATGGGGAGAACAAAGAAAAATATTAAGTTAAGGATACCCGAAAAACCCCGTAAAATCAAGGGATTCCGGTTAGGGAGCTACCGAGTAGCGACCACGATTTCGAGTCAGCCCCGTTATGACCACTTCGATACCGCTGCTTGTCACGGGGTGTATCATACCATACTTTCCGCTGGGGTGCAACTTCTTTTTCTGCGGGGTATATTTTGGCGCGGCGGCGCATGTACTGATGGGAGAGGGGGGACGGCTATGGAGAAGCGGGTGCTGATCTGGGATGATGGCCTAAGTTATGTAAACTACATGGAGGCGCTGCGAGCAGTGGACCTGACGCCGGTGGTAGGGCGCGAGGCGGCCGGCCCGTGCGCTGCGCTGCTGCTTCCCGGCGGTGGGGATATCGCGGATCGGCTGCCGGAGGATGAGATCCGGACGATCAGAGCCTATGCGGCAGCGGAGAAGCCGATTTTGGGTATCTGCCGGGGAATGCAGGCGCTGAACGTGTTTTTCGGCGGGACACTGTATGCACGTGTGCCGGGACACCAGGTCAAGGCGGGCGATATTCTGCATGATACACGGGCGGTGGGTGAACTGGCGGAGCTGGTGGGTACCACGCCGCGGGTCAACAGCAACCACCACCAGGCCATCTGCCGCCTGGGGCGGGGGCTGGGTGTGCGGCAGTGGGCGGCGGATGGCGTGATCGAAGGGATATGTCACAGCCGCCTGCCGGTGCTGGGGGTACAGTGGCACCCGGAGCGCCAGGCATTTGCGCTGCGGCGGGGGGAGGCTGCGGATGGTGCGGCGGTGTTCTGGTGGCTGCGGCGGCAGGCAGAAAAGAACAGCGGCGGTTGACAAGGGCGGTCAAGTATGCCTATAATGGAGAAAATCGACAAGCGAGGTATACCGCTATGGAAAAGCTCCGCGCCTTTCTGAAACGAAAGGACATCGTTTTCTCCGCCAAGCGCTATTTTATCGACGCCATGGGGGCCATGGCCCAGGGACTGTTCTGCACGTTGCTGGTGGGCACTATCCTGAACACCATCGGCCAGCAGTTTCACATCGGCTTCCTCAATGCCGCCATCGTCACCATTGGCACGGGTGACGGCGCGGTATCCTACACCATCGGCGGGCTGTGCTCGGCTATGGTAGGCCCCGGTATGGCCGTGGCCATCGCCCGGGCGCTGAACGCGCCGCCGCTGGTGCTGTTCTCACTGATCCCCGTGGGTTTTGCCACCAACTACATGGGCGACGCGGGCGGCCCTCTGGCGGTGCTGTTCGTGGCCATTGTTGCCGCGGAGCTGGGCAAGGCCGTCAGCAAGGAGACGAAGATCGACATTCTGGTGACGCCCATCGTCACCGTGCTGGTGGGCGTGGGCTTCGCCGCGCTGATCGCCGCGCCGGTGGGCACGGCGGCCTCCGCCGTGGGACAGGCCATCATGTGGGCAACGGAGCTGCAGCCCTTCTTCATGGGCATCATCGTCTCCGTGGTCATCGGCGTGGCGCTGACGCTGCCCATCTCCTCCGCCGCCATCTGCTTTGCGCTGGGCCTGACAGGGCTGGCCGGCGGCGCCGCCGTGGCGGGCTGCTGCGCCCAGATGGTGGGCTTCGCTGTCATGAGTTTTCCGGAGAACCGCTGGGGCGGTCTGGCCGCCCAGGGACTGGGCACCAGTATGCTGCAGATGGGCAACATCGTCCGCAACCCGCGGATATGGATCCCGCCCACGCTGGCCTCCGCCATTACCGGCCCGCTGGCCACCTGCCTGTTCCGGCTGGAGATGAACGGCCCTGCCATATCCAGCGGCATGGGCACCTGCGGCCTGGTGGGGCAGATCGGCGTCTACACCGGCTGGGTCAACGATGTGGCCAGCGGCGCAAAGGCCGCCGTCACCGGCATGGACTGGCTGGGCCTGGTGCTGATCTCCTTTGTGCTGCCCGCCGTGCTGACGTGGCTCATCGCCATCCCCCTACGAAAGTGGGGGTGGATCAAGGACGGCGATCTGAAGCTGGATCTGTAAAACACAAAAAAGGCGGCGTCAGCCGCCTTTTTTGCTGAGTCGAAGCAGGCCGGAGTTGTCTAACATTTGGGAGCTGACTCACGGTTGCTTCTATCTCGTTTTTGTGCTTTCCGTTTCGCTCGTTCCTTCGCTTGACGTTTCCTCTGCACAGTCGGTGACAGGAAAATGTCGTATGCGCTAAGTGCAAAGATGCCGGTAAATGCTGCGCCGATCGAAACGAGAATTACCCGGCTGGTTTTCCGCTCTCTGTTAGAATCACGCAGTGAAAAACACAGCGTACCATCCGCTTCCAGCTCTGCGATTTCAGGAGTCGCATCCCAAGGCCGCCAATTATAGCCGGTATTGACACGGATACGAACCGAATGAGGGCTGCTGTTAAAATAGGATGGAAGCTTCTTATAGCACGAAAAGCCGAAGGTGTATTCCGTTCCGCCCGTGCATACCAGCAGCGGAACAGGGTATAATCTGCGGCCTTGGCTGGACATCAGTGCCTCTTCGGAGTCGGCGTAAATTTCCATGGTGTTTTCTTCCGTATATATCGGCTGGGTCAGACCCATAAAGAGAAATATACCGCCCAATACCAGGCACAGCAGGTAATTGCGGAATTCCCGTACCCGTCGTTTCCACGCCGATTTTTTTCCTGAGGACATGTGTCATCACCCCTGTCCGGATCCTTTTGCCTCAGTATACCATGGCTGTACTGCGGCTGTAAAGAAAAGACTCGTGTTTGAGACGCGGTACAAAAGCGGCTCGTTCGTCCGGTTTGGCTTGGTTTACAAGACTTGCACAATATGGTATAATCATCTATCAGCAACGAGGAAAGGAACGACCACAATGGAATTATCGGCAAAGCTGGTGCGTTCACAATTGAATTTTTTTAAGCCCTTTGTGGCGGGCTGCTCACTGGAGACCACCCGCAAGGGACAGGATAAGCTGGGCGAGCTGATGAGCGCCCTGCACAAGCGGGAGGTGATCTTCCGCGACCACGACTTCGAGCAGTTCAAGGGTGCGTGGGTCATGCCTAAGGACGAGCGCCGCAGCGGCGTGGTGCTGTATCTCCACGGCGGCGGCTATACCTGTGGTAGTCTGGACTATGCCAAGGGCTTTGCGGCCACGCTGGCCAGCGAGTGCGGCGTGCGGGTGTTCTGCGGGGCGTACCGCCTGGCACCGGAGGACCCCTATCCCGCCGCGCTGGAGGATGCACTGACTGCCTACGACTATTTGCTGAAAAAGGGCTACGCGCCGCAGCAGATTTTGCTGTGCGGCGAGAGCGCCGGCGGCGGGCTGATCTGCGCCCTGTGCCTGAGGCTGAAGCAGCTGGGCCGGGAGCTGCCCTGCGGGCTCATTGCCATCTCGCCCTGGGTGGACCTGACCGGTTCCGGGAAGTCCTACGAATTCAACCGGGACAACGATCCGTCCCTGACGGAGGAGCTGCTGCAATTCTACGCCAGGTGCTATACACAGGACCCCACGGACCCGCTGTGTTCGCCCCTGCTGGGCGACCTGACGGGATTTCCGCCGACGCTGATCTTCGCCGGCGGCGATGAGATATTGCTGGATGACGCCCGGGGATTGCATGAACGGCTGAAAAAGGCCGGGAGCAAAAGCAGGCTGATCATCGCGCCGGGGCGCTGGCACGCCTATGTGCTCTATTGCCTGCAGGAGAACATGGAGCAGGATATCTATGAGATCAACCGCTTTATGACGCAGAACCTGTCCCCGGCCCGGAGCCTGCGGTGGATGCGTCTGGACAACGCGGCCAAGATATATCCCGCTGCCAAGCGGCGCAACTGGAACAATTTTTTCCGCATCTCCGCCACGCTGGCGGAGCCGGTAGACCGCGCGGTGCTGGCAGCGGCGCTGGATGTGACGGTGCGGCGTTTCCCGTCCATTGCCGTACGGCTGCGGCGGGGTGTGTTCTGGTACTATCTGGAGGAGATACCCCACACGCCGCCCATACAGGACGAAAAGAGCTGCCCGCTGGCCCACGCGCCGTTCCGCCAGGTGCGGCAGTGCGCCTTCCGGGTGCTGGTGTATAAGGACCGCTTTGCGGTGGAGTTTTTCCATGCGTTGACCGACGGCACCGGCGCGCTGGTGTTCGTCAAATCGCTGCTGGCGGAGTATCTCAGTGAGAAGTACGGTATCTCCGTCCCTGCGGAAAAGGGCGTACTGGGACGGTTAGAGGAGCCGTCGCCGGAGGAGCTGGAGGACAGCTTTGCCCGGTATGCTGGGGATGTGACCGCCAGCCGCGCCGAGGCCACGGCCTGGCACCTGACCGGCACACCGGAGACAGATGGCTACAAGGACCTGGTGACGCTGATGGTGCCGGCGGATAAGCTGCGTTCCTGCGCCAAAGACCACGGCGTGTCCGTGACGGAGCTGCTGTGTGCCGCCATGATGCAGGCTATTCTGGAGCTGCAGGCGGAGAAGGTGCCCAACCCCCGCCACCGCAAACCGGTGAAGGTGCTGCTGCCGGTAAATCTGCGAAAGCTGTTCCCCAGCAAAACGCTGCGGAACTTTGCGTCCTATATTACCCCGGAGATCGATCCGCGGCTGGGAGCGTGCAGCTTTCAGGAGCTGTGTGCGCTGGTCCACCACAAGATGGGGCTGGAGAACAACCGCTGGACTATGCGGGCCAAGTTTGCCGCCAATGTGGCCAGCGAACGTTCGCCCGTGCTGCGGGTCATGCCGCTGTTCATCAAGAATATCGCCATGAAGGCCGTGTTTGACACGGTGGGCGAGTGTAAGTCCTGCTTGTGCCTGTCCAACCTGGGCCGCGTGGAGCTGCCGGACGTGATGGTGCCCTATGTGCGCCGTATGGATTTTATCATCGGTGTGCAGGCCAAGGCACCCCACAACTGCGGCGTGGTCACCTGGGGGGATACAGCCTATATCAACTGTATCCGCAGTATCCGGGAGCCGGAGCTGGAGTATCACTTCTACCGCGTGCTGCATCGGCTGGGACTGCCCGTTAAGGTCGAGAGCAATATGCGCTGACACAACGGGAGAAAGGAGCCTTTCTTATGTATTGCATCAAATGTGGCGTGGAGCTGGCGGACAGCGAGCGCGTTTGTCCCCTGTGCGGCACCCGGGTATTTCATCCCGATCTGCCCTGCGGACAGGGTGAGCCGCCCTACCCGCCGGCTGACCACCCCCGCCACGAGGAGGTCAGCCGCATCGGCGTGCTGTTCGTCATCTCTGTGTGTATGCTGCTGCCGGCGGTCATCACCGTGCTGTGCGACTGGCGCATCAACGGGACCATCGTCTGGTCCGGCTTTGCCGTGGGCGGATTGCTGCTGCTGTATATCCTGGCGGTGCTGCCTCTGTGGTTTAAGCGGCCCAACCCGGTGATCTTCGTGCCCATTGACTTCGCGGCCATCGGCGTGTTCCTGCTGTATGTGAACTACGCCACCGGAGGCCACTGGTTTTTGACCTTTGCGCTGCCGGTCACAGGCGCGGCAGGGCTGCTGGTGTGCGCCATGGTGACGCTGCTGCGGTATCTGCCCGGCGCGGCGCTGTACATCTGCGGCGGGGCGCTGATCCTGTCCGGCGGCATGGCGGTGTTGGTGGAGTTTCTGCTGAACCTGACCTTCGGCCTGCACGAGACGTTCCTCTGGTCCTTCTACCCGCTGGCGGCGGGGGTGGTGCTGGGGGCCATGCTGCTGGTCATCGCCATGTGCAAGCCCCTGCGGCGCAGCCTGCACCGTAAGTTCTTTATCTGAGAGGTACTCCATGCAGATGATTTTTATCGACATCGACAACACCCTGCTGGATTTTGACGCCTACATCCGGCAGACCATGCGGGAGGGCTTCGCGCACTTTGGACTGAAGCCCTACGAGCCGTACATGGAGGCCGTGTTCCACCGGGAGAACGGAAAACTCTGGCGGCAGATCGAGCAGGGCACGCTGACCTTCGCGGAACTGGAGGCGATACGCTGGGACAGGGTGTTCGCCGCGCTGGATATTGCCTTTGACGGACAGGTGTTCGAAAAGTATTTCCGCGCGGCCCTGTACGACAGCGCTATCCCCGTGGATGGTGCCATGGCGCTGCTGAAGGCGCTCCACGGCAAGTATCCGCTGGCGGTGGCCAGCAACGGACCATACGACCAGCAGCTCCACCGGCTGGAGCTGGCGGGCATGAAGCGGTATTTCGATTGGTTCTTCGTGTCGGAGAGACTGGGTGCGTCCAAGCCGGCCCGGGCCTTTTTTGACGGGGCGTTTGCGGCACTGAACGATGGATGTGAAGCGGCCATCGCGCCGAAGGACTGTGTGATCATTGGGGATTCCTTGACCTCCGATATGGCCGGCGGCCGGCAGTATGGCATGAAGACCTGTTACTACCGCCGCCCCGGCGCGGCAGAGGGTACGGATGTGACCTGGCAGGTGACGGATCTGCGGCAGATACCGGCATTGTTGGAGGGTACGGCGTTATGACCATCAATGAATACCAGCAGCGGGCCATGGCTTCGCTAAATCCCGAATTGAAGGGCCGGGATGTGCTTATCAACAGCGTCATGGGCCTGTGCGGCGAGTCCGGCGAGGCCATCGACATCGTGAAGAAGTGGCTGGCCCAGGGCCATCCGCTGGACCGGGAGCATCTGGCCAAGGAGTTGGGGGACGTGGCCTGGTATCTGGCCGAGGCGGCCACGGCGCTGGACCTTGATCTGGAGGACATCCTCCGGGCCAACCTGGAGAAGCTGGAGCGCCGGTATCCGGACGGCTTTTCCACGGAAAAGTCCGTGGGCCGGGATAAGAACGATCTGTAAGAAAAGCGGAAGCGGCGGCTTCCGCTTTTCTTCTTCACGGGGACTTGACACCGGGATTTTTTGTGATACACTGAGGCGGTGCGCATTTTTTGCTTAGGAGGGATAGCCGTGCTGCAATCATTCCTCACCGTGGGGCAGCAGATCCTCACGCTGTACCTGCTGCTGGTGGTGGGCTTTGTGCTGGGAAAGGTCAAGCTGTTGGATGACCGCGCCTCGGTGGCCCTGAGCAGCCTGGTCATGTACGTGGTGTCCCCCTGTATGATGGTGGTGGCGTTTCAACGGCCGCTGGAGCATACGGCACTGCACAACTTCGGCGTAGTGACGGGTGTCTCGGCCGTACTCCATGTGGTGTTTATTGCGGCGGCCATGCTGCTGATCCGCGATAGAGACCGTGAACGGCAGAACTGCCTGCGCTTCGCCGCAGTGTTCTCCAACTGCGGCTTTATGGGCTATCCCCTGATGGCCGCGCTGCTGGGCAGCATCGGCGTGTTCTATGGTTCGGCCTACGTCATCGTATTTACTATACTCAGCTGGACATGGGGCGTCTATGTCATCACAGGCGACCGCAGCCAGCTGCGGCTGAAGCCCCTGCTGCTGAACCCCGGCGTTATCAGCGTGGTGCTGGCTATGGCGCTGTATCTCGGGCAGGTGACGGTGCCGGAACCCCTGATGGTCCCCATCAACTATCTGGCGGACCTGAATACGCCGCTGCCCATGCTGGTGGTGGGCTATCAGCTGAGCCACGCCAATTTCAAGGCGGCGCTGCAGGGTATCAGCTCCTGGGTGACGCTGGTGCTGCGGCTGCTGGTGCTGCCTCTTGCCTCACTGGGCATCTGCCTGGCGCTGAACGTGTCCCATGACCTGACGCTGGTGCTGCTGATCGCGGCCAGCGCGCCGCCGGCGGCGCTGCTGAGTATGTTCGCCGCCCGCTTCGGCAAGGACACCGCCCTGACCTCGTCCCTGGTGTCGGTCCAGACGGCGATCTCCGCGTTGACCATGCCGGTATTGGTCGGCCTGGCAGAGGTGCTTGGATAAAGAAACATCCCCCGGCGGAGCCGGGGGATGTTTCTTTATCCGCGGTGCAGTATGGCGTCCAGATCCTGTTGGGGATGGGTGATGGGCTGCAGCTGATAGGTATCCACCAGCGTCTTGACCACCGTCTCTGACAGGAAGGCCGGCAGGGTGGGCCCCAGGTAAATGCGCTTGATGCCCAGAGCCAGCAGGGTCAGCAGGATACATACCGCCTTCTGCTCGTACCAGGACAGCACCAGCGTCAGCGGCAGGTCATTGACGCCGCAGCCAAAGGCATCGGCCAGGGCCAGCGCGATCTGCACAGCGCTGTAGGCGTCGTTGCACTGGCCTGCGTCCAGTATGCGGGGGATGCCGTTGATATCGCCCAGATCCAGGTCATTGAAGCGGAACTTGCCGCAGGCCAGCGTCAGGATCAGCGAGTCCATAGGCGTGGACTTGACGAAGTCCGTGTAGTAGTTGCGTCCGGGGTGCGCGCCGTCGCAGCCGCCTACCAGAAAGATGTGCTTCACCGCGCCGCTTTTGATGGCATCGATCACCGCCGGGGCGCTGTCACCCAGCGCCTTGTGGGCAAAGCCGGTGGTCAGGATGTGCCCGCCGTTGATGCCGCTCATGCTCCGGTCGGTGCTGTATCCGCCCAGGGCCAGCGCCTGGTCGATGAGGGCGGAGAAGTCCTTGCGGCCCTGCCGATCCTCCGGGATGTGCTTCAGTCCGGGATAGCCCACCACCGACGTGGTATAGATACGGTCGGCATAGCTGGGACGGGGCGGCATGATGCAGTTGGTGGTCATCAGAATGGGTGCGGGAAGGCTGTCGAACTCGCTTTGCTGGTTTTGCCAGGCGGTGCCGAAGTTTCCGGCCAGCTGCGGGTATTTTCGCAGCCCCGGATACCCGTGGGCGGGCAGCATCTCGCTGTGGGTGTACACGTTGACACCGGTGCCTGTCGTCTGCTCCAGCAGCTGGTGCAGGTCCTCCAGATCGTGGCCGGATACCACGATGAACGGCCCCCGACGGATGTCCGTGTGGACCTTTGCGGGCGCCGGGTCACCGAAGGCGGCGGTGTTGGCCTTGTCCAGCAGGGCCATGCATTGATAGTTTACCAGACCAAATTCCGTGATGAGGGCCAGCCACTCCTCAACGGTGTGCTTCTGCCGCAGGGCGCACAGCCCCTTGTAGAACCACTGGCTGACCGCCTCATCCTCCTGCCCAAGGCGGAAAGCGTGATGGGCATAGGCTGCCATACCCTTCATGCCGAACAGCAGTGTGGCGCGCAGAGACACGATGTCCGTATCGCCGCGCCATAGCCAACTCGGGTCCTGTATCGGCAGACGCTGGGGCGTCAGTTTTTCGGCGCGGCGGATATAGCCCTGTAAGGCTGTATCGTCAAAATTTACGTTGGTCAGCGTGGCGAACAGACCGTCCGCCAGCAGGTGTGTGACTTCCGGAGGATAGTCCTCCTTGGCGGCATATATCTCCGCCAGGTGGATGAGGGAGCACACCAGATAGTCCTGCAAATTGGCGGTTTTCGGCTGCTTGCCGCAGACGCCGGTGCGGACGCAGCCGCTGTTGCCCGCCGTCTGCTGACACTGAAAACAGAACATTTCAGACATAGAATATAAACCTCCCGACAGTATAGCAGCGATAGTCTGCCCTGCCGGGAGGAAATATATACAAAAAGGGAGACGCGCAGCGTCTCCCTTTTCTCAAAATTTTAGCAGAACGCCCACCAGGGCGGAGATTCCGATGAACACGATGGGGTGCCACTTCTTTACCACAGGTACCCAGTTGGTACACACCAGCAGTACGGCCGCCAGGGCGATAGCCGGCCAGTTCAGCGCGGTCAGACCGGTCATACCACTGTGCAGCAAGGCGATAGGTATTACGGAGATGCCCGCCGCAGCCACCAGCGCGGTGGAGGCGGGGCGCAGGCCGTAGAACGCGGCGCTGACCCACTTGCTGTCGCGAAAGGCCTTCAGGAACGCCGCCACGATGAGAATGACGATAACGGAGGGGGTTACCAGCCCGATGGTGGCCACCAGCGCGCCGCCGATGCCACCGGTGGTGAAGCCTACATAGGTGGCCATGTTCACACCGATGGGTCCCGGCGTGGACTCCGACACCGCCAGCATATCCGCCAACTGGGCGTGGGTAAACCAGCCGGTGCGTTCCGCCATATCCTGCAGGAAGGGCAGAGTGGCCAGCCCGCCGCCTACGGCGAACAGACCGGTCTTGAAGAATTCCCAGAATAGTTGGAGGTACAGCATTATTTCGCCCTCCTTATCACGTTCTGAATGACGATGCCCAGCGCCGCGGCCGCCGCCACGAAGATGACGGGGGACAGGTCGGTGAGCAGCGCCGCCGCCAGCACAGCAAGGAAGATCAGCCCGGCGGCCCAGTCCTTCACAGAGCCCTTGAACAGCTTGACTACCGCATTGAAGATCAGCACGCACACGCATACGCGGATACCCGCAAAGGCGTGCTGCACCCAAGCCAGATGGGAGAAGCTGTTGATGACGCCTGCCAGTGCGGTGATGATGATCAGCGATGGGAACACAATGCCCAGCGTGGCCACGATGCCGCCGATAATACCTGCCTGCTTCTGCCCTATGAAGGTGGCGGTGTTTACAGCGATGATGCCGGGGGTGCACTGGCCGATGGCGAAGTAGTCCACCAGCTCCTCGTCTGTAGCCCAGCCCTTGTCCTCCACGACCTCGCGCTGGAGGATGGGCAGCATGGCCATACCGCCGCCGAAGGTCATGACGCCCACCTTGGCAAAGGTGAGGAACAACTGAGCGAGAAGTTTTGCGTTCATGCTCGTATCACCTCATTCTATATATCCGTACAGTCC
>OMNU01000893.1_pt1 | contig 13701 bp, 9 predicted proteins | sample 1673511 | NCBI WGS metagenome assembly OMNU01 (sample SAMEA103958113, study PRJEB25191) | human gut metagenome | reverse complement strand
AAGCCAATTATTGTGACAAGCGAACTCGTTGTAGACGTACAGCCCAAAGAGGTATCCATTGCACTGCTTGAAGACAAGCAGCTGGTGGAACTCCAGAGCGAAGGAAGAAACATCTCCTTTTCGGTGGGCAACATGTATTTGGGACGCGTCAAGAAATTGATGCCCGGCCTGAATGCCTGCTTCGTGGACGTGGGTTACGAGAAAGACGCTTTTCTTCATTATCTGGACCTGGGTCCTCAATTTAACTCGTTAGAGAAGTACGTAAAGCAAACTTTAAGCGATAAAAAGAAACTACCGCAAATCACCAAAGCAACCATACTTCCCGACCTTGAAAAGGACGGAACGGTTTCCAACACACTCAAGGTGGGACAAGAAGTAGTGGTGCAAATTGTCAAGGAACCTATCTCTACCAAAGGGCCGCGACTGACTTCCGAACTTTCCTTTGCCGGAAGATACCTCGTGCTGATTCCCTTCAATGACAAGGTTTCCGTATCACAAAAAATTAAATCGAGCGAAGAGCGCGCACGCCTCAAGCAACTGCTGATGAGTATCAAGCCGAAAAACTTCGGCGTCATCGTCCGCACCGTGGCCGAAGGAAAACGTGTTGCCGAGCTCGACGGAGAGCTTAAAGTATTACTGAAACATTGGGAAGATGCCATTACAAAAGTACAGAAGGCCACCAAATTTCCGACACTGATTTACGAAGAAACCAGCCGTGCCGTAGGACTGTTGCGCGACTTGTTCAATCCTTCCTTCGAAAACATCCACGTGAACAACGAGGCTGTGTACCACGAAATCAAGGATTACGTAACCCTCATCGCCCCTGAACGGGCAGGAATCGTGAAGCTGTACAAAGGTCAACTCCCCATTTACGACAATTTTGGTATCACCAAACAAATCAAGTCATCATTCGGCAAGACCATTTCATACAAAAGTGGTGCCTACCTGATTATTGAGCATACTGAGGCGCTTCACGTAGTAGACGTGAACAGCGGTAACCGCACCAAGAATGCCAACGGGCAGGAGGCCAACGCACTGGAAGTGAATCTGGGCGCAGCCGACGAACTGGCACGCCAGCTCAGACTAAGGGATATGGGTGGTATCATCGTAGTGGACTTCATCGACATGAATGAAGCCGAAAACCGACAGAAGCTTTACGAACGTATGTGTGCCAACATGCAGAAAGACAGAGCACGTCACAACATCCTGCCGCTCAGTAAATTCGGACTGATGCAGATTACACGCCAGCGTGTACGCCCGGCTATGGATGTAAATACGACGGAAACCTGCCCCACCTGCTTCGGTAAAGGCACCATCAAATCGTCCATCCTCTTTACGGACACCTTAGAGAGTAAGATTGACTACCTGGTCAACAAATTGAAGATAAAGAAATTCTCGTTACACATCCACCCGTACATCGCAGCCTACGTCAATCAGGGACTCGTCTCCCTGAAACGGAAGTGGCAGATGAAGTACGGATTCGGTATCAAGATTATTCCAAACCAGAAATTAGCATTCCTGGAATATGTATTCTACGACCTGCAAGGGGAAGAGATAGACATGAAGGAAGAAATCGAAATCAAATAAAAAAGACGGCGAAGGGTATTTATCTTCGCCGTCTTTTTTATCTCTTGCTTTGGGGGAGCTCTCCTCAAACATGCCTTCCGCTATAAAGCCAAACGATAGATTTCCCTGCAATCAGTCATGGTCAGCTTCACGTAGTTGCCAAGCAGTTCGCCTTTATTGCGCTGCAGACTGACGAGCATACGGTCTATATCGGGATGCTCGATGCCCAACTCCTTAAAGCTAACCGGCAAGCCCATGTAACGGAAAAAGTGTTTCAGGCGGGCGGTACCAGCCAAAGCCATCTCTTCCAAATCTTCGGACTTGGGTATATCAAAAACACGATGGGCAAACTGGGCTATCTTTGCCGGATTATGTTCTGCCATAAAAGCCATCCAGGCAGGGAAGATTACAGCTAAGCCGGCACCGTGGGCTACATTATAGATAGCACTGATTTCATGTTCCAGTGCATGGGATGCCCAGTCTTCCTCACGCCCTACCCCACAAGTTCCGTTATGCGCCACAGTGCCACACCACATAATGTTGGCACGCGCGGCATAGTTGTCCGGTTGCTGTTTCACCCGGTAAGCTTCTTTAATGATAGCTGTCAAGGTACCTTCACAAAGCCGGTCGCTGATTTCCACATCCGGTGTATTCGTGAAGTAACGCTCCATGATGTGGGCCATCATGTCGGCAATGCCACAAGCCGTCTGATAAGCCGGGAGGGTGTAGGTCAGTTCAGGATTCATGATGGAAAATACGGGACGCAAATGCTCGGGGGCACAGAGACCCAGTTTTTGGAGTGTCTCTGTCTTGGTAATTACCGTATTGCCCGAACCCTCGCTTCCGGCAGCCGGGATAGTCAGCACCACGGCTACTTTCAACGCTTTCTCCACCTTGGCACGACCGATAAAGAAATCCCAAAAGTCACCATCATAGAGGGCTCCGGCAGCAATGGCCTTTGCCGTATCTATGACCGAACCACCTCCCACAGGAAGCATCATATCCACCTGCTCACGACGGCAAAGCTGAATACCTTCGTATACCTTCCCGTCAATGGGATTGGGCTGGACACCTCCCATTTCGCAATAAGCCACACCGGCTTCCTGCAAGGATTGCTTCACCCTATCCAGCAGACCACTCCGTACAACAGAACCGCCTCCATATACTATCATCACTTTTTGTGCACCATACTTACGCGCCAATGCACCGACTTGCACTTCAGTATTCTTGCCAAAGACAAACTCTGTAGGACTATAAAAAACAAAATTATTCATTGTATACCTTATTTAATGTATCGACTGTATCTTTCAAAGAAGCGTCCGAACGCTCCCCACTTCATCAGTCCTTTCTCAAAAACAAAAATACCCAGCAATGCACAAGAGATGCCCAGCATCACATCAATCAGATAATGGTGTCCCGAATAGACAGCCGTCCACCAGATACCGACCATAATCACCGCAAACAACGCTATCAACCACTTTTTGCTGCGGTCCATAACCGCGTAGGCCAAAGCCACCACCATATAGGCGGCATGGAGCGAGGGCACTGCTGCAAATACATTGGCATTCCTTCCGTAAATGGAGTTGAAGATGGAGCATCCCAGCAATTCGTCAAAACGTCCTAAGCCGGCCACATTGCCCGGAGTGTCGAGTATCGGCTCGAAACCATAATTCATGGCATACCAGGGCGGAGCAGCGGGATGGATGTAATAGCCGGCAAAACCGATGAGATTAACCAGCAGGAACACCATCGCAAAACGAAGATATACCTTACGGTCACCCTTCAGATAGAGCCACAACCCGAATGCAATGGGAACCGGTACCCAACAGAGATAGAATATCCCGGCAAAGAAATCGGCAACAGGACAATGGTTCAAAGCAAAATACTCACAAGGGATAAGGACAGCACCGTCTACAGACAAGCCAAAAAGGGATTTTTCTGCCTCATAAAGTCCTTTTACATCAATGGGATTCACCTGGTAATTGGGATATACGCGCATCCAGTCATACGAAATGCCGAATATGAAAAACGGCAACAGCGCCACTGCCAACTTACGGGTTGTCTGTCCGGCAAAGAACAATACCAAAAATACACCCGCCATCAGGAAATGTTCCGGACGAAGCCCGATACAGACCGCTGTCAGAATCAGGAAAAACGCTGTGATGACAATCACCAGCACCGCCTCTCTCACAGAGGGAAACAAACTATTTTTCATTCCTTGTCTTTCAGTAGTTTATAGCAATGCGCCAAGCGGGCAAATGCCGTCAAATTCGCCAATATTGCAATCACTGCCATAGGCACAATTAGTATCAGCATCGGGTCGAATAAAGTACAATCACCAAAGATACCGCAGAACATGGCACCGAGGGCAGTCAGCACAACGCGTTCGGGGCGCTGCATGAAACCCACTTTACACTCCAGCCCCAAACCTTCGGCACGGGCACGCACGTAACTCACCATCAGCGAACCTATCAGCGCAATGAATGTAATGATGGAGCCCCACAAATAGCCTTGCAGCATCAGGTAATAGAAGATGCCGAACAATGTCACGAGCTCGCTGTAACGGTCGAGTACGGAGTCGTAGAGCGCACCGAAAGTAGAACTCATTTTACCCACGCGTGCCACACGTCCGTCCATCATGTCAAACAACCCGGCAAAGAGCACAATACCGCCTCCCCAGCCTACATAGGCCAGTTCACCACTCTTGTACACCCCGGCATACACAAACAAGGCAGCCGCCACGATATTCAGCACCAGCCCCGTAGTCGTAATAAAGTTAGGCGTAATGCCAATTCTAATCATACCATGCACCACAGGATTGATAATCTTGTATATCACCTGCTGCAACCAATCTCTATAATTCATATTCGTCTTTTTTGTTCTCTAAATAATGTTTCAGAAAGCCTTTTATATTGTGATTACGATAAACGAAAAAACGTTGCAGATGGTAGTTCCAAAAAAAAGCTACCAGCACTGCTACAATTATCTTTGACAGAATAAATACATTGTCTATATAATATCCCAACAGCCCATTGACCCATGTCATGCCCGTAAGCCACTCGGTCAGTGCAAAAGTGCCCCAGGTATTCAGTATAATGCTGCCTCCCCAGACAAAGAGATATTTCACGGCAACATGCGTTTTCTTACAGTCTTCGGCATGGAACACCCATCCGTAATTAATGGCACAGTTTACAATGCCTCCTACCACGGAACCCGTGAATGTGGCATAAAGATAAAAAACAGCAAAAGCCTTTACCAGAAGGATAGTCACCAGAAAATCGACAAAGCTTGCGAATTGCGCAGAAATCTGGGCCTTGAAGAAGATCCAGACAGAATGGCGCCACGACACACCTTTGCCATTTGATTTCAACTGATTATCCATCTTGCCACAATCAAAATTATAAATCCGTAGACTCCAGACAGAATATCGTCCATCATTACCCCGATTCCACCCGGCAGACTTTCCATACGGCGAATGCCCAAGGGCTTGAATATATCAAACAAACGGAACAAGACAAATGCTCCCAATGCATACCATACATGTCCGGCGGGCACCGCAAGCAAGGCAATCCACACACCGACCATCTCATCGACCACCACGCGCGAAGGGTCTTCGCCCCAAGATGCCTCCAGGCGGTTAGCAGCCCAGATACCGGCAAGTGTAAATACCAAAATCAATGCTACTGTCAGCCACAAAAGGCAGGCACTTGAAACCAGATAAGACAACCCGAACCAGATAAGCGTAGCCAGCAAAGCTCCCGCAGTGCCGGGTGCAAAAGGAGAAAAGCCCGAGCCAAAGCCCGTACCGATAATGACTGGGAGGAGGGAGGGTTTCTTCATCAAAAAAGTAATGAGGTGATAAATGCGATAAAAACGGTAAAGTGATAAATGCAATAAAGTAATAAAAGTGATAAAGTGGTAAAGTGCTATCACTCTATCACCTTACCACCTTATTTCTATCACCTTATCACTGTTTTTTTAATCCAAATAACTTGGTGTAGTTTCACCCACCATGTTGCGGAGAGTCTCTTTCACCATGCGCCATTGCTGGAACAAATCGTGTACTGGCTCATGCTCAAAATCGTGCATCGGGCTCTTGCAGAAGAAAGACAGCCACGTCTGGATGCCGCACATGCCTGCACGCAATGCCAAATCACTGAAAATAACCAAGTCGAGCGCGATGGGAGCAGCAAGAATGGAGTCACGGCACAGGAAGTTAACCTTGATTTCCATCGGATAGCCCATCCAGCCGAAAATATCGATGTTGTCCCATGCTTCCTTGTTATCCTTACGAGGAGGATAGTAGTTAATGCGTACCTTATGATAAACATCACCGTACAAGTCAGGATATTTCTCCGGTTCGAAGATATTGTCGATAACAGACAGCTTGCTGACCTCTTTTGTCTTGAAGTTCTCCGGTTGGTCGAGTACCTCGCCGTCACGGTTACCCAGAATATTCGTAGAGAACCAGCCGCTTACACCCAGCATACGGGTCTTGAACATCGGAGCAAGCACCGTCTTCATCAAAGTCTGGCCACTCTTGAAGTCCTTACCGGAAATGGGCACATTCATTTTCTTGGAGAATTCCCACATGGCTGGAGTATCCACACACAGATTAGGAGCACCCATAATAAACGGAGCGCCTTCTGCAATGGCAGCATATGCATAGCACATACTCGGAGAGATAACTTCAGTATTGTTTTCCTTCATTGCCTGCTCCAAAGCAGCGAGAGATTCGTGCTCTTTGGACAGCGGAATATATATTTCGGTACTTGCAGCCCACAGCACAGCAATACGCTCGCAGTTATTGGCTGCCTTGAAGTTACGGATATCCTCACGCAACTGCTCTGTCATTTCCCAGCGAGTAGCAGCCTTCTTAATATGCGTACCGTTCAAACGTTTTGCAAAATTGTGGTCGAATGCAGCAGGCATCGGCTTGATGGCTTGCAGTTCGTCTTTTACCAAATTCAAGTCTTTCTCTTTCAAAACCTCGGCATACATAGCAGCTTCGTAGGCGTTGTCCGGGAAAATGTCCCAACCGCCGAAAACGATATCATTCAAATCAGCCAAAGGCACTATGTCTTTGATAAGTTTTTCTTTGCCATCCTGCATGCGCATAGCAGCCATTTGTGTGATTGAGCCTATAGCTTTTGCCAAGCCCTTGCGAGCAGCTAATGTACCGGTAATCATGGTGGTTGCAACCGCACCACCTACTCCGACTACCAGCACGCCCAGGCGTCCGGTTGCCGGCTTAATGTTTTCTTTCATTGCCATTGTATTATTTAGAGTTTAAAAAATTGCTCAAATTTAGGGTATTTTACTCAATTGGGATTAGTCATTTTATCCGATTTAATGTCCTATTAGTAAGATTTAAGTTAAAATGTCATGTGTAGACTGATTCTGAGCCCGGATTTGTCGATATTTGGTAAATTTCGGTAAGTCAAACGCCATACATAATCGACACGCAATACTTTGAAAATATTTTCAACACCTACACCTGCCTCTACGTATGGCGTATGCCCCATTGTAGTGCTGCCGGCAGGAAAACGGAACAAATCCTGCTGAAAAGCCGGATTATTCTTATCACTCAAATTCCCATACAAGCCGCGACAGGAAAGCACTTCACGCCATTTCAACTTTTTCAACAAAGGAATACGGTTGAAGAGCCAGCCGTTCAAGTAATAGGTCACATCCCAGGAAGCGTATTCATCGTTCATGAATTCCATGGCATTCATCAGTGAATAGGACTCGGGCTGTATGGTATAGGACAAGTTCGCGTTGGGAATGACGAGCAAAGGGAAAGGAACCTTGTTCCATACTTTCCCGGCCTTCAGGATAACGTCCGTATAACCGAATGCTGAGAACCAGAAACGCTTTTGAAAACCCGCTTCCGTATAGTGATAGGTATAGTCTCCTCCCAGTACCCCTTTGGCAGCCATGGTATGTGTAAGCGAAAAGACCGGAGCATCCAGCGAAACGGGGAAGCGGTTCCATTGGGTCTGGAAGAATTTCTCGTTGGGAGCATAGCGCAGCTTCAATTCCAGTTCACTGGTCGAAATACTTTTTACATACGTATTATGGTCGTCCTGCTTGACGAAAGGAATCAGATGGGATGATTCATCTTTACGCAGACGCGTCGTCATCTGTACGGAAAAACCGGAATGGAACTCATTGGTATAGGTCAGTTCCGCCTTCCGCTGATAACCGATACGGTCATCCTTCTGACGTTTCAAAGCAAGAAAAACATTGTCCTGACTGGTATAAAGATAGTGTTGTCCATATTGATTGACATCTGACAAGTAACGGAGCTTCAACGAATGTATAGGAAATTCATTGGCATATTCCTTCTTCTTATGAAAAGAATATTCCAGTTCGGCAAGTCCTTTTACACGATGGTCGCGAAAACCGTATGCCATATACCCCCTACCGAACAGATGCGGATTGAGCCATGCCGTCGTCATACCGCCGGCACGCAAGCGCACCCCTTCCAGTGTATTTCCGCTGATGGTGGTATTCATCATACCGATATAGAACAAAGGTTCTTTTTCCTTCGGAGCGGGAATATACCCCGTGAACAGCACCTTCAACACTTTCTCCGTCCAGAAATAAACGGGATAGCTGCGCAACTGGGCCATCATCTTGTCCACCGAAGTTTCTTTCTTGCTGACTTCCACCTGGCGGTTGGCATCCCAATATGCTTCCGAATAGCCGGAAGCCGATGTCTCTTCAATCACCTTTTCCGGTTTTCGGAAAGCCTGCAGAGCCTTGTCATCCGGTTCATACTGATAATTTCTGTAATACACATCCCGCTTGGCATAAATACCGTCACTATTGTCCACCAACTTGAACTCCGTAGTGATACTCTCATTGAGCAACTGCCTCGTACCGTCCTCCGCGCGGTCAAAATTCTGTTCAATCTTCATGTAGTCCACAAAGTTCAGATTTATTTTCTGAGGAAAGTTCATGACGGCACGCTTTACAAAATAGGTACTGTCCAGCATGACGTATAAATGTCCCGTAAAACCGAACGACTCGGAGTTGAAAGGGACAAATGTCAAGTCAACACAAGGCTTTCCGGCAACGGTAAGCGTATCCATCAGATAATATTTGTAGAAAGACGGCCCAAGGGAGGAAAGCGGACTGACAAACTTATTGGTGAACAAGGTGATGTTGTTCTCATAAAGGTCTACATCGGTCATGGTGACACTGATAGCCTGTTCCATACCCTGCTGCGAAAGCATTTCGTCCACTCCTGCCTGCCTGCGGGCGGTGACCCACTGTTTCCGGCTATGCGGAGACTTGCGGTAATAGTCTGTGGCAAGCAACTCACGGTTGGAGATGGCCAATACCGGCCTGCCGGTAACGGCAGAGGTATCGACATAATCCGTCAGAAACTTGAACTTACGGTAAAGCCACTTCTGTTGCTTCAAGCTGTCGAAGTTATTGATGGCAAAAGTCATCTTTTCATAGCGGTCACGTTTCCAGAAGTCGCGTTCGTCGGGCGAGTAGTCATCCCGATGCTCTATCATCTTGCGTACAAACTCCACTGCGGGATTATCCTTTTTCTTATACCGTTCACGTTTCGGCTTCACCACCACCTCATCCAGTGCATAAGTGGCTGGCGAAAGGGCTATATTGAACTTAGAAGACTTTGCAGGATGAATCAGCCGGACATATTCATTATATCCCACGGCCGAAATGACCAGCGTGGCCTCCGGGCGATAGGTCTTGAAGGAAAAACGGCCGTTATTGTCCGTCATCCCTCCCTCCGTAGTTCCTTTCAGATAAACTGACGTATAAGGCAACGGCTCCTTCGTCAACGAATCGGTGACAACGCCTTGCACCATATATTGTGCTCTCAATGGAAGAGTAACCAGCTGGATAAGCAGAAATACCCTAAAAAACAACTTCATACCTTGTTTTACCTAATTTGGATGGCAAAGGTACGGAAGAAAACTTTTTCTTAAAGTTCGGTTTTACGGAATAAATGTTCTAAAAAACTCCTTTTGTATAAAACACTTCCCGTTAAAAGCCGTTGTATAGCGAAACGACGCTCCAGAAAGCATCGGAACAACCAATATATAACCTAAACAACTTGATTATGGAATGGATTTTTATGCACCGCAGACAACTGAACTGCCGGACGGCAGACGTATTATGATCGCATGGATGAAATCATGGGATGCATGTGTGATTCCAAATTCACAGGTTTGGCAGGGAATGATGACTCTGCCGAGGGAACTGGAATTAAAAGATGGTAAAATCTGGCAGACACCGGTGCGTGAAATTGAAAAGTATCATAAAAATCCATGTCGATATGATCATGCAGAAATAAATCAGGAAACAACACTGTGTGGAATTGAAGGCCGGACGATCGACCTTACCGTTTTACTGGAAGAGGATGAATTTCAAACATTTTCCATGAAACTTGCCGCAAATAAGGAATATGAAACAAGCTTTACTTATCATAAGGCTGAAAATATGCTTGAGATCGATCGCACTTATTGCGGTGTGACAAAAGATGTTGTCTGCGTGCGGAAACTGAAGATTTCAAATCCGGAAGGGCTTAAGAAAATGAGATTTATTTTGGATCGTCAGTCGATCGAACTATTCCTGAACGATGGGGAACAGGTTGCGACAACAGCCATCTGCACGCCGTTGGAAGCGCAGGAAATCCATTTTTACAGTGACAAAAAAATACATATTAATGTTGAAAAGTATGGCATAGTAAAATTATAAAACAAAAACTACTATCAGACACGGAGGAAAAGGTATGGATGTTGTAGCTTTAGGCGAATTACTCATTGATTTTACCGAAAATGGGATCAGTAGTCAGGGAAATCCATTATTTGAGGCAAATCCGGGCGGTGCTCCATGCAACGTACTGGCAATGTTAACAAAGCTCGGACATAAGACAGCTTTTATCGGAAAAGTGGGAAATGATTTTTTCGGAAAACAGCTGGAACAGACGATTATGGAAGTCGGGATTGATGCATCAGGCTTACAGAAAGATGATGACGTACATACAACGTTAGCACTGGTACATACTTATCCGGATGGAGACAGGGATTTTTCGTTTTACAGAAATCCCGGTGCAGATATGATGCTGCGCAAGGAAGATCTGCATGAGGATCTGATCCGCGATGCGAAGATTTTCCACTATGGCACGCTGTCCATGACTCATGATGGTGTCCGTGAAGCGACCAAGAAAGCGATTGACATCGCAAAAGAAAGCGGCGCAATCCTTTCCTTCGACCCGAACCTGCGTCCCCCTCTGTGGAAGACCTTAGACGATGCAAAAGAACAGGTTGCATATGGTCTGTCCAAGTGTGACGTTTTAAAGATTTCCGATAACGAGATTCAGTGGTTCACCGGCGAAGAGGATTTCGACGCAGGTATCGCAAAGCTGCGTGAACAGTACAATATTCCGCTGATCATGCTGTCTCTGGGAAGAGACGGAAGCCGCGCTTACTACAAGGATCTGCGCGTAGAGGTGAAGCCTTTCCTGCAGGATTCCACCATTGAGACAACCGGTGCCGGCGACACCTTCGGCGGCTGCTGCCTGCACTATGTCCTGAAATACGGTCTGGACAACCTGGATGAGGAGAAGCTGACTGAGATGCTGACCTTTGCAAACGCAGCAGCATCCATCGTAACCACCAGAAAAGGCGCGCTGCGCGTAATGCCTGAAGTGGAAGAGGTTGAGGCGTTTATCAAATCCAGAGCTTAAAAGGAACGGAATATGCTTTTTAATTCCCATATTTTTATGTTACTGTTTCTGCCGCTTCTGCTGGCAGGATGGTATTTTCTGAACTGGAAAAAGAAATTTCAACTGGCACAGGGATATCTGATCGGGATGTCCCTGTGGTTTTATGCGTATGCAAATCTGCAGTATCTGTGGCTGCTTCTGTTCAGCTGTCTGATAGGCTGGCTTCTGAGCTGTCTGCCTGAAAAAATTTTCTCGGAAAAAGGGAAAAAAGTGCTGACTGGTGTCGGATGTGTTTTTCATCTGGGGCTGTTGGGTTATTTTAAGTACAGCAATTTTTTCCTGGAAAATCTGAATACAGTATTTCATACGGACTTTCCGATGCTGCAGATCCTGCTGCCGGTTGGAATCAGTTTTTACACGTTTCAACAGCTGGCATACCTGATTGACCGGTGCCGGGGAGATGCGCCAAGGGACAGCTTTTTTGACTACCTGACATTTATGGTTTATTTTCCGCAGCTGCTGCAGGGACCGATTCTGCTTCGTTCAGAGTTTATGGGGCAGTTAAAGGAGCCGGAAAGGCGCAGGTTTCATGCAGAGCGGTTTTCGGAAGGAATCCAGTTTTTCGTGTTCGGTCTCGCCAAAAAAGTGCTGCTGGCGGATACGCTGGCAAAGGCGGTCAACTATGGATACAGCAATGTTTCGATGCTGGACAGTATTTCGGCACTGCTTCTGGCGGTCGGGTATCTGACGGAGCTGTACTTTGATTTCAGCGGCTATTGCGATATGGCGGTCGGTCTGGGCAAAATGATCGGTCTGGAGGTCGCAGAAAATTTCGATGCGCCGTTTCACTCTGCTTCGGTCAAGGAATTCTGGCGCAGATGGCACATGACGCTGGGACGGTTTTTTACAAGGTATGTATACATCCCCCTGGGCGGAAATCGGAGGGGGAAGATGCGGACGCTGTGCAATGTGATGATCGTTATGCTGCTTTCAGGGCTTTGGCACGGCGCGGCGTGGACCTTTGTGCTGTGGGGATTTTTACATGGAGTCGGGATGATCTGGGATAACCTGGAGCATCCGCATTTACCGAAAAAATGGATGCGGCAGGCAGCGACCTTTGCCTATGTTTGTATGACCTTCGTGTTTTTCAGGGCAGAGAGCATTGCGCAGGGGTTTGACGTTTTAAAAAGCATTGTCAGCCTGAAATGGAACGGCTTTGTGTTTCAGATGGCATCGGCGCTCGACATGACGGAATGTTACATGATCACAAAGGCGCTGTCGATGAAGCTGCCGGGACTGCTTTCGTGGTTCTGGCTCGGAATTTTTGTTGTGCTGATTGCAATCTGTTTCCGTGTTCTTTCCGGAGAAAAAGTATCCGGCGTGGTTGCATTGCAGAGGCAGAAAGGCTATGGCAGGCTGTATCCGGTGCTTCTGGCGGTTTTGTTTACCTGGTCAATGATCTCAATGACAGGCGTGAGCGAGTATCTCTATTTTTCGTTTTAAAGGGAAAATGGCGGCAGTATGATCTGTCCGGGACAGTGTGAGGAATGAGAGAAAAGTATGGTAAATTCCAAATGGATTCGGCGTTTTGCAGTCTGGACGGCAGCGCTTTTAGCAGCGATCGCAGCAGTGGTAGTGATTTTTGACCCGTTTTATCATTTTCACGGTCCGCTGCCGGGGATGAAAGCAGTCGTAACGAAATCGGAATATCAGTGTATCGGCACAATACGGAATTTTTCTTATGACAGCGTGCTGGCAGGATCCTCTACAGCGGAAAACTATAACAATCACTGGTTTGACGAGGCATTTTCCTGTAGGACGGTCAAGGCGATCAAAAGCTCCGGGACGTGCGCAGATCTGAAATTTTATATGGATGAAGCGTTTGCGACGCACGATCTGAAAAATGTGTTTTACAGCCTCGATCTGTTTGCCTTGGACGGCGACCCGGAGACGAATTTTGTTAACGATTCGATGCCGCTGTATTTATATGATAAAAATCCGTTCAATGACGTGAAGTATCTGTTCAACAAGGATGTATTGTTTGAGGATATCCCGTATCTGCTGGCGATGAATTTCAGTGGGTACGACGATGGGATGTCTTATAATTTCTGGCAGTATAAAACCTTTTCTGAAGAAGAGGCGAGAAAGCATTACGAACAGTCGGAAGAGATTGCACCGATGCAGGCGCCGTCTGAGTGGCAGGCACGGGTAGATGAAAATATTGGTTTGTTGACAGATATGGTAAAAAAGCATCCGGAGACAGAATTTTATTTTTTCCTGCCGCCCTATTCCGAGCTTTGGTGGGACAGCGTGTACCGGAGCGGGCAGACGGAGGAATATCTCTATGCCAGACAGGCGGCGATGGAAGCGTTGATTGCGTATGACAATGTGCAGATTTACGATTTTCAGACGGATGAGGATATTAT
>OMNU01000872.1_pt1 | contig 13816 bp, 8 predicted proteins | sample 1673511 | NCBI WGS metagenome assembly OMNU01 (sample SAMEA103958113, study PRJEB25191) | human gut metagenome | reverse complement strand
ATGTGTCTATTTTTCCACACAAATTTGCACAATGATGATTGCGGTTTTTTGTGATTCTTATTATAATGAAATCATCGAAAATAATCAACACCGCGTTTATTAACGGACAGCCTGTCCCTTAACAAGCGCTGAAGGAGCGTATCCGTTTTGGAGCATTTTGTTACCTTTGACAATGTCTGCAAATATTACCAAATGGGTGAAAACCGCATCGCCGCAGCCGACCATGTCACCTTCCACATCGAAAAAGGCGAATTCTGCGTGATCGTCGGAGCCAGCGGCGCTGGCAAGACAACGATCCTGAATATCCTTGGCGGAATGGATACGCTGACGGAGGGAAAGGTCCTGCTGGATGGAAAAGAAATTTCCTCTTACGGAAAGAAGCAGCTGACAGACTACCGCAGATATGATATTGGCTTTGTGTTCCAGTTTTATAATCTGGTCGGAAACCTGACAGCGCTGGAAAATGTGGAGCTGGCATCCCAGATCTGCAGCGATCCGCTGGATGCAGGGCAGGTGCTTGCAGACGTGGGGCTTGCAGACCGAGCATCGAACTTCCCTGCGCAGCTTTCCGGCGGGGAACAGCAGCGTGTGGCGATCGCCCGTGCCCTTGCCAAAAATCCAAAGCTTTTGCTGTGCGATGAACCAACAGGCGCGCTGGATTACAATACAGGTAAGGCAGTGCTGAAGCTGCTGCAGGATACCTGCCGCAAAAAGGGCGTTACTGTCGTTGTTATTACACACAACCAGGCGATTACGGCGATGGCGGATCGGATTATCACCGTGAAGAATGGAACAGTCACAGATATGCGTAAAAACGAACATATTGTTCCGGTAGAGCAGATCGAGTGGTAAAGGATAGAATGGATGCTCGTCAAGCATTTTGTTTGTTGGAAATATAGGCTTGTGCCGCGGCGCGGCAGAAGGTGAGGAGACGTGAAAAGAAGAAAATCGGCGATGTGGAAAACAACATATCGGGAAATCCGGCAGAGCTTCGGCAGATATGCTGCAATTTTGGCGATTGTAGCGCTGGGTGTGGGATTTTTCGTCGGGCTGATGGTGGTGACACCTGCAATGGTGCGAAACGGCGGGCGGTATTTGAACAACCATGACCTGTATGATCTGCGGCTGTTATCGACGCTCGGCTTTGAAAAGGATTCGGTGGACGCTTTTACAGGCCGAGAGGATGTCAAAGCAGTGGAGGGCGCGGTTTCTTCGGATTTCCTGGCGGTGGATGAGAGCGGCAAAAGCCGGGTGCTTGTGGCGCAGACACTTTTGGAAGTACAGAATCAGGTCGAATTAAAAGCGGGACGGCTGCCGGAGGCGGCGGATGAAATCGTCATGGATTCCAGTCTGTTTTCGAAAGACGATATCGGAAAAACGATTCAGGTTTCGGATGAAAATCCCGAAGAGACGGCAGATTTGTTCGCATATGACGTGTATACAATCGTCGGCATAGCAGATGCTTCCTATTATATTAACTATCAGCGTGGCTCGACCACACTTGGAACGGGGCGGGTTTCTGGCTTTGTATACATGCTTCCGGATGGATTTGATACGAATTATTATACGGAAATTTTTGTCCGGCTCGATCAGAATGACCGGATTTACAGTGACGTTTACAAGAAAAAAATCGAAGAACTCAAGATCTGGGCAGAGCCGATTGCAGAGCAGGAGGCGCAGAACCGCTACGACAGCCTGAAAGCAGATGCGCAGCAGAAGGTGGACGATGCGCAGAAGGAGCTGCGGGATCAGACGGCGGATGCGCGTACCGATCTGGAAGAGGCGAAGCAGAAGCTGACAGACGGGCAAAAAGAGCTTGCAGACGGCAAAGAGCAGATCGCGGACGCAAGAAAGCAGCTGCAGCAGGCAAAACAGACGCTTGCGCAGAAGCAGACGGAACTTAACAACGGACGCGCGCAGCTTGTGGATGGACGCAGCCAGCTGGAAGCCGGGCAGGTGCAGCTTGACAGCGCGCGGGCACAGTTGAATGCAGCGATTGCGGCTGCGCAGAGTGCGGGAAGCCAGGCGGGCGCAGAATCCGGCATGTCCGGCAGTGCCGCCGTCAGCCCTGCGCAGCTTTGGCAGCAGCTGGCCCAGCTCGATGCGCAGCAGGCAGCTCTGGATGCGCAGCGCAATCAGCTGGAAAGCAGCGAGGCAGAGCTTACAGCCGGAGAAAAGCAGCTTGCGGCTGCAAAGCAGGAGCTTTCCTCGCAGGAAAAACAGCTAAACGAGCAGGAACAGAAGCTGGCGGATGCAGAGAAGGAGCTTGCCGACGGTCAGAAAGAATATGAAGACGGCTTACAGACACTGGATGAAAAGACCGCAGATGCAAAGGAAGAGATTGCGGATGCGCAGAAGCAGATCGACGAGATCCAGGAGCCGGATGTCTATGTGCTGGGCAGGGATACCAATATTGGTTACGCCAGTTATGAAAATGATTCTATGATCGTCGCCGGAATTGCGAAGGTATTGCCGTTTTTCTTTTTCCTGGTAGCGGCGCTGGTGTGTATGACAACAATGAACCGGATGGTAGAGGAGCAGCGGACACAGATCGGTGTACTCAAGGCACTCGGTTATTCGGAAGCCCGGATTATGGGGAAATATCTGTTTTATGCGGGAAGTGCGGCATGGATCGGTTCTGTCATCGGTTTTCTGATCGGTTCGACGATTTTCCCGACCGTCATCTGGAATGCTTATAAGATCATGTACCATATGGGGGATTATGAGCTGATGTTTGACCCGGGGCTGGCGGCTGCCTCGCTTGCAGTGGCACTTTTATGCTCGGTTGGCGTAACGTGGCTGACCTGTCGGTACGAGCTGATGAGTACGGCTGCAAATCTGATCCGTCCCAAGTCGCCAAAGAGCGGCAGAAGGGTATGGCTGGAGCACATCCCGTTTGTCTGGAACCATATGAGCTTTCTGGCAAAGGTTTCCGTGCGGAATGTTTTCCGGTATAAGCAGAGATTTTTTATGATGGTAATCGGTATCGGCGGCTGCACAGCCCTTCTTGTAACCGGCTATGGTATAAAGGATACGATTGCGGACATTGCGGATATGCAGTATGAGGAAGTGCAGCTGTATGATATGAGCGCGACACTGAAAGAGGGGTATCCGGCCGCGGATGCGGCAGACTTTTCTGAACTTACCGAGGTGCTTTCCGAATCCTCTGAGGATTGGATGCCCTTCTGTGAGATTGCAATGGATCTGACGGGGCGCAGTGGTGTCAAGACCGCCAATGTCGTCATTCCGCAGGATACCGGGGCAGCGCAGGAGTATATCCGGCTGCGGACAGAAGAGGGTGAGGATATTCCTTGGCCTGGTGAGGAAGAGGCTGTTATCAGTGCAAAGCTTGCGCGAAAATGCGGGATCCGCGTTGGGGATACCGTTACGCTGCGGACAGAGGATGGCGAAAAGCTAAAAGTGAAGGTGGCTGCTCTGTCTCGAAACTATATTTATAATTACGTTTATATTTCGCCGGAAACATGGAAACTCGATAACGGAAGTGATCCGGTTTACAAGAGCATTTATATCCATGCATCGGAGGGTGCACAGGAGAACCGGGAACTGTCGGAAAAGCTGCTGGCATGCGACGTCGTTTCTGCGGTTGCGGTCAATGCGGATATGCTCAGCCAGATCAACAAAATGATGGGCAGTCTGGATGCAGTGGTGCTTTTGGTCATCCTCTGCGCCGGTGCGTTGGCATTTATCGTAATTTATAACCTGACAAACATCAACATCACCGAGCGAATCCGGGAGATTGCAACGATCAAGGTACTTGGTTTCCGACCAAAGGAGACAGCATCCTATGTGTTCCGGGAAAATGTCGTGCTGACAGCGCTCGGAACAATTGTCGGACTGGGAGCCGGAATTTGCCTGCACCGGTTTGTTATTGCAAATATTGATGTCGATATGGTTACATTTCAGCCGCGGGTGCTTCCCTTTAGTTTTGTAAAGAGTATCCTGCTGACCTTTGTATTTATGGTCATTGTAGATGTTGTGATGTATCTGAAGCTGGAACGGATCAATATGGCGGAATCGTTGAAAAGCGTGGAATAAAACAATAAAATGCATGCTCTGTGAGCGATCTATGGGCATGAACCAAACGGGCTGGCGCGTGGTCAGCCCGTTTTTGCTGCAGTCTGTTTCAGCCGTTCTGTAAGGTTTTCGAAATCAGACGGACCAGCTTCCAGGACAAAGCGATGGAAGCGCAGCAGGGAAAAGTTGTCGCTCCACTGAAGTTCGGCTCTTTTTTTGAGGGCATTCATTTCGAGATAACCAACGTAATACTTCAAATAGACCGCAGGGGCAGTGCGCAGATAGTCGTAAACACGTTCCGACTGCTCTTCCGAAAGACCGAAGGATTCGAGGGAGCGCAGAAGCTCTGATTCTTCCGCGCCGTAATAGTGCAGAGAAAGGTCGAGTAAGCAAAACAGGTTGATTTGCAGATCGCGCTGCTGTGCCAGAAGCGTACAGAGCAGCGCAGCGGGATAGGAGCTGCCTTCCGCTTCCGCAAGGACCTGTGCGGCATATTCATAGGAAATCCGTTCGGTATAGTACGCCCAGCCCTCCACATATCCGCCGTAGGAGAACAGCTTGCGAATTGGCAGCGTCTGCGTGTCGCAGACAAGGGAGGAATAGACGGTCTGGTAGAGATGCCCCGGATAACCCTCGTGGGCGAGTGTGGTGTAAAGCTCAATTCCGTCCGCGGTCGAGGAACGGTTGATGCGGATCGTATTCTGCATCAGAGCATCGATAGGCGGGATCATATAAAAGGCGGGACTGGAATATGCCTCGAGCCCGGCGTCCACATCCTGAATGTCGCATTGAACCGTCTGGGCGGTTAGATCGGCCAGAGCCGGAAAGTCCTGCTGCATCCGGTTTTGCAGATCTTCCAGAATGGCGGTTGGATCAGAAAGTGGAAATCCATCGTTAACCGGGACAAGGTCAGGCGTACCGCCGGTCAGCTCCTGATAAGTGGTCAGCGTCTGCTTCATCTCTTTGTAGGTTTTCTGAAACTGTTTTTGAAGGAGCAAATAGAGCTGATCCATGGAAAGGGAGGAACCGGTGGATTCCTTGACGAGCCAGGCATAATATTGCCGCCCGTCGGGCTTCTGGGAAAGTCCTCCCCTCGTGCGTCCGGTGTCGGAAAGCTGTTCCAGCCCGTCTGCGAGGGACTGCCAGGCGGGCAGGACGGATTTTGACAAAAGCGACTGGTTTTGGGCTTCGTATTGTGACTGCTGCTTGGCGGTCAGAAGTCCTTTTTGTAAAAGAGATGCAAGTCTGGAAGAAAACGTCGTCTGTAAAAAGTGCGTGCCGGAGGAAAGCGCCTCCTTTGTGAGGATTTCGCGGCACTGCTGTGCACTTTTTTTGGCGTCCTTTTTTTCCATAAAAAGCCCGGCTGCACTTTTTTCGGATTCATAAGAAAGCAGACCCTGCACGTAATCGGGAACGGACTGCAGGAGGGAAAGATAGGTTTCCACGTCGTCAGCGGTATAAAACGGATATTCTGCAAATAATAAAAGCAGCTCGCTCTGCATGCCGGAGGTCGGGGAAAGGGGTTCCTCATAATAGGAAAAATCGGATTCTTCGAGGTCGAGAGCCAGCCTGTCGCAGAGCAGATCGTAGGTATAGCGCTCCTCCTCATTTAATTTTTTCGAATCGAGAAAGGAGAGCACGGATAAAAATTTCTGCCGGGAGGCGGCAGAAGCCTCGGAAGCTTCCTTAGAATAAACCGGAAGCGCAGCGTCTTTTAGATGAATCCCTTGCAGATTCGGATACGCCATGACAAAGTGCAGGCTGAGGGCATCGTGTTCAAGGCTGGACTGCACATATGCACTTGTTATTTTATGGAAAAGAGCCCGGTCAAAGCAGTGGGAACACAGCAAAATTGCGGGCAGAAAAATACACAGAAAAAGCGTGCATAGAAACAGAGGAGTCCGTTTGCGGAAAATATTTTTCAAAAAGCGCCACCAGATTTTTTCATATTTATATGTGGTTTTGGGAAAAGATATGAGAAAACCCCCTGTAAATGGGTTGACTGTCTATAGTAAAATGTGATACAAAGTAAAGTAAGTGGTTAATTTTTGGGCCGTTTTCGCGGCGGAATGAGAGGAATTATGGATAATTTGGAACTTGCCAAAGTGGCGAATGAAGTCCGCAAGGGCGTTTTGACTGCTGTACATGGCGCAAAATCCGGTCATCCGGGAGGATCGCTTTCTGCAGCAGATATCTTTACCTACCTGTATTTTGAAGAGATGAATATTGATCCGGCAGATCCGAAGAAGGAAGACCGGGATCGTTTTGTTCTTTCCAAGGGACATACGGCACCCGGTCTGTATTCTGCCCTGGCACATAGAGGCTTTTTCCCGGTAGAGGATCTGGAGACACTGCGTCATCTCGGTTCTTATTTGCAGGGACATCCCTGTCTGGATAAGATTCCGGGCGTAGATATGTCCACAGGCTCCCTTGGACAGGGTGTTTCTGCCGCTGTCGGCATGGCACTGGGCGGAAAAATGACAGACGAAAAGTTCCGCGTATATTCGCTTCTGGGCGATGGCGAGATTCAGGAAGGTCAGGTTTGGGAAGCTGCGATGTTTGCTGGCTTCCATAAGCTGGATAATCTCGTGCTTATTGTAGATAACAACGGTCTGCAGATCGATGGAAAGATCGAGGACGTATGCTCCCCGTATCCGATCGACGAGAAGTTCCGCGCTTTCAATTTCCATGTAATTGACGTTGCAGACGGCAACGATATGGAACAGCTGCGTCAGGCGTTTGCAGAAGCGCGCAGCACAAAGGGCATGCCGACTGCAATTATTGCCCATACGGTAAAGGGCAAGGGTGTTTCCTTTATGGAAGATCAGGCTGGCTGGCATGGTAAGGCGCCCAACGATGAAGAGTATCAGATCGCAATGGCGGATCTGGAAAGGATCGGTGAAGCATTATGTCAGAAGTAAAGAAGATTGCGACCAGAGAAGCCTTCGGGGAAACTCTGGTAGAGTTGGGAAAGAAACATCCTGAGCTGGTAGTGCTGGACGCAGATCTGGCCGCAGCGACAAAGACCGCTGTATTTAAAAAGAGCTTTCCTGATCGTCATTTTGACTGCGGTATCGCAGAGGCAAATATGATGGGCGTGGCAGCAGGACTTTCCCTCGTTGGGAAAATTCCGGTGGCGAGCTCCTTTGCCATGTTTGCAACAGGCCGTGCTTACGAACAGATCCGTAACTCTATCGGCTATCCTCATTTGAACGTAAAAATCGGCGCAAGCCATGCCGGCATCACCGTCGGCGAGGATGGTGCGAGCCATCAGTGTAACGAAGATATCGCCCTGATGCGCTCCATTCCGGGTATGGTTGTCATGAACCCCTCCGATGCGGTTGAGGCGGCAGAGTGTGTCCGTGCTGCAATCGAATATGTTGGCCCTGTATATATGCGTTTCGGACGTTCTGCAGTGCCGGTAATCAATGACCGTCCCGGTTATCATTTCGAGATGGGAAAAGGTATCGTGCTGCGTGAGGGTACGGATGTGACGATCGTTGCAACCGGTATTTTGGTAAGCTCTACGCTGGAAGCGGCTGAAAAGCTGGCAGCAGAGGGCATCAGCGCAGAGGTTATCAATATTCATACGATCAAGCCTCTGGACAAAGAGCTGATCATCAACAGCGCAAAGAAGACCGGAAAAGTCGTGACGGCGGAAGAGCATTCCGTGATCGGCGGCCTTGGTTCTGCCGTTTGCGAGGCATTGTCTGAAGAGTGCCCGACAAAGGTATGCAGAATCGGCATTCAGGATGTATTCGGCGAGTCCGGTTCTGCGGGCGAGCTTCTTGTAAAATATGGTCTTGACGGGAACGGTGTATACAATACCGTAAAGAATTTTGTGACCCGTTAAGTGGAGGAAAGTATGGAAAAAATTCTGGCTCCGTCAATTCTGGCAGCCGATATTATGCGGCTTGGGGAGCAGATTGAAGCGGTAAAAAATGCTGGCGCGAAATATCTTCATATCGATGTGATGGACGGTATGTTCGTTCCGGCGCTGTCCTATGGCATGTGTGTTGTGGAGTCGATCCGCAAGTCCTGCGATATGGTTCTGGACGTGCACCTGATGATCGTAGAACCGGGACGGCATGTGGAAGCGTTTGCAAAAGCAGGCGCAGATATTATTACGATCCATCTGGAAGCCTGTGCAGACGCGCATGAGGTCATCCGACAGATTCACAGCTGCGGCTGTAAGGCTGGTGTCAGCATCAAGCCCGGTACGCCGATAGAGGTGCTGGAGGAATATCTGGATGAGGTCGAGCTGATTCTGATTATGAGTGTTGAGCCTGGCTTTGGCGGTCAGAAATATATTCCGGAGTCAACGGAACGCATCCGCCAGACCGCAGAGCTGATCCGGAAAAGCGGTCGCGAGATCGAGCTGGAGGTAGACGGCGGCGTTGGTGCAGGAAATGTCGAGCTGGTGCTGGAGGCCGGTGCGAATGTGATTGTGGCAGGCTCCGCTGTTTTTAAGGATCCGGCAAAAAATGCAGCAGAAATGATGTCGATCCTCAAAAAGTGGGATTGAATACGTTACACAGAAGCGCTCCGCAGGAAAACCTGTGGGGCGTTTTTTAGGGCTTAAAGGACACCATACGGCGGTCATCCGATCGTGCAGCGTGCATGGAAATCAGAGGAAAATTGAAAAATAAAATTTTTCAATCGCGAGATTTGTGTCTGCGCGCACTTGACACAAACTCGGTATGCGCAAAAAGCGTGCGCGGAAATCAGAGGAAACATGGAATTTTCAGAACAATTAAAAATATATGCGGAAACGCACTTTGAAAACAGAAAAAAATATTTTGCGCCGATTTTATCCGAAATCGAGGCAGGCTTGTCTTTGTGCAGCGAGGAAGAGGCCCTGCTGATAAAATTTTTTTACGGGACGATGCCGCTGCGGGATGCCGGGGAATATCCGTTTGAAATATTTCTGAGTTATGTGCGCCATGCCCTCTGGCTGCGGAAAACGATAGACTGGTGCAAGAAGCTGCCGGAGGATCTGTTTGTCCACGACGTACTGTATTATCGGATCAACTCGGAGGACATCAGCGATTGCCGCAGATTTTTTTACGAGCAGTTAAAAGACCGAATTGCGGGACTTGACGAATATCAGGCAGCGGTAGAGATCAACTACTGGTGTGCGGAGCATGCAACGTATGAAATGGCGGATGACCGAACGGCGGGGCCGATGACGATGTACCGGAGCGGAAAAGGACGCTGCGGAGAAGAATCCACCTTTACGGTGACGGCATTGCGCAGTGTCGGGCTTGCAGCACGTCAGGTATACACGCCGCGTTGGGCGCACTGCGACGATAACCATGCCTGGGTCGAGGTTTGGGTAAATGGAGAATGGCACTTTCTGGGGGCCTGCGAGCCGGAAGAAAAACTGGATCGCGGCTGGTTTACAGGACCTGCCGGACAGGCGCTTTTGATTCACAGCCGCACATTCGGCGATTATGCGGCGGGAAAGCGGGAAGAGGTAATCGGCAGGGATGGCGCGGTTGTCTGCCACAATGTCACCGCTTCGTATACAAAGACACGCAAGCTCCGGATTCAGGTGCGAAAACAGGACAACACCCCGGCAGCGCACGCACAAGTTTCGGTGGAAATTCTGAACATGGCGGAATATTTTCCGGCAGCAGTGCTGGAAACCGACGAACAGGGCGAGACTTCGATCAGGCTTGGGCTGGGCGATATCCGGCTGCAGGCGCGGTCAGAGGGAAAGTTTGTGGAGCGTTATTGTAATCTGGCAGAGGACGGCATCGGGGCGGCAGATGAGGATTGCGCTGTTACGCTTGTGCTGAAGGATTCGGAAGCGGGAATGAAAGATGCGCTTTCTGGCGTCTCTGCCTGCGAATGGCATTTGGCGAAGCTCTGCGCTCCGAAAGAAGTCGTTGTCCGGGAAAGTGTATTGAGTGAGGAAGAAGTGTCGCGCGGCACGCGGAGACTGGCAGATGCAGTGAAGCTGCGGGAAGAACGCTTCGATCAGCTGACCCGGCACGCGATTGCAGTGCATCCGGAGGAGGAAGAGAGGATGCGCGTTGCGGGAGAGAATGCAGAGGAGCTGACAGCTTTTCTGGAAAAGGATGATAACCCGGATCGCAAAAAGCTGCTGGACAGTCTGACGAAAAAAGATAATAAAGATCTGCGGGCAGAAGTGCTGGAAGACCACTTGTCAGCAAAGCGCGGCAGCTGGTCGGAAGATATACATGTGCAGGATCTGCTGTGTCCCAGAATCTGGCTGGAAGAAATCGGCGCTTACAGAAGTTACATTTGCAGTATGCTGACTGCTCAGGAGCAGGAAGCATTTGCCTCCAATCCGGAGCTGATATGGAATTATGTAAACCAAAACATTACCTATATCCCGGAAGAAGAATATAATACCCTTTGTGCGTCGCCGATCGGCTGTCTGAAGCTGAAAATGGGCAGTGCAGTTTCCCGGACGATTTTGTTTATTGCGATTTGCAGAAGCTTGAATATCCCGGCGAGATTGGATAAAAGCTTGATGCTTCCGGAATACTGGGAGGACGGCGCATTCCGTGTACCGGTCAGCAGGGCGCAGGCCTCGAAAGGAACGCTTCTGCTGCGAAATATTCCGGGGAAAAAATGGATTTATGCGCAGCACTGGACGCTGGGGCGTCTGGAAAAGGATCATTTCGTGACAATGAATCATGCCGGACTGGTATTCGAAAAGGAAACGTTAGAGCTTTTACTTCCGGTGGGAATTTATCGCCTGATTGCAGTAAAACGGCTATTGAACGGGGATCAGGAGGCAGCAGAGCTTTTGTTTGCGATCGAAAAGGAGAAACAGACCGAGCTTTATATGCCGGATTTTGAAAAAACGGATGGTGTGATGCCGTGGGAAAAAAACAGTGTACCGGATGAAAACCAGAGCTGCCGGAAGCTGCAAAACAAAAACAACAGTCTCCGGGAGGGAATACAAAGCTGCCTGCTTCGGGATATCGTCTTACAGAGAACAGATGGAACGCTTTCCAGCCTGGAAAAACTGGTAAGCGGAAAACGCAGTATTCTGGCATTTCTGGAAATTGGGGCAGAGCCGACAGAGCATGTGCTGAATGAGGTTCTGGCACTGGAAAAGAGCGCAAAAGGAAATTCCAAAGGAATTGGCTGTCAGCTGCTTTTCGCTCTGCGGCAGGAAAAAGACCTGCAGCATAAAACGCTGCAGGAAGTGCTGGCGCTGGATGCGGGATCTGAGATAGAAATTTTATACGATATATCTGGCGGCGCTTCGGATTCCAACGCCGCACCGCGCACCGCGACTGGTGACACAGCGTCCGGTACCCTCTGTGGCTGGCAGGAAACTGCGAAGAGAATGAGGCTTGCCGAAAAGCTCCCGGTTCTGGCAGCTGTCAGACCGGATGGCACTGGCATTTACGGAAGCTGCGGATACCACGTCGGAAGTGTGGAGCTGATGGTGCGGATTCTGAAGGAAGCAGTCCGGACAGAAGCAGATTGATAAAAAACAATAGAATGCACCCTCTGCGAGCACTCTATTGTCATGAATCAGGGGCAGCGTCGGGGAAAATCCCCAGGCGCTGCCCCCCTTTTGGAAATGGAATTACATCATGCCTTCTTTGAGAATATTATGGTCGCGCAGAAGCTTTTCGATCACTGTACCGGAAATTGCTTTTAACAGAGGCTTCTTGAGCTTATTGAGCGGTCCGGGAAGTTCGATCTCCAGCGGAGATACGCCATCCATCAGCTTTACGGAGCTGTCGAGAAGTTCACGGATATCATAAACGCTGCCCCATACCTCCGGAACACCACGGTCTACGCCAAGCAGTCCGTAAACGGCTTCCATAGCAGTACGAACAGAATATTCTGTCGTGAAGATAGTGTCTCTGGGGGTTTCCGCAAACTGACCCAGGAATGCGAAGTTTACGCAGCCGTCCGGGATAACGTCAGGGCGGTCACCCTTTGCTCTGGGCATGAAGAATGCGGTAATATAAGGCATCATGGTAGGAACGCAGACTGCACTGTGCTCTGCCAGCTCCGAAATTTCGTCTACCGGAACGCCGAGATGATACAGCCATTCTTCTGTAATTTCCTTACCGGTGCATTCTTTCATGGGCTTCTTGATATAATCGCCGGGAACGTCGGTGAACAGGCTGTATACCCATACACAAACCTGCTTCTTATCCTGTTCTTTGAACTGACCCTGACGGTTGATGGTCCAGCTTAACAGCCAGCTGGAATCCTGACAGCTTACGATACCGCCGGTAACGACTTTGCCGCTTCTGGGATCTCTCTGGCAGATTTTCTCAATATAAGGAATGATTTTATCATCCAGAGTGGTAACAGTTGCAGATTCCCAGTTGGTTTTTTCAATATCGGAGCAGAACTTCTCGGGATGACCAAAGGAAGGATCCTGACGGGCGATATTTTTCCACAGATCCCATACGCCGCTGTTGCGAACCTCTGCATCGCCCACCGGAGCGTGATTCTGATCTCCGTAGATCGTTCCCTCTGTGCAGCTGCCGTTTGTTACGAATACCAGATCGTTTTCGGTTAAGGCAATCTTCTGCTCTTTCCCCTTTACCTTGCATTCGATGGTCTTTGCAACCTTTTTGCCGTCATGGAAATCAAAGATAACGTTGGTAACCTCGGTATTGAACTGGAACTGTACGCCTGCGTCCTCCAGGTATTTCTTCATCGGAAGGATCAGGGATTCATACTGATTGTATTTGGTGAATTTCAGTGCGCTGAAATCCGGGAGTCCGCCGATATGGTGGATGAAACGCTGGAAGTACAGCTTCATTTCCAGTGCGCTGTGCCAGTTCTCGAAAGCAAACATGGTACGCCAGTATAACCAGAAGGTGGAGTTGAATACCTCGTCATCGAATACGTCTTCGATGGTCTTGTCGTACAGGTCTTCATCTTTTGTCAGGAACAGCTTCATGATTTCCATGCAGCCCTTCTGGCTTAAATTAAACTTGCCGTCCGTGTGTGCGTCTTCACCGCGGTTTACAGTTGCACGGCACAGGGAGTAGTTGGGATCGTGCTTATTTAACCAGTAATACTCGTCCAGTACGGACGCACCGGGCTTTTCCAGAGAAGGAATGCTGTGGAACAGATCCCACAGGCACTCGAAATGATTTTCCATCTCACGTCCACCACGCATTACATAGCCTCTGGAGGGATCGAAGATACCGTCACATGCGCCGCCTGCAACGTCCATTGCTTCCAGAATGTGGATGTGGGAGCCGGGCATCTGACCGTCTCTTACAAGGAAGCAAGCTGCTGCGAGAGAAGCCAGTCCGCTGCCCACCAGATATGCGTTTTTGTTGTCAACGCCTTCGGGTTTTTCGGGACGGGCGAATGCTTCGTAGTTACCGTTGGTGTAGTAAATGCCCTTGCTGTTTTTCTCATATTTGCCCCGCTCTGTGTTGCGGTAGCTTGGGTCAGGAGCAGGCATTTTGATGGCTTTTTCTGCGGTTTTTGCGACTGCTTCTTTAATCTCACCGGATAAGGTCTGACCTTCCTCTGCAAGATGGTCTGTATGTTTTTTTGCTGCAAATGCCGCTGCGCCGACGCCTGCTGCGAGGACAGCTGCCTTTGAAAGACCGGAATGTTTCTTTGCCATGATAAAATCCTCCATTTTGCCAGTTCAAGCGTCGCATGAACTGTATTTTTTGGTTACAATGTCATTATAACCTGACGAGGCGAGCGGCGTAAACAGGTTTTCTTTTTCTTTTATTTCTGTAAGCTTAAATTTTTTAAGTAAAGCTGCCGGGGTTATCCGGTTTCCACGAAGCGCTGGACA
>OMNU01000862.1_pt1 | contig 13900 bp, 8 predicted proteins | sample 1673511 | NCBI WGS metagenome assembly OMNU01 (sample SAMEA103958113, study PRJEB25191) | human gut metagenome | reverse complement strand
CTATAGCCACTTAGCAAATTTACAGATTCTCTTACCACATTTACGGATTTACCAATATCAATAGTCGTCTTTATCAAGGATTAGTTACTTGATAAAGAAAGAAACCGGACGAACACCTATAAAAACTTAAGCAAAAAGGTTACCTTTGCGGAAACAAGATTTCGCTTTGGAAGTACAAGAATTATTGAAACTATATGCCGCTCACCCGCAAGTGACGGCGCTGGACACCTTACTGAAAAACGATACGTCCCGCAATATATTCCTAAAGGGACTGAATGGCTCGGGTCCGGCAATGACGATCGCCTCTCTTTTTACGAAAGGAAGGGGAAGTTATGTGTGCGTGTTGAACGACCAAGAGGAAGCCGGCTATTTCTATCACGACTTGATGCAGCTTACCGCCAGCAATGAGGTATACTTCTTCCCATCCGCTTACCGGAGGGCCATCAAGTACGGGCATGTCGATCCGGCGAACGAGATCCTGCGCACCGAGGTACTCAGCCGGTTGCAAGACCCGGACGCCTCTTTCGTGATCGTCACGTATCCGGACGCCTTGGCGGAACGAGTCGTGGCCCGGGAGGTATTGAAGGAGAATACCTTAAAAATCAGCGTGGGCGAGAAGCTGGATAATATGTTTGTCTCCGACGTGCTGGACGAGTATGGCTTCGAGCAGGTCGATTATGTATATGAGCCGGGGCAGTACGCCCTCCGTGGCAGTATCCTCGACGTTTTCTCTTTCTCCAACGAGTTTCCCTACCGTATCGACTTTTTCGGCGACGAGGTGGAGACCATCCGTACGTTCGACGTGGAGACGCAACTCAGCAAGGAGAAACTGGACAGCATCTATATCGTCCCGGAGATGAGCAAGAACGCCATGGATAGTACTTCCTTGCTAGGCTCCCTTCCCCGGAACACCTGCATAGCGGCGAGAGATCTCGCATGGTGCAAGGAGCGCATCGGAAGCGTATGGAACGACGATCCGGTGGTAGCCGACGAGGAATCCTTCGCCGATATCGACCAGATGCGGAAGAAATTAGTCCGGGGCGAGGACTTCCTACGGGAGGTCTTGGATTTCCGTCGCATCCATTTCGGGGTACGGCCGATGGGAACGGCGGACGCTACCATCCACTTCTCTACGCAAACGCAGCCGATCTATCATAAGAATTTCGACCGGGTGAGCGAGTCGTTCCATAAATACCTCGACGAGGGTTATACGTTATATATATTGAGCGATCAAGAGAAACAAGCCAACCGTATCCGGATGATTTTCGAGGATAGGGGCGACAATATCCCTTTCACCGCCGTAAACCGCACGATACACGAGGGATTCGCCGACGATACGCTACGCATCTGCTTTTTCACCGACCATCAATTGTTCGACCGCTTCCACAAGTTCAACTTGAAGAGCGATAAGGCACGAAGCGGAAAGATCACCCTTTCACTCAAGGAGCTGAACCAGTTCTCGCAAGGGGATTATATCGTACATATCGACCATGGCGTAGGACAGTTCGGAGGATTGGTACGCACCGAGGTGAACGGTAAGATGCAAGAGGCCATCAAATTGATTTATCAGAATAACGATATTATATTCGTCAGCATCCATTCCCTGCATAAATTATCGAAATACAAGGGGAAAGAGAGCGGCGAGCCGCCTAAGTTGAGCAAGCTCGGCACGGGCGCTTGGGAAAAGATGAAGGAACGTACCAAGGCGAAGGTGAAGGATATCGCCCGGGACCTGATCCTCCTCTATTCCAAACGCAAGCAAGAGACGGGTTTCGCCTACACGCCGGACAGCTTCATGCAGCATGAGCTGGAAGCCAGCTTCATCTATGAGGACACGCCGGACCAGATGAAGGCTACCGCCGAGGTCAAGGCGGATATGGAAAGTACCCGTCCGATGGACCGGTTGATTTGTGGAGACGTTGGTTTCGGAAAGACCGAGGTGGCGATCCGCGCGGCATTCAAGGCGGTATCGGACAATAAGCAGGTGGCCGTGTTGGTACCCACCACCGTACTGGCTTTCCAGCATTACCAGACGTTTTGTGAGCGCTTGAAGGATTTCCCTTGCAAGATCGATTATATCAGCCGGGCCCGTACGGCCGCGCAAATCAAGGCTACCTTGAAAGAGCTGAAAGAGGGCGAGGTGAATATCTTGATCGGCACCCACCGGATCGTCGGCAAGGATGTACGTTTCAAGGATCTGGGCTTGCTTATCATCGACGAGGAGCAGAAGTTCGGGGTATCCGTCAAGGAGAAGCTTCGGCAGCTGAAGGTGAACGTGGACACCTTGACAATGACGGCCACCCCGATCCCCCGTACCTTACAGTTCTCCTTGATGGGGGCCCGGGACCTTTCCAGCATCACCACGCCACCGCCCAACCGTTATCCCGTGCAGACGGAAGTGGAGCGTTTCAATCCCGATATCATCCGGGAAGCGATCAATTTCGAGATGAGCCGGAACGGGCAGGTATTCTTCATCAACAACCGTATCCAGAACATTTACGAGATGGAAGCCTTGGTACGGCGGGAAGTCCCCGACGCACGGGTAGCCGTGGGGCACGGGCAGATGGAGCCGGAGAAGCTGGAAAAGATCATCCTCGATTTCGTGAATTATGAGTATGACGTATTGATAGCCACCAGTATCGTGGAGAGCGGCATCGACGTGCCCAACGCCAACACCATCATCATCAACAACGCCCAGCAATTCGGGCTTAGCGACCTCCATCAGCTACGCGGACGGGTGGGACGAAGCAATCGGAAAGCCTTCTGCTACCTCCTTTCCCCGCCCCTCACCTCGCTGACGCAGGAGGCACGGCGCAGGTTGCAGGCGATCGAGAACTTCTCCGAGCTGGGTAGCGGTATCCATATCGCCATGCAAGACCTCGACATCCGGGGGGCCGGGAATATGCTAGGCGCCGAGCAAAGCGGTTTCATTGCGGATCTGGGTTACGAGACGTACCAGAAGATCTTGGAGGAGGCGGTAGACGAGTTGAAAAGCGAGGAATTCGCCGATCTTTACGCCGATAACACCGAAGGGCACCGGGATACGGGCAGCGAGTACGTCCGGGAGACCTATATCGAGAGCGATCTGGAATTGATGTTCCCTCCCACCTACATCCCCAACGACTCGGAACGTATTTCCCTATACCGGGAGTTGGATAATATGGAGGAGGAACGTGACATCCTCGCCTTTACGGAGCGCCTGAAAGACCGCTTTGGCAAGATACCGAAGGAGGGCAAGGAGTTGATCCGGATCGTGCGCCTCCGTCGCATGGCCAAGAAACTGGGTATGGAGAAGGTGATCCTGAAGAAAGGGCAGATGAGCCTCTTCTTGGTGAATAACCCGGACAGCCCGTATTACCAAAGCGAGGCGTTCGGCAAGCTGCTGGGCTTCATCCAAAAGCATCCCCGTGAATGCAACCTCCGGGAGCAGAATGGCAAGCGAAGCATCGTGATCAAGAACGTCCCTACGGTGGAAGCGGCATGCGGCTACCTGCAAGAGATGGAAAAAATAAACTCAACCAACTTTTGACACATCCTCTTACAAACACGAAAAGATATGGAAAAGAAAACGATTATAGACCTTTTTGAGAGTTCAGCCAAGCGATTCCCGAGTAATCCTTTTTTATGGGAGAAGACGGGCAAGCGATTCGAGCCAACCACTTACGCCGAGGTTCGCGACCTCGTCTATGAGGAAGGCGCCGGCCTCATATCGCTGGGTGTGCGAAAGGGGGATAATATGGCTTTACTGAGCGAAGGGCGCAACGCGTGGATCATCGGCGAGCTGGCCATGTTCTACGCCGGGGCGACGAACGTGCCCCTATCCATCAAGCTGGAGGAGGCGAACGACCTCCTGTTCCGCCTCGTCCACGCCGACGTGAAATATATCATGGTATCGGGCCAGCAACTCAAGAAAATCCGGGCGATCAAGGATAAGCTCCCCGCCGTACGGAAGATCATCGTACTCGACGAGCTGGCGGAATACCAAGACCGTGAGATGCCGCTGTCCGAGATACGCCGGATGGGGAAGGTCTATCTGGGTATTCATCCGCTAGAGGAGTTCTTGGCGATCGGGCAATCGCTGGGCAACGATGATTACGCCACCATCACCTATACCTCCGGCACGACCGCCGATCCGAAAGGCGTGATCCTCACCCACCGCAACTATACGGCGAACGTGGAGCAAGCGCTCACTTGCGTGGATATAGACGATACGTGGCGTACGTTGGTGATCCTCCCGCTGGACCATTGCTTCGCCCACGTGGTAGGATTCTACATCTTCATGTCGAAGGGAGCCTCGGTAGCTACCGTGCAGGTAGGGCGCACCGGTATGGAGACTTTGAAGAATATCCCTATCAATATAAAGGAGTTCAAGCCGTACCTGATACTGAGCGTCCCCGCCTTGGCGAAGAACTTCAAGAAGAATATCGAGCAAGGTATCCGAGCGCGAGGCAAGAACGCCGTCCGCCTTTTCAACCTAGCCTTACGGATCGGTTATATCTATAACGGGGATAGCGACGAGGAGGAAGGAAAAGGTTTCCGCGTCCTCTTGAAGCCACTGGTCCGTTTGTTCGACAAGCTATTGTTCGCGAAAGTCCGTGAGAACTTCGGGGGCGAGCTGAAGTTCTTTATCGGAGGGGGCGCCTTGCTGGATAAGGACTTGCAGAAGTTCTATTACGCCTTGGGAATCCCGATGTACCAAGGATACGGGCTGAGCGAGGCGACACCGATCATCTCGACCAACGGCCCCCGCCGCCATACCTTCGGCAGTAGCGGCGTATTGGTGCGGCCCCTCGACCTAAAGATCTGCGACATGGACGGCAACGTACTTCCTCCGGGGGAGAAAGGCGAGATCGTCATCCGGGGAGAGAACGTGATGGCCGGCTACTGGAAGAACCCGGCATCGACGGCCGATACCGTAAAGGAGGGTTGGCTGTACACCGGGGATATGGGATATATGCGTGACGGGCTTCTTTATGTGTTGGGGCGTTTCAAGAGCCTGCTGATCGGAAGCGACGGGGAGAAATACAGTCCGGAGGGTATAGAGGAAGCCTTGGTAGAGCATTCCTCTTGCATCGACCAGCTGATCCTGTACAATAACCAGAGTCCGTACACGACCGCCCTGTTGGTCCCTAACAAAGAACGGTTGAGGAAGCATCTGGCCCACCAGAATCTGGACCTTACGAGCGATCAAGGCCGAGAAGAGGCCATCCGTATCATCCAGCGCCAGATCGACCGTTTCCGCAAGGGAGGCGACCTGTCTAGTATGTTCCCGGATCGTTGGTTGCCGACCACCTTCGCCATCCTCCCCGAGCCTTTCACCGAGCAAAACGGCATGGTAAACAGCACCATGAAGATCGTCCGGGGCAAGGTAGAGAAAGCCTACGCCGCCCGTATCGCCCAGCTCTATACCCCCGAGGGGAAGAACCCGCTGAACAAGTGGAACAAGGAGGCGTTGTAGAGACGCGGCGTGCTCGCCTACTCCATGCGTCCCCGAGAAGGCTCCCTAAGCACGAAGCAGTATTACAACCCGGAATATTATCCGTTCTTGGTTCCTACGTTAGATGACAATGGCAAGCAGATCGGGGATCTGGTACAGCCCGAGGGCGGCACACGTATCATCGTGATCAAGAAGAAATGATTTATCGGCGAGGCCCGGCCACCAAGGTTGGGCCTCGCATTTTCTAAAGATTCCACCGCGCACCTGCCGCGAGGTGCCGCATTTCCCCAAGATTCGACCGCGCACCCGATGTACCCCCCGTATTTTTCCAAGATTCGACCGCGCACCCACCGCGAGGTCTCGCATTTCCCCAAGATTCCGTTTCGCGCCCGATGTAAGCCCCGTATTTTCCCAAGATTCGACTTTTCACCTGCCGCGAGGTCGAATCCGCGAAAAATACGGTAGTTTCCAGAGCTATATCCACCGATTTGTCTTACCTTTAGCCAGTATTAAACCTGATCATGGATCTAAATCAACAAGAAAATGGAAAAGATTACAAAAGTAAAAGACATTAACATCACGAAATTGAACAACGCCGAGTACCGAACCTTCATGGCCCGCTACGGGAACCTGCTCGCGGGTGGCGGAGGCGACTCGGAATCTCCCGACGAGATCAGCTTCGACCCGAACGACCCGCTGGGCATCCCCCAAGAACTTCGTACGGCCTTCGCCACCGATTTCGCCCTGTTGACCGACGCCGTGAACCAATCCTCGGCCAGCGAGGAGACCGCGCAGATGTCCGCCCTCGACAAGGAGAGGGATGATCTCTTGATCTTCATTACTTCCACTATTACCCAAATGACGAAAAGCCCGCTGGCGGCGCAACGCACGGCGGCCGAGAAGCTATACCTTCCCGTGAAGCCCTACATCGGCGCCGCACGCCTCGCCAACTTGCAGGAGACGGCCGCCATCGAGGGCTTGCTGGTAGACCTCGACAAGGCCGGGATGCCCGAGGCGCTGGCGGCGATCAACCTCACCGAAGTAGTAGCAGCGCTGAAAGAGAAGAACAAGCAATACGCCACGCTCACCGAGCAACGCGCCAACGCCAAGGCGGACGACCCCGTAGAGAGCGCCAAGAAAATCCGCCTACGCATGGACGAGGAATACGACGAGATGTCCACCTACGCCTTCGCGCAAAGCGTGGTGAAGCCCACTCAAGAGACCGCCGCCTTCATCAACCGCCTCAACGCGCTGGTCGACGAGACGAACGCCCTCTACAACCAACGCATAGCGCAGGCGAGGGCCGCAGCCGCCAAGAAACAAGAAGGCGACAAGCCCGCTACCGACAGCGACTCGCCATCAGAGATATAAAATAATGAAGATCTTTTTCGTTAAATAATGAAGCTCGCGTTTTCTACCGCCGGGTTTCCCATCGAGCGGTGGGAAACCCGGTGATTAATGATTATTAATAGCCTCTCCCCCCTCCCTCCCACGAAAAAAACATACCTTTGCCAACAGTATTATCCGTGAAGGAATAACGAGACATTTACATGATAAGATCTATTCGCTATATCACTTTGCTAGTCCTGTTACAATTCGTGACCGGCATTTCCGTCCTATACGCCCAGAGCATAACTTCCGCGTCCGGAATCGTGAGAGACTCCGTAAGCGGGGAACCCCTATCCTACGTATCCGTCATGTTCGAGAACTCGACGATCGGGGCGATGACCGACGATGACGGGGCTTTCAGCCTCCAGAATGACAAAGGGCTTACCCGGCTGGTCGTATCCTCGCTTGGATATGACAATAAGGTCGTAAACCTAAAGGCGGGGCAAAAGAACAACGCCCTCAACGTGCTCCTCCGGCCTACCTCGTTCGAGATTGCCGAGGTAGTCGTCAAGCCTAAACGTGAGAAATATTCCCGCAAGGACAACCCCGCCGTGGAACTGATCAAGAAAGTCATAGAGCATAAGAACGACAACCGCATCGAGGCGAAGGATGAGTACCAAAGCGAGGTGTACGAGAAGCTCAGCATGTCGCTGGACGACTTCAACCCCAATCTCGAGAAGAATAAGTTCCTGAAGAAATTCAAGTTCATCAAGAACTATCTGGATACCTCGGAGTTCAACGGGAAACCGATCCTGACGATCTCCGTCCGTGAGACGATCTCCGACCAATACTACCGCAAACATCCCAAGGCGGAGAAGACGATCACCAAGGCCAAACGCCAGCAGGGTATCGACAAGACCTTGGACGATGGAGGCGCCATCACCGCCAACCTTGAGGAGATATTCAAGGGCGTCAATATCTTCGACAACAATATCAATATCTTGTTGAACCGTTTCGTGAGCCCGTTATCTTCCACGCTGGCCGTCTCCTATTACAAATATTATATCATGGATACGGTGGACGTTGCCGGAGATAAATGTGTGGATCTCGCCTTCGTGCCCGTAAACAGCCAGAGCTATGGTTTCACGGGCCGCTTGTACATCACGCTGGACGGTAATTACGCCGTCAAGAAATTCCTCTTGAACACCCCGGCGAACATCAACCTCAACTGGGTGGACAAGCTCCGGATCGAGCAAGAGTTCAAGCGGATGCCGGATAGCACTTGGGTGCTCGCCAACGAGAATACCTACGTTAATTTCTATATCGTAAAAGGGGCGCAACAGCTCTATGCCCACCAGCTAAGGAATTTCGATAAGTATCAGTTCGACGTGCAGAACGCCGACTCGATCTTCGGTCTTCTCGGCCCGATCCATGAGTTGCCCGAAGCCACCGCCCAGACCGACACCTTCTGGATACACAACCGCCATGTCCCCTTGAAAGAGAAAGAGAGCGCCTTGGACGACTTGCTGGCGCAACTTCGCAAGGTACCGGCTTTCAACGTGATCATCAAGACCGCCGAGATATTGATCACCGGTTATATCCCGACCACGGCGGACAAGGATAAGAGCAAGTTCGATTTCGGACCGATGAATACCACTTTCAGCGCCAACCATCTGGAGGGCTTCCGCATGCGTGTGGGAGGTATGACGACGGCAAACCTCAACCCGCACTGGTTCGGTAGCGGTTATCTGGCCTATGGCGTAAACGACCGTAAGCTAAAGTATAACGCCAAGCTGACGTATAGCGTGAACAAGAAGAAATATCACGAGGGAGAAAGCCCGGTGAACAACATCTCCGCGATCCAAGAGTACGACGTATATACGCCCGGTCAGGACTTCCTCTTCACCAGCAAGGATAATATGTTCGTGGCATGGAAGGTGGGCGAGCCCGTCACCATGATGCAATACATCCGCAAGACCATGCTCCAGTACCAGAAGGAATGGCTGAATGGCCTGACCCTTACCACTTGGGCACGGAACGAGAACAACGAGGCGGCCGGAACGCTCCGCTACGACCGTTACAACGCCGACGGGACATTGACGAACCTAAAGAGTTTCACCAACACGGAGCTAGGGGCCCAGCTTCGTTTCGCCCCGGGCGAGCGTGCCTATAACGGACGAGAGGGTAAGAACTCGCTTTTCAACCTCTCGAAAGACGCTCCCGTATTCAAGCTATCCCATCAGATGGGATTGAAGAACGTGTTGGGGGGCGACTTCAACTACAACCATACGGAGATCAGCGCCGAGAAACGGATCTGGCTCTCTTCCTTCGGACATATCGACGCCTTGGTGACGGCGGGCAAGGTATGGGACAAGGTTCCTTTCCCCTTGCTCATCATGCCGAATACCAACCAGTCCATCACGATCCAGCCGCAAGCCTTCAACATGATGCGTGCGCTGGAGTTCGTAAGCGACCAGTATGTTTCGTTCTACTTCACGTATTATATGAAGGGATGGATCTTAAACCGTATTCCCGGCGTGAAGTGGCTACGTTTGCGTGAGGTGATATCGTTCAGCGGTTTCTACGGAGGACTGACTGATAAGAACAACCCTGCCTTGGACCCGACGGGACTATACCGTTTCCCCGAGGGAACCTCGCCGATGGGCCGTACGCCTTACCTAGAGGCCAGCGTAGGTCTGGAGAACATCTTCAAGATATTACGGATCGATTATTACCGCCGGTTGACGTATCTGGACCAACCGAATATCAAGAAGGGGGGCGTGCGTATAGCGCTGCGGTTCTCCTTCTAAGAGTTGACAGTTGAGAATTGACAGTTGACAGTTAAATGTAGGAGAGATAAGAAAATGGGGGAGTTGGAACGCAGACCGAACGCATGGGCGTTGACGCCGCTGGTGGTATTCTTATTGACTTATTTGGTGGTGTCTATCGTGGCGGGGGATTTCTATAAGATGCCGATAACGGTAGCCTTCGTCATCTCCTCGATCGTAGCGATAGCGATCTCCAAGGGAGGCAAATTAAGCAACCGTATCGAGCAGTTCTGCCGGGGGGCGGCCAACAGCAATATCATGCTGATGGTATTGATCTTCATCCTCGCCGGGGCCTTCGCGCAGACCGCCAAGGCGATGGGTGCCGTAGACGCTACCGTGAATCTGGCGATGTCCATCCTGCCCGGTAACCTGTTGGCGGCCGGAATCTTCCTAGCCGCTTGCTTCATATCCATCTCGGTAGGTACGTCGGTGGGCACGATCGTGGCCTTGGCCCCGGTAGCTGTCGGTATAGCGGACAAGACGGGGATGCCGGACGCCCTTATGCTGGGTGTCGTGGTGAGCGGCGCCATGTTCGGCGATAACCTGTCGTTCATATCCGATACGACTATCGTAGCTACCCGCACGCAGGGTTGCCAGATGTCCGATAAGTTCAAGGTGAATATCCGTATCGCCCTCCCGATAGCGATCCTGACCGGATTAATATACGTGCTGGTGGGAAGCGGCGTGGAGAACGCTTACGCCCCGGCTCCGATCGAATGGGTCAAGGTGATCCCTTATCTGGTGGTATTGGTAACCGCCGTTTGCGGGATCAATGTCATGCTGGTGCTATTCATCGGGATCGTCCTGTCCGGTATAGTAGGTCTGTGGACCGGTAGCTTTGATATCTGGGGCTGGAACGCCTCCATGGGATTAGGTATCACCAATATGGGCGAGCTGATTATCGTGACGCTTCTGGCAGGAGGCATGTTGGAGATGATCCGTTATAACGGGGGTATCGACTGGATCATCCGCAAGCTTACCTCCCGCATCCATTCCTCCAAGGGGGCCGAGATGAGCATAGCGGCCTTGGTAAGTTTCGCCAACCTCTGCACGGCCAACAATACGATCGCCCTCATCATGGCCGGCCCGATCGCCAAAGATATAGCGGACCGGTTCAAGATAGATCCCCGCCGCAGCGCCAGCCTATTGGATATCTTCTCTTGCTTCGTACAGGGAATCATCCCCTACGGCGCCCAGATGTTGATGGCCGCCGGACTCGGGCATGTCTCCCCTATCGAGATCATGCAATATCTTTACTACCCGTATCTATTGGGAGCAGGCGCCTTATTGGCGATCTTATTCAATTATCCGAGGAAATATACACTCGTATAGACTGCCCGTCCTTACGAAAAAACACAATAGTATTCAAAGCAAAAAGACTATTGTGTCCGGGATTGAATACTATTGTGTTCGCTGATGAATACTACTGTGTTCAGGTGGGAACACGGTAGTGTTTGGGAGCGATGGGAATACCGCTGTCGGATTAGCCGAACAAATCCAGCGTAAGCTGTTTCTTCGCGGCTTCCAGTTTACGAAGATGCCGCTTGCCTTGAGGGGTGACGATCTCCATCTTATCGAAACGGGTACGTATCACCGTAGTCACGGTATAGCTCACGTTGACCACCTCTCCTAGCTCCGACAGACGGCGGGCGATCTCCAAGACGCAATCGATGCACATACCGCTCGTGAACGAGATCTTGTCCTCGAACATCTGTTTCTTGAAATCCTCATCTTGCATATAGAAATCGATCGTCTCGCCTCCCTTGTTGTAGATACCTTTCCACCGATACTTACTGTCTTTCAGTACCGGCGAGATGATCTCTATCGTGGCCTTATTATCCTTGACCGTAGGCAGATCGTCGCTACGCAAGATAAAATAATCGAACTGGTCCCGTTTCACCTCCAGCGAACCGGAACGGTTGCGATCCTTCTCGTTCAACTCACGTACCGAGATTTTCGTCACCTTCGGATACCCTTTCAAAGCCTCGTAGAAATTAGACTTACACTTACAGAAACGGGGCGAGGCGTTCAACAGGTCGATCAAGCGGTGTGAAGGCGTAGCCCCCGGAGTCTTCAGCCGTAGTTCACGGCGTAACTTGGACAGCTCATGCTGCATCTCCTCCTCGTCCGCCGGCGTACGATCCATCAGCGGTTGTCCACCTACCGACAAGGAAGGACGGGTCAATATCTGCATCACCAAGTTCAACACGATAGAGATAGAGCGGCTACTCTCCCCAGCCACGCCCAGCTTCTCACGGAAACCACCCTCCTTATCGTAAGGCTCGTTGTAAACCGTCAGCTTCACGTCCAGCATATCCGCCAAGGAACGTATCAGCGTAAGAATCTCCTTCTCACACCGGTGCTTGGTCATGGCATCCATATAATTGGATTTATTATTAAAGGAATAACGTATCTCCAGCTTATTCGCGAATTTTAGAATAGAGTCACTCATTTGTTTCTAGTTTTTCGGTTCTTCTTTCGGTTTACGATCAAAAAACGGGTTCTTCGACGAGGCGCTGACCGGTATCGCCATCACGCATTTACAGTCTCCCAACAGCCCCAGTCGTTGGGCCGCCAAGCCGGCGCTGAACATGACACGAGTATCCACACGCAGGTCCGCCGCCGTAGCGCAAGCCGAGCCGATAGCGATACCCAGATCGACGGAATTAATAGCGCACGGAACCAAGTCCGGCTTCTCCACGCAGGTATCGAAACCACAATGGGCGCAGTTCAAGCCTTGTACTTTCTGGGAGGTACCGATAATCACCACGGCATCGGCACTCTTTATATTCTCGGCGTCACGGAGCAGGAACTTGAATCCGGTCTCGGCCGCTATCTGGATCATCTCATCGGACAAGCGCAAGATATCCCCATCCGTCACCATCGCTATCTCTATGATATCAATACCCTTGCCTTTAGGAGCCGTGCGAGCGGCTGTCATCATACGGCGTGCGGCCTGTAACACAAGCTCATGCCTGATTTCTCTTTCGTTCTGTATCATATCCTTCTAAATTCAGTGAAACAAAATTAAGCAAAATATACGAAACCAAGGCAAACATATGAGGATAGAATTCATAATTCAAGATTAGTCATTCGGTCCGTGGCCTTAAAGGGATAAGCCGGGTATTCATAAATACTGAAGCGAGGCTCCGTCTCTCCCTCGCAATAATTCCAGATCGTACGGTACTCATTGACATCCTCGCCCATCTCCTTCAATTGCCTAAGGTAAGCGGCCACGGATTTATTCTCCACGATATAAACCTCACCCATTTGATCGATAATCGGGCTATGCCGACGGCTCCCGTCGTGATCGAACTTAAGAATCCGCTTTCCCTCGGAAGTCAGGCCTATGGTATGGAAAGTCATGCTCTTACCAATAGCGGGCAAGTTCAATACATTACGATCCGTACCTGCGAACAACAGCCCGTTTTCCTTCAGGAAACGAACCAAACGCTTGCCTAAAGGACGTTGGTTACGGATCATATCATACAACTCCGCCTGTTTCTCCTCCGGCACCCGATACACCCGCATCGCCGCCGTCAGAAAACGGCTGAGCTTGCGTTCCAGCGGGAAATGGATGTCGCATTTTCGTGCCATATAGCTGCGCATCAGTCCTGCCGTGCCGATTTCCATCTCGTAAAAGTCGCTGTCACTGTAATCCGGGAAATTTGCGCTGAAGATCTGCTTCAGCTCTGCCGTGGTATGCAGGTAGATATATTCCGACGTGTCGGGTAGGGAATAGGCCTCAATGTAGATTTCCCGCAGGTTCTCGTTCAACTCGGTCAGTGTCAGCTGGATCGCCGTTTCCACCGCATAGGCGTAAACCGGCGGCAGCTTGGTGTCTGCAATGCTTCTTGCCATGCCGAACTGTCCGCCGAACATCGTTTCGGTCAATTCCAGCAAAATTCTGTCCTTGGTAGGAAACAGATTCAAATAGCTTCCTCTTGCAACACCTGCTTCATCCACAATCTGACTGACAGAGGTGTTTTTATACCCCTGTTCCAGAAAGAGACGGACGCACACGGTCAGTATTTTCCTCTTTGTTTCACTGCTGTCTCTCCGCAAATATATCACCTCTCTCCAAACGTTTTAGTACGCATACCAATAATATCATATCAAGTGCAAAAAGGCAAGTGATATTTGAAACTTTATCTCCGTAAATTGTGATATTTTCATAAAACGACGGCTTGACAATCTAGGCAAAACTGTAGGATATCTTCAGATTGAGGAGCGCCTGTACGGGATCATTGCCCTCTTACCTTGCTCAGATAGTTTGAGGTATTTCGGCATACGGGGCATAGCGGGC
>OMNU01000854.1_pt1 | contig 13941 bp, 9 predicted proteins | sample 1673511 | NCBI WGS metagenome assembly OMNU01 (sample SAMEA103958113, study PRJEB25191) | human gut metagenome | reverse complement strand
AGAAAATGATCTGCGGCTACATCATCAAGAAGGTTTCGGTGTTCCGGGACTATAGAATCAAGATTGAATTCAACATCAATGTGGAGCAGTTCCTTAACGGTATCGATGGAGTTTCCGAATGTGATACAAGTGAGCTGTCCATAGCACAATAAGCCCTCGCCCATGTCACACCAGTGGCATGGGGTACATATCCTAAGAGATATGGCCAGTTGACAACATAAATCCTCCATGTTAATATAAGTGAGCAAATTGAATTGTTGCGCGGGTGTGGAGATGAGCGCTGTCCCAAACTATCAGGGGGTGTGCCTACCAGATGGTTCGGGAGCGCGGTCAAAGCGGTACCCTACTCTAATTTTGCTTAGCGCGTCAAAGCCGCAAAAAAGCAGGGCCCTTCCGCGCTCAAAAAAGGCCCTGCTTTTCTTTTTACCCTCTCGCAAACACTGTGTAGCGTCCGCTCGGCGCGTCGAAGAAGTTTTCGCCTGCGACGGATTTGACGTGCAGGCCGTCGCTGCCGCGCAGCAACGTGAACGCGCCGTAGCGCACCGTGCCCGCATTCTCGTTCAAGTGATAGCCAAAGACCATGCCCTCGCCGTTCGTGCCGAGGTAGTTGAGCTGGCCGGTGTACTCAAAATAAATCCCAACCTCGCTGTTGATGTCCTGCACCGTGAGGCCGCCGCCATCCGTGAGCGTCAGAATATAATCGCTGTCATAGCTGCCCTGCTCGGCGGTGTCGTGCGTCACGGTCGCCGTCCACTCGCCGAGAAATTCCGACGGGATCGTGTAGTCCGCGTCGCCGACCGCGCCGGAGAGGTCGTGTTTCTCCCCTGATGCGTCGACGGCGAACACCGTCTGATACGTGCCGTAGTCCTCCTCGACCTCGCCGGACTCAAACGAAACAATGCCCTTCACGCCGCCGAGCGGTCCGCCGTCGCAGAGGAAGCCCGCCGTCAGGCCCTCGAGCAGGTTCACGTACTCCACCGTGCCCTCGCTCGTCAGCAGGAAGATGTACGGGAAGTACCCCTGCCCCACCGAGCCGACGAACACATCCGTGTAGTCGGAATACAGGCCTTCCACGGGGTAGATGGTCTCGTAGTCAAAGCGGAAATTCTCCGCGTACCACGCGGAGTCCGCCGTCTTTTCAAAGCTGACGGTCAAATTGCCGCCCGAGAGCGCGGCCTTGACAAAGCTGTCCTGCGCCGTCTTTTCGACCGTCTCGCGCGCAGAGAGGTCGAGCGCAAGGTCAGCGTCGTAGCTCTCCGCCCCGGCGAACGAGCCGACGGGCACGATCATGTGCAGCGCGCCGCTGTCGAGATAGAGCCGCATCTCCGCGTTGATGTTCTCATCCGAGAGCGTCCACGCGCGGCGCTCGGCATAGGACGCGATGAAGCCCACGCCGCCCATGCTGCCGCTGAGCGCATCTCGGTACGTCTCATCAAAGTAGTTTGCCGCGGTGCGGCGCGCCGCCGTGATGAAGTCCTGCGTTGAAAGCTCGCAGCGCGCCAGCAGGTCCTCGCTCATGAGGCGTTTGCCGCCGAAAAAGTCGTAGCTGTACGTCTCCGTCATGCTCGTGTCGCCGTCCATCTTCGCGCGCACCACAAGGCAGAGCAGGCTGTCGTTCCAGTAGCTCGTCCACGTGACGGAAAGGCATGTGAGCGAAACGCGGGAGGCCATCATGTTCTTCTGCTCCTGCACGAGCGCGCCGAATTGATCGGCGATCTCGTCGTTCAGCGCGGCGGCGACCGCCGTTTCCGACACGATTCTTGGCACATGGTAGCTGTATGCGAGCGTGTTGTTCTCGGCGTCCGTGTACTCGCCCTCCTCGCTGTAAAGCTCGGAAATAAGCGAATCGTCGTAGCCGGACGAGGTGTCGTCCGGCTCCTTTTCGCCGCAGGCGGCAAGGTTCAGCAGCAAAAGCGCCGTGAGCAGCGCGGTGGTCAGTTTTTTCATAGGCTTCTCTTCTCCGATCTCAAAGGTCTTGTCTTTTCTGCCATTATAGCGGATTTTTGCAAAAGCGCAACGGCTTTTCGCGCGCGGCAGCGCGCGCTGATTGACAGAATTCCGACAAGGTTATAGAATATGTGTACTTTCAAACCTCAGGAGTTTTTATGTACGATTATACACAAGCCAAAATGAACGACGACGCCATCCGCGCCATCAGCTCCATCGGCCTCGCCCATCTGGGCGACGCGGTGTATGAGCTGCTTGTGCGCACATATCTGTGCGTGCACGGCAAGGCGACGGGCAAGGGCCTTCACCGCGCGACGGTCGAGCTCGTCTGCGCGCCGCAGCAGGCGCGCTTTGCCGAAAAGCTCTTACCCCTTTTGACGGAGGAAGAGGCCTCTGTGTTCCGCCGCGGGCGCAACGCGAATGTCCATTCCATCCCCCACCACGCCGACCGCGCGGACTATCAGAAGGCCACGGGCCTCGAGGCGCTGTTCGGCTGGCTGTATCTGCGCGACGATCACGCGCGCATCAACGAGCTTTTCAACCGGATGATGGAGGACGACAATGCCACTTGACGCGATCTGCCTGCGGGCAGTTTTACACGAGCTGAGACCTCAGCTCATCGGCGCGCGCATCGACAAGGTGCAGCAGCCCGCGCGCGACCAAATCGTTCTGCTGCTGCGCGGCAATCTGCGCCTGCTGCTCAACGCGGGCGCAAACCAACCGCGCATCCAGCTCACAAACATCCTGCGCGACAACCCTGCCCAGCCGCCGATGTTCTGCATGCTGCTGCGCAAGCACTTAGTCGGCGCGCGCGTGCTGTCCATCGAGCAGCCGGATCTTGAGCGCATGGTGATTTTAACGCTCCAGTGCACGGACGAATTCGGCGAGATCAGCCGCAAGCAGCTCGTGCTCGAGTGCATGGGGCGGCGGTCGAACCTCGTCCTGCTCGACGCGCAGGGGCGTATCGTCGAATGTCTGCGCCGCGTGGACGCGGACCTTTCCGCCACGCGCCAACTGCTGCCCGGCCTTTTCTACCATCTGCCGACACCGCTCGACAAGCTGTCGCTTTTATCGCAGGAGGAGGACTCCCTCGCCCTCGCGCAGCGCGGCGGCGACGCGGAGCAGGCTGTCGACAAGTGGGTGCTCGACCATTACACCGGCATTTCGCCGCTGATCGCGCGCGAATTCGCCTTCCGCGCGGGACACGAGACCGACGTGCGCTTCGGTGCGCTGAACGATGCGCAGCGCGGGGCGCTGGTGCAGGAATTTTCCGATACAGCCAACGCTGTAAAGGAAGATAACTATATGCCCGTCATCCTCTACCGCGACGGCAAGCCCGTGGATTTCACCTACCGTCCCATCGCGCAGTACGGCGCGGAAACGCAGGTCGAGACGCGTGAGAGCTTCTCGCAAATGCTCGACGAGTTCTACGACGCGCGTGAGCGGCAGGAGCTCTCCGCCCGCCGCGGCCGCGAGCTGACGCACGCGGTCACGGTCGCGCGCGACCGCATGGCGCGCAAGGCCGAGAACTTAAAGCACGACTACGCCGCGACGCAGAAGCGCGACGAATTCCGCCTGCGCGGCGACCTCATCACCGCAAACCTGTACCGCATGAAGAGCGGAGAAAAAGTCTTGCATGCGGAAAACTACTATGAGGACGGCTGCCCGACCATCGACATCCCGCTCGACCCGCTGCTCTCCCCCCAGCAGAACGCCGCGAAAAACTACAAGCAGTACAACAAGCTCAAGACCGCCGAATTCCACCTGCGCGAGCAGATCGAAAAGGCGGAAAACGAACGCGCGTACTTGGAAAGCGTCCTGCAGGAGCTTTCGCAGGCAGAGACCGAGCAGGAATTCAATGAGATCCGCCGCGAATTGCAGGAGACGAACTATATCCGAAAGTCGAGCGGCAAAAAGGAGCTCAAGCGCGCCTTCGCCCCGCGCACATTCAAAACCTCGAGTGGGCTTGAGGTCCTCGTCGGCCGCAGCAACGTGCAGAACGACCAGCTGACAAAAAAGGCCGACAAGCGCGACTACTGGTTCCACACCCAGCACATCCACGGCTCGCACGTCATCCTGCGCTGCGCGGGCCTCACGCCGAGCGACGATGATCTGCGCGAGGCCGCAATGCTCGCATCCTACTTCTCGCAGGCGAAGGAGAGCAGCAGCGTCCCCGTCGACTACTGCCCCGTGAAGTTCGTCAAAAAGCCCGCGGGCGCACGCCCCGGCATGGTGACCTACGACAATTACCGCACACTCTATGTCACGCCCGAAGAAGGGCTTGCCAAAAAGCTCTTGATCAGGTAAACTATCGGAAAGCGATTTCCCTCTCCCCTGTTAGATGTTAAAACGATGTTTGATATTGGAAAGGAGAACCCCATGGACAAAAAGAGAAGGACACTGCTCATCGCTGTCGCTGCGGTACTGCTCGTCGTTGCCGTGTTTTTGCTGCTGCGCCGTTCGCGGCCGCTCGGCGAGCTGATCCCCGCGCCTGAAACCGCCCGTGTCGACGGATTCTTCTGCATTTCGACCATTGTTCCCACGCCGGACGGCTACGGCACGTTCGACACCGGCGACTGCCGAGTAGAGGATGACAGTGAGGCCGCCGCAGCTCTGCGCAGCGCCATGTCCGAAATTTCGGTGCAGCGCTATTATCGTTTGCCCACATCGCTGCTCTCCCGCTTCACCCAGAACGAGAACTATGTCACCGTCTGGTGGATCCCCGAAGACGGACAGAAGCACGACCTGTACCTCAACTGGGACGAGGGCTTCATCTACGACGACGCCAACCGCGCCGTCGCCTACAAGATCGACGGCGACGCGCAGCAGGCGTTCAGTCAGCTCTGCGCCGTCATCAGTGAGTACGGCACGTACACCCGATAAAATTCAGCAATAAAAAACTCCGTATGAGAAATCTCATACGGAGTTTTTTTGCGTCCTTACAGCATTTTCTGCGGCATCTGCCACGCGTTATGGTCGGTGTGCAGCAGGTGGTGCGACTTTTCGCCAAGCGGCGCGCCGAGGTAGTCCTTGTAGAGCGCCTTGACATCCGGATTCTCGTGTGAGAAGCGCAGAAGCTCACCCTGATCGAGCCGCCAGAGCACGTTGCCGCGATCCTCGGCAAGCTCGGTACCGTCGTGGATGGGCTGGCCGCCGCCGCCCGCGCAGCCGCCGGGACAGGCCATGACCTCGACAAAGTCATACGCTGCGTCGCCGCGCTTGACGGCCTCAATGAGCTTGCGGGCTTTCCCGAGCGAGCTCACGACCGCGACGCGCACGTCGCCCGCGCCGGGGATGTTGAACGTCGCCTCCTTCCACCCGTCCATGCCGCGCACGGCGGTGAAAGCGTCAGGATCAGGATTCTTGCCCGTGATGAGGAAGTACGCAGAGCGCAGCGCCGCGTCCATCACGCCGCCGGTCGCGCCGAAGACGACCGCCGCGCCGGTCGCGGAGCCGAGCGGGCTGTCGAACTCCTCCTCGGGCAGGTACTTGGGTTCAATGTGATTCGCGCGCATCATAATGTTCAGCTCGCGCGTCGTGATGCTCACGTCGACATCGGGGTCGCCCGCGTCGTTTTTCATCGTCGGCAGCGCGCATTCGCTCTTTTTCGACACGCACGGCATGATCGAGACGACGAAAAGGCGCTTGGGGTCGATGCCGACCTTTTCGGCAAAGTAGCTCTTCGCCACCGCACCGAACATCTGCTGGGGCGACTTGGCCGTGGAGAGATTGTCCGTCAGTTCGGGGTACTGGGACTTCACAAAGCGAACCCAGCCCGGGCAGCAGGACGTGAACATCGGCCACTGATACTGATCCTTGTGGGTGAAGCGCTCGATAAACTCGCTGCCTTCCTCCATGATCGTGAGGTCGGCGGCAAAGTCGGTGTCGAACACATAGTTGAAGCCCAGCTCGCGCAGCGCCGCGACCATGCGCTTGGGCGTTGCGAACTCGCTGTCGAGCCCGAACTGCTCGGCCCATGCCGCGCGCACCGCGGGCGCGACCTGTGCCACGGTGACGGTATTCGGATCGTCGATCGCGTCGAAGACGAGACCCGTGTCGTCGCGCTCGCGCAGCGCCGCCGTCGGGCAGTGGGTGATGCACTGGCCGCAGTACGTACACTCGGTATCTTGAATGCGGCGGTTGTACGACGCGTCGACGACCGTGCGCGAGCCCGTGCCGAGAAGGTCCCAGATCTTCACGCTCTGCACGTTTTCGCACACCTGGATGCAGCGCAGGCACTGCACGCACTTGTCGTTTTCGCGAATGAGCGGCGTGGAATAATCCACCGCCTCGTGCCGCAGCTTTTTGGGGAAGTGCGTGCCGCGCATGTTGAAGTCGTTCGCCAGCTGCTGCAAGGTGCAGTTGCCGCTTCGCGTGCAGTTCGTGCACGATGTATCGTGGTGTGAAAGGATGAGGCGCAGGTTCATGCGGCGCGCCTCGCGCGCCTTGGCGCTGTTCGTGAAGACGACCATGCCGTCCGCCACCACATTGTCGCACGCGGGGACGAGGCGCTCCATGCCCTCGACCTCCACGCAGCAGATGCGGCACGCGCCGATCTCGTTGATGTCCTTTAAGTAGCACAGCGTCGGGATATTGATATTGACCGAGCGCGCGGCCTCCAAGATCGTGGTATTCTCGGGCACGGTGACGCTCTTGCGGTCGATGGTCAGTGTAACGTTTCTTACCATTTGCCTTTCCTCCCTCCGCGGAAGATGCCGTAGCCGAAGTGGTCGCAGCGCAGGCAGCGCGACGCCTCGGAGTACGCCTCTTCATCGGTGAGGCCGCACTCGATGCACTTGAAGTCGTGCTTGCGTTCGCCTGCCTCGCGCTCGGTGGTGTCGATGCGGCCGTGGGGCGGCTTGTTGTTCAGCCGCGCCGTGGGGATCTCGACGCCGGGGTCGATCTCGTGGTGGAAGCCGAGGTATTCGTCGATATTCGCCGCGGCGACCTTGCCGGCCGCGATGGCGCGGATGACGGTCGCAGGGCCGGTGACGCAGTCGCCGCCGGCGAAGACGCCGTCCATATTGTCGATCTGGCCACTGGCCTCGGCGACGAACGCGCCGCGCTTGATTGCGATCTTCGTCTGCTCAAAGCCGTGGGTCTCCACGCCCTGACCGATGGCGACAACGACAACGTCCGCCGCGATGCGCTTTTCGCTGCGCTTGGCCTTTTCGGGCGCGGGGCGGCCCTTTTTATCCATCTCGCCGATGATCTGCGGCTGTGTCCACAGCGCGACGGCGTGACCGTTCGCATCGGTCTCGATGCGGACAGGTGCCTGAAGCGTCACGAGCTCCACGCCCTCGGCAACGGCGCCCTCCACTTCCTCGGGAAGGGCCGTCATGTCCTCCTGGCGGCGGCGGTAGACGCAGCTCACTTTGCGCGCGCCGAGACGAACCGCGCTGCGGCAGACATCCATCGCGACGTTGCCGCCGCCGATGACGACGATGTCCTTGTTGCGGAAGTCCGGCATGTGATCGTCGCCGACATTGACGTTGACATGCACATCGATGCCAAGCGCCAGCATCGACGCGATCTCCGCGTCGAGCACTTCGCGCGGCAGGCGGTAGTTGGGGATGCCGTAGCGCAGCATGCCGCCGAGCTTCGCGCACTTTTCATACACGGTGACCTTATGGCCCATCAAAGCTAAGTAATACGCCGCGGAAAGGCCGCTCGGGCCGCCGCCGATGACGGCGACCTTCTTGCCTGTGGGCTCGGCACAGTCGGGCTGCGGCACGTAGCCCGCGTTATCCACTGCGTAGCGCTTGAGGCCGCGGATGTTGACCGCGTCGTCGATCATGTTTCTTCGGCAGCGCGCCTCGCACGGATGCTCGCAGATGTACGCGCAGGCCGAGGGGAATGGGTTATCCTTGCGGATCAGGCGCACGGCATCGGCGTAGCGGCCGTACTTGATGAGCACGAGATAGCCCGGGATATCCACGCCCGCAGGGCACAGCGCCACACAGGGAACGGGCTCGCGCATGCCGCCAAGGCAGCGGTGGCGCAGAATATGCTCTTCGTAGTCGTCGCGGAAGCCCTGCACGCCGTCAAGCACCAGGCGCGCCGCATCGCGGCCAATGGCGCAGTCGGCGCTGTTGACGATCACGCGCGCCACGCGCTCGATGATCGAGATGGTCTCCATCGTGGCTTCGCCCTCGAGCACCTGCTCCATCAGCTCAGAAAGCTGGCCGAGGCCGATACGGCAGGGAACGCACTTGCCGCACGTCTGCGCATGGCAGAGGTCCAGAAAGCTCTTGGCCAGGTCCACCGGACACAGTCCCGGAGGGCTTGCGGCGATACGCCGCTCCACATCGCGGTACAGCCCGTCGATGACGGTCTGGGCATGGGAGGGCGTCATAATATCGAGTCTTGACACTGCTGTTTTCTCCTTTCACTGCTTGCCATCAGTGTAGTATCGGCCGGCAGGACAAATGCACGTATCCCGCCGCCTGATGTCAGCACCCATAAATAGATGTTATCAATAATAAACGTTAGTCATTCCATTTTCAATAGTCAATGCGGATTTTTTGTCATATTTTTCCATTTCACTCCATTTGGCTAACAAAGAAAAGCGAGGGCCGCAGCCCTCGCCTGTTCTTCCCTTTTATTTGCCGCAGATCTCGTCGAAGGTATCGGTGACGGCCTTCTCCGGCGCGGGCGTCGCGAGCGATACGATCACGATCGCAATGCACGCCGCAAGAAACGCGGGGAGCAGCTCGTAGATGGCCCACGCGCCGCCCATCGGCGCAATGAGGTACTTCCAGATGAAGACCACCGCGCCGCCAGTGATCATGCCCGCGAGCGCGCCCTGCTTGTTCGCACGCTTCCAGAAGAGCGAGAAGAGCATCACGGGGCCGAACGCCGCGCCAAAGCCCGCCCACGCGAACGAAACGACACGGAACACGGAGCTGTTGGGATCCCAGGCAAGCACCATGCCGATGATGGCGATGCAGATGACCGTGGCGCGCGCGGCCAGCATCGTCGTACGCTGGTTCATCTTGATACCGAACGAATGCTGCATGAGGTCCTGTGACACGCTGGACGCCGCGGCCAAAAGCTGCGAGTCCGCGGTCGACATCGTTGCGGCCAGAATGCCGGAGAGGATGATGCCCGCCATGACGGCGAGCAGCACGCCGTGCTGGCTCATCAGGTCTGCCAATTTAATGATGATGGTCTCAGATTCCGCGCTCGTCGCCAGGAAGGGCACTTTGCCCGCGGCGGTCACGCTGTAGCCGATGACGCCGATGCACACGGCGATGAACATTGAGATGACAACCCAGATCGTCGCGATGCGGCGGGACTGGTTGAGCTCCTTTTCCTCGCGGATGGCCATAAAGCGCAGCAGGATGTGCGGCATGCCGAAGTAGCCAAGACCCCACGCGAGCGTCGAAATGATGCTCAGCGTGCTGAACGAGGCGGCTGTGCCGCTCGCAGCATCGTAGCCCTTCGTCATATTAAGGTAGCCCGGCAGCGCACGGGCATTGTCGATGACCGTGTCCAGTCCACCCGCCTGCTGCACGCCGAAGCATACAATGACGATGAGCGCGATCGTCATGAAGATAGACTGGATCAGGTCGGTGAACGAAACGGCCATAAAGCCGCCCATCACCGTGTACAGCACGACCACGATGCCGCCGACGATCATTGCCGTATGATACTCCACACCAAAGAGGCTGTTGAAGAGCGTGCCGATGGCCTTGAAGCCGGACGCCGTGTACGGGATAAAGAAAATGAGGATCACGACCGCCGCGATGCAGGAGAGCAAATGCTTCTTATCTCCGAAGCGGCGGGCGAAAAAGTCGGGGATCGTGATGGCGCCGAGTTTGGCCGAATACCGGCGCAGGCGGCGCGCGACGATCAGCCAGTTGAGATACGTGCCGATGGCCAGACCGATGGCCGTCCACGTCACCTCCGGCAGTCCGCAGAGGTAGGCAAGGCCAGGCAGACCCATCAAAAGGTAGCTGCTCATATCGCTCGCCTCGGCGCTCATGGCCGTGACGACGGGGCCCATCTTGCGCCCGCCGAGGTAGAAGTCGTCCGAGCTGCTGCTGCCCTTTTTGCCAAAATACACGCCGACGAACACCATCGCGACGAGATAGAGAACGATGGTCACTACAATAATGATCTGTGCGCTTGTCATGTGATTTTCTCCTTCAGCTTTCGTTAAGACCTGCACAATATAGCACAAAAGAAAGCAGACGTAAATACAGAACACCGTACAGAATAAATCCTGTACGGTGTTCTGAAATTTTTGATTTATAATTGATTTTTCAATGCTTTTTACAAGACGATTAAATAGACTGTTTTTGAAACAAGTTTTATTTTTTGCGAAAGCCGCCTAAAAAGAGCGGCATCATCTCGCGCGCATACTGCACAAGCGAATATTCCCCGCCCGAAAGGCACCAGTCATACATCAGCCCGCGCTCGAACATCGCGTAGGCCTTGACGATCTCGCTCACGGTACGCGTGTCGGTCAGCTCCTCGCGCTCCTGCCCCTGAGAGACGATTTGGCGCAAAAGACGATAGTACGTGCGTTTGCGGTTGAGCAGGTGCTTTTCTCCCTTGGTCACGAGCTGGGAGGAAAAAAGCCGCGCCAGAAGCTCGATAGAGACCGTGTTCTCGATCGTCGTGAACAGCTCCTGATTGAGCCAGCATAAGAGCTCGATGCAGTCCATCTCGTCGTGGGGCTGCTGCATCAGCTCCTCATACCGCTCGTCAAACAGCACCGAGAGGGACGAGAGCAGCGCGTCCTTGCCGTCAAAATAGTGGTAGAACGAGCCCTTCGACGTCTCCGACTCGAAGATGATCTCCTCCACCGTCGTCTCCTCATAGCCCTGCTCGTAAAAGAGCTTCCACGCCGCCGAGACGATGCGCGCCTTGGTGTTGCGGCTCGATTTTTTTGCCATGTGCTCCCCTCCCCTGTTTTTATTGATTGTATCACAGTGCGCCGCCCGCTGCCAAGCGTTTTGCGCTCACCCAAGGTTTTTCCGCAGGAATGTGCGAGCATTTTCAAAGAAAATGCCGTCCGCGTCCTGCTGCGATACGCCGCGCGAAAGCAGATACTCGTAAAAATCCGCCGCCTTCTCCGGCGAATCAAGGCACGGCGGCAGCACCGCGCCGTCGAAGTCCGAGCCGAGGGCGAGGTTTTTGCGCGCGCCGAGGTCGAAAAAGTGCGCCACATGGCGATAGACGTCGTCTAAGCTCCTGACCGCTCCCCCGTCGCGCAGGAATGGCCCGTAGTAGTTGAGGCCGATCAGGCAGCCGCGGCGCACCATCTCCTTGATCTGCACGTCCGTCAGGTTGCGCTTGTGCGCGCAAATTGCGCGGGCGTTGGAGTGCGTGGCGAGAAACGGCCTTTCCGTCGTCTCGAACACGTCCGCGAGCCCCGCGTCGTTCAGGTGCGAGACGTCGATCAAAATGCCGCAGCGCTCCATTTCGCGCACGGCGGCGCGGCCAAAGTCCGTCAGGCCGCGGTCCGTCACATTGCCCGAGCCGAGCTCGTTTTCCCCATTCCACGTCAGCGTCACGGCGCAGACGCCCTGACGCTTCGTCTTCCCGATGCGCGACAGGTCGCCAGCAAACGCGCTGCCGTTTTCCACGCTCAGAAAGGCCGTGGTCTTCCCCGCCGCCCACGCGCGCTCCATATCGGCAACATTGCGGCAGGGCGACACACGATCTGCGAATTTTCGCATCTGGCGGTCGAAATTCGCGCAGGCGTCATCAAAAAAGCGGATGGCCTTCTCCCCGCGCAGCTCATCGGGCACGAACACGGCGAAAAACTGCGCCCAGTGGATGTCCTTCGGAATACTTGTGAGCGGCAGCGTGCGCGCGGGATCGTCGAGTGTGTCGATGATGTTCGATCCTGCGTACATGCAGTCGGTCAACGTGTCGCAGTGGAGGTCGATGAGGGCGTAAGGGCGCATGCGGGCACTTCCTTTTCAAAAAAGATCACGCTGCATTATACGCTCTTTCCGCCCGTTTCTCAACCGGCAAAGTTTAAGGAATTCTGAGGATTCTTAGCGTGCTCTTTACAAAGGCGCGGCAACACTGATATACTGGGCATCGAAAGGGGCGAAACGCCATGGACAATATTTCCCAGATCATCTCCCGCTCGATCGGTGGCTACAGCATCGGCAGCATCCTTTCCGCGCTGCTGACGTTCCTCATCTGCCTGATCGTCGTGCGGCTCGTGCTCAAGCTCTGTTCGCGGCTGCTCTCGCGCGCGAACCGTCTGAACGAGCGGCTGCAAAAGGTCATCCTCACGAGCCTCAAAACGCTTCTGTATCTGCTTACCATCATCATCACAGCCGAGGCGCTCGGCATCAACACCTCGTCGCTCACCGCCATCATGTCGGTGCTGACGTTGGGCGTCACGCTGGCCGCCGAGGACATTCTCGGCAACGTCGCCGGCGGACTCGTCATTCTCTTCTCGCATCCGTTCTCGCTCGGCGACGAGATCGAAGTCGGCGGCACGACCGGCACGGTGCGTGAAATTTCACTGACGCACACGAAGATCGAAACGCCGGACGGACAGATCGTGCTCCAGCCCAACCGCGAAATGTCCAGCTCGAAGATCATCAACTTCACCGTCCTGGGCCGCCGCCGCATCGTCTACAAGGTCACAGCATCCTACGACGCGCCGACGGACAAGGTGAAGCAGGCCTGCATGGACGCCGTTCTCGCCTTCCCCGCCGTGCTGAAAGAACCCACGCCGACGGTGTATCTCTCGAATTACGGTGCCAGCTCCATCGAATACACCATCCGCTGCTGGACGGCGGCAGACGCCTACTGGGACACTTATTTTAAGATGTACGAGCGCCTGCGCAACACCTTTGCAAAGCACAACGTGGAGATGTCCTACGATCATCTGAACGTCCACGTCGTGCCGGAGAAACAGAATGAAAATTAAAGTCGTCGATATGACATATGAACAGGCGCTTGCCCAGCCGCCGCAGGTGCACAAAAAGCCGAAAAAGCCGTCGCTCCTGTTCCGGACGGTCCTGCGCGCAGCCTCCGCGCCCGACCTTCTGGCGACGCATTTCCACTGCGAGAAGATCGGCATGGCGCAGATCAAAAGCGATGAGCCCTGTCTTGTCCTGATGAACCACTCGTGCTTTCTCGACCTCAAAATCGCGGAGGCGGTGCTGTACCCGCGCCCGTTCAACATCGTCTGCACGTCGGACGGCTTTGTCGGCAAGGAGTGGCTGATGCGCAGCGTCGGCTGCATCCCCACGCGCAAGTTCTGCTCGGACACGACGCTCGTGCGCGATATGCTCTACTGCGTGCGGACGCTCAAAACGTCTGTGCTGCTCTACCCCGAGGCGAGCTACAGCTTCGACGGCACGGCCACACCGCTGCCGGAGAGCATCGGCAAGTGCGTCAAGGCACTGAATGTGCCGGTCGTGATGATCCGCACCTACGGCGCGTTCGCGCGTGACCCGCTCTACAACGGGCTGCAAAAGCGGCACGCGAAGGTCTCAGCGCAGATGCAGTGCCTGCTCTCGTCCAGCGACGTTGCAGAAAGGAATGTCGCCGAGATCAATGAGCGCATCTTTTCCGCCTTCCGCTTCGACAATTTCCGCTGGCAGGAGGAAAACGGCGTCTCCGTCAGCGAGCCGTTCCGCGCCGACGGACTCAACCGCGTGCTCTACAAGTGCCCGCACTGCCTCGCCGAGGGGAAAATGGAGGGCAAAGGCACATCACTCATTTGCCGAAGCTGTAACAAGGAATACCGCTTGACAGAGATTGGTACGCTGGAATGTTTGAACGGCGAGGCCGCGTTCACCCACGTGCCGGACTGGTACACCTGGGAGCGGCAGTGCGTGCGCGAGGAGCTGGAAAGCGGCGCATATCAGCTTGATATTCCCGTGCAGATCTGCATGATGGTCAACATGCGCGAGATCTGCCGCGTGGGCGAAGGCCGGCTGCACCACGATGAAAACGGCTTCCACCTGACCGGCTGCGGCGGGAAACTGGACTATTTCCAAAAGCCTGAGG
>OMNU01000827.1_pt1 | contig 14200 bp, 17 predicted proteins | sample 1673511 | NCBI WGS metagenome assembly OMNU01 (sample SAMEA103958113, study PRJEB25191) | human gut metagenome | reverse complement strand
GCCGGAGCCGGTGTATGAGGTGCTGGAGAATGCCAGGCGGCAGCTGGAGGCGGCACGGAAGATCGAAGATGAGCTGGCCGCAGGCTAAAGGCGGCAGGACGAAAGGAGGCGGGGCACATGACCATCCGCGAGGCGCTTGAGACGGTTGATCGGCTGAAACCCAATCAATATGGCAGCGCAGACAAGCTGCGCTGGTTGTCGGAACTGGACGGAGCGGTATACCACGAGATCCTGACGCAGCATGAAATGGACGTCCCGGCGTTCGCGGGCTACACGCCGGAAGCGGATCTGGACGGAACGGTACTGCTGATCGCGTGGCCGTATGACGAAATTTACCGGTGGTATCTGGAGATGAAGATCGATGATGCCAACGGGGAGATGACGAAGTACAACAATTCCGCCGCCAAGTACAACATGTACTATCAGGCATACCAGAATGCATGCAACCGGGCGCATCTGCCGAAGAGCGAAGCGGCGTATTTCAGACTGTAGGGGGGGATGCGGGGTGTTTTATCCGAAGCTGACGGAGCAGCGGCAGCAGACGCTGACCACCGAAGCGTTCCTCGGCTATGATCACAATCTGAAGCTTTCGGACGGGGAATTTTATGACATGGAGAATCTGACGTCGGACAGCTATCCGCTGCTTGCGCCGCGGGCGCGGCGGGGGACGGCGCAGGCGCTTTCCGGAGTGCAGGCAATCTGCGCGCGGGATACGCTGTGCTGGGTGCAGAATCAGGTCTTGTACATCAATGGCGCTTCCATGGAGGCCTACATGCCGTCGGTGAACATCAAGGCGGGAGAAAAGCAGCTTGTTTCCATGGGCGCGTATCTGTGTATCTTCCCAGACGGAATTTACTTCAACACGGAGGATTATTCCGACAACGGGTACATGGGGCATGAGAATACGGTCGACGCGGCGGAAATGCCGATCAGCGTGTCGCTGTGTCTTGCAGACGGGCAGGCGCTGACACTGAGCTTCTCGCAGGCGGCGCAGCCGGAAAGCCCGTCGAACGGGCAGTATTGGCTGGACACGTCGGGGAGTCTGCACACCATCAAGCAGTGGGCCGAGGCCTCGGGGCAGTGGGTGTCCGTGCCGACGGTGTATGTGAAGCTGGCGGCGAACGGCATCGGCAAGGGCTTCAAACAGTATGACGGCATTGAGATCTCCGGGCTTTCCGGGAACGAGCAGCTCAAAAAGCTGAACGGCAGCCAGATTTTATACGGCGCAGACGAGAGTTCTATCGTCATCGTGGGGCTGATCGACCAGGCAGCGAAGGTCACGAGCGGGACGGTGAAGACGGCCCGGCGCGTGCCGAGCATGGACTTCATCACAGAATGCGGCAACCGGCTCTGGGGCTGCAAGTACGGCGTGGCGGACGGCGAGACGGTGAATGAGATCTACTGCTGCAAGCTGGGCGATTTTAAAAACTGGGCGTGCTATCAGGGCGTGGCGACGGATTCGTGGCGGACAAGCTGCGGTACGGACGGGAAATGGACGGGCGCGGCGACGCTGGCCGACAGTCCGGTGTTTTTTAAGGAGGACTGCTTCCACCGGGTGTATCCGTCGGCGACGGGGGCGCATCAGGTGGTCGTGCAGAAATGCGCGGGTGTGCAGAACGGGTCAAGCAAGAGCCTCGTTGTAGTGGACGACCGGCTGTATTACAAGTCGCGCATGGGCGTGTGCGTGTATGACGGAAGTCTGCCGCAGGAGATCGGAAGCTGCTTCGGCACGGGGCTTTACTACAACGCCGTCGCGGGCGGCGTGCGTGGGAAGTACTTCATCAGCATGGAGGATGAGGCACATCACTGGACATTGTTCGTCTACGACACGCGAAAGGGGCTGTGGCACAAGGAAGACAGCGTCCACGCGGAGGACTTCGCGCGGGTGGACGATGAACTTTATTTCCTCGAAAACGGAACGCTCAAAACCGTGTACGGCAGCGTCGGAACGCTGGAAGGAGCGGTCGAGTGGATGGCGGAGACGGGAATCATGACGTATGGGCTCGTCGGGAAAAAGTATGTCTCGCGCATCAATCTGCGGATGCAGCTGCTGAGGGGCTCCTCTGTGGATTTCTGGGTGCAGTATGATTCGGACGGCGTGTGGCGGCACTGCGGACATATCGAGGGCCGGGGGCTGCGTACCTTCCTGCTGCCGGTCCGGCCCGCAAGGTGTGACCATCTGAGATTCCGGCTGACGGGAAAGGGCGAGATGAAGCTGTTCAGCCTGGCGCGGGTGCTGGAAGGCGGAAGCGATGTATAACGCGTTCTGTAGGGGCCGATGCCCACATCGGCCCGGCAGAATGCACGTCCGAAACGAAAAACGCTGCGGCGAAATTGAAGGTTCCCAGTGGGCCGGTGTGGGCATCGGCCCCTACAACGTACGGAAGGAGGTGCAGAGGATATGGGAAGTTTAACGCTTGCATATCCGTCCATTGCGGGGAAGACGACGCAGGAGCAGCTGGAGAGCATGCGGCGGTATCTGTGTTCCGTGATAGAGCAGCTGAATCTGGCGGACTGGTCGGCGAAGGCGGCGCTGACGGAGATCGCACAGGTCATTGACGCGGACGGGCTTCCGGAGGAGGAAAAGAAGACCACGCTTTCCGGCTATGCTGCTTTAAAGTCCCTCATCATCAAGACGGCGGATTTCGCGGCGGCGAATTCGGAAACGTGGTCAGCAAAGCTGTCCGGCAGCTATGTGGCAATCTCGGATTTTGGAAAGTATCTTGAGAAGACGCAGCTGACGATCGAGGGAAACTCCGTCGGAATTAAACAGCTGTATGATTACACGGCAGGCGTGAACAATGCGTTTTCCGTGAATGCGCAGCAGTACATCAAGACGGGGCTGCTCTACTACAACGACGTGACGCCGGTGTATGGCGTGGGCGTGGGCAATATTGAAACGACCGTGACGGACAGCGGCGGAAAGATTGTGGACCGAACGAAAAACGAACTGCTGACCGTGACGCCGAAACGCATTTCCTTCTGGCAGGAGGGGCTGGAGGTTGCGTACTTGTCGGGCAAGAAGCTGCATTTTCCGTCCGGAACGCTGGAGGCCTACAACGCGAAGCTGACCGGGACGATCACGGCGGCGGCAGGCTCGGCCTTTGGGCCGTGGACGATTGCGGACGGGAGCATCTACCGCGTGGAAAACGCGTTCGGCAGCAGCGCGGGTATGTATTTCGGGACGGGCGGCCTCTCCGTATCAGACCGGTTTCAGGTGGACGCGAACGGATATCTGACGTGCTCGGGCGCGAGTATCTCCGGCGCGATCAGAGCCACGAGCCTGAATGTGACGGGCGCAACCATCACGGGGCTTACAGTCGATGCGGCAAACGTCACTGGCAATTTGTCTGCTTCGCGTATCAACGGCGGCATTCTGGATTTCAACAACTTTTCGGTCAATCACCTGTCGGCAAACGACATTACAACGGGGCTTTTATCGGCGGACTATATCAAGCTGGGCGGCGATATGGCGGTATACGATGCGCTGAACAGCGGTACTGTCGGCGGATGGCTCGGCTATACGACGGGCACCTACGGCGGCGCGGGGATCCATATGCAGAGCGGACTCGGCGAGGTCGTGGCGACGACGAGCGGCGCAAAGCTTTGCTATGGTGGCAATACGCTGTCCGTCACGGAGGGCGGCGCGCAGACGAACTGCCGAACGGCGGTGGGCGGCGATCTGGTCGTAAGCGGCAGCGCGGCTCCGGCGTATGACGGCGCGGGATCACTCGGGTTTTCTGATTACCGGTGGTCGGTCGTGTATGCGCAGACGGGCACGATCACCACATCTGATCGGGAGAAGAAAACGGAAATTTCGTATGAGTTGGAACGCTATGATGCGCTGTTTGAGAAGCTGCGTCCGGCAAGCTACCGGCTGAAAAACGGTGCGTCCGGCAGGACGCACACAGGTCTTGTTGCGCAGGATGTGGAGCAGGCGCTCCGGGACAGCGGTCTGACGGGGCAGGACTTTGCGGCCTTTGTGAAAACGCCGCGAAAGGACGGCAGTGCAGATTACGGCCTGCGCTATGAGGAGTTGATCACCCTGTGCATCCGGCAGATCCAGAGGCTGCAGACAAGGGTGAGGAAATTGGAGGAAACGGCATGAGTAAGCTTTCAAATGCGATTGGCGCGCTGCGTGCTGGGCTTGTGGAGGCGGTCAACGCCTCCGGGCTTCCGCCGTGCGTCGTCGGGATGGTGCTCGATCAGGTGCGCACGCAGGTGCGGCTGCTCGAAGCGCAGGAGGACGCGGAAGCAGAGGAGAAAAAGGAGGAAGACAATGGCGCTTTACAGAGTGCAGGGTAACGGAAAGGCTCCGGTGGGCTTGCAGGTGGGCGACGAGGTTGTGACGGGCGGCGGCACATACCGCATTCTTGGCGTAAATGCCGACGGCAGCTACCGCAGTTCGCTCAGCAACAAGTATCAGACGATCTATAACTATCGCGGCAGCTACGGGACGCCTTCTGTCGGTCAGACAGACGCGGCGCAGGTCAGAACGCCCGGCTATACGCCGTCCGGCGCGGCAAGCGAGGCAAAGGCGGCGCTGGATCGGGTGCTGGCGGAAAAGCCCGGAAGCTATACGTCCCGGTGGGACAAGGAACTTGACACGCTTTATGACCAGATTGCGAACCGGAAGGCCTTTTCCTACGATCTGGGTTCGGATCCGCTGTACCGGCAGTACCGTGAGCAATATCAGAGCGCGGGACGGCTGGCAATGGAGAACACAATGGGGGCGGCGGCAGCGCTCACGGGCGGCTATGGCTCAAGCTACAGCCAGCAGGCGGGGCAGCAGTCGTATAACGCGTATCTGCAGAAACTCAACGAGGTCGTGCCGGATCTCTATGCGCAGGCGCGCAGCCAGTATGACCGCGAGGGGGCGGCGCTTTCTGAGCGCTATGCGCTGATCAGCAGCCGCGAGAAGAGCGACTATGACCGCTATCGTGATCAGGTGACGGATTATTACGCTGCGCTGTCCGACGCGCGCAGTGCGTACCAGAGCGAGGCGCAGCGCAGCGAAACTCTGGCGCTGCAGTACGCGAAGCTGGCGAACGACAATTACTGGAACGAGCTGAACTATCGCTCCGACCGGGAGGACGCGGCAAACGCGCAGTACTGGAAGCAGCTTGCCTATGCGGACAAGCAGGCTGCGGCGGCGGAAAAGGCGGCGCAGGCCCGGCAGAAGGCGGCGCAGACGGACAAGACGAAGGACAAGCAGACAAAACGTTCATCCTCCCTTGCCAGAGGCAGAGGCGAAAAGCGCAGCAGAACAGCGCCCGGCACGGCGCGCCGCGACGAGATCAACTGAAAAAGCCAGGGGGAGGAGAGCAGATGACAAAGCTTCCGGGTGCAAAGCCAAGCCCACGCATTGCGGGCGGCGTGCTGCGCTGGTACGCGGGCGACACGTTTTCCGTGACGCTGGCGCTGGAACTGCGCGATCAGGACGGCGAGACGGTTTCTGTCGGCGCGTCCGACAGTCTCACGGTCAGCTTCTTTGATGCGTCGCACACGCCGGTGCATACGTTTCAGTTTGACCGCGTGACGGGAGGGCAGGCAACGCTGACGTTCGACGATACGGTCAGTGCAAAATTTCCAAGGGGTGCGTATTTTTATGACATTTTATATACGCACGGCGACAAAACAACGCTTGCGCGGGACAACCGCGCGGCGGCAGAGTGAGGTGCGGATATGCGGGTAGAGATTCCGAATGCGATCACAGTGACCATTGGCGGCCTGATCTCCAGAGGCGTGAGAGCGGTTGCAGTCACGGAAGGGGGGAGGCTCGTCTTCACGCTGACGGATGGCAGCACTGTTGACCTTGGCAGCGTCGTGGGGCCGCAGGGTCCGAGAGGCGTGACAGGCGCAGAGGGGCCGAAGGGCGAGACAGGTGCACAGGGCCCAAAGGGTGATACCGGTGCGCAGGGCCCGAAGGGCGAAGCCGGCGAACGCGGCCCGAAAGGTGAGACGGGCGCACAAGGCCCAAAGGGCGATACGGGCGCGGGCTTTCTGGTGAAGGGATATTACGCGACGGCCTCCGTGCTGGAGGCGTCCGTGCAGAATCCAATGGCAGGCGATGCCTACGGCGTCGGGGCATCGGAGCCGTATGACATTTATATTTTTGACGGCGTAACAGAAAGCTGGATCAACAACGGGCCGCTTCAGGGCGCGCGAGGTGAAAAAGGCGACAAGGGAGAGCCCGGCGAGGCCGGGACTCCGGGACGGGACGGTGCGGATGGTACAGACGGTCAGAATGGCGAACCGGGGCAGAACGGCGCGACCTTTACGCCCTCCGTATCCACAGACGGCGTTCTCAGCTGGACGAACGACGGTGGAAAGGAAAATCCGGCAAGCGTGAATGTCAAAGGCCCGGCAGGAGCACCTGGGAAAGACGGCTCCGCCGGTGCGCCCGGCGCAGACGGCGAACCGGGGCAGGACGGCACGACCTTTACACCATCTGTATCCGCAGACGGCATTCTCAGCTGGGCGAATGACGGCGGGAAGGAAAATCCGGCCAGTGTGAATATCAAGGGGCCTGCAGGGGAAGCGGGACCGGGTTCGGAGTTGTTCTATGTCGGCTGCGGTATTCATGCCGAGGATACTTATGATCAAAGTGTCACGCACACCAAGACATATGACGAAATCGTTGCAGCTTATAAGGCTGGAAAAGCGTGTTATGCAAGAGTGAAACTCTTTGGGGAATACAATACGAACCTCCTGCTTCTTCCGCTTGCAGAAGTGGATGAAGCGATGGGGTATGTCAATTTTGCATCGACAAAGACGACGCAGGGTGATACACCGGAAAAACTGATGATTTATTACGTCCATATTGACTCGGATGGCAATGCAGAAGGCTACTGTGGTACACGGTATACGCTATCCGGCAGCGAGAAATTCCTGCCGAGCGTCACAGCGGCCGATAATGGGAAGTTTATGTGCGTTGCGAACGGGGCGTGGAGCGCCGTCACGGTGCCGGATGCGGAAGGAGGCTCTTACTGATGTCACGATGTATGACGGACACGGATAATCTGACTGCAGTTGCCGACGCGATCCGCACCAAAGGCGGCACGTCCGCGCAGCTGGTCTATCCGGCAGGGTTCGTTTCCGCGATTCAGGCAATTCAGACCGGCGTCACGCCGAAGTTGGTCGTGACCACCTCTGCGGGGGCGGCTGTCACAGCAATAAAAGGCTCAAAAACAGTCAGCGGAACTGCCGACACAGATGGAACATGCACGCTGGAAATCCCGGAGGCGGGAGAATGGAGCGTAACGTCAACAGCAAACGGACTGAGCGACACGCAGAGCATCGTGATCGGAACGCAGAGCATGTCGCTGTTTTCGGTCGATCCGGTTTTTGCAAACAACTCCTGGGCGGGCGTTGTAACGGCCTGCCGCAGAGGGAACGTGCCGTCCGCATGGGCTGTGGGCGACAGCATGCTTATGACAATCGGCGGTGTAGATTATCAGGTCGATATCATCGGCAAGAGCCATGATGATTATGCAGACGGCTCCGGCAAGGCCCCGCTGACGTTCCAGTTACATGACTGCTACGGTACGGGGTACGGCATGAATGACACAGAAACGGTCGTAGGCGGCTGGAAGAGCAGTAAAATGCGCACAGAGTATCTGCCGTCCATTCTGGCGCTTATGCCGGAAAGCGTTAAAAACGGCATCCGGGAGGTCAGCAAAAAGAGCGCAGCAACAGCATCTTCTATTGTAACTTCGGCGGATAAACTGTTTCTGCTCTCGGAAATTGAGATTTTCGGCAGCCGGACGATTTCCGCTGCGGGCGAAGGAACGCAGTACAGCTATTATACGTCCGGCGGAAGCACCAAGAAGGCGATGAACAGCGCTCCCGCGCTGTGGTGGCAGCGGTCACAGAACTTTGCAGGCGCAGGCGGCTTCGGCTTTGTCGGACAGCAGGGCGGCACAAACGGCGGCGATATTACAAATCTGTACGGCGTGAGTTTCGCATTCTGCTTTTAAGGAGGAGACGCATGGAATATCTGAAAGCAAACGGAACAGAGATTCCCGCACAGGTCTGCGGAAAGCAGATCGACCGCGACTGGGACGGCCGCGCGTCCAGAACGGTGACGCTCACCATGGCGTATGCGCAGGCTGCGCAGCTGTTTGTGGACGGACTGAACTGGGCCATTGTGCGGCGCGGGGATGACGCGCATGGAACAGCACAGGAGCAGGACTGCTCCGACTACTGTGTTGCAGGGCCGATTACAGACAACCGGGATGGGACGCTCACGGTTAAAATGGGCCAATATACACAGCTGGAGAAAGCGCTGCAGGAACTGGAGGAAGCACTGACATGACGAGATTGGAGCGGGAAATGCTCGCGCGGATCAAAGAGCGGCTGGCTGGGCTGGATCCCGCTGCGGCTGAAAAACTCGCGGCGCTTATGCCGGTGCTTGCGCGCTTCGCGCAAAGTTATGAAGCGCTCGGTGCGGCGGCAAAAAGAACCATCGGGACGCTTCTGCCGGAGTTAGCTGCGCTGCTTGCGGCAGCGGAAGGAGCGATGCGATGAATGCAGAGCAGGCAGGTGCGTTTTTCGTGCTTGTGAGTGTGTGCAGCGGACTCGGCTCCATTTTGAGTCTGCTGCTGCTTCTGGCAAAGCCGATGCGGGAACGGCTGTTTGGCCTCAGCGCAATCCGCGATGGACAGAAATGTATGCTGCGCGCGGACATGCTGGCGGCATATTATAAACACAGAGAAGAAAAAACCATCCGGCAGTATGAATATGAGAATTTCCTCTATGAATATAAGGCTTACAAGGCGCTGCGCGGCAATTCGTTCATCGAGCGCATTGCCCGTGAGGTCGCCGAATGGGAGATCGTGACATGAGTAACCGCAGGCAATTTGATCATCGGTTGCATGAAAGGAGTATTTGAAGATATGGAACAGTTTTTGAAGCGCATTGAAAACCTGCTGACGGTCAAGTCGATCGTGACGCTGGCGCTGACGGCAGTTTTCGCCTGTCAGGCAATCAAGGGTGAGGTCAGCCAGGACTTTATGATGATCTATACGACGGTCATCGCGTTTTACTTTGGAACGCAGGCGCAAAAGCTGCAGAGCGGCGCGGATGTACGGCATGACGACGGCGCATCCGAGTAATTATACGAAGGGCCGCAGCGCGCGCATTGAGTTCCTTGTGCTGCACTACACGGCCGGGCACAACGACTCCGCCGCGGGGAATCTCCGATATTTTGCGTCCCCGCGCGGGGCCTCAGCCCACTATTTTGTTGACCGGGACGGCTGGCGGCAGTCGGTCAGCGACGAGGACACGGCGTGGTCTGTCGGCACGGCAGGTATCTATACGCAGAAGCACCCGCGCTGCCATAACGGCAACTCGATCTCCATCGAGATGTGCTGCCGGTATGACGCGGGGCGGTACTGGCTGGAGGATGTGGTCGTGGCGAACGCGGCGCTGCTGACAAGAAAGCTGATGCGCAAATACGGCATTCCGATCGAAAACGTGCTGCGGCATTATGACGTGGTCAGCAAGCGGTGCCCCGCGATGTGGGTGGACGATGAGAACGCGTGGTTCGCGTTCAAACGGCAGGTCATGGAGGTGATGGAGATGACGAAGGAGGAGTTGCTTTCTCTGAAGGACACGGGCGACTATCCGTCCGACTGGGCGCGGGAAGCGACACAGTGGGCCAAGCAGACCGGTGTTTTTACCGGCGACAGCGCGGGCAACTTTGGCTGGCAGCAGCCGGTCACGCGCGAAGCCGTGGCAAAGCTGCTGTACGAATATGATCAGATGCGCAGCGTTGACAGCGGTGCGGCGGACATGGTAAAATAAGCGAGAAGAAAGAAAACGCGGAAGGGGGGAGAGGCGGATGCTGGAGATCCTGCTCATCAGTGCGGGCGCGGTATTGGAGACGCTTTTTATCATGCGCTCTTATAAGCGGCGCGACGTGCCGTCGGTCATGCTCAAGACCATGGCGTCGGTGGTGTTCGTGCTGCTGGGGCTGCTGGAGCTGCGGCGGATGGGGCCGAGTTTGTACGGATGGTATGTCGTGGCGGGACTGACGCTCGGAATGCTGGGCGATCTGCTGCTGGCGCTGCGATTCTTGTCGGAAAAGCTGCATCGGCTGTTCTTTGCGGCTGGCTCTATGTCGTTTTTCCTGGGGCATATTGTCTACATTCTTGCAATTCTGACGCTCTGCCCGGCGGCGTGGCTGTATGCAATCCCCATCGCGGTGGTGGCGCTGGGCGCGGCCTGTTTTTACGCGTATGCCAAGGAGGTGCGCGCGGGCAGAATTACGCCGCTCGGCGTGGTATATATCGGCGGCGTTCTGTTTATGACAGCCTGCGCGGCGACAGGCGCATTCATCGAGTCCAGCCGGGCGCTGTTTCTGTTTTTTGTCGGCGGTATCTGCTTTTCTGCGAGCGATAATATGCTGGTTGTGCTCTCCTTCGGGAAGAATGACAGTCCCTACCGCAATGCGGTTTTGCATGTGCTGTACTACATGGCGCAGATCTTTATCGCATTGACGATTCAGTTCGCATAAGCTGCCCGGCAAGGCGGCACAGCGGGCCTCAACAAAAAATCGGGCGCAGCCGGAATGCGGCTGCGCCCTGTTTTTATGCGTCCAGTGCGGACATCACATTGTCCCAGACACCCGGGAAGGTGCAGTACTCGATCAGGGTCAGTGCGCTGGTGGGATCTTCGCCGGACGACAGCGCAGTCTCAAATGCGGTTTGGTTCTCCAGACGGTAGATCGCGCCGGCACCGCTTTCCCCGTACAGTGCCGCGACGCCGCCGGATTCAAATTCCAGCCAGATTACGGCCTCGCCCTGCACATCACTCGGCTCCGGGTCCATGATGTTGAGTGCAATCACGAGCAGCTTTGCCCGCTTCTCTGTCAGGATCTGCTTCTCCCAGCCGTTTTCCGTGCGGGTATAGGCCGTGATCGTCCCGCCGGAGAGGGTGTCGTAGGGTGTGAAGGTGTACGGGTCGGTGGGAGCGGGTTCGTCCTCATCCAAGAAGTGCTCGGCATTCAGACCGCCGAAGCTGATGTGTGAGACTTCACCCGCTTCGACGCGGATCAGCATGAACAGGTCGCCGGACGTGAGCTCGTACAAGTCGTACGGGATCTCCTGATCGTTCTCGATCATTGTTTCATGCGTCCACACGGCGTCCGGATACGCAGCCTCGACGGCCTCCTGCGGACTGCCGATGCCGATGCCGGTATCCAGCGTCCAATCGCAGGGGCTTTGCGTCCAGACTTCGCTCAGCACCGAGCCGCTGCCGTCGCGCATGCCGGTGTTTGTGAACCGCAGGCGCAGATCATACTGCACATCCGTGCTGCCGGACGTGTTATAGAACCAGCAGATTTCCCACACGCCGTCCTCGCGCTGGATCTCTCCCGTGTTGCTGTCGCTGTCCGGTTTGCCGAGCATGGCCTGCACGTCCTCACGCTTCATGCCCAGCCGCAGCCCGCCGAACTCCGTCGCCAGAATGCGTGCGGCCACGGAATTGCTGTCCTCCCAGCTGCCGTCCGCTTCGGGGCTTCCGTCGCGCGACGGGTCGGGTGAACCGGAAATGCTGTCCTCCGCAGGCTTTTCATCGCTCACCGGCGATTCTGTGGTGGGCGTTTCGGCATCGGCGGCGCTCTTGTAGCCAAGGTTCCGCACGGCCAGCGGGATGGAGATGGCCAGCACCGCGCAGGCGGCCAGCGCCGCGATGGGCAGCCAGCGCTTTTTCCGCCGGATATCGGCGGCCTCTTCTATCATCGTATCGCTTAAGTCCCCGATGCAGCGGAACAGATCCTGTGTCGTCATACTGCGATCCCCTCCTTCAAAAGCGCGTCCCGCAATCCCGCGCGCAGGCGGAACAGCCGGGACTTGACCGTGTTTTCCGTCAGGCCGAACAGGCCAGACAGGCGCCGGACAGAGTCGCCGTAATAATACCGGCGGAGAAACAGCTGCCGGTTCTCGCGCGTCTGCGCCTGCAGGAACAACTCAATCGTCAGCGTGACGGCCTGTGCGTCCAGCTGTGCCTCGGGCCGTTCGCCGCCCGGCAGGCAGTCGGCAAGTTCGGAAAGCAGTAGCTCCGTCTGCCCGCCGCCGCGCTTCTGCGCGCGGGCCGCCTCCCAGCGCGTAAAGGACAGATTGCGCGTGATACGGCCCAGAAACGCCCGCAGACAGCCGGGCCGCGTGGGCGGAATGGTGTTCCAGGTATGCAGATAGGTGTCGCTGACGCATTCCTCCGTGTCCTCATGGCTGTGCAGAATGTTGAAGGCAATGGAGCGGCAGTAGCTGCCGTATTTTTTCCCTGTTTCGGAAATGGCCCGTTCCTCGCGGGCAAAGTACAGATCAATGATCGTTTCATCTTCCATGTTGAATCCTCCTCTATTCTTCCAGACCGGTTTTTTTCGCGTTGGTTGCGAGGATTTGGGTTGATTTTTTTCGTCTTCCGTGCTATGCTCTGCATGCAATTTGCATGGATTCGTTCACATGGAGCGGGAGGGAAGAGAAAAATGCAAGAACCGTTGCAAAAAACTGCATTTTCAAAGCAGACGCTTCTGCACTGCGCGGGTATCGTCGGCGCAGGACTGCTGTATTCGCTGGGAATTAACCTGTTTGTGGTCCCAGCGGGGCTGTATACGGGGGGAATTATGGGCTTTGCGCAGCTGCTGCGCACGCTGTTTTTGTATCTGACAGGGCTGGAACTGAAGATCGATATTGCAGGTATCATCAACTATGCAATCAACCTCCCGATTTTATTCATCGCGTGGAAACGGCTCGACCACCGCGTGGTGTTCAAGACGCTGCTGTCCGTCACATCGACGACTATTTTTTTGTCCCTCGTCCCGCGCACAGGCATTCTGCACGGTGACAAGCTTGCCGAATGCCTCATCGGCGGCATACTCTGCGGCTGCGGCATTGGCATCACGCTCTGGATGGGCGGCACGTCGGGCGGCATGGATGTGATCGGCATGATGCTCATCAAAAAGGGCTCGCATACATCCATCGGCCATGTAAACCTGTTCTGGAACATGGCGCTCTATGCGATCTGCGCCGCTGCGTTCAATCTGTCTACGGCGATCTATTCAATCCTGTTCTCGTTCATCTCCACAACGGCGATGGACAAGCTGCATATGCAGAACATCAATGTCGAGGTTACAGTCGTGACCAAGATTCTGAGTCCGGAAATGGAGCATGAAATTCTTGTTGACCTGCACCGCGGCATTACGCGCTATGAAGGCATCGGCGAGTACACCGGCGAACCGGTTCATATTTTCTATATCCTCGTTACGAAATACGAGATCAGCCGCCTGCGCGCCATCGTCTGCAAACACGACCCCCACGCCTTCATCGTCGCCAAGGACGGCGCGGTCGTCTATGGGAATTATAAGAGAAAGCTGTAAACGCATGCGCCAAAGGCTCCCCTGAAAGGGGAGCTGGCGCGAAGCGCCTGAGAGGTCGCAGCAGGCAGCGGAGAGAAGCGGAAGCCTTACAGCGAATACATAGGCATTTTCTCATTTGAGCGTAGGGGTCGATGCCCACATCGGCCCGTTGGGAAGTTACGAATTTGCCGCAGATTTTCGTAATAACAGTGCATTCTGCCGGGTCGATGTGGGCATCGACCCCTACGCGGTTTGTTGGAAACCGCTGCAAAATTGGAAACGAATAAAGATTGAGATATATAGGAGATTGATACCATGAATCGGAAATACCGCAAGACCGTGATCGCCGGCAACTGGAAAATGAACAAGACGCCGTCGGAGACGAAGGAGTTCATGAACGAGTTCAAGACTATCATGCCCAAGGGCCGCTGGTGCGATGTGGCGCTGTGCGTGCCTGCCGTGTGCATCCCCGCCGCTGTGCGCGCAATGCGCGAGACGAGAGTCGGCATCGGTGCGGAGAACTGCAACGCCAACGCTTCCGGCGCTTATACCGGCGAGATTGCTGCGAACATGCTCGTGGACGCAGGCTGTAAGTACGTCATCCTCGGTCACTCCGAGCGCCGCGCCATGGGCGAGACGAACGAGGACGTGAACGCGAAGGTCCTGGCCGCGCTCGAAAACGGCCTGATTCCCATCATGTGCGTCGGCGAGAGCCTCGAGCAGCGCGAGCAGGGCATCACCGAGGAGTGGATCACCATGCAGATCAAGAGCGGCCTGCACGGCGTCGGCGAGGACAGAATCCGCAAGATGATCATCGCCTACGAGCCCATCTGGGCCATC
>OMNU01000819.1_pt1 | contig 14245 bp, 12 predicted proteins | sample 1673511 | NCBI WGS metagenome assembly OMNU01 (sample SAMEA103958113, study PRJEB25191) | human gut metagenome | reverse complement strand
CGTGTTCGATTGCTCCAAGTTCACCGTTGGCGGCGAAACCGTGACCAGCTTCCTGGCCATCGATACCAACGGCGATTTCCAGGGCGATGAAGGCGAAGCCATTACTGACGGCGTGTTCCATGAATCCACGCTGCGCAGCGCGCCCTACTTCAGCCTGAGGATAGACGGTATAAACGAGCTGAACAACAACTGATTCAAAAAATCCTTTAGGGAAGGCGGCTTTCGCCGCTTTCCCTACTTTTCTTTTGGCGGAATATATTTTATAATAATTATTGGATTCTATTGGGCTTTATCTCCCCCATAAACTTATACGCACGAGGTACACTGAATTGGAAGCTAACTTAGCAGTACGCATGGTAAACATTACAAAAACGTTTTCGCATGTGGTAGCCAACAACAACATTACGCTGGAAATACACCGGGGCGAGATACTTTCCCTCCTTGGCGAAAACGGCAGCGGAAAAACAACCCTTATGAATATGCTCTCCGGCATATATTTCCCCGACAGCGGGCAGATATATGTTAACGGGGAGGAGGTAAGCATCGCCTCTCCAAAGGATGCGTTGGATCTGCATATAGGCATGATACATCAGCATTTTAAGCTGGTGGATGTGTTTACCGCGGCGGAAAACATTATCCTTGGCCTTAACGAAAAAGCCGTGCTCGATTTGAACGGCGTGCGCAGGGCGGTCAAGGAAATATGCGATCGCTACGGTTTTGTTATAGATCCGGATAAAAAAGTATATGATATGTCCGTTTCCGAAAAGCAGACGCTTGAAATAGTTAAGGTGCTTTACCGCGGGGCGGACATTTTGATATTGGATGAACCCACCGCCGTGCTTACCCCGCAGGAAACGGAGAAGCTTTTCGCCGTTATGCGCAACATGAAGGCGGACGGGAAGAGCATTGTTATAATAACCCATAAGCTGCACGAGGTTATGGAAATAAGCGACCGCGTGGCGGTGCTTAGAAAGGGCGAATACATAGGCGAGGTACCCACAAGCCAAACCAACCCGCAGCAGCTTACGGACATGATGGTGGGCAAGGCCACCACGCTGAATATAGACAGGCCCGAGCCTAACGGCCTTACCGAGCGCCTTATAGTGAAAAACCTTACCGTAAAGGATGCGGACGGCGTGAAGAAGCTTTCAAACGTGAGCTTCACGGCCTACGGCGGGGAAATACTGGGCATAGCGGGCATATCCGGCAGCGGGCAGAGGGAACTGCTTGAGGCTATAGCCGGCCTGCAGGATCCGGAGGAAGGCTCGAGCATAATGTTCATTCCGCCGGATAAGGAAGCATCCGAATTGGTCGGGCGCGATCCGGAGGATATATACAAAAGCGGCGTAGGCCTTGCATTTGTGCCGGAGGACAGGTTCGGCATGGGCCTTGTCGGCAGCATGGATTTGGTGGATAACATAATGCTGAGAAGCTATAAATCCGGCAAGTCTCCCATTGCGGACAGAAAGCACCCGCGCGAGCGCGCGAATAAGATAGTTGAAGAGCTGGAGGTCGTAACGCCCAACCTCGGCACACCGCTCAGGCGGCTGAGCGGCGGCAACGTGCAGAAAATATTGGTGGGCCGCGAAATAGCGGCGGAGCCTTCGCTGCTTATGACGGCATACGCCGTGCGCGGATTGGACATAAACACCTCATACACCATATATCACCTGCTCAACGAGCAGAAGGCGAAGGGCGCGGCGGTAATATACGTTGGCGAGGATTTGGACGTTCTGCTTGAGCTTTGCGACAGGATAGTGGTGCTGTGCGCCGGCCGGGTCAGCGGAATAGTGAACGGCCGCAGCGCAAGGAAGGAAGAGGTTGGATTGCTGATGACAAGGCTTAGCGGAAAGGAGAACGCAAATGAGTAAAGCAAAAAAGCACGAGCCGCTCGTTCATATAACCAAGCGCGGCACGCTGCCCCTTTGGCATAATCTTGCCATCCGCGCGATAGGCCTTGCGGCGGCGTTGGTGGTATGCGCAATCGTACTTTATGCGCTTACCGGCCTTAACCCCCTCAAAATTTACGGCGCAATGTTCAAGGGCGCTTTCGGCTCCGCCAGGCGCGTATGGACGACCATACGCGAAATCATGATGCTGCTGTGCATAGGCGTGGGCCTTGCGCCCGCGTTCAAAATGCGCTTTTGGAACATAGGCGGCGAAGGCCAGGTTTTGGTCGGCGGCGTTGCGGCCGCGGCCTGCATGATTTATCTTGCGCCCAAAATGCCGCTTGTGCCTGTGCTTTTGATAATGTTTGTGCTCAGCGCGCTTGCTGGAGCCATATGGGGGCTTATACCCGCCGTGTTCAAGGCGCGCTGGAACACGAACGAAACGCTGTTCACGCTTATGATGAACTATATCGCGCTTCAGCTAACGTCCTTCTGCGTTTCAAAGTGGGAGAATCCCTACGGCTCCAACACCGTTGGCATAATCAACCCGACTACAAACGCCGGTTGGTTCCCCAGCATTTTCGGCCAGCAGTATATGCTAAACGTCATAATAGTCGTGCTCATTGCGGTTGCCATGTATCTTTATCTTAAATACAGCAAGCAGGGCTTTGAAATCGCCGTTGTGGGCGAAAGCATGAACACCGCGCGCTACGCCGCAATAAACGTTAAGCGCGTAATAATTCGCACGGTCATGATATCCGGCGCAATCTGCGGCATAGCGGGCTTCATCGCCGTTGCCGGCGCAGGACACACCATTTCAACAAGCACAGCCGGCGGGCGCGGCTTCACGGCCATAATAGTCGCCTGGCTTTCCAAGTTTAATTCGTTCATAATGCTGGGCGTATCGTCGCTGCTGGTATTCCTTCAGCGCGGCGCAAGCGAGATTGCTTCCCAGTTCGACCTTAACGATTTCGTGTCCGAAATGATAAAGGGCATGATACTCTTCTTTATACTGGGCAGTGAATTCTTCATTAATTTCAAGGTGCATTTCCGCACCGCGCGAAAGGAGACGGAAAATAAATGAGCCAGATCGTTTCCCTTTTTCAGGCGGCCGTATATTTCGGCACGGTAATACTTTTCGGTGCTGTGGGCGAAATATTAGCCGAAAAGAGCGGCAATCTTAACCTTGGCGTGCCGGGCATAATGTACATGGGCGGCATTGCGGGGCTTATAGCTGCGTTTTTGTATGAAAACGGCACGGCGAATCCCGTTCCGGCCGTTGCAATATTGGTAACGCTTGCGGCGGCATTCGTAATGTCCATGATAGGCGGGCTTATATATTCCGTTTTAACAATAACCCTGCGCGCCAACCAGAACGTTACCGGCCTTACGCTGACAATATTCGGCAGCGGCTTCGCCAACCTTTTCGGCGGCAATCTTAACAAAATGGCCGGCGGTGCGGGCCAGATCTCCGTTGCCTTCACCAGCGGCGTTTACCGCACCAAGATTCCCTTTTTGTCCGACAGCACGGGTGTTTTCGGCGAAATGTTCTTCTTCTACGGCTTCCTTGCCTACGTTGCCATAATAGTTGCCCTTGCGGTGAAGTGGTTCCTTAACCGCACGAGCGTGGGCCTCAACCTGAGGGCCGTTGGCGAAAACCCCGCAACGGCGGACGCTGCGGGCATAAACGTTACCAAATATAAATATGTTGCCACCTGCGTCGGCGCGGGCATATCCGGCCTTGGCGGGCTTTATTACACAATGGATTATATAAAGGGCACCTGGGCGACGGACGGCAGCATAGAAAAGCTTGGCTGGCTTGCGGTGGCGCTTGTTATATTTGCCACGTGGAAGCCAAACCGCGCAATTTGGGGCGCGTACCTTTTCGGGCTTTTGAGCTGGGTATATTATTACCTGCCCGGGCTTACCCGTTCCAGCCAGGAAATATTCAAAATGCTGCCCTATGTGGTCACGCTGCTGGTGCTTATAGTTGTGTCTCTCAGGCGCAGCAAGGAAAGCCAGCCGCCCGCGTCGCTGGGCTTGGCATATTTCAGGGAGGACAGATAGCGTAGCATGGCGCAGTTATCGACCTTTACGGGCTTTACGGCGGACGGATACCGCTTTTTGATGGAGCTGGAGTTCAATAACGAAAAGGCGTTTGTGGACGCGAACAGGCAGCGCTATTACGACGGCGTGCGCGATCCTATGCGCGCGCTTGCCATGGAGCTGAGCCAAACGGCGCTTGATATAGACCCGCTGTTCAATACAAATCTTATGGGCGTTGTGTCCCGATTGAACAGGGACACGCGCTTCAGCGCGAATAAGCTGCCCTATCGCAACCATGCGTGGCTTTGCTTCAAGCACAGGGGCGAATCGGTAGGCGAATGCTTCGGCCTTTATTTTGAAATTCAGCCCGCGGGCTACGGCTACGGCGCGGGCATATATTCCCCGAATACGGAGCTTATGGCGGCGTTTCGCGCGCGCGTACAGGCCAAGCCCACGGCGTTCCTGAAGTATGCAAAGGCCGTTGAGAATGCGGGCATGCACCTTGAAGGCGATATGTTCAAGCGGGACAGATTTAAGGACGTGGACGAGAGGCTAAAGCCCTATCTCAACCGCAAAAGCCTTGGCTGGAGCTTCTTCTGCCCCAATGTTAAGCGCACGCTTGAGCCGGAGCTGAAGGACGACCTTATTGCGGCGTTCAGTACAATAAAGCCGCTGTACAGGCTGCTGTGCGGCCTTGAATGAACAATAATATCACGGGCGGGGCATCTCCCGCCTTTTTTATGGGAGGATGAATATGCAGCTTGCAAAATTGCAGAACGGCAGCGACATTCGCGGCGTTGCGATACAAACCGAGGGCGGCAGGAGCGTTGACCTTACACCCGATGCGGCGTATGCAATAGGCCGTGCCTTCGCGCGCGTGCTGAAGGCAAAGCTTAATAAAGCCGATATCCGCGTGTGCATGGGGCGGGATTCCCGCCTTTCCGGCGAAATGCTCTGCGCGGCGCTGGGCGCGGGGCTGAATGCGGAAGGGGCAAGCGTTTATGACGCGGGCCTTGCCACAACGCCCGCCATGTTCATGGCAACGGTTACAGAAGGCTTTATGTTCGATGGCACGGTTATGGCCACGGCAAGCCATTTGCCCTATGAGCGCAACGGCTTCAAGTTTTTTACGGCCGGGGGCGGCTTTGAAAAGGCGGACATAAAGGAGATACTCACCATTGCCGAAACGCTTTATGCCGACGGCGCGAATACGGCCTTCACTGCGGAAAAGATAGACTTCATGGGCGTATACGCGGCGCAGCTTGTGGGCGCGATACGCCGCGGCACAAACAAGGAGCTGCCGCTTGAAGGCATGCGCATAATAATAGACGCGGGCAACGGCGCGGGCGGCTTCTTTGAAAAGGATGTGCTCATACCCCTCGGCGCGAACACGGCGGGCAGCCTTTTTACCGAGCCGGACGGGCATTTCCCTAACCATGCGCCAAATCCGGAGGACGAGCGTGCAATGGCATACATCATAAATGGTGTCAAGCAAACCCATGCCGATTTGGGCATTATATTCGATACGGATGTTGACCGTGCGGGCGCGGTGCTCAGCGACGGGCGGGAGCTGAACCGCAACAGGCTTATTGCCATGATAGCGGCGATAGAGCTGAACGAGCACCCGGGTACCACGATAGTGACCGACTCCATCACCTCCACCGGCCTTGCCGAATTCATTGCGGCGCACGGCGGCATACACCGCCGCTTTATGCGCGGCTACCGCAACGTTATAAACGAGGCCATACGCCTGAACAACGCCGGTCAGGACGCGCAGGTTGCCATGGAGACGAGCGGCCACGGCGCGCTGAAGGAAAATTATTTTCTTGATGACGGGGCGTACCTTATGGTAAAGCTGCTCACCGAGCTTTCCCGCGCGAAGGACAGGGGCGAAAGCCTGAGCGCCATGATAGCCGACCTGCGCGAGCCTAAGGAAGCGCGCGAATACCGCATGGCGCTGAACACAGAGGATTTCAGGCCGTATGGCGAAAGCGTTATTGCCGCGCTTACGGACTGGGCCAAGGCGCAGGACGGCGTGAGCCTTGCGGGCGACAATTTTGAAGGAGTGCGCGTGAACTTCTCCCCCGAGCGCGGCAACGGCTGGTGCCTGCTTAGAATGTCCCTGCACGAACCGCTGATGCCGCTGAACATAGAAAGCGACGACGTGGGCGGCGTGGATAAAATAGCAAACGAGCTCTACCCCGTGCTGAAGGGGTTCGATAAGCTGGATACGGAGAAATTGAGAGGATAAGGTATACCAAAAGCTGTCCCCGCGTGCGGGGGATTCGAGCCGAGCGCGTCCGGTGGACGATGAAGCGAGGGGAGAATCGGGCGGAATAGGGAGTGTTGCAAGCGGCAGCGAAGCAAGACGACCATATTCCAACCAGCGTTCGTGGACACGAACGGAGTGAGTGGCCGAAAGGGGAATGACTCAAAGCTGTCAAGCTATTTTACTGTTCCACCTCAGTCTCGCCTACGGCTCGACAGCTCCCCCGCAAGCGGTGGTGCCTTTTGGTGCAGTGCAAACTCTTACGTTAAGCCTGCCCTGAAGGGGGAGGTGGACATGAGCGTTAGCGAATGGACGGAGGGGTTGCATCGGGGCTTCGCTTGTTTACGTCAACCCCTCAGTCAATCCGCCTTGCGGCGTATTGCCAGCTCCCCGTAGAGGGGAGCCTTTTGTCTGCTAAATCACTCTTGGCTAAAATTTTCCAAGGAGGTACATCACCATGACCAAACGCACATTTATCCGCATTGCGGCGTTCATAATGGCCGCTCTGCTTCTGCCCGTGTACAGCGCGGCACAGGACGAATACTATGAATTTGAAGCGCCGTATCAGGACATGCACAGCGACCATGCCGGCTCCGTTACCCTGTATGAATACAAGGGCAAGGGCTATTATATATCGGCCGAGTCAGCGGCGGACATGCTGGGGTTTGATTGGGACGGAGAAAGCTTCGCGGGGCAAAACGGCGTTAAGGTAAAGCCGTATATCGAGTATGTCCCGAGCGAGACCGTGAACGGCAAAAAGATATATGATCTCAATGCCCTCATGAACCGGCTGAACACGTTCGTTTCCGCCTCCTACGATGGCAAAATGCTCTATAATTCCGTGCCGGTCAATCTTGATTCGCTGCTGTATGAAACGGAGCGCGTAATGAAGGACTCCGCCTATAATGCCGACCTTCTTGAAAACATGGGCGGCAAATGGCTGGTGCAAAGCTTTGCATGGGCATATAACATAGTATGGAATCTGCGCATAAATATAGGCAAGGCGTATACGGACGATTATAAGGACATGCTGCTTAGGGTGCTTGGCCCCTGCGGCAGCGAAAAAACAATAGGCGAACTTGTTGAATCCGGCGCAAAGTATACGGAAAAGGCAATAGATCTTACGCTTAAAGGGCAGAGCGCATACGATGATTTTTATGCCGGTCTTGAGCTGCCCATACCGGGAGACGGTTATCTTCTTTTCGGGCAGGACGGAACGGGTCCCCTGCGCGAATGTGCGGAGGCGGTGAAGCAGGCCGAAGATTATTACAAATTCTCCGCTTCGGACTTCATGGGCGTTGTTAATAAGCTGTATGCGGTCAAAAAGGTGAACGCGCTTTATGCGGATGCATATAAGGAAGTGAACAACGCGGTGCGCTTCGGCGGCAAAATTTGGCGCTCCATGCAGAAGGAGCCCGCGTATACTATGGGCAGCGACGTGCTGAGAAGCTATGATAAATACAATAACGACTTTGAGAATTATCTTATCAAGGACGGCATAAAGCTGCTGGGCGAAGAATGGATAGCAAAGCAGGCAACGGACGCCATGACGGAGCACGTTGTGCTTACTACGCCCGCAAAGCTTGTAAAAACGGGCATAAACCTTATCGACCCGTATCTTTTGAAGGTGAATAAGAAGAACGACGCCATGAAGAACGTTACCATTCTGGCGGATATTCAGGATTATTTCAGCTATGCTTACAGCCGCGCGCAGCAAAGTACGGACATGGCGGACCGCGCGAACGTGAGCCGTGCCGCGGCGCTGCTGTATCTTAAATGCGTATGGCTGTCCTTCGATTCGGTGGAGTTCGATAAGTCCCTTTCGGGCGCGGTAAAAAGGATGAAGGAAAACATAGAGGGCAGGATGAGCGTTATAGCAAGCTTCCCCGATTCAAGCTTCAATGTTTCCCAGCCAACCAGCATTCCCGAAGGCGCATTGACCATGAACGCCGAAAAGACCGCCGATGAAGACGGCGTAATGTACCGCGACAAATACGTTGAATTCGTAAACAGCTATGCCTGGATGGACGATTCCGGCCTGCCCGATTACTACGATGGGGACATAAAGAGCGCCTATCCCGATGGATTTGAAGGATATGGCCTTGGCGATTACTGCTTTGCCGATATAAATAAGGACGGCGTGAGCGACCTTATAATATTTGCCTACACCTGCGGCGCAAACGGCAGCGTGATGCTTTATACCTGCGACGGGGAAAACATAATATCGCTCGGGCACATAAAATGTGGCGGCTTCAGCGCGGGCATACATGTGCATGAGGGCAGAACGGGCTTTTTGCTTTCGCAGTACCACGGCGGAATAGCGACCTATGTGTTTTGCGACATAGTGGACGGCTCGCTTGCCGAGGCCGGCCCGGACATTATGGTAAACGACGATGATCCCAATGCCATAACGCCCGATTACGAAGGCTGGGAGCTGATAGAGCAAACCTATCCCATAGGAAAGTGAAAGTATTCGCTTGCATATTAGGGGCGGGTTGGATATAATAATAAAAAAGGTACTTGCCGATGGATGGTAAGACCAAGAATCGTGATTTAGGAATAACCGCCGAACTTGGACGTGGGGCGGTTATTCTTTTTGTTCGTTACGTCAAGCCAAAAGCTGTCCCCGCGTGCGGGAAAAGTGGCTGCGAATGCAATGAGCAGACGAAAGGGGAACGACTTAAAGCTGCCAAGTGCCGCGAGCTGTTCCCCCCTCAGTCGGCTTACGCCGACAGCTCCCCCGCACGCGGAGGAGCCTTTTGGCGCGCTTTACAAACTCCCGTATAAAACAAACAACGGGGACGGCTTCCCGTCCCCACAGCTTCACAATCTCTCACGCTCACCCGCCTTCAGGCGGATTTCACATTGCGAAAGCAATATTTCACTGCGCATCCGCGCAATTTCACCCTGCGTCAGCAGGATTTCATCGCGCGTAAGCGCGCTTCCCCCTACCTCCTCCTGTTATTCCCGCGGCAGCGGTTGCGGCACGAGGGCTGCTGCTCGATGGGCGGTATCGGCTTAGGCGCGGCTGCGGGCTGCTCATTGCGCACATATGGGCGGGGCACGAACGGCTCCGCGTTTGCGTCCGGCGGGGTGAAAAGGCGGTTCGCGCGCTCAAGCAGGGCGCGGCCTACGTCGCTTTTCGGCCCCGTTTCGCCTTCCTCGGCACTGCTTTGCACAGGAGCAGACTTGAGTTGCTCCTGCGGCGAAGTTGGCTCGGCGGGGCTGACGGGCGGCAATAACTGCGGCTCCTCCCGCGCGGCTGTGCAGTGGCGGCCTTGCCGCCTCTGTTCGCCCTGCCGCCGTGCTTCCTCCATGCGCACGGCCGTGAACGCGCGCTCCCGCGCGGCTGCGCTTATGCCGTAAAACGCCGCGCCCGCTATTGTTCCATCCATCAATATTATCGCGCCCGCAACGTCGTTCGCCGCAACGAAATAGCCCGCGCCGTCCGCATCGGCCCGCATTACCCGCCCGCGCCTGAGCATTGCGTAAAGCGTTATGCCGGCAGCGTCGCGGCATCGAAGCATCGGCTCAAGCCGCGTGCCGCCCTGTACGCAGCTCAGCTTCAGCGTGCCGCGGCAGGCGGATGAATTGATACTCCTTACAGGCAATATGCGCGTTTCTGCCATACGATACTCTCCTTATCGCGTCCAAACGGGCGCGTTTTATAATAATAAGTATATTTAACGGCGCGGAATTTATGATATAATCATAATCGGATAGAAACCGCACAAGGAGGCTTTACAATAAATGGAAACAAAGGCTGAACCGCGCAACGAAAAGGGCCAAACGCTGGCCGAATTCCTTGCCGCATATGATGAAAACAAGTACCGCCGCCCGTCCGTAACGGTGGACATGGTGGTATTCACGCTCAATGAGCGGGGCGAGCTTTGCGTTATGCTTATACGCCGCCGCAACCATCCCTTCATAGGCCGCTGGGCGCTGCCGGGCGGATTCGTTGAAATGGACGAAGAACTCGGCGCCGCCGCCGCGCGTGAATTGCAGGAGGAAACGGGCGTTACGGGAATACCGTTAAGGGGCTTCGGCACGTTCGGCGCGGTTGACCGCGACCCGCGCACCCGCGTGATAACCTCCGCGTTTTACGCCGTGGCTCCCATGGGCAGCATTGCGCCCCAGGCCGGGGACGATGCCGCGGACGCAAAGTTTTTCACAATAAATACCGAGCTTGAAGCATACAGCGCAAGCGCCGAGCGTTACCGCATAACGCTCACCAACGGGGAAGAAACGCTGCATCCCCGCGCGCTGATACGCTATGACGAACTGGGCTCCACGGAAGCTATGGCAGTACCCATAGGGCAGGGCGAGCTGGGCGGCGACCATGATTTGATACTTTTCAGCGCAATGCGCGCATTGAACGACCTTCCCCGCGAAAGGGCGGCGCTGGTGCTGAGCAAGAATCATCCGGATATGTTTGTTGACGCCGTGCGCGCGCTGGACGTTGCGCTTGGCGCAATACCCGAAAGCAAATGAAAAGAAACGCGGTATATACGGCGCTGCTTACAATAGCATCGCTCCTTATAATAACGGCCGTGCTTTTCACCAGTCTGCAATTCTGCATGAATCAGCGGGACTGGTACTATAAAACCTATGTAAAATACAATACGGACAAGCAAACCATGATGAGCAACGAGGATATGACAGAGGCCATATTCCGGCTTGTAGATTACATGGAGGGCCGCGTGGACAGCATTCAGCTAAGCGTTACCGAGGCCGGACGGGTGGTTGAAATGTATAACCGGCAGGAGATAGACCATATGGTAGACGTGCGCGCGCTGTATCAGGCGTGGCGCGCCGTGCGCACATACGGCGGCATACTTGCCGTAATAATAATCGCCGTATGCATGGCTACGCTGCAAAAGGGTGAACGCATAGGTATGCTCTGCCGCGGCTTTTTGATAGCGGCGGCTGTATTCGGCGCGGTGCTTATATTGCTCGGCATATGGGTGGCGGTTGATTTCAACAGCTTTTGGACGGAGTTCCACCATCTGTTTTTCACCAACGACCTTTGGCTTATGGATTACGCCACATGCCGCATGATACGCATATGCCCGCTTCCGCTTTTTAACGAAATTGTTGTGCGCTTTGCGCTCATGTTCCTTGTTCCGTTCACGCTTATGCTTGCGCTGGCGGTATGGGGCAGAAAGAGGAGTAAACAGAAATGAATTATTATGAAAACGCATTGCTCGGCGCGGATGCCTACCGAAAAAAGGATAAGCCAATAATGCTTGCAATAGAAAGCTCCTGCGACGAAACGGCGGCAAGCATAGTGCGCGGCGGGCGCGAGGTACTGAGCATGAGCGTGTTCACGCAGATTCCTATACACCGCAAATACGGCGGCGTTGTGCCGGAGCTTGCCTCCCGCTCCCATGTGGAAAAGGTACATAGCGTTGTTGCGGACGCGCTGGAGCAGGCGAATTTAAGCATAGCGGACGTGAACGCCGTATCCGCCACATACGGCCCCGGGCTTGTGGGCGCGCTGCTGGTGGGCCTAAGCTACGCAAAGGGGCTTGCATACGCCGCGAACAAGCCGTTTATAGGCGCAGACCATATCGCGGGCCACATTGCGGCGAATTATTTAAGCTATCCCGATTTACAGCCGCCGTTCGTATGCCTTGTTGCAAGCGGCGGGCACAGCCACATAATCCTGGTCGAAGGCTATAACAGCTTTAAGCTATTGGGCTGCACGCGGGACGACGCCGCGGGCGAAGCGTTCGACAAGGTGGCCCGTGCGCTGGGGCTGAATTATCCCGGCGGGCCGGAGCTTGAAAAGCTTGCGCGCGAAGGGAACGCCAATGCTTATTCCTTCCGCGGCGGCTTCAACGAAAGCGACAGCCTTGATTTCAGCTTTTCCGGCATAAAGACGGCGGTAGTAAATTTGATGCACAATTCCGAGCAGAAGGGCGAAACGCTCAACCGCGCGGACATTGCCGCAAGCTTTCAGCGCAGCGTTGTGGATACGCTGTGCCAAAAGGCGGTGCATGCCGCCAAGCTTAACAATGTCAGCACGCTTGCCCTTGCGGGCGGCGTCAGCGCGAACACCGCCCTGCGCACCGCGCTTGAAAAGGCGGCGCACCGCGCGAACCTGCGCTTCTGCCGGCCGGACATGCGCTTCTGCACGGACAACGCGGCCATGATAGCCTGCGCCGCGCACTACGCGCTGCTCGAATCCGCCCCAAGCGAACTGAGCCTGAATGCAGAGCCGAGCAAGGAGCTGGCGGAGTAGGCTGAGAGAGAATATAAAAGTAAGGGGACGGGAGGCCGTCCCTTAATTATTGCCGAAAGTTTATAAGATGCGGAGTAGGGGCCTTCATTGGCGGCCCGCCGAGATTGTACAAGGGGTTGTAAAGCGCACCAAAAGGCTCCCCTCTACGGGGAGCTGGCACGGCGTAAGCCGTGACTGAGGGGTTGAGATAAACAAAAGAGAAAGGAGTTTCCTTATAACCTTTTTTGCAGGGGGGCCAGGGAAGATTTCGATTTCTCCCCTTAGGCCCCCCTGCACCCCCCGTAACCCCATTGAAACGATCGCTCCGCGAAGGGGTACGGCACTGTACGCTGAGTTTGTACTGCACACCCAAAGGCGCCACCGTGAAACGGGGGAGCTGCTGAGCGTAAGCGAAGCTGAGGGGGAATAACTCGCGGCATTCGGCTGTTTTTAGCCGCACCCCTTTCGGCACTTCGTGCCACTTTCCCCGCCAGCGGGGACAGCTTTTGGTTAGCAATAAAAAGGCTCCCCTTTACAGGGAGCCGGCAAACCGAAGGTTTGACTGAGGGAGTTAAAATTTACTCCTTATACGTTTTCTTCACTATCTCAAGCAGCAGCTCGCACATTTTTTCAAGGCTTTGGATGCTTATGAACTCCTTGTTGCCGTGGAAGTTATAGCCGCCGGTGCAGAGATTGGGGCAGGGCAGGCCCATGTAGGAAAGGCGCGCGCCGTCCGTGCCGCCGCGTATGGGCACTATTTCGGGAACTATATCAAGCGCCTCCATCGCCGCCTTCGCCGTTACTATCAGGTGCATGTGCGGCAGTATCTTTTCCTTCATGTTATAATAGCTGTCCTTCAGCGTAAGCTCCAGCGTCCCTTCACCGTAGCGTGCGTTTATGAAGTCCGCCGCGCGGCGCATGAGAGCCTTGCGCGCTTCAAACCTTGCCATGTCGTGGTCGCGGATTATATAGCTTGCCTTCGTCTGCTCCACGCTGCCCTCTATGCTGCCAAGGTGGAAGAAGCCTTCGTAGCCTTCCGTGTGCTCCGGCCGCTCAAACGCGGGCAGAAGCGCGTTGAATTCCTCAAAAACGTGTATGGAATTGACCATTTTGTCCTTCGCACCGCCGGGGTGTATGTTTTGGCCGTGCACGAGCACCTTTGCGCTTGCGGCGTTGAAGTTTTCGTATTCTATTTCGCCTATCGGGCCGCCGTCAACGGTGTACGCAAAGTCTGCATTGAAGCCCTTCACGTCGAAAAGCGTGGCCCCGTTGCCAACTTCCTCGTCCGGCGTGAAGCCTATGGCTATCCTGCCGTGGCGTATGGACTTATCCTTTATAAGCGTCTCGGCCATTGTCATTATCTCCGCAACGCCCGCCTTGTCGTCCGCGCCAAGCACCGTTGTGCCGTCCGTAACTATCAAATCCTGCCCGGCAAGCGCCTTCATGTACGGAAAAACTTCCGTGTCTATGCTGACGGAATCGTTCAGTCTTATGCTTTCGCCGTCGTAGCTTTCAACTATGCGGGGGCTTACGCTCTGCTCACCTACCCATTCAACCGTGTCCATATGCGCGATGAAGCCGAGCGTGGGCAGGCTTGCATCCGTTGCGGGTATGAAGCCGTATACGTAGCAATGCTCGTCCAGCCTAACGTCCTCAAGGCCAATCTCCTTCATCTCCGCCTCTATCATGCGGGCAAGGTTGAATTGCTTTTGCGTGCTGGGGATGCTCTCCACGCCGTCTGCCGAGCGCGTATCCACCTTGACATAGCGCAGGAAACGTTCGGTTACATTTGATAGTTTCTTATCCATGGTTATACCT
>OMNU01000805.1_pt1 | contig 14405 bp, 14 predicted proteins | sample 1673511 | NCBI WGS metagenome assembly OMNU01 (sample SAMEA103958113, study PRJEB25191) | human gut metagenome | reverse complement strand
AGCATCTGCCGCACCTCGCTCGCCGTATCGGCACTTAGAATTATGCGGTATTGCCCAAAGAAATAGGGGATATTATGCAATACAAAGTTCTGGCACTGGATCTGGATGGCACACTGACCAACAATGCCAAAGTCATTACCCCACGCACCAAAGCTGCCCTGCAGGCAGCGGCGGACCGCGGCGTGCGCATTGTGCTGGCCAGCGGCCGCCCCACCGTGGGCATTGAGCCGCTTGCCAAAGAGCTGGAGCTGGACCGCCGCGGCGGCTGCATCCTGAGCTATAACGGCGGCAAGATCATTGACTGCAAAACCGGCGAAACGCTGGTGCAGCATGAGTTCCCGCCGGAGCTGATCGACCCGGTGTGCACCTTTGCCCGCTACTGGAACGTGATGCCGCTGACCTATGATGCCAAAGGCATTGTGACCGAGGATGCCGCCAACCCCTATGTTGGCGAGGAAGCCCGCATCAACAAAATCCCGGCCCGCCAGGTGGAAAACCTGCCCGCCGAGATCCAGTGGCCCATCAACAAGCTGCTGCTGGTTGGCGACCCTGTGGATATGCCACATGTGGAGGAGCTGATGCAGCAAAAGTTTGCGGGCAAACTTTCCATCTACCGCTCGGCGCCGTTCTTTATTGAAACGATGCCCCTGGGGGTGGAAAAATCCGCCTCGCTGGCGCTGCTGCTGAAAAACATGGGCCTTGGCCCCGAAAACCTGATGGCCTGCGGCGATGGCTGGAACGACCTGCCCATGATCCGCTATGCGGGCATGGGCGTTGCCATGGGCAATGCTGTGCCGGAAGTAAAACAGGCAGCCAAATACGTCACCGCAGATAATGAGCATGACGGGGTAGGGCTGGCCGTTGAAAAATTCATCTTGGAGGACCCGCAGTGAACCTGATCGTTTTTGACTTGGAATGGAACATGGGCAATGCGCCCAAAACCTTTAATTATCATGGGGCGGAGCTGACCCTGCGGGGTGAGATCATCCAGATCGGTGCAGTGCGGGTGGACGAGAATGGCGATGTACTGGATACCTTTGAGATGACCCTGCGCCCCCGCATTTTCCGCAAGCTGCATTGGCGCATTGCGGAGGTGACTGGCCTGAGCCAGGGCGATCTGGAAGCCGGGGTGCCCATTGCCGAAGGCCTGCGGCGGTTCCAGGAATGGGCCGGCCCCGATGCCGAATTTGCCGAGTGGGGTCTGGACGATGTGCCGGTGCTGAAGCAGAACCTGTTCCTTTATAATATGGACGAAAGCTGGCCCAGCCGCTGGTATGACCTGCAGCAGATCTTTTTGAAAAATTTCCCCCGCGGGGAAGGCGAGGGCCTGACGCTGGAAAGCGTGGTGGACCGCCTTGGCATTGAGCATGACGGCGATTTCCACAATGCGCTGGACGATGCCCTGTACACCACAAAAATCTGCCGCCGCCTGCCGCTGGCCCAGGGCATTGCCGAATACCCGGACCCCGCCGCCCAGCTGACAGCCGCCCTGCTGAACAATACCGATACCGAAACGTACGATATCCAAACCTACTTTGACCGCCTGGACCACGATGCCTACAAAAATGACCCTGCGCTGTATCAGGTGGGCTGCCCGTTCTGTGGCAAGCCGCTGGTGCTGAACGATGTCTGGCTCAAGCGCGGCAATACCGGTTATTATACCGAAGCCACCTGCCCGGACCACGGCCCGTGGTTCCTGCGCTTTAAGCTGAACCGCCGCGACGGTCTGCATTGGAACTTTGCCCGCTGCATTGAGACCGTGCGCCCCGAAAGCTATGCCCGCTACAAAAAATTGGAAAAATCCCAGCGCGAGCGCATCCGCATGAAAGCGGAACGTGCTGGAAAGAAAACCCAGGAATAAAAATAAAACGCTCCCCGCCCTGTGCATAAGAGAACTGCATGGAGAGGGGAGCATTTTGTAATGAATAAAGAATAAATAATAAAGAAGAATGGTGGTGGGCGCTGCGCGCCTTTTTTGGATATTAGGCGCGATGCAGGATAAAGAGTGCGCTCCGGGTGGGCGCTGTTTACTTACTTCATTTTGCCGATGTAGACGAGGTAGGAGTAGAGGTAGATCCAGGCGGAGCCGCCAAAGACAACGGCCAGCAGCAGGATCATGGTGGCGGCATCGCCCAAAATGGTGGCCAGCAGTGAAATTACAATCAAAGCAGCACCCATAACAACAAACACAATGCCGCCCATGCGCTGGGTGCGGTTCCAGTTGTGTTCGTTGTTCAGCGCCCAGGGAGTTTTGCAGCCGAACATATAGTTCTGCTTGATGCGCGGCATATAGTTGCCCAAAAAGATGAACAGCACCCCGCAGCCGCCGCAGACCAGAATACCGACCAGGCTGCTGCCCTCCGGAATCAAGCCGAACACGCTCAGCTCCGAAAACCAGCTCATAGCTGACATAAATATTGTAAGGGCAGTGAGGGAGGCGTTCCAGACGCCCTTGAACTTTTCATAATTCTGGTGCTTGGGGTCAATGCGGGGCAGCACTGCCATCAAAATCAGCATCAGGGCGGGCAGGGCTGCCATAATCAGCACAGTGGATTTTGGCCCCCAGCCGTTGGCCTGGCCGTCCGCGCCCCAGTGGGTGGGCACAACATCCGGCAGGGAGCCATAAAAGCAGAGGTGCGCCGCAAAGTTGATGGCGCAAAAAATCAGCAGCCCCCAAAACAGTTTATTTCGTTTCATCATCAGGTCCACCTTTCACAAAGCCAAAATCGAAAAACCACTTAACAGCTTCCTGGAACACGGTCAGGTTCAGACAGTACACAATATTCTGGCCGCGGCGCTCATCCGTTACCAGCCCGGCATTTTTCAAAATGTTCAGGTGGTGGCTTACGGATGGCTTTGCCATATCAAAGTGCGCAGCAATATCACCGGCACTCATCTCGCCTTCGCTCAACAGTTCCAGAATGCGCCGCCGGGTGGGGTCCCCCAAAGCCTTAAACGCATCGCTTACCATAGGTCAGCTTTCCTCCTTATCGGATAACGTCTGCTGTTCCGGTTCTTGCAATGCACAATATTGCTTTTTGGCGTAAGCCGCGCAGCCCAGGCAGAGCACCAGCAGCAGTGCTTCCACCAGCCAGGTACTGTGCAGCACGCCGCACTGGAATAAAGCGGCGGGAACATCGAACAGCGCATGCAGCGCCACCGCCAATCCCAGATACCCGGCCTTGCGCTGCCGGACAGCCCGGAATACAACCACCGAGAGGGAAATGTGCAGCGTCATGGCAATCGCGCGTTCAGCCAGCCCCAGCAGCAGGTTGGCGGCCCCAAAGCTGGCAACGGCGGCGATCTGCGCCTGTACCTGGTCCAGCTGCACGCCGGTCAGCCCATTGGTTATGGTTTCAATGCTGCCGCTGTTGACAAGCTGCGCAATCGCAATATTATTGATGGCGGTGAGCCCCAGAACCAGGATTGCCTCGATCCCGCCGTGGCCGATGCCATAGGTTACGGCGTCCCGCCGGTTGGTATAGCGCTTGAGCAGAAAGCGAAACGCAAGATAGCGCCCGACTTCCTCAAACACGCCCGCCAGCAGGCAGCCGATCAGGGTGTAAGCCCACGCATGGGTCAGCACATACTGCGAAACGCCGGTGCCGCCGCCAAAGAAAATGGCCTTGGGCACACCTTCCAGTACCTGGGCGAAAACAACGAAGGTCACCGCGCCGACAACAGCAGGAAACAGCTTTGCACCCCGGCAGAATTTGAACTTCCATACCAAAAGAACCAGAACCGGCAGCCCGATACCGGCTGCGGCGGCCAAGGCGCTCCACAAAATGGTCTGCAAAGAAATTATCGTGATCATACCATATACCCTTTCAGAAAACCACAAGAATTATATATTTAGATAAACGTCTAAATATTATGTCCCTAATATACCACCCGCACACGGCTTTGTCAAGCGGGCGCGGGTGGTACGGTTAAAACTTAATGGTCAGGGGGTAGCCAAACAGCTTGGGCAGCTTAGGCAACGTTGTCGATCTGGTTCTGCATCACAATGTCATGCAGAATGTTGGTTTTCACGTAGTTTTCGCCGTAAGCGTTCACATAGCTGGTCATATCGGTGGAGCCAAAGTAGCGGGAGAACTCAGCGTTCAGAATGTCGGTATCGCATACAATGTTGTTCTTCTCCGCCAAAGCCTGCATGATCAGGATCTGCTTGATCATGCTCTGCTTGGAGCTTTCGCTGTTTTCCAGGTATTCATCCACACTGCTGTAACCGGCCTGGCTCAGCATGGTCTCCAGCGAAACGCCGCGCATCTGGGCGTACAGGTACGGCTGGTACAGCACGGTATTGGTGAAATACTGCTGCACATCTTCGGGCAGGGTATCGGTATTGACTTCGGCAGCATCGTACAGCTGGCCGTACAGCTCATTGGCTTCCTGATTGAACAGCAGGCTGTTGCTGACAAAAGTTTTCAGCTCAGCCACATTGTTCATGCCCATGGACTCGGCCAGGTTGCTGCTGACCCAATCATCAGTCAGGTCGGGGGTCACATCCTCGTTGATGTAGTTCAGCGTGGTGGCGAACACTGCGTCCTTGCCGGCCAGGTTGGTGGCCTGGTAGTCATCCGGGAAGGTGACATTCACATCAAAGGTTTCGCCGGGCATGTGGCCAACGATCTGATCCTCGAAGCCGTCAATAAAGGTGCCGCTGCCCAGGGTCAGATCATAATCGCTGCCGGTGCCGCCGTCAAAGGCAACGCCGTCAATGGAACCGGCAAAGTCAATGTTCACAGTGTCACCGTTTTCGGCAGCGCGGTTGGTGATCTCGTTGGTGGTCTTATAGTTGGAAAGAATGTTGTTGGAAATGTAATCGTCAATATCACTGTCGCTCACGGTGGTGGCATCGTCCGAAAGGGTAAAGCTCTCAGTATCCGGCAGCGTGACGTAATCCAGCGCGGTGATGCCTTTCAGGTAGCCGTTCTCGTCATAGGCATCACTGAAAGAAAAATCAGCCAGATAAGAATAATCATCGGCGGCGCTTTCTGCGGTAGCGTCGTCAGGAACAGTGCTTTCACTGGCAGCTTCGCTGGAAGCTGCGCTCTCGGCGGTTGCTTCGCTGGAGGATGCGCTGGAACTGCAGGCAGTCAGGCCAAAAACCATGCCGCATGCCAGCAGGCTGGCAGCAGCGCGGGTCAGGTTGGTGTTTTTCATGGGTTGTCTCCTGTCTTTTTTGAAAAAATACATCGCGTACCGCAGCAGGGAAAAATACCCCCGTCAAAAGCGGATACTTTTCTATTATACAGCTTTTTTGCAAAAAGTACAGCCCTGCATTCACAAAAGGGAAGCGGGTGTGTTATAATACCTGTGGCAGAGCACCCAATGCTCTGCCATGGGCGGCAGACCTGTTGCCCGGATATCCTTATATAAGGAAAGGAACAGAACCCTATGGAAAAAGAAAAAATCGCGCGCATCAATGCGCTGGCTCATAAAGCAAAAACTTCTGGCCTGACGGAAGCCGAACTGGCGGAGCGTGACGCCCTGCGGCAGGAATACCTGGCCGATATCCGCGCATCCATGATTGACCAGCTGGAGCACACCACGGTGATTGAGCCGGACGGCACCCGCCGCAAGCTGCAGGTGCGCCACTGATCCCCTGTTCAAAGTGGTGGCCCGGCTGGCGCGGGGCTGTGTGATTTGCACAAAATTGTGCCGGGGTATTGGAATTTGCAAGCGGGTTTGCTATAATATAGCTGGCGGCGAATCCCGGCTACAAGAAATCAGTCAGCCACCCGGCAGACTGAACGGAAAAGGCTGTACATTTTGCCAAAGCGAGGTTATTTTTCATGCTTACTGCAATTACCGGTATCAACTGGGGCGACGAGGGCAAGGGCCGTATGGTGGACCTGCTCTGCCGCGATTATGACATCGTTGCCCGTTACCAGGGCGGCGACAACGCCGGCCACACCGTCAAAAACGAGTGCGGCAAGTTCGTACTGAACCTGGTGCCCTCCGGCATCCTGCACCCCAACATTGTCTGTGTTATGGGCGGCGGTATGGTCATTGACCCGGAACATCTCGAAAAAGAGATCGCCGCCCTGCGCGAACAGGGTGTTAAGATTACCCCGGACAACCTGAAAATTTCTGACCGTGCTACCATCACCATGCCGTTCCATGTGGAGCAGGATGGCCTGGAGGAGGCCCGCCTTGCCAAAACGGGCGCACAGTTTGGTTCCACCAAGCGTGGCATTGCTTACACCTATGGTGATAAGTACATGAAGAAAACCCTGCGCATGGGCGATTTGGTCCACATGGATGCCAGTGTGCGCAAGCGCCTGGAAACCCTGGTGGAATCCAAGAACCTGACCATGGTCAACATTTATAACCAGAAGCCTGTCAGCGTGGACGATATGTGGAACTGGTGCAAGCACTTCCAGGAAGTGTTCAGCGCTTACATCTGCGATGTCGGCCAGTACCTGGCAGATGCTGACGATGCCGGCAAGAAGATCATGTTTGAGGCCCAGCTGGGCGCCCTGCGTGATATCGACTACGGCATTTATCCCTACACCACTTCCTCCAACACCATCGGCGCTTATGCACCCATCGGCGCTGGCATCCCCGGCCGCAAGCTGAACAAGTCCATCGGTATCATGAAGGCTTATTCTTCCTGCGTGGGCGACGGCCCCTTTACCACCGAGCTGGCTATGACCGAGGAAGAAAAGCACCTGCTGCGTGAAGCCGGCCATGAATACGGCGCTGCCACCGGCCGCCCGCGCCGCGTTGGCCCGTTTGATGTGGTTGCTTCCCGTTACGGCGTTCAGTGCCAGGGCTGTGACGAGCTGGCTCTGACCCTGTTTGACGTTCTGGATTATATGGAAGAAGTTCCCGTTGTTGCCCAGTACAAGCTGGCTGACGGCACTGTGACCGACCGCTTCCCGACCGGCAAGACTTTGGACGATGCACAGCCGGTTGTCGTCAAGCTGCCGGGCTGGCACTGCGATATCACCTCCGTGCGCAAGTACGAGGACCTGCCGGAAGCTGCCCGCGGCTATGTGGAATATCTGGAAAAGGCCGTTGGCTGCAAGATCAAGTATATCTCCGTTGGCCCGGAGCGCGATGCCTGCATCATTCGTGACTGATCTGCATAAGATGGTCAGCAGGAACGCTGCTTGAACCTGAAATGATAAATGGCGGACCCCCATCGGTCCGCCATTTTTGTAAATTATCTGTCTGTGGGTTTTGTCGGATACAACGCCCCAGCAGGAAACTTCAATTCCGAATATCCATATCTGTAGGGGAAGGGAAGAGCAATTCTTGACAAAACTTCTGATCAGACTTTTTATCCGTGATCCGGCCAATATCCAGGACCGCACCGTGCGCACTGCTTACGGCAACCTGGCCTGCATGGTGGGGATTGTGTGCAATGTGCTGCTGTTTGCGGGCAAGTTTACGGTGGGCACCCTGTTTGGCAGTATGGCCATTGCGGCGGACGCATTGAACAATCTGTCCGATGCAAGCTCCAACGTGGTCAGCCTGGTGGGCTTCCGCCTGGGGTCAAAACCTGCCGATGATGAGCACCCTTACGGCCATGCACGGTACGAATACCTGGCGGGGCTGGCGGTTTCGGTCATGATACTGGTCATCGGCATTGAGCTGCTGAAAGAAAGCTTCCTCAAGGTGCTGCACCCCACGCCGGTCACCCTTAGCGCGCTGACCATAGCGGTGCTGGTGGTGTCCATCCTGGTCAAACTGTGGATGAGCAGCTTCAACCGCAGCGTTGGCAGCCGCATCAAGTCCGAAACGCTCATGGCCACTGCGGCGGATGCCCGCAACGATGTGGTTACCACTGCCGCGGTTCTGGCCGCTACCATTCTGGCTCACCTGACTGGCATTGACCGCATTGATGGCCTGATGGGTGTTGGCGTGGCGCTGTTTATCCTGTGGAGCGGCGTCGGCCTGGTGCGGGATACCATCAGCCCGCTGCTGGGCGCGGCCCCTGACCCGGAACTGATCGATTACATTGAGAAAAAAGCCCTGAGTTACCCCGGTGTGCTGGGCATCCATGATTTGATGGTGCATGATTACGGGCCCGGCAGCAAGCTGGTCAGCTTCCATATTGAGCTTTCCGCCGACAGTGATGTGATGAAAAGCCATGACCTGATCGACTCTATCGAGCGGGATTTTCAGGTGCATGACCATCTGCTGGTCACGATCCACTTTGACCCTGTTGTGACGGATGACCCGCATATCAACGAACTGCGGAAATTCTTGAAAGAACAGCTGGCTGAAATTGCGCCGGAAGCGGATATCCATGACCTGCGCATTGTGCCCGGCCCCACCCATACCAATGTGATTTTTGATTGTGCCGTTCCCGCAGACTGGCTGGCCGCCAAGGACCATCGCGCCAACAAAATCCCGGCTGCTTTGCGCAAAGCGGTATCGGACCGCTGGCCGGACCATTTCTGCGTGATCCAGCTGGAACCGATTTATGCAAAACTGAAATAAAAACAAAATCAATACAGGAATACGAACAAAGGAGCAACTACCATGGATTACAATGCCGCCGCACTTGAAATGCATGCAAAATACCCCGGCAAGCTGATCGTCAACAGCCTGTTTGAAGTCAAGGACCGTGACGCCTTGTCCACTGCCTACACCCCCGGCGTTGCGGAGCCCTGCCGCCAGATCAAGGCAAACCCGGACGATGTGTATAAATACACCTTCAAGGGCCGCACCGTGGCAGTTGTCACAAACGGTACTGCTGTGCTGGGCCTGGGCAACATCGGCCCCGAAGCTGGTCTGCCGGTCATGGAAGGCAAGTGCGTTCTGTTTAAGGAGTTCGGCGGTGTCGATGCGTTCCCCATCTGCCTGAATGCTTCCACCCGCGAGGAAGTTATTGCCGCTGTCAAGGCCATCGCTCCGACTTTTGGCGGCATCAACCTGGAAGATATCAGTGCCCCCCGCTGCTTCGAAATCGAAGAGCGCTTAAAAGAGACTCTGGATATCCCTGTTTTCCACGATGACCAGCACGGAACTGCTATTGTTGTACTCGCCGGCATCATCAATGCCCTAAAGGTAGTCGGTAAGAAAAAGGAAGACTGCCGCGTTGTTGTAAACGGCGCAGGAAGTGCAGGAGTTGCCATCACCCGCCTGCTGATAACCTACGGCTTTTCCAATATCATTATGTGCGATAAATCCGGCATTCTCTGCGATGGCGCAGAGGGCTTAAACTGGATGCAGGAAAAGATGGTAAAACGCACCAATCTGGCTCACGAAACCGGTTCCCTTGCAGATGCTTTAAAGGGTGCTGATATTTTCGTCGGCGTTTCCGCTCCAGGTATTGTGACGGAAGAGATGGTGGCTTCCATGAATTCCGATGCTATCCTGTTTGCAATGGCTAACCCCGTTCCTGAGATCATGCCTGATCTCGCAAAAAAAGCAGGGGCACGCGTTGTCGGCACCGGACGCAGCGATTTCCCGAACCAGGTAAACAACGTTGTCGCATTCCCCGGCATCTTCCGCGGTGCTCTGGAAGGACATGCAAAACAGATCACCGATAAAATGAAGCTGGCTGCCGCTAATGCCATCGCAGCCCTCGTTTCTGACGAAGAATTAAACGAAAACAATATCATGCCAGAGGCATTCGATCCCAGAGTTGCGGACGTTGTTGCAGATGCAGTCAAGAAAAACATCCGCTGATCTCTGGCACCAGAAGCCCTACTATTCGCTGGACGCCTGGTGTAAAAATACATACGGACGGAAGCTTTACAAGGCTGCACTGGATATCGGCTGTACCTGTCCCAACCGGGATGGCACCCTCGATACAAGAGGCTGCATTTTCTGCTCTGCAGGCGGAAGCGGCGATTTTGCTGCTTCCCGGCAGCTTTCTGTAACAGATCAGTTAAATCAGGCCAAGGCACTTCTGTCCTCCAAATGGACACCGGAACCCGGCAAGCCGTCTCTGATCGCCTATTTTCAGGCATATACCAACACGTATGGCGATCCGGACAGACTGCTTTCCTGTTATGAAGAAGCACTTTCCTCCCCGGAGGTCGCAGGCATTTCCATTGCGACGCGCCCGGATTGTCTTTCCGATATCATTCTGGAGGGACTTGACCGCCTCCGGTTGCTGTATCCTGACCGGTTTATCTGGATCGAGCTTGGTCTGCAGTCCATTCATGACCACACTGCAGCAAGGATCCGCCGGGGATATCCGACCTCCGTATTTTATGATGCTGCAGCAAAGCTCCATGCCAGAAGGCTTCCCTTTATCGTCCATCTGATCCTCGGACTCCCCGGGGAAACCCGGCTTGACCTACAAGAGAGCATCCGTGCCGTCAATCAGGTGCATCCCTTTGGTGTCAAGCTGCAGCTTCTCCATATTTTAAAGGGAACAGATCTTGCCCTGCTTTATGAAGCCGGAAAGCTTCCTGTACTGACACAGGAAGAATATCTCGATCTGCTGACAAGCTGTATCGCTGCACTTTCTCCGGATATCTGCCTCCACCGGGTCACCGGAGACGGTCCCCGCAAGCTCCTGATCGCGCCCCAGTGGAGCCTTTCGAAACGAAACGTCTTAAACGGGCTGCATGCCCTTATGAAACAACGAAATCTCAGACAAGGGGATAATTATGAACCAGGAACCTCTTACACTCTATAAACTGATCGTTCTTTATCTGCTCAACAAGGTATCCTTCCCACTCACAATGGCGCAGGTCAGCGATCTCATTCTGGAAAAAGAATATACCAGCTATCTGACACTGCAGCAGGTTATCAATGAGCTGGCGCAGGCCGGGCTGATCACTGCCAAAACACTGGTCAACCGCACCCATCTGCAGATCACGGAGGAGGGCCGCAATACCCTTTCCTATTTTGAGAACCGCATCAGTGACGCAATCAAGACAGACATCGGCGAATATCTTAAAAAAAATGAACTGGAAATGCGCAACGAATCTTCGATCCAGAGCAACTACTATAAGGCTGTCAACGGGGAATTCGAAACAGAGCTGACTGCAGTGGATAAGGACGTCAACCTGGTGACCATCCGCCTTACGGTTCCTACAGAAGAGCTCGCAATTTCCATTTGCGAAAACTGGCAAAAAAATAACAGGGAGATTTATCAGTATCTGACAACCGCCCTGTTTTAAAGTATGTTATTGCAGCATCTCCCGGATCACACTGCCATCTGTTTTTCCGAGATCTATCTCCAAAAGTGCTGCCAATGTCGCGCCCTCATCCCAGAGCGCGATATTTTTTTCTACCCTGGCACCAGCTCTTACACTGCATCCCGACATTGCAAAAAAGGTCTGATAGTCTGCCTCACCCGGCAGATACCCGTGGGTCCCCTTCATGCCATGTGCGCAGTCTTTTTCTGCTGCCGTCAGCTGTTCCCATTCGTCCAGAAAAAACCATCCTTCCTTTGCTTCCAGCATCAGAAAGCAGTTTTCGTCTGCGCCCATATTTGCTGCCTCTTCCCGGGTCAGAATCCTTTCGATTCCAAAATCCTCCCGTCCTTTCAGCGTCTCCAGCACTTTTCTTGTACGCTTTTGCACTTCTGCATTGTTTTCTACAGACGGATGCAGATAGATATAGCAGCTTCCGTCACAGTTTTTTGCATAGGCCTTCCAGCTTTTGATCCTGCCGTTACGGACCGTCAGCAAGCCGGCTTTCCACAGTGCATGATTGACGAAGGCAACCTTGTCCACATCCTTCTGATAATGATCCCCCAGAAGCACGACCGTCGTGCTCTCCATCTCTCCGGTTTCCTCCAGTGCCCTTACAATCTCGCCCAGACGCTTATCGTGGCGCTTAAGAGCTTCTTTTGCCTCCTTACTCTCCACGCCATAGAGATGTCTGTTCGCATCCACATCCGTCAGATGCAGCAAAAACAGCTGCGGATTGTATTTGTAGATCGTATCCAGCGCGCATGCCTGAATAAAATTGTCCAGCTGAGGCTGTGCGATCCCGTTTCGCAACTGTCCGAAGCGTTTGTTCAGATCCAGCTGATAAAACAACGGACCGTTCGTCGCATTCATCAGGATCTGATTTTGCCATTTGCGTGTCACCATAATCTCCGGCACATAGTAGTCCATCCTGCTGCCTGCCGCAACAGGCCACAAAAGCCCGGCCGTCGTCATTCCCTTTTTCTTCGCTTCGTCATAAAGCGTCGTGCTGCGGATCCATTTGCGATGATAAAGCCAGTCCGGATCCTTCCGGTTGGGCTGGATTTTTGTGTTGTTCACAATCCCGTGATTTTTCGGCATCCGCCCTGTCACAATGGATGTATGGGCCGGATATGTCAGGGACGGACACACACTGTTTACATGGCTGCACAGCGCCGCCTGTTCAAAAAAACGCTGAAAATTCGGCAGGGTCTGTAAATATTCCAGGTCCTTTGCTCCGACCGCATCAAAGGACACGATCATGACCCGCTTTGGCATCTGTTTCATTGCTCTTCTCCATCCTGCGGCTTTTGCTCTGTCTTAGCCGCTTCCCTGCGTATCCGCTGCATGTGCTCTTTGATTTTTACTTCATATCCCATCCCACCGGGCTGATAAAACTCTCTTCCGGACAGCTCATAAGGTAAATACTGCTGTCTGACATAGTGGTTTGGATAATCGTGTGCATATTTATAATCTTTTCCGTGTCCCAATTTTGCTGCTCCTTTATAATGGGCATCCTGCAAATGCACCGGAATCGCCAGATTTCCGGTTTCTTCCACCGTCTTCATTGCAGACGCAATGGCGTTGACCGCTGCGTTGCTTTTCGGCGCGCATGCAATGTAGGCCGCCGCCTGTGCCAGAATAATCTGCGCCTCCGGCATGCCCACCCGCTCTGCTGCCAGGGATGCAGAAACCGCTACCTGCAGCGCTGTCGGATCTGCATTGCCAACATCCTCCGACGCACAGATCATCATCCTGCGGGCGATAAATGTCACGCTTTCCCCAGCATACAGCATCCGCGCCAGATAATAAACCGCCGCATCCGGATCGGAGCCCCGCATACTCTTGATAAATGCCGAAATCGTATCGTAATGATTATCGCCTGTTTTGTCGTATTTTACTGCACGTTTTTGAATACATTCCTGGGCAACCTCCAGGGTCAGATGGATTTTTCCATCCTCTGAGCGCTGTGTCGTCATTACGCCAAGCTCTACTGCATTCAATGCCGCACGTGCATCTCCGCCTGCAATATCCGCCAGAAACTCCAGCGCATCCGGCTCTATCTGTGCCTGATAGGCACCCATTCCTCTTTGATCATAGACTGCCCGTCGGATCAGTTCTTCGATATCTTCCTTTGAAAGCGGCTTGAGCTCAAAAATAACCGAACGGGACAGCAGCGCTCCGTTTACCTCAAAATACGGATTTTCCGTCGTCGCACCGATCAGGATCAGGGTTCCATCCTCCACAAAGGGAAGCAGGTAGTCCTGCTGACTCTTGTTGAACCGATGGATCTCATCAATGAACAGGATCGTCTTTTTTCCAAACATTCCACGGTTGTCCTTTGCCTTTGCGACAACCTCTTCCATATCCTTTTTGCCTGCCACAGTCGCATTGATCTGCATAAACTCCGCGCTGGTCGTATTCGCGATCACCCTCGCAAGAGTCGTTTTGCCCGTTCCGGGCGGTCCGTAAAAAATGATGGAGGAAAGCTTGTCCGCCTGAATCGCACGGTACAAAAGCTTGTCCTTTCCGATAATGTGCTGCTGCCCGACTACCTCATCCAGCGTCCGGGGCCGCAGCCTTGCCGCCAGCGGCGCTTCCTTTTCCTGATTGGTCTGTCTCATATAATCGAAAAGATCCATGTCCCCTTACTGCACCTCCACTTTCATGTTCGGCCACACCTTCTCAATCCGCTCGTCAGGGTAATTGATGTCAAAGAATGTGTCAATCACGCTCTTCTTTTCCGCCCGCACGGTTCCTGTGGTGTTTTCCGTGCCCGCAGCATTCCCTGCGTCCGCACTGCTCTCCTGCACCGCCGCGCTATCCTGCCGTTCCACATAGCGTACCATGGCGCCTGCTGAAATCACCGCATCGCAGCTCATCAGCACGATAACTGCCCAGGTCGCAATTTTTGCTCCAAGGGGCGGCAGCTTTTCGATCCATCCACTGATCGTCGGATAACAAATTTTTACCCAGACAACGGATAACAGCCCCCAGAAAATGCAATACAGCAGGTTGGTTCTCCCGCCGATATTAAAGGGCATGTCACTGTAATCCCAGAATGTAGTCCCGAGAAAAATCTCTGTAAATACGCTGCACAGATATTCATATACGCCGCCCAGCACACTGCCCGCCAAGAAAATATAACGATCCTCTTTTCCGGCAAGCCGCTGCAATACAACTGTCAGAATGACCGCACCGAAGCCCCAGACAATACTGAAGGTGCCGTAAATTACGCTGGACCGGCTCATCCATACGCCTCCCGTCACCCTGCAGAACAGCGTTTCGATC
>OMNU01000787.1_pt1 | contig 14602 bp, 10 predicted proteins | sample 1673511 | NCBI WGS metagenome assembly OMNU01 (sample SAMEA103958113, study PRJEB25191) | human gut metagenome | reverse complement strand
AGCCGGATATCGACCTGAACTTCTCCGGTGAGTACCAGTCCAAGGCGCATAAATACACGGAGGTTATCTTCGGCGCGGGTCAGACTTTTCGTGCCGGAACCATTGCAACCCTGGCGGACAAGACCGCTTTCGGTTATGTGAAGAATTATTTTGAAGAACGTGGCATTCATAAGCGGACCAGTGAGATCGACCGTATTGCTTCCGGATGTACCGGAGTGCGGCGAAGTACCGGTCAGCATCCCGGCGGTATTGTTGTATTGCCTCTGGGGCAGGATATTAACTCCTTCACCCCGGTACAGCATCCGGCGAATGATATGACCACGGATACCATAACCACACACTTTGACTACCATTCCATCGACCATAACCTGCTGAAGCTGGATATTCTGGGACACGATGATCCTACCATGATCCGTATGCTGCAGGATCTGACGGGGAGAGATCCCTTGACGATCCCGCTGGATGGACAGGATGTTATGAGTCTGTTCCAGAACACGGACGCGTTAGGCATCACCCCAGAACAGATCGGTGGAACAAAGTTAGGAGCATTAGGCATTCCGGAGTTCGGTACAGACTTCGCTATGCAGATGGTTATTGATGCGAAACCCAAGGCGTTTTCCGATCTGGTGCGTATCTCCGGTCTGTCCCACGGTACCAACGTATGGCTGGGCAATGCGCAGGATCTGATCATGAGCGGCGTGGCGACTATTTCCACGGCGATCTGTACCCGTGATGATATCATGCTGTATCTGATCCAGATGGGCGTGGAGTCGGAGAAGTCCTTCAAGATCATGGAGGCAGTACGTAAGGGTATGGTGGCGAAGGGAAAATGTGCCATGTGGGAAGAGTGGAAAGCGGATATGCTGGCGCATGACGTACCCCAGTGGTATATCGAATCCTGCCAGAAGATCGAGTATATGTTCCCGAAGGCACATGCGGCGGCGTACGTTATGATGGCATGGCGTATCGCTTATTGCAAGATCCATTATCCGTTAGCTTATTACGGTGCGTTTTTCAGTATCCGCGCCAAGGCATTTTCCTATGAGATCATGTGTCAGGGGCAGAGGCACTTGGAGAGCGTGATGGCAGAGTACAAAAAACGACAGGATACTCTTTCTAATAAGGAAAAAGATGCTATGGGTGATATGCGTATCGTGCAGGAGATGTATGCAAGAGGCTTCGAATTTGAACCCATCGACATCTTCCGTGCACAGTCCAGATCGTTCCAGATCGTGGATGGAAAATTAATGCCGTCCTTAAACAGTATCGACGGACTGGGAGAGAAGGCGGCAGATGCCATTGTGGAAGCTGCCAAGGACGGCCCGTTCCTCTCCAAAGATGATTTTCGTCAAAGAACTAAGGTTTCCAAGACGATAATTGACCTTATGGATTCGTTAGGATTATTAGGAGACCTGCCCGAGTCCAATCAGATCAGTATATTTGATCTGGTGTAACAGCTCAGCCATACCGTGCAGAACACACTGCGTGGACGCTTGCGTACAAAGCAGCGTGTTCCACACGGTATGAGCGGAGCGCCCGATCCATGAAGTAAAAGATGAGCCGCGCAAGCGGCGCCGGCTGCGCAGCAGACGCTTTTGCGAATGGTCCGGGCACTGAGCTTTTGCGCTGGGGACAGAACGTTCCTAAAATTTTTGAAAAAAGTACTTGCATTTTTTCGACAACTCCATTATACTATGCAAGTACGGTTTTTTTGGCTGATTGGTCAAGCGGTTAAGACGTCGCCCTCTCACGGCGAAAACAGGGGTTCGATTCCCCTATCAGCTGCTTATTCTTTCATAGAATAGCCCAACCCTGAAAAGTGTCGAAGAGCAGAAATGATTGCTTTTTGGCTCTTTTTTTTATAAATTTTTCTTGCCATTCCCATTTTTTTGTTGTATAGTGGTTCACGATTACTCAAATCATGGGGAAAAAGCGGCAAAGAGGCGGGAACCGAAAGCCGTATATCCGCGAAAACGGATGGATGGGAGCATATATGGCAAAATATTTAGTAATTGTAGAGTCACCGGCGAAGGTGAAGACAATCAAAAAATTTTTGGGAGCGAATTATGAGGTTATGGCCAGCCAGGGGCATGTGAGGGACCTGCCCAAGAGTCAGCTGGGAATTGATGTGGAACATGACTATGAACCGAAATACATTACGATCCGCGGCAAGGGAGATCTGCTGGCATCCTTACGTAAGGAAGTGAAGAAAGCAGAGAAGATATATCTCGCAACCGACCCAGACCGTGAGGGAGAGGCCATTTCCTGGCATTTATACTATGCCTTGAAGCTGGAAGATAAAAAAGTATATCGTATCACCTTTAACGAGATCACCAAAAGTGCGGTGAAGGAATCCTTAAAGCATGCCAGAGAGATCGACATGAATCTGGTGGATGCCCAGCAGGCGAGACGTGTGTTAGACCGCGTGGTAGGCTATCGGATCTCCCCTATTCTGTGGGCGAAGATCAAGAGAGGCTTAAGTGCCGGCCGCGTACAGTCTGTGGCTCTGCGGATCATCTGCGACAGAGAGGATGAGATCAATGCCTTCATTCCGGAGGAGTACTGGTCCCTGGATGTGAACTTGAAAGTAAAGGGCGAGAAGAAGCCCATCTGCGCAAAATATTACGGAACTACGGAGAAAAAGCAGGGGATCGGCAGCAAGGAAGAAGCTGATGAGATCATGAATTCCCTGAAGGGTGCCAAATACGAAGTGAAGGAAGTTCGACACGGCGAGCGTGTGAAGAAGGCACCCCTTCCTTTTACTACCTCCACCTTACAGCAGGAAGCCAGCAAGGTGCTGAATTTCTCCACACAGAAGACCATGCGTCTGGCGCAGCAGTTATACGAAGGTGTGGATATCAAGGGAGAAGGTACGGTAGGTCTGATCACCTATTTACGTACGGATTCCACCCGTGTATCGGAAGAAGCGGAAGCACAGGCTGCGCAGTTCATCGATGCACATTACGGTGAAAAGTACAAGGCTGCCGCAAATACAGAAAAAAAGAACGGTCAGAAGATCCAGGATGCCCACGAGGCCATCCGTCCTACGGATTTAAACCGTATGCCCATTGCCATCAAAGAACAGCTGCCCAGAGATCTGTTCCGTCTGTATCAGCTGATCTGGAAACGTTTTGTAGCAAGCCGCATGAGTGCAGCACAGTATGATACGACTTCAGTGAAAATTCAGGCGAAGGATCAGATCTTTACGCTGGCAGCCTCCAAAATGCGCTTTGATGGTTTCATGAGTGTCTATACCCAGGAGGAAGATAAGGACGAGGAAAATGTACTGGGCGGCAACCTGGATGAGAACAGTGTACTGGAATTTATAAATTTTGATCCGAAGCAGCACTTTACCCAGCCTCCCGCACATTATACCGAGGCAAGTCTGGTGCGTGCCCTGGAAGAACTGGGCATCGGACGTCCCAGTACCTATGCACCTACCATCACCACGATTCTCGCCAGAAGATATATTACCAAAGAGAATCGTAATATCTATGTGACGGAGCTGGGTGAAGTGGTCAATCATATGATGAAGGAAGCCTTCCCGGCCATCGTGGATGTAAATTTTACCGCTAATATGGAGACCTTGCTGGATGGTGTGGAAGAAGGCACTGTGAAGTGGAAGACCATTGTGGAGAACTTCTATCCGGACCTGGATGCAGCAGTGAAAAAAGCTGAGAAAGATCTGGCAGAGGTGACGATCGCGGATGAAGAATCCGACGAAGTCTGTGAACTGTGCGGCAGACGCATGGTGATCAAATACGGACCTCACGGCAGATTTCTGGCATGCCCCGGATTCCCTGAGTGCCGCAACACCAAGCCTTATTTCGAGAAGATTGGCGTGGCATGTCCCAAGTGCGGCAAAGATATTGTTATGAAGAAGACCAAGAAGGGCAGAAGATATTACGGCTGTATCGATAATCCGGAATGTGATTTCATGGTATGGCAGAAGCCTTCGGGAGAGAAATGCCCCCGCTGCGGTAAGCTGCTGCTGGAAAAAGGTAACAAACTGGTCTGCATGGACGAACAATGCGGTTATGTGAAGAATAAACCGACGGAAGAGAAGTAGTTTTATATACTGTCAGAATTTTCTCATAAATTAGCGCTATTTCCATTGTAATCTGAAATTACATGTGCTACAATGTGCATAACATCTTGTGGTTTCGAAGTATGTGTAAACGGAGGAAGATAGATGAGTAGCGTACAATTGTTGGACAAAACACGTAAGATCGGTAAATTGTTACACAATAATAACTCCAGCAAAGTGGTATTCAGCGATATCTGTAAGGTAATGCGTGAGATCCTGAATTCCAATGTACTGGTGATCAGCAGGAAGGGTAAGGTGCTGGGTGTAGGTAAATCCGACGGAATCGAACCCATCACAGAGCTTTTGGATGACAGTATTGGCGGATTTATCGATCCGATGTTAAATGAGAGACTGCTTGGTGTGTTGTCCACGAAGGAGAATGTCAACTTGGAGACTCTTGGTTTCGAGAATATCGACACGAGAAAGTTCCAGGCAATCATCACTCCCATCGAGATCGCCGGTGAGAGGCTGGGAACACTCTTTATTTATAAGTGTGACGAACAGTATGACATCGATGATATTATTCTCTGCGAGTATGGAACTACAGTGGTGGGACTGGAAATGCTCCGGGCAGTAAATGAAGAGAGTGCGGAAGAGAGCCGTAAGGTAGCGGTTGTGAAATCCGCAGTCAGCACCCTGTCATTCTCAGAGATGGAAGCCATTACCCATATTTTTGATGAATTAAACGGTATGGAAGGAATCCTGGTAGCGAGCAAGATCGCTGACAGAGTCGGCATTACCAGATCCGTCATTGTCAATGCCTTAAGGAAGTTTGAAAGTGCCGGCGTTATCGAGTCCAGATCCTCCGGCATGAAGGGAACGTATATCAAGGTATTGAACGATGCCGTGTTTGATGAGATTGAAGAATTAAAGCGCCAAAATGGCAGAAATTAAGTAAAAAGTACAAAAATAACGACAGATTAGGAAGAAGAGACTATTGCGAAAAATAGTCTCTTCTCTTAATTTTAGTATTGTGTTTTTGTCGAAATACTTTATAATAAAGTAGAGTAGGTATGGTAGAAGCGGTTCCTGTGCGATTTAATCGATTTTTTAAGGAACAGTAGAATGTGAGGTAGTATGATACAGACAAATGCGTTTGATTATATTAATGTTTTAAATCGTGCCGCGGATGCTGCATGGCAACGGAATGAAGCTATTTCCAATAACATTGCCAATGTAGATACACCGGGGTATAAGAGACAGGATGTGGCTTTCGAGTCGGTACTGCAGCAGGCTCTTGGCAATAATCGCTATCAGTCCATGGATGATAAAGTAGCCAATGTCAATCTGAGCAGACTCCGCGGCAGGGCGTATGTGGATTATGCCAATTATTCCTACCGCCTGGACGGCAATAATGTGGATATCGAGAATGAAAATGTGATGCTGGCAGAGAATCAGCTGAAATACCAGGGACTGATCAGCAGCATTAATCAGGAATTTACCAATTTACAGACTGTGATGAAGTGAGGGATTAGCGTATGAGTATGTTTTCAGCATTTGATGTTACGGCATCCGGACTGACAGCACAGAGACTGCGTATGGACGTGATCTCCGAAAATGTTGCCAATGCCAATACCACAAGAACCGAGGATGGTACACCGTATCGCCGCAAAATCGTTACGTTCCAGCAGAAGAACCCGCAGCAGACTTTCAGCCAGGTGCTGCATAATGTAAGCAGCGGCTACTCCGGAAGCGGTGTGAAGGTCAGCCAGATCTTCGAGGATACCACTACGGAGATGAATATGGTATACGATCCTTCCCATCCGGATGCGGACGAGAATGGATATGTGACATATCCGAATGTGAATATTGTCACGGAAATGACGGATCTGATCGATGCCAGCAGGTCTTACGAGGCGAATTCCACGGCGTTTAATGCCAGCAAATCCATGGCACTGAAAGGACTGGAGATCGGTCAGTAAGCTGACGGATCCGGAGAACGGCCCATTGCATAACGGACCGGAATATACGACGTAAGGAAGGATATGGTTTATAAAATGGATATTTCTGCGATTACTGCTTTAAATAATGTAAACGGAACAGCCACGGTGTCTCCCACCTCTCTGACAGGAATGCTTGCGGAGAAGGAGAAGAAGGCAGAAGGCACGATGTTCGAGACTTTTCTCAACACAGCAATCGACAATGTGAAGACGACCAACAGCTATCTCTCAGATGCCGAAAATGAGAAGATCCGCTTCGCACTGGGCGAGACGGACAATACGCATGACCTGACCATTGCTATGGGAAAGGCTTCCACTGCTCTGCAGTATACCGTAGCCATCCGCGATAAGGTGATGGAAGCCTACAAGGAATTGATGCAGATTCAGATCTAAATCATACCTTTTTATACTTGACGTAAGAGGAGAGAGCTGCAATGGCAGACAAATTAAAAGAAATACCTGCGAAAATACTGGAATGGTGGAATAAGTTCACAACCAGACAGAAGAGCATCATTATCGGAGCCGCTGCGGTTGTGATCTTTGCATTTGCGATCATCATGTATGTCATGAGTAAACCACAGTATGTACGATTGGTTACCTGCGAGACTACCGCACAGGCGTCAGAAATCATAGATACGCTGGACAGTGCCGGGATCGCACATAGAGAATCCAATGACGGACTGAAGATCGATGTAGAGAGCAGCAAACAGAGTGCGGCTAACCTGGCCCTCGGATCTGCCGGATATGTACCGGATGCCCTGAATCTGAATGATTATCTGGGGAACAGCATGTCTACGACCGCTACCGATAAGGAGAGACTTTACAATTCCTATCTGGAGCAGTATATTACACAGACGATCGAGGCACAGAGCGCTGTAAAATCGGCTAAGGTACATTTAAGCTTCCCGAAGGATAACGGAACGCTGGCGGCACAGAACGAAGAAGCATCTGCATTCATCCAGCTGGAGCTGGATGGTACGTTTACATCCGCGAATGCAGCAGCGCTGGCAAAGTGTGTTGCTACATGGCTGCGGAATGATACCACGGCGAATATTACCATTATGGATACTGATTCCAATCTGCTGTTTGCAGGCGGTGACGATTACACATCCGCAGGCATTGCCAATTCCATGCAGGAATTACAGAACCAGGCAGAATCCATGATCGCCAATCAGGTAAAAAAGGTGCTGTTGGGAACCAAGCAGTATAACGATGCGGCAGTGACCAGCCATCTGAGTATGGATTTCTCCGATTATAAGGAGACAGTAAAAGAATATTATGCAAATTCCGGAAGAGATGAAGGTATGCTTTCTCATGAGGAGACTTATGAGAGTGAGAACACCAATGATGGCGGAGGTGTTCCGGGTACCACCTCCAATGGGGAAAGCGGGAAAACCACTTATGTATCCCCGGACAGCAATAACAGCTCTTCCTCGACTTCTGAGACCAGCAGGGATTATCTGCCGAATGAGTCCATTACCGATAAGGTGACACCGGCGGGAGGGATCAATTATACCAATTCCTCCATATCCATTGCTGCAATTACCTATAAAGAGATCCATTATGAGGATGTCAAGAGACAGGGACTTTTGGACGGTACTACCTGGGACGAATACAAAACCCAGAACAGTGCGGATACCAAACTGGATGTGGATTCCGATATGTACAGTCTGGTAGCCAATGCTACGGGGATCAGTGAGAGCAATATTACGATCATTGCCTATGAAAGTCCGATCTTTTATGATAAGGAGAGCACACCGGTCAGCTGGCAAAATGTGCTCAGTGTGGTTATGCTGGTCCTGATCCTGGGATTACTTGTATTTGTAGTATTGCGCAGTATGCGTACCAGACAGACAGTACAGCAGGAAGAGGAGGTATCTGTGGAGAATATGCTGCAGTCCACTCCTGAGACAGAACTGGAAGATATTGATGTGGAATCTAAGTCCGAGACACGTAAAATGATTGAGAAATTCGTAGATGAGAATCCGGAGTCGGCAGCGGCGCTGTTGCGTAACTGGCTGAACGAAGACTGGAACTAGGAAACGGAGTAAACATGGCAAGAACAAAAGCAGAAGGCGGAATATCGGGATTGCAGAAAGCGGCAATTCTTCTGATCGCATTGGGACCGGAGAGATCCGCCGGGATTTTTAAACATCTAAAAGAAGAAGAAATTGAAGAACTGACACTGGAGATTGCTAATACCAGGAGTGTCACACCTCAGGTAAAAGAAGAAGTGATCAATGAATTCTACGAGGTGTGTCTGGCACAGCAGTATATTGCCGAGGGCGGTATCAACTATGCAAAAGAACTGCTGGAAAAGGCATTGGGTTCCGACAAGGCGATGGATGTTATCGGAAAACTGACTGCATCCCTGCAGGTGAAGCCTTTCGAATTTGTGCGTAAGACAGATGCCAGCCAGCTGATCAACTTCATCCAGGATGAGCATCCGCAGACCATCGCGCTGATTTTGTCCTATCTGTCTCCCAGTCAGGCAGCATTGATCATATCTGCACTGCCTCCCGACAGTCAGGCAGAAGTGGCAAGACGTATTGCTGTCATGGACCGTACCAGTCCCGATGTTATCAAAGAAGTGGAAAAGGTATTGGAATCCAAGCTGGCAAGTCTGGTGAACCAGGACTACACCATTATCGGTGGTGTCGATGCAGTGGTAGATATTCTGAATACGGTAGACCGTGGTACCGAGAAACACATTATGGAGACTTTGGAGATCGAAGAACCGGAACTGGCAGACGAGATCCGCAAAAAAATGTTTGTGTTCGAGGATATCCTTTTACTGGACGACAAAGCAATTCAGCGTGTGCTGCGTGACGTGGACAATAATGATCTGGCAGTGGCACTGAAGGGTGCCAACGAGCAGGTACAGAATGCGATCTTCAACAATCTGTCCAAGCGTCTGGTGGTTATGATCAAGGAAGATATGGAATTTATGGGTCCTGTACGTATGAAGGATGTAGAAGAAGCACAGCAGAAGATTGTCAATATTATCCGTAAGCTGGAGGATTCCGGTGAGATCATCATTTCCAGAGGCGGAGGTGACGAGATCGTTGTCTAGTAATCTTTTAAAAAAGGGATTTACAAAGCTTTCGGAAGACGATGCAAGAGTGATAGATACCAATGAACTGGTAGCAAAACGTATCAGGGAGCTGTCTGCCAAAATGCAGAAGGAAAGTAATACGGGGTTTGTGTCCGGCCTGGCAGCGGACAAAGTGGAAGCACCGGTGACAGATCCGGAGGAAGAGAAAACAGAATTCACTCCTTCCGGCAATGTGATCAAAGCAGGAGAAGATATTCAGAAGCTTAAGGAAGATGCGGAGGCGGAAGCACAGAAGATCGTAGAAGATGCCAGGGCACAGGCAGAAAGTATTTTGCAGGATGCCAGATCACAGGCGGAAGCAGAGCGGGCAGACATACAGGAAGCGGCCAGAAGACAGGGACAACAGGAAGCACAGGCGGAAGCGGATCGCACAGAGGCTGCACGAGAAGCAGAATATCAGAAGAAAACGGCGGGACTGGAAGCAGAATACCAGAAGCGGCTGGACGAGCTGGAACCTGAATTTGTGGACACGATCACCGGAATTTATGAACATATTTTTCATGTAGACCTGCATTCCTACCGGGAGGTTCTGTGTTATCTGATCTCCACTACCATGCGGAAATCAGAGGATAACAGAAGCTTTCTGATTCATGTGTCCAAAGAAGATTACCCTTATGTCAGTATGCAGAAAAAGCAGATCTCTGCAGGTGCGGCTGCGCCGAATGCAACCGTGGAGATCGTGAAAGACATTACCCTCGGAAAGGGCGAGTGCCTGATCGAGACAGAGGGCGGTATTTTTGACTGCGGACTGGGAACACAGCTGTCCGAACTGCGTCAGAAATTAAAATTATTATCCTACGAAGGCTGATAAATGGTCATTAAGAACATAGATTTTGAAAAATATAATAAATTAGCAGATAAGACCTTTTACCGGAAACTGGGAAAAGTGGTAAATGTGGTAGGTCTGACGATTGAGTCGGCCGGTCCGGATTCCAAGCTGGGGGATCTGTGCAGGATCCTGCCGGAAACGGAAGGGGCAAAACCCATTATGGCTGAGGTTGTGGGATTTCGTGATAAGAAGACTCTTCTTATGCCCTATGATTCGGTAGATGGCATCGGTCTCGGCTGTGTGGTGGAAAATACGGGAGATCCCCTGACAGTTACGGTAAGTGAGAAGCTTTTGGGCAAGACGGTAAATGGACTGGGAATCCCCATTGATGGAGACACGATTACAGGCGTGGCATATCCGGTAGAGGCGGCACCGCCGGACCCTATGTCCAGAGCGATTATCGACCAGGTATTACCCCTGGGGGTAAAGGCAGTGGACGGTATGATCACTGTTGGTAAGGGGCAGAGAATCGGTATCTTCGCCGGTTCCGGTGTCGGAAAGTCTACGTTGATGGGTATGTTTGCCAGAAATACCAAGGCAGATATTAATGTCATTGCGCTGATCGGTGAGCGCGGCAGAGAGGTCCGGGAATTCATAGAGAGAGACTTAGGTGAGGAAGGTATGCGCAGATCGGTAGTAGTCGTGGCGACTTCCGACAGACCGGCATTGGAGCGGAACAAGGCTGCCAAGACGGCCACTGCTATTGCGGAATATTTCAGAGACCGGGGAAAGGATGTCCTGCTGATGATGGACTCATTGACCCGTTTTTCCATGGCACAGCGAGAGATCGGACTGGCCAGCGGAGAACCTCCGGTGACCAGAGGCTATCCCCCCAGCGTGTACTCGGAAATGCCTAAGCTGTTGGAGCGGGCGGGCAGAGCTGCGGTGGGATCCATTACGGGATTGTATACCGTCCTGGTAGATGGCGACGATTTCAACGAACCCATCACGGACACAGCGAGAAGTATTTTGGACGGTCATATTATGCTGGACAGAAAGCTGGGACACAAAAATCATTACCCTGCTATCGATATTTTACAGAGTATTTCCAGATGTATGAGCCAGATCGCAGCCAAAGAGCATAAGCAGGCGGCCAACAAACTCAAAAATGTACTGGCTACCTATAATGAAGCAGAAGATCTGATCAATATCGGCGCTTATAAAAAGGGCAGTAACCCGAACATTGACTATGCCATCTCGAAGATCGATGATGTGAACAGCTTCCTGTGTCAGGGCACGGAGGAGAAATTTACCTTTGAAGAGACGGTACAGATGTTGGAAGACCTGTTCGCAAATCAGGAGTGAGATAAATGGCAAAGTTCAGATATTCCCTGCAGAACATCCTGAATATCAAAGAAAAAATGGAAACACAGGCCAAACAGGAATTTGGTATGGCACAGACTGCATTGAATGTGGAAATCGAACATTTGGAACGCCTGAAGGCGCGAAAACGGGAATACGAAGAAGAATCCGGTGGTCTGTTGCAGGGGAAACTGGATCTGCGGGCCATTGAAGAGAACAAGGAAGCACTTTTGAAAATGGACAGTCTGGTGGCTGCGCAGTGCATCCGGGTGGATAAAGCAAAAGAAAATGTGGAGGCTGCCAGAGAACGAATGGCAGAAGCCATGAAAGAGAGAAAAATGCATGAAACCCTCAGAGAAAAAGCATTCGAGGCTTTTCTGCAGGAAGAAAATCATGCGGAAAGTAAAGCAATCGATGAACTGACCAGTTATACTTACGGACAAAAAAAGCCGGCAGGCGGATTGAGACAACGGGAGGACATAAATGGCAAGAGAAAAGACTCCGGAAGAGCAGACAACGGATAACGAGAGAAAACAGCTGGCGGAAGAAAAGAAAAAACTGAAGAAAGAACAGCAGGCAGAGCGCAAGGAAGCAAAGCGCCGGGCAAAAGAAATCGCAAAACAGGAAGATGCTCTGGATGACGGGAGCGAAGGCAACAGCCTTCTGACCTTCGGAGCGACCATACTGATCGTGGTACTCTGGATGGCTGTAATCTGCGCGATCATCAAGCTGGATATCGGGGGATTCGGAAGCTCTGTGGTGACTCCCATTCTCAAGGATGTGCCTGTGCTGAACAAAATTCTCCCGGCTAACTCCATAACAGAGACTACGGATGGCAGTGCCTACGGTGGCTATACCAGTCTAGAGGATGCGGTGGATCAGATCAAGAGTCTGGAGCTGCAGTTGGAGCAGGCGCAGACGGCATCTGCAGCAAAGGAGGAAGAACTGGATCAGCTGAAAGCTGAGGTGCTGAGACTTAAGGAATTCGAGAATCAGCAGGTGGAATTCCAGCGGATTCAGAAAGAATTCTATGATGAGGTAGTCTATTCCGATAAGGGACCGGGTGCGGAAGAATATAAAAAATATTATGAATCCATGGATCCCGCTACTGCCGAATATATTTATAAGCAGGTAGTGACGCAGTTGGAAGAGAGTCAGGAGATACAGGATTATGCGGCAGCATATTCTGCAATGAAACCGAAGCAGGCAGCGGCTATTTTTGAGCAGATGACTAATAATCTGGATCTGGCGGCCCGTATTCTGAAAGTGATGAGCGCGGAGGACAGGGGTAAGATCCTGGGTGCCATGAATTCTGAAGTGGCAGCAAAGATCACGAAAATTATGGACCCTGAGTCTTAAGAAAAAAGCGGAAAGATCCGATAAAAGATTTGTAGTATCATTACAGGGTTAAGACTGCCATCCGGCAGCCAAAGGACCTGGGAAAGGAGGGAGAAAAGAACATGGCAGGCACAACGATTAAAGGTGTGGGCAACGACGGCAATGTACAGATCCGGGATATGGTCACAGCAGCGAAACAGAATGCCGGAACCGGTTTCCAGGCAGTGTGGAATAAGACCCAGAACAATGCGCAGACGACCGGAAACGGTGGACGCACGACCGACGGACGTAACGATGTCAGACGCGGTCAATCATTACGGGCCGGTGACAGACAGCGGGATCACCTCGCCGGAACACAGGAAAAGTCAGATGTTAAAGCAGAGGATGGTGACGCCAAAGATCTGGAAAAAGTCCAGGAAGTCCTGGGAACCATCGTACAGAACCTGATCGGACAGATCACAGATACCTTTTCGGTCAGTGAAGAAGAATTACAGGGAGTCATGGATGAACTGGGTATGACAGAGACAGACCTGATGGATCCTGTACAGCTGAACGAATTGTTGATGGCGGTCAGCGGAGCTGAGGATTCTTTTGCATTACTTACCAATGAAGAGCTGTATGGAAATGTAAAAAGCATCCTGGATCTGCAGAAGGATCTGACGGGACAGGCACAGGAAGAACTGCAGCTGACACCGGAAAAATGGCAGGATGCAGTCACTAAAGTAGTGACAGAGGAACCTGTGATCACGGTGGAAGTGGAAGAGCATGCCACAGATGCGGCAGAGAGATCACAGAGTGATGTGGAACTTCCGACAGTGGAGCAGGAACCGGAGGAGAAAATACAGGCACCGGTACAGAATACACAGGAAGAGAAAACAAAAGACTCGGGGAACAGACATGAGAGCCAGACAGCGGGACAGCAGGGCAATCTGTTGTTACAGAATCTGAAGGAAGAGAATTTCCTCTCCGGATTGCAGCAGGCATCACAGACAGAAGGAACACAAACGACGGATACACAGGATATCATGCGCCAGATCATGGATTACATGAAAGTCTCTGTAAAGGCGGACAGCTCCGATCTGGAAATGCAGCTTCATCCGCAAAGTCTGGGAACGCTTCACGTACAGGTAGCATCGAAGAACGGTGTGGTTACGGCGAACTTTATTACACAAAATGAAACCGTAAAAGCTGCACTGGAAAGCCAGATGGTTCAGCTGAAGGAAAGCTTCGCGGAACAGGGCGTAAAAGTAGAGGCTATTGAAGTGACGGTACAGACACATCCGTTTGAACAGAACCTGGAACAGGGTAGAGGCAATCAGAGTGATCAGGAGAGCGGAGCCGGGGTAAGCAGAAGACGCACCCGCAGAATCAACCTGAACGCAGCATTTGCAGAAGAAGAGCCTCAGACCGAAGAAGACCGGATCGCAGCAGATATGATGTCGGCGAACGGCAATACGGTGGATTTTACCGCATAATAAATAACGAAAGGAGAAAAAGGAAATGGCATTGGTTGCACCCGTGGAAAACGGTAAGATCGTAGAGACCGCATCCCAGACTTCCGTGAGTAAAGCTGCAAAGTCCAGCAGCGGAATGGACAAGGAAGCATTTTTACAGCTTCTGGTAGCACAGATGAAATATCAGGATCCTCTGGAGCCTACGTCCAATACGGAATACATAGCACAGTATGCACAGTTCTCACAGGTAGAGCAGATGCAGAATATGTCCAACAGTATGGATCTGCAGAGAGCAAGTTCTCTGGTAGGCAAGGAGGTCTATATCAAGACCACCACATCCTCCGGCGATACCAAACTGGTGCAGGGAAAAGTGGATTATGTGTCCTACGAGAACAACAAAGCTTACCTTTATATCAACGAAAAGAAGTACTCCATTGATGATCTGGATTCCGTAGTGGATACGGATTATCTGAATGCGTACAACAAGGCTTACAACTTTACCGTAAAGCTGAACAAGCTTCCTAATGTAAACGGCAT
>OMNU01000786.1_pt1 | contig 14604 bp, 13 predicted proteins | sample 1673511 | NCBI WGS metagenome assembly OMNU01 (sample SAMEA103958113, study PRJEB25191) | human gut metagenome | reverse complement strand
TTAAAAAGTTTAATTGATAATAGTGTTGCAGAATTAAGGTTATTAATAAAGTTATTAACACGAAGTGCTGGATAGCAACACTTCACAACTAAATATTTTCGTATGAAATTGATTGAATTTAGCAAAACAGAATGCGGCGTTGATTTTCTGATGAAAGTTGGTCCCAAAAAAGATTTGAAAGGCAACATTTCCGATCTCTCTCCTTTTAAGTTCGACTTTTTTGAGATATTCTTTTTCCAGAAAGGTAACGGGAGGATTCTTCTTGGTGATAGGACAATACCTATACATGACAATATGATTCTTTTCATCTCTCCTTTTCAACGGCAAAAATGGGAGGTGGATGAAGATGCCCTTGATTTCAAGTTCGTCATTTTCCAAGAGGAGTTTATCAGTAACTTGATTTCCGACAAATATTTCGTTTACCGCCTGTTGTACTGTTATCAGACAGTCTGTCCGCCGTCGTTGGAGATAGATGCCGACGAAATGAGCTGGTACGCTGATTATATTGAAGAAATGGCGTATGAACAGGTACATCCAGTGGCAGACAGCTATCACATGCTGCTGTCCTCCCTGTACAGCCTGCTGATAAAACTCAACCGGGTATACGCCAAGGAATACACTCTACCTTTCGGTGCCCCGAAAAACAATTATGCCTATAAGTTCAGACAGCTTCTGGAAAAGCATATTGCCGATAATCTTACCGTTAACGATTACGCCGAAATGACGGGAGTGAGCAGGATTTGCCTGAATAAAAACGTCAAGGAACAATTCGGAACAACAGTGTCAGATATGATCAGGAGTCGTATGGTGGAAGAAATCAAAAGCCGTTTGTTGTTTTCCGGTTTGTCGGTTAAGGAAGTGGCTTTCTCGCTTCATTTCTCGGAGCCGAACCACATGATGCGTTTCTTCAAGTCGCAGACAGGACAAACTGTATGTGAATTCGTAAGCGGTTATCAAAATGGTAGTATTCCGTAAATCTATGGTAGTGCCTTTCTGTCTCAAATGTATTAATTTTGCAGCGAAATTTAAAGTTTAATTTAAAATTATAATTAGAGACAATGAAACGAATAGTAACAACATTCCTGTTTATCAGTCTGTTTCTGTGCGTCTATGCGCGCGGAAATGCTGCAGAATCACAAATTCAGTTAGTTAGAAATGCAACCCTGCTTATAGACTATGCCGGGCATCATATTCTGCTCGATCCGATGCTTTCACCTAAGGGCGCAATAGGAAGCGTGAGAGGCAAAGTAAAAACACCGATGGTGGAATTGCCAATGAAAGTAGATGAAATTACCAAGGGGATTGATTTCGTGTTGGTTACCCACGCTCACGTTGACCATTTCGACCCAACGGCAGCGGCTGTATTGGATAAGTCGCTGAAATTGTTCGGACAGCAAGCCGATGAACAATACTTTCTTAACTACAACTTTTGGAATGCCGAAGCCATTGCCGACAGTGTAGTTTATGACGGTATCACGATCATTCGCACGGATGCGCAACACGGCACAGGCCGCATGTTAAAAAACATGGGAGACGCTTCGGGGTTTGTCCTGAAGGCATCCGGACATCCTACCCTTTATATAATAGGTGATGGAGTTTGGACACAAGGTATCGCCGACAATATCGGAAGATATAATCCAGACTATATCGTGGTTAATTCCGGCGGAGCCGTCATGCCAGGCGGTTACGACGCAACGCCTATCATCATGGACGAACGACAGGTCATGGCATTGATACAAGAAAGCGGCAACGCGAAAATCATTGCCGTACACATGGATGCAGTGGATCATTGCCTTACCACCAGAGCTGTTTTACGGAAAGAGGCGAAGAAAATGAAAATAGGAAATGATAAATTGCTCATTCCTGAAGACGGAGAGATTATTTCCTTGAGTAAATAACATTTGATTTGGATAGTGGAATAAGCGACCGTGCGATACCCATGGTCGCTTATTTCATTTAATGAAAGGCATAAAGAATGAAAAGATTTCTATTTTTTGACATAGACGGTACGCTCGTAAGTTTCAAGAGCCACAAGATACCGGAGTCGGCCATATATGGATTGACGCTTGCGAAAGAAAAGGGGGCCGGCATATACATCGCAACAGGACGCCCATACGGGCTTATAAACAATATTGAAGAAATTAAACACTTGGTCGATGGCTATATCACGGCTAACGGCGCATATTGTTTTTCCGGCAAACAAGAGATTTCCTGTTGTCCGATTCCGATGGATCAGGTTACCTCTGTGATAGAACTGTCGGACAAGATGGGGTTTGCCTGCATGATTGTCGGGGAGCAGGACATTATGATGTACAACAACAATCCGGCAGCAGACCATATCTTCAAGAATATGCTGAATGTTCAGAACCTCAGGGAAAGCACATCACAGCAAACGATTCTCGGACAACGCATATTGCAACTTACACCAGTGGTAACGCCAATGGAAGAACAGGCTATTTTGCCTTTATTAAATAATGTAGTATCAAGCCGATGGTGTCCTGAGTTTATTGATATTACAGCAAAAGGAGTAGATAAGGCAAAGGGCATGAAAGATATGATTACATGGTACGGCTTTCCCCTTTCCCAGACGGTTGCTTTCGGAGATGGAGGCAATGATCTTCCTATGATAAGGGAAGCCGGAATCGGCGTGGTAATGGGGAACGCATCTCAAACTGTAAAAGATGCGGCAGACCATGTTACAAATTCTGTCGATGATGACGGAATTTATCAAGCATTGAAATATCTAAAAGTGATTTAGATTTAGAATGATGAAAGGGATTGGGGGCACCTGCGCATAAACCTGTGTTTATGCAGGTAGCCCATATTTCGCAAACATTTCACGTCAGTTCCTGCATTGGTATCAATGCAACACCTAAATTAACCTCATTTTCTTATTCTTTAATTTCCTGAAATCCACAATAAGGATGTTTTGCTTCAACAGCTGTCAATGACTTGTCAATTGAAACAAGCTTTTTCCGTTATCACCAGAACATGGCTTTCGTCGCTCAGTGTGGTGGCAAAAATATAGGTTTCGCCGCCATCTTTCAGCTTCAGACGCTTGCGCAATTCGGCTACGGAAAGAGGGAAGTTGCGGGTGGCGATGTTTGCCTTGGTGATGCCTGAGAGATGACGCTTCAACTCCTTTTTATTAAAGGAGGATACGGCGATGATGCGGAAACTCCTGCCTGGGAAGGCGGCGATAGGCTCACGGCTCACGAAAAGATGGCTGTTCTTGGAAAGCATTCTTGCATCATAGCGCCCGGAAAGAACACCGAAACAGCCGGCTTTCATCAACGACGCATTCGGCTCGTAAAGATACTGCATCTCTTCAAGCGTGGATGGGGCAATCTTGACGGAAGAAGCCTCCATATCCGACTCTTCGCAGACGAAGGACTGGGCATCATTGACACAATAAATGCAGAGACTCCCGGCATGTTTTACTTCTCTATCTGCCGATGAAGCCTCCATTTCGCCCATATTTCGCGCTGAGAGCACTAAAAGGAGTTCCTTGCACTCATTGTTCACGGAGATGATATGAACCTCTTGTACGCAGTTTAATTCGCTTACCGCACGGTGCCAATCGAGCATCGGAGAGAGTTTGATGATGACGTAATCTGCCTTCGAAAGCATCTCTTCCTGCAAAACGGTGACATCGGGCGTACAATCTTTCAAGGATACTACCTTGTTGCCCGCATCGTCTCTACGGGCAGGATCGATGAAGATCAGCTTAAGACCAAGGTTGGTCTTAAGTAATGACTGAGACTGGTCTTCAGTTATGCCTAAAGAATCTGATGCAGCAGCCTCTTTCTTTGAAGCAAAAGAATGCAGAACCTCTATTCCGTCTCCATTCTTCACGATGGCATTCTTCAAACCCAACCGCCCAAAGTTTTCCTTTGCTGCTTCACAGAGATGAGCCTGACGCTCCACATACATCGACTTCACGCCCAATCGGGAAGCGATGTAAGAGAAGTCTACTCCGAAGCCGCCGGTCAGGTCAACAAACCCGGTTTCTTCAGAAAAATCTCCTTTATGAGGTTCTTCTTTTATTTCACTAACATTCTCTTTTGATTCTGTTAATATCTGTTGCTTTTTGCAAGTGGCTTCATTTTTGGCGAATTCTGAATCAACTGCCCCTTTGCCCGCAAATTCGCAATTTTCAGAAAGATGAAGATTTGAGGCGTTTTCGCTCTCCTTCTCCTTTTCTTCTCCGTCTTCGGATGATGAAGGAGACAAACCGAGCAGTCGCGCAGCGAGTTCAGCCTTATAAAGTGCCGTTTGCTCTGACGAACATTGCTCCATCGAAATATGAGGGGGATAGATGATGCCATCGATGCTTGCCCAACGGGGCAGTTTCGTACGAGCCATCTTTCGCCCGCGAATCTGGTCGAGAGCGAAAGGCATATCTACCTCGGGATACTTGCTGCCGAGGAAAGCCAACTGGCGAACATCATCGTCCTGATGCTGGCGGATAAAATCGAACGTTGCTTGGTTCATGATTTCTGTTGAATGATTCGTCATTACACTACTTATTCTTTATAACCGCAAATTTACGACATTCTGATGAGATTACAAAATATTTCTCAGAATATCTGATAATTTATGTCGGGATGCACCAAAAACAGGATGCTCTCGGCTATAATCTGCCCTTTACAAGGCAATATGATGACCAAAGCAGGCGTAAATAAATACATAACTATCGGAGATAGAACAACTGACTAGGAAAAACAGAAGGCTGGCAGAAGAAAAACAGCATACTGGCAAAAGGCAAACAGCCGACTAGCGCAACAGAGGCTAGTCGGCTGTTCCAGTATAACAGTTTGCCAAACATCCTTTCTCTTATTTCAAGAGAAGCACGGTTGGCAGGAATATCGCAATCAGCTCTTCACTCTTCACCTTTCCAACATAAAGAACTGAAACACAACACATTACATAGGTGAAGAGTTTTTCGGTACTCTTCACCCACTCTTCACCACTCTTCACCTTTTACGATTTTAGGAAAGGTATAAACGCAGAGCCGCTTAGCTGTCAACAGCCTAAAAAGGTGAAGGGCGGGTGAAGAGTAAAAAAACACTCTTCACCCGCCCAACTTCCTATCCTTCAACTACTTACACACAAAAGGTGAAGAGTGAAGAGTTGTTGGGAAAATTCTCTCGCATCCGTAAAGATGCAGAGAGAAAATTCCGGTGTCTCAAAAGAAACGATGGATTAGTCAGCCAACTTAGCCTTCAAGAACTCACGGTTCAAGCGAGCGATGTTAGCGATAGACTCGTTCTTAGGACAAACAGCCTCGCAAGCACGAGTGTTTGTACAGTTACCGAATCCGAGCTCATCCATACGTGCAATCATCTTCTTAGCACGGGCAGCAGCCTCTACACGACCCTGTGGGAGAAGTGCCAGCTGGCTAACCTTTGAGCTGACGAAGAGCATAGCAGAACCATTCTTACATGCAGCAACACAAGCACCGCAACCGATACATGTAGCGCAATCCATTGCCTCGTCTGCATTCTCCTTAGGAATCAGGATAGCGTTGGCATCCTGAGCCTGACCAGTACGAATGCTGGTGTAACCACCTGCCTGGATAATCTTGTCGAATGCTGAACGGTCTACCATACAGTCCTTGATGATAGGGAAACCAGCAGAACGCCAAGGCTCAACGGTGATAACGTCACCATCGTTGAAACGACGCATGTAGAGCTGACATGTTGTAGCACCACGCTCAGTCTTACCGTGAGGTGTACCATTAATATAGAGAGAGCACATACCGCAGATACCCTCGCGGCAGTCGTGGTCGAAGACGAAAGGCTCCTGACCTGACTCGATGAGCTCCTCGTTCAAGATGTCGAGCATCTCGAGGAATGAAGTATCATCTGGGATGTTCTTCATCTCATGTGTATCGAAGTGACCCTGTGCTGTAGGACCGTCCTGCTTCCAATACTTAACTGTGAAACTTATATTTCTTGCCATTGTCTTGTTCGCTTTTTAATTCTTGTAATTTCTTGTCTGTACCTTAATTGCCTCATACTCGAGAGGTTCCTTGTTGAGCACTGGAGCAGTTGTATCATTGCCCTGATACTCCCAGCAGCCTACGTAGAAGAAGTGCTCATCATCACGCTTAGCCTCGCCTTCCTCTGTCTGGTACTCCTCACGGAAGTGACCACCACAGCTCTCGTTGCGGTGCAATGCATCGTAAGCGATCAACTCGCCCATCAAGATGAAGTCACGCAAGTGGATAGCCTTATCCAACTCTACGTTCAAGCCTTCCTTCTTGCCAGGGATGAAGAGGTTCTTGTTGAATTCCTCGCGCAGAGCCTTCATCTTCTTCAAGCCTTCCTCAAGACCTTCCTTGGTACGACCCATACCTACGTGCTCCCAAAGGATGTGACCCAACTCCTTGTGGATAGAATCTACAGAGCGCTTGCCCTGGATACCCATCAGGCGGTCGATTTCCTTCTGAACACCTGCCTCTGCCTCTGCGAACTCTGGGAGATCGGTAGAGAGCTTTGGCCACAATGCCTGATCGGCCAAGTAGTTCTGGATAGTGTATGGCAATACGAAGTAACCGTCAGCCAAACCCTGCATCAAAGCAGATGCACCCAAACGGTTAGCACCGTGGTCAGAGAAGTTACACTCACCAATAGCGAAGAGACCTGGGATAGTGGTCATCAACTCGTAGTCTACCCAGATACCACCCATTGTATAGTGGATAGCAGGGAAGATCATCATTGGGTTGTAGTACTTCACGCCGTTAATCTCGTTAGCCAACTCACCTGGGTTAACGTCAGTAATCTCCTCATACATATCGAAGAGGTTGCCATAACGCTGCAGGATAACGTCGATACCGAGACGGTTGATAGACTCAGAGAAGTCGAGGAATACGGCAAGACCTGTGTTGTTGACACCGAAGCCCTTGTCGCAACGCTCCTTAGCTGCACGAGAAGCCACGTCACGAGGAACCAGGTTACCGAATGCTGGGTAACGGCGCTCCAAGTAGTAGTCGCGGTCTTCCTCAGGAATATCAGAACCCTTCTTTGTACCAGCCTGCAATGCCTTGGCATCCTCAATCTTCTTAGGAACCCAGATACGACCATCGTTACGGAGTGACTCTGACATCAAAGTCAACTTACTCTGGTTTGTACCGTGAACAGGAATACATGTAGGGTGAATCTGAACGTAAGATGGGTTAGCGAAGTCAGCACCCTTGCGGTAGCACTGGATAGCTGCTGTACAGTTACAACCCATAGCGTTTGTAGAAAGGAAGTAAGCGTTACCATAACCACCGGTAGCGATAACTACGGCGTTGGCAGAGAAACGCTCCAACTTACCTGTAATCAAATTCTTAGCGATGATACCACGAGCGTGACCGTCAACGATCACAATATCCTCCATCTCGTAACGGGTGAAGAGCTTAACCTTACCTGCCTCAACCATGCGGCTCAAAGAAGAGTAAGCACCGAGGAGGAGCTGCTGACCTGTCTGACCCTTAGCATAGAATGTACGAGATACCTGAGCACCACCGAAAGAACGGTTAGCCAGCATACCACCGTACTCACGAGCGAAAGGAACGCCCTGAGCTACGCACTGGTCGATGATGTCGTTGCTCACCTCAGCCAAACGGTAAACGTTAGCCTCACGAGCACGGTAGTCACCACCCTTTACAGTATCGTAGAACAGACGGTAAACAGAGTCACCATCATTCTGATAATTCTTAGCTGCATTGATACCACCCTGTGCTGCGATAGAGTGAGCACGACGTGGAGAGTCCTGGATGCAGAAGTTCAAGATATTGAAGCCCATCTCGCCGAGAGAAGCAGCAGCAGAAGCACCTGCCAAACCTGTACCTACAACGATAACGTCGAGCTTTAACTTATTCTTTGGGTTAACCAAACGCTGGTGAGCCTTATAGTTGGTCCACTTCTCAGCAACTGGTCCTTCAGGTATTCTAGAATTTAATGTTTTTGCCATAATCTTTTTTAATACTTAAATGATTACACGAATTATGCGCAGCACAAAGATGGAGCGCAACCGAAAGCGAATGCCAATACAACTACGATGAAGAGGAGAAGCAGGATGGTAGAGTAAATCATACCAATCATCTTCCAACGGCAGAACCAAGTCTTACCGCTCCAACCGAGAGTCTGAATAGCACTCCAGAAACCGTGAGTGAGGTGGAACCAAAGAGCTACCAACCAGATGATGTAGAGAACTACGAACACAGGGTTAGCGAAGGTGTCCTGAATGAATGCGAAACCGTCTGCTGGGCTGTGGCCGAAGCTTGTACCCAAGAGTTCAGCAAACATCATGTTGTACCAGAAATTAAAGAGGTGAAGCAACAAACCGAGAACGATGATGATACCGAGCACCAACATGTTCTGGCTAGCCCACTCTACTTTCTCTGGCTTTGCTGTTACCTCGTAACGCTGGTTACCGCGAGCACGACGGTTCTGTGCTGTCAGGATGAAAGCGTAAACGATGTGACAAACTGCCAAAGCTGCCAAACCCAAAGTTGCAACTACGGCGTACCAGTTAGCACCCAACAACTCGCAGATTGTGTTGTAAGCTTCTCCAGAGAAAAGCGCAACAACATTCATGCAACCGTGGAATGTCAAGAATAGAATAAGAGCGATACCAGTTACTGACATCACTACCTTTCTACCAATAGATGAATTGATTAACCACATAAATGATTGAAATTTAATTATTTAACTGTTTGAAACTAATTTATATTCCACACTTTTCGTCCCTGCAATACCTATTTTTTGGCATTCTGCAATCCTCATTTCTAGGTATATTTTCGCAAGTCTGCTGCAAAATTACTATATTTTAATGATTTATCAAAGTATTTTTGCTAAAATTTCGATTTTATTTCTTACTTTTGCCGAAAATTAGAAAAAATATAGATTAAACGAAGTATGAAATTCAATTATGACGTGCTCGTTATCGGTGGAGGCCATGCCGGATGCGAGGCTGCTGCAGCCTCTGCAAACATGGGTGCCAAAACCTGTTTGATAACGATGGATATGAACAAGATTGGACAGATGAGTTGCAACCCCGCCATCGGAGGTATTGCCAAGGGACAGATTGTGCGCGAAATCGATGCTTTGGGCGGACAGATGGGTATCGTAACGGATAAAACCGCCATCCAGTTCCGAATGCTCAACATCGGAAAGGGTCCTGCCGTATGGAGCCCCCGTGCCCAATGCGACAGAGGAAAGTTTATCTGGGAATGGAGAACCATCCTCGACCATACCGACAACCTCGACATCTGGCAAGACCAGGCTGACGAACTGCTCGTTGCTAACGGAGAGGCCATCGGCGTAAAAACCATCTGGGGAGCCGAGTTCTACGCCAAGAGCATCATCATCACCGCAGGAACATTCCTGAACGGCCTGATGCATGTAGGAAGAAAGATGGTAGAAGGCGGAAGATGCGCCGAACCTGCCGTTCACAACTTTACGGAGAGCATCACCCGATGGGGCATCACTACTGCCAGAATGAAAACCGGCACTCCGGTCAGAATTGACAAGCGAAGTGTTCATTTCGAAGATATGGAAGAACAGCCGGGCGATAGCGATTTCCACCAGTTCTCTTACATGGGAGAGCATCGGGTTCTGAAACAATTGCCTTGCTGGACTTGCTACACCAACAAGAAGGTACACGAAACTTTAAAAAGCGGTCTCGCAGACTCACCTTTATATAATGGTCAGATTCAGAGCACCGGTCCACGTTACTGTCCGAGTATAGAAACGAAGCTCGTCACCTTCCCCGACAAAGATCAGCATCCGCTCTTCCTGGAGCCGGAAGGCGAAGATACGAACGAGATGTATCTGAACGGTTTTTCTTCAAGCATGCCGATGGAAATCCAGTTGAACGCACTTCATGAGATTCCGGCATTGAGAGATGCGAAGATTTACAGACCGGGGTACGCCATCGAATACGATTACTTCGACCCTACCCAGCTCAAACATTCACTGGAGTCGAAAATCATCAAAGGTCTCTTCTTTGCCGGACAGGTGAACGGAACCACCGGTTATGAGGAAGCAGGAGGACAGGGAACCGTGGCAGGAATCAACGCAGCCCTGCATTGTGTCGGAGACAAGACATTCGAGATGAACCGCGATGAGAGTTATATCGGCGTACTCATCGATGATCTCACCACAAAGGGAGTTGACGAACCATACCGTATGTTTACCTCCAGAGCCGAATACCGCATTCTGCTCCGTCAGGACGATGCCGATGCCCGACTCACCGAAAAAGCATACGAACTCGGAATTGCCAAGCGCGACCGTTACGACTGGTGGATTGAGAAAAAAGAAGCCATCGGAAGAATCATCGAATTCTGCGCTAACTATCCTATCAAGAAGGATGAGATAAATCCAAAACTGGAGGCGCTCGGCACTACTCCACTTCGCGCCGGCTGCAAGCTCATCGACCTCATCGCTCGTCCGCATCTGAACCTCACGAATCTTTCGGAGATTATTCCGGACCTGAAGGCTGCACTGGATGCACCAGCCAACCGAAAGGAAGAGATAACGGAAGCTGCAGAAATCAAGATGAAGTACAAAGGTTACATCGAACGAGAACGTCTCATTGCCGACAAGATGCACCGTTTGGAGAACATCAAAATCAAGGGCCGTTTCAACTATTCCGAGCTCCACGAAATCTCCACAGAAGGACGCCAGAAACTCGAGCGCATCGACCCGGAAACTTTGGCACAGGCAAGCCGAATTCCGGGCGTATCACCAAGCGATATCAACGTGATGCTTGTATTACTCGGAAGATAAGCCGTTTCACAGCGAAAAACGAGGGAACCCTCAATGTTTCACGTGAAACAGGCTTCCAACAAAACATTTGATGCTCAACCGCTTAAGGAAGGTTGCATCAAGTGTTTTGCGGTTAAAGTAAAACTTCAGCAATTCGTGAAACAAAAGCGGATAAAATCGAGTAAAAGGCAAAAACAAACGGGCAAAAAGCCCATAAAAAGGAACAAGAAAAAAGAACAAAATAAGTATCAATTTAAAGCATAAAAAGTAATGAACAATCAGCTATTATTAGAGAATCTGCGTTGCATTCCAGATTGGCCAATCAAGGGTGTAAACTTCCGCGATGTTTCAACCCTTTTCAAGAATCCTGCATCTTTAAAAGAGATCAGCGATGAGATGTATGAACTCTACAAAGACAAAGGAATCACCAAGATTGTAGGCATCGAATCACGCGGTTTCGTAATGTCTTCTGCCCTTGCTATTCGTCTCGGAGCCGGCGTAGTTTTATGCCGCAAACCGGGCAAACTTCCATGCAAAACCGTACAGGAAAGTTATGCTAAGGAATATGGCATCGATACCATCGAAATCCACGAAGATGCCATCAATGAGGACGACATCGTACTCCTCCACGACGACCTCCTTGCCACCGGTGGAACCATGAAAGCAGCATGCGACCTGGTAAAGAAATTCCATCCGAAAAAGGTATATGCCAACTTCATCATCGAACTCGTAAACGAGAATTTCGAAGGCAGAAACTCCTTTGATCCAGACGTTGAAGTAACTACTTTATTGCAGTTATAAGCAGCAAAAATACTGCAAGAAATACTGCGAGAATGCAGCAAGGAAGCAGTAAAAGACACTAGAGCGTTGCCGTTTCACGTGAAACGGTAACGCTCGTTTTCCCTTTAAAAACAAGTAAAAATATGACGAAACAAGAGAATGAGGAGCGTTTGGCAAGGCTTAAAAACATCGTTTTAAGTATGCCGGAAAAGCCAGGAAGCTACCAATATTACGACGAAAATCATACGATTATATATGTGGGAAAGGCAAAAAATCTGAAGAGAAGAGTATCTTCCTACTTCCATAAAGAGGTAGACAGATACAAGACAAAGGTGCTTGTTTCTAAGATTCACGACATATCTTATACGGTCGTAAACACAGAAGAAGACGCACTTTTGCTCGAAAACAGCCTGATCAAAAAGTATAATCCAAGATACAATGTCCTGCTGAAAGACGGCAAGACATACCCCTCTATATGCGTAACAAACGAGTATTTTCCACGCATTTTCAAGACTCGTCATATCAATAAAAAAGTGGGAACCTTCTTCGGTCCTTACCCTCATATCGGCAGCATGTATGCCGTTTTAGAGGTCATCAAGAAGCTTTATAAGCCCCGCACCTGCAGAATGCCTATCACCAGAGAAGGCGTTGCTGAAGGCAGATACAAGCCGTGCCTGGAGTATCATATCCACAACTGCGGAGCACCCTGCATCAACAAGCAGAGCTATGAGGAATATCAGGAAAACATGCGCCAGGCACGTGAAATTCTGAAGGGAAACACGCGGGAAGTAGGCAAATATCTCTACGATTTGATGATGAAAAATGCCGAACTTCTACGTTTTGAAATAGCCGAAGAATATAAGAAAAAGTACCAATTACTGGATGAATTTGAGGCAAAAAGCGAGGTGGTAAGCCATACTATTACGGATGTAGATGTCTTCACCATCGTAAATGATGATGCCAACAAAAACGCCTTCATCAACTATATTCACGTAAAAAACGGCACCATCAACCAGAGCTTCACATACGAATACAAGCGCAAGCTAGAAGAGAGTGACGAAGAACTTCTGATTACTGCCATTCCGGAAATCAGAGAGCGTTTCCACTCCACATCGAAGGAGATAATCGTGCCCTTCGAAATGGAATGGAAGCTGAAAGATGCTACCTTCTTCGTACCCCAGAGAGGAGACAAAAAGCACCTTCTGGAACTGTCGGAAATGAACTGCAAGCAGTATAAATTCGACCGTCTGAAGCAGGCAGAAAAGCTCAATCCGGAACAGAAACAGACCCGATTGATGAAGGAATTGCAAGCCAAATTAAAGCTTCCGAAGATGCCTTACCAGATAGAATGTTTCGATAATTCCAACATATCCGGTACTGATGCCGTGGCAGGTTGCATCGTATATAAAGGTATGAAACCTTCCAGAAAAGACTATAGGAAATACAACATTAAGACGGTAGAAGGGCCGGACGATTACGCATCCATGCAAGAGGTGGTAAGACGCCGGTACAGTCGCATGATAGAGGAAGAAACTGCACTTCCAGACCTCATTATTACCGATGGCGGAAAGGGTCAGATGGACGTAGTAAGAGAGGTTATTGTTGACGAATTACACCTGGATATTCCTATCGCAGGTCTTGCCAAGGACGACCGGCACAGAACCAACGAACTCCTCTTCGGATTCCCTCCTCAAACCATCGCCCTACCACCCGAGAGTGAGCTGTTCAAGGTTCTGACGCAGATACAGGATGAGGTGCACAGATACGCTATCACCTTCCATCGCGACAAGCGCAGCAAGCATGCTCTTCACTCAGAATTAGACGATATCAAAGGCATCGGTCCGAAGGCTAAAGAAGCCCTTCTGAGCAAGTTTAAGAGCGTGAAAAAGATGAAAGAAGCATCCTTGGAACAACTTTCAGAAGTATTAGGCCCTCATAAGGCAGAAATTCTTTCAAAATATTTCGAAGAAAAAGGCGAGAATATGAAATAAAAGTTGTATATTTGCAGTTCAAACTATACTATATATATTAATAAGAAGAAGAACAGAACCGAAGCAAGCATTCCACAAATGCTATTCATAAAGTTCTATGTTCAACATTCAAAGTTCAAAGTAGTAATATGAGAATCGTAATACAGCGTGTCTCTCACGCCTCAGTTACCATCGAAGGAGAGGTTAAATCTGCTATCAGACAAGGCTATCTGATCCTTCTGGGAATAGAGGAAAGCGACACTTCAGAAGATGTAGACTGGCTGGTCAGAAAGGTAATCGGACTCCGTGTTTTCGACGACGAAAACCACGTTATGAACCGCTCCATCATGGATATAAATGGTGAGATTCTGGTCATCAGCCAGTTCACCCTATTCGCCAGCTACAAGAAAGGAAACCGCCCAAGCTGGCTCAGAGCAGCCAAGCACGAAATCAGCATTCCACTCTATGAGGAGTTCTGCAAAAAGCTATCCGATGCACTCGGAAAGCCAGTAGGAACAGGCGAATTTGGTGCCGATATGAAGGTAGATTTACTGAACGATGGACCGGTAACCATCATGATGGATACTCACAACAAGGAATAATGCCCTACCCTGAAAGAAAGGCATCTTTCCCCATAAAAGAATTAGGAAGATGACAATAAAAGAAGCACAAGAAGCTGTAGATCAGTGGATTAAAGAATATGGCGTACGCTATTTCAGCGAACTGACCAATATGGCTTGCCTCACAGAAGAAGTGGGCGAACTGGCACGCGTCATTGCCCGAACATACGGCGACCAGAGTTTTAAGAAAGGCGAGAAACCTAACTTGGGCGAAGAGATGGCCGATGTTCTATGGGTGCTTATCTGCCTGGCTAACCAGACAGGGGTTGACTTGACAGAAGAACTCCAGAAGAGTTTTGACAAGAAGACCAAAAGGGATTCTGAAAGACATAAAAACAACCCAAAACTATCTGAGCATCAGGAAGATAAAAAACAAGATAACAAGAATTAAAATTGCTATTCATATAAAAACTTAACTTTAATAATTATATAAATAACATTAAGTATGAGCAGTATTAAAGAACAGGTTCTTGC
>OMNU01000784.1_pt1 | contig 14616 bp, 8 predicted proteins | sample 1673511 | NCBI WGS metagenome assembly OMNU01 (sample SAMEA103958113, study PRJEB25191) | human gut metagenome | reverse complement strand
AAAGGCAGGTTCCAAATTGCTTTGAAATCTGCCTCCATCATTTATGGGAGATGATTATTTGACTTCGATGTTCTTTGTAGTCTTAGCCTCCTCCTTAGGAGTAAGCTTTGGAATCTCGACCTCGAGTATACCATCAGCTACCTTTGCTGAAATCTTCTCACGATCAGCATCCTCAGGCAGAGTATAACACTGCTGGTAGTTGCCGTAAGAGAATTCGCGGCGCAGATAGTGCTCGTGCTTGTCTTCATCCTTGTGTTCCATCTTGTTCTCGATGGCGATGTTCAGATTACCATCGTTATCGATGTTTACACGAACCCACTCTTTCTTCAAACCAGGAGCTGCAACCTCCATGATGTAATTCTTATCTGTCTCCTTGATGTTAATGGCAGGAGCAGTAGCATTCATACGTGACATTACTTCGGTATTGAATAAAGTATCATCAAAGAAGTTACTCAACCAATCTGAATCATTATTTCTACGTGCTAACAACATAATTAAAACCTCCAAATTTTATTTTACTCGTCCTCTCGGTTCCTTACGGCTCCGTCGGGATTTCTGCTTGTTAATATTCTTGTTATTTTTTTGCTTTCGCCTCGAAACTCCGTTGTTCTTCCGAACCCCTTTATTTTTGAGCTTCAGCTTTCACTCTCTGTTTTTGCAACTTATGTGCCAGCGGACTGAAAGTGGTAATGTTGGCACGAAAGGATAAATATTTTAAACTTTTCTGCCAGATGATGCGGTTATCTCAACAAAAAAGTGTAACTTTGTCACCAACTTAAAAATCAAAGCATAAATCGAATAAATTATAAAAGATCAATGAAGAAACAACTATTTTTTATGGCGATGCTGATGGCGATGTCGCTTTCTGCCAGTGCACAGCAGCTTCTTCCTTATCAGAATCCGAACCTTTCTGCTGAGGCTAGAGCCAACGATTTGCTTTCCCGTCTTACCCTGGAAGAGAAGACGAAGTTGATGATGGATACTTCTCCGGCTATCGCCCGATTGGGCATTCCGCAGTTTCAATGGTGGAACGAGGCGCTGCACGGAGTGGGGCGAAACGGATTCGTTACCGTTTTCCCTATCACGATGCACATGGCGGCTTCGTGGGACGATACCTTATTATATAAGGTGTTTACTGCCGTGAGCGATGAGGCAAGAGCCAAGGCGCAGGAGGCGAAGAAGAGCGGCAACATCAAGCGCTACCAGAGTCTGAGCTTTTGGACTCCGAACATCAATATCTTCCGTGACCCACGATGGGGGCGTGGACAGGAAACTTATGGAGAAGATCCTTATCTGACCACAAGAATGGGACTTGCCGTGGTGAATGGATTGCAGGGACAGACCTTCGAAGGCAAACCGATGTCGGCCCCGGGAGTCCTGGCTACGCCTTCCTCACAGGCTCCCCAATACGTCAAGCTCCTAGCCTGTGCCAAGCATTTTGCCGTACATAGCGGTCCGGAATGGAACAGGCACAGTTTCAATGTAGAGGATTTGCCTGAGCGGGATTTGTGGGAGACTTATCTGCCTGCCTTCAAATCGCTGGTGCAGGATGGAAATGTGGCTGAGGTGATGTGCGCCTATCAGCGGATTGACGGAGCGCCTTGCTGCAGCAATGCCAGGTATGAACGACAGATTCTTCGTGATGAATGGGGATTCAAGGGATTGATTACTTCCGATTGCGGAGCCATCAACGACTTTTATATGCTTGGCCGACATGGTACTGCGAAGACTCCGGCTGAGGCTACGGCGCAGGCAATTGGTGCCGGAACCGACGTGGAATGCGGAAGCGTTTACCGTTCGCTTCCTGAGGCGGTGAAGACGGGAATGATCAGCGAGGAAAAGGTGAACGAGAGTTTGAAGCGCCTGTTGGTAGCCCGTTTCCGCCTGGGTGATTTCGATCAGGACGAGAACGTGCCTTGGACTCAGATTCCATCTTCCGTCATTGCCAGCAAGGCGCATAAGGATTTGGCAGAGAAGATGGCAGAAGAGGGAATCGTGCTTCTTCAGAACCGGAACAATCTCCTGCCGCTGAAATCAGCAGGAATGAAGATAGTCGTGATGGGGCCGAATGCCAACGATTCCATCATGCAGTGGGGCAACTATTCGGGTTATCCTACTTCTACCACCACCATCCTGCAGGGCATCAGAAAATATGTGAAGGACGCCAAGTATATTCCTGCCTGCACGTTGACCGGAAATGAGGTGACGGAAAGCAAGTTCAATCTCCTGACTTCTACCGATGGCAGCAAAGGCATGAAGGCTACTTATTGGAACAATTCTGAGATGAAGGGCGAGCCGGTGGCTACAGCCATGATGACTTCGCCTATCAATCAGAGTAATGGTGGAAATACCGTCTTTGCACCGGGCGTAAACCTTACCAATTTCTCTGCCCGATACGAGGGCGTATTTACTCCGGAAAAGGATGAAACCTTGAACGTCAGAATGGGATGTGATGATGGTTACCGGCTCATCATTGATGGCGATACGGTGGCGGATGTATGGAAGGGACGTGCCCGTGTACAGATGCTCAACAAGCCAATCTCCGTAAAGGCTGGAAAGCCGGTGAAAATTCAGGTGGATTATTTCCAGAAGACCGATATGGCGGTGATGCAGTTTGACATTGTGAAGAACTATACGCCAACCGAGTCTCAGCTTCTGGCTGAGGTTGGCGATGCTGACGTGGTGGTATTCGTAGGTGGAATCTCTCCTAGTCTTGAGGGTGAGGAGATGAAGGTCTCCGAGCCGGGATTCAAGGGTGGCGACAGAACTGATATCGAGTTGCCTCAGGCTCAGCGCAAGGTGATGGAGATGTTGCATCGGGCTGGCAAGCGAGTGGTGTTCGTCAACTGTTCGGGCAGTGCCATTGCTATGGTTCCTGAAACCGAAAATGCGGAGTCTATCCTTCAGGCTTGGTATCCGGGCGAACGGGGTGGCGAAGCCGTGGCAAAGGTTCTTTTCGGCGAGGTGAATCCATCGGGCAAGCTTCCGGTAACCTTCTATAAGAGTACTTCCGATCTTCCTGATTTCCTTGATTATACGATGAAGAATCGTACCTACCGTTATTTCAAGGGTGAGGCTCTCTTCCCATTCGGTCATGGATTGAGCTATACATCGTATGAATATGGAAAGCCGACATTGAAGAAAGTGAAGAGTGAAGAACGAAGAGTGAAGAATTCTTCGGCTTATTCCTTGAGTTTCTCTTTATCTAATAAAGGTAATAGGGAAGGAACGGAAGTGGCGCAGGTTTACATCCGTAGAATGGATGATGCTGAGGGGCCTATCAAGACCCTGAAAGCCTTCAAACGCATTACTTTGAAAGCGGGCGAGAAGCAGCAGGTAACCATCAGTCTGCCTCGCCAGAGTTTCGAGGGTTGGGATTCCCAGACCAATACCATACGTGTGGTTCCCGGCAAATATCAGATATTCGTAGGTGGTTCGAGTGCTGAGGCTGCGAAGAATGTGATAGAAGTGAAAGTGATATAAAATGCTGATATAAAAAGAGAAAGCTCGCTAAGATTTTGAACGTCTTGGCGAGCTTTTCTTCTGTCTTAACTCTTAAGCCTGCGGTTTTTTTGAAGTTTTTTCAAGGAAATGGACTTTGAATCACTCTTTTTTATTATATTTGCAATCGAAAATCGATTTGAACCTTGACTAAACGATGAAATAGTTATGGAACAGAACTTAAAAACCATATTTTATGCGATGGGTGCGATGATTCTTGCACCCCAAACCCTCTGTGCTCAGTCTGTGAACATTGAAGGCCTAGACTCCTTGCGCTTATCAGGTTCGGTGAGTGTAGTGGAGCCTGAACTTCTGAAGAAGGGTGTGCTCAATAATGCCCTGGATGCCTTGAGCGGACAGACGGCAGGTGTTAACGTCACTACCAATGGCCTTGACCGTATTGCTATGTTGAACTCCGTCCGGGTTCGCGGTACAACTTCTATCATGGGCGGCAATGATCCTCTGGTGATTATTGATGGTGTTACTTCTGATGTGGCGACGCTTGCTACAATCTATCCCGCCGATATAGAGAGCTTTACAGTACTGAAGAATGCCAGCGAAACGGCACTCTATGGTTCCCGTGGTGCTTCGGGCGTTATCCAGGTAAAGACCAAGAAGGGTACGGGTAAGGGATTTCAGATTTCTTACGAGGGAAACTATGGTATAGAGGCAATGTACAAAAGTATGGAGATGCTCAATGCCGCCGAATACATAGCTGCTGCACAGAAGTATGGGCTGGAGTATAACAATAAGGGATATGATACCAATTTCCGTAAGGCGATTACCCGAACCGGAAATATCCAGAACCATTATCTGGCCTTCAGCGGTGGCACTCCGCAGAGCAACTACCGCGCTTCTTTTGGCTATATCGATCATAACACGATTATTCGGAGCAAGGGCTATCGTAATCTGGTGGCTAAGATTGATGTCACCCAGAAGGCATTTGGCGATAAACTGACGGGAGATTTCGGCGTGTTCGGTTCGTCTTTCAAGAACAATGATATCTTCGACAGTCAGGCGCTTTTCTATTCTGCCGATGCCATGAATCCTACTTATCCTTATGATAAGTTGAACGGCAGTTGGGTGAAGAATGGGGCTGCATCTCAGGTGAATCCTCCCGGTGCCTTGCTCAAGGAGCTTAATGATACGAAGAACATGAACTTCAATGCTCATCTGAAGTTGAACTATGATATGACAAATTCTCTGAGTGTTTCTGCCTTCGGAGCATACAGTTATGCTTCCAACGAGAACAACCAGTTCTGTCCTACCTGGTTTTGGGCGCAGGGCAATCTCTATCGTGGGGAGTTCAAGAGCGAGGACTGGCTTGCCAATGTATCGTTTAACTATCAGCATTCGTGGGGAATCCACAATCTGAAGGCAATGTTGGGTGCAGAATATCAGAAGGATATCCGAACGGGATTCTGGACTTCTGCGAAGGGAATCACCAACAACGACATGTATTACCATAATATAGGTGCTGCTGCATCACGGCCTTTCGGTGGGACAGACAGCAAGTACGAAGATCCGACCCTGGCTTCTGTGATGGGCAATGTCGACTACACCTTATATAATAAGTATAGTCTTTCGGTTTCCATGCGTGGCGATGGTTCTTCGATGGTGGGCAATGACCATACCTGGGGTTTCTTCCCATCCGTCTCTCTTTCCTGGGATATGAAGCAGGAGAAATGGCTCCGTTCTCTCAAGGAATTTACCATGCTGAAACTGCGTACAGGTTATGGACGCTCAGGTAATCTTGGCGGAATATCTTCTTATACCACTTTGAATACGGTACGGCAGAATGGTATTGTTTCGGTGAACAGTTCTCCTACGGTTACGATGGGAATGATTAGCAATAACAATCCTGATCTGAAGTGGGAAACCCGCGCTACCTGGAATATCGGAGCTGATTTGGGATTGTGGAACAACCGGCTGGTTCTGACGGCAGAATATTACTATTCCAAGACCACCGACATGCTCTATGCCTATGATGTGCCGGTTCCGCCTTTTGCCTATGATAAACTGTTGGCAAACCTGGGTTCTATGAGCAACCAGGGTTTGGAGGTCGGCGTTTCCTTCACTCCTATCCAGAAGAAGGACATGGAACTGAATATCAATATGAATCTCTCTTGGCAGAAGAACAAACTCCTCTCGCTGAGTGGTGAATATGACGGAATGCAGATGTCGGCAGCCGATATTACTGCGATGGGTGCCTTGTCGGGTGCCGGTCAGCATGGTGGTTACAACAATGTGGTCTATCAGATAGTTGGTCAGCCTTTGGGGGTATTCTATCTTCCTCATTGCAAGGGAATTATAGAAGATGGAAATGGGCATTACCGCTATGATATCGAAGATTTGGACAAGAACGGAACCGTAGATTTGAGTGATGGCGGTGACAGATATATTGCCGGTCAGGCTACTCCTAAGGTAACGTTGGGTTCCAATATCAGTTTCCGTTATCGCGACTGGTATCTTTCATTGCAGATGAACGGAGCCTTCGGACATAAGATATTCAATGGTACGGGCTTAGCCTACACCAATATGTCGAGTTTCCCGGATTATAATGTGCTGAAGGGAGCTCCTGAGAAGAATATCGTTGACCAGAATGTTTCTGATTATTGGCTGGAGAAGGGCGATTATCTCAACTTAGAGAATCTCACGCTGGGCTATGATATCCCTATCCGAAAGGGCGTGGTGCAGTCGCTCAGAGTTTCGGCGAGTGTCAACAATCTTGCCACCATCAGCAGTTACAGCGGCTTGACTCCGATGATTAACAGCTACGTGGTGAACAGTACGATGGGTATTGATGATAAGCGGACTTATCCTGTTTACAGAACCTTCTCATTGGGTTTAAGTGTTCAATTCTAAAATCAGAAAGTTATGAAACGATATAGATTTTTATTTCTGCTGCTGGCGGCATTGTCTATGACATCCTGCCTGGACGAACATCCTAAGGATCAGTTGGACGAGGATGCCATCTATGGCTCTGCATCTGATATTTATATCAATGCCGTGGCTTCTCTCTATAATTATATAGGTGGAGCTAACGAGAGTGAGGGCATTCAGGGCACCTGCCGTGGCATTTACGATTATAATACGCTGACCACCGATGAGGCGATGATTCCGATTCGAGGCGGCGACTGGTATGATGGTGGCCTCTGGAATGCCATGTACCAGCATCGGTGGAGTGCCGATGACCAGTCTCTTTATGATACGTGGAAGTACCTTTATAAGGTTATCGTGCTGACTAATAAGTCTTTGGATATTATCAGCAACAAGTCGGCCCTGCTTTCTGCCGCACAGCAGGAGGAATATCGGGCTGAGATAAGAGCCATCCGGGCTATGTTCTATTACTATGCTATGGACATGTTCGGTCGGGTTCCATTGGTCCTTTCCAGTGCAGAACAGCTCCATTCCAGCCTGTTCCAAGGTCAGACAGATCGCAGTTCTATCTTCCAGTTTGTCTTTCAGGAGTTGCAGCAGGTATTGCCTTCACTTCCCGACCAGCACAGCAATAAGGAAGGCAATTATTATGGTCGCATCACCCAGCCGGTAGTCAACTTTCTGTTGGCGAAGTTGGCTTTGAATGCAGAAATCTATATGTATGATGACTGGACCCAGGGTTATGCGAGCCGTCCGAAGGGAAGTGACATTCATTTCTCTGTGCCGGCTTCTGATGCCTCTTTGCGTAATGGCGATAAGGTGGACTGCAGGAAGTTGAATGCCTGGGAAACCTGCATTTATTATTGTGATAAACTGGCAGAAGAAGGCTATGTCCTGGAGTCGGATGATTCATTCAATTTCTCTACGCATAATGAGACATCGAAGGAGAATATCTTCACGATTCCGATGGATAAGAATATCTATACCAACCAGTTCCATTATCTCTTCCGCTCTTACCATTATACGCATGGCGGTGTCTTGGGATGGGGAAGTGAGAATGGTACCTGTGCCACGATTTCTACGATGAAAGCCAATCATTATGGCGAGGCTGATGAAGATGCCCGTTGCAAGATGAACTTTGTGGCGGGAGTGGTAAAGGTAGATGGTCATGAACTGCTGATGGATAATGGAAAGCCGTTGGAGTATCAGCCTTTTGAAGTGGCTCAAAACCTGACCAACAGTAAGTTTGTCAAGACGGCTGGAGCGAGGATGGCGAAGTATGAGGTGGATAGAACCTCTTATATGGACGGCAAGTTGCAGAGTAACGACATAGTTCTTTTCCGCTATGCAGATGCTTTATTGATGAAGGCAGAGGCAAAGGTCCGAAACGGAGAGAATGGTGATGAGGAGTTGAATAGGATTCGTGCCCGTGTGGGAATGCCTTATCGTAAGGCTACGCTCGATAACATTCTGGAAGAGCGGTTGCTGGAGTTGGTGTGGGAAGGATGGCGTCGTCAGGATCTCATCCGTTTCGGCAAATTCACCGGTGCCTACGATCTCCGTACGCCTCTTCAGGGTGAATCCTCCGGCTACACCACCGTCTTCCCGATTCCTCAGAAATGCATCGATTTAAATTCTGAATTGGTACAGAATAAGGGATATGTCAATATTTTGAAGTAAAGAAACTTGAATAGAGTATATGAAAAGAGATCAACTCTTATCAGAAGCATCTGTTTTTGAAAGTTTTTCCAAAAAAGGTTTGTGATTTCAGGAATAATGGCTAATTTTGCGGGCTGAAAGGGGAATCGCTTGATAGACGATGATTCTTGGAATGATATAATATAAATAGGATATGGATAGGAAAAATGATGGCCTCAGACTGATGGATGGGGCTGGATATAAGAAGATAATAATTGTTTGCGACTCTTATAAGGGCTGCCTTTCGAGCAGAGAGGTAAATGAGGCGATTGCTTCGGGAGTGAAGGAATGGAATGCAGATGATGCTTTCCTCTCGGCGATGAAGGGAGAGCGAGTGAAGATTCATGCCCATGATGCGCTGATGAGATGGATTGAGGCGGAATACGGAATCGTGGATGATACGGCGATTATCGAGATTGCGCAGACCGCAGGACTGGCTCTGATTGAGCCTGAACAGCGCAACCCTATGAAGGCTACTTCCTGGGGCGTGGGCGAGATGATAATGAATGCTTATCGCCGGGGCGTGCGACGTTTCATCGTGGGCTTGGGCGGCAGCGCCACATCCGATTGCGGCATCGGAATGCTCAAGGCGATGGGCGACGACTGGAAGAAAATCCGACAGGAATGCAGTTTTGTGCTGGCTTCGGATGTTACCAATCCGCTCTGTGGTGAAAACGGGGCGGCTCATGTTTTTGCCCCTCAGAAGGGAGCTGATGCTAAGATGGTGCAGATGCTGGATGATAGGGCAAGGAAGTTTGCCGAGGTAAGTGCCAAGCATTTCGGATATGATAGGAGTGCGGCTCCTGGGGCTGGTGCGGCCGGAGGACTGGGTTATGCTTTCCTGCAATATTTCAATGCAGAGGCTCGTCCAGGGGCTGAACTGCTTTTAGAGAAAATAGAGGTTGATGTGTTCATTCAGGATGCTGATCTTGTGATTACGGGCGAAGGTCATAGCGACCGTCAGACCTTGATGGGGAAGTTGCCGCAAAGAATTCTTGAGCATGTTACCAATCAGAAAATATGGCTAGTATCGGGCGGAGTTAGCGATAGAAAGGCTATGCTGGATGCAGGATTTGATAGAGTTGTTCAGGTTACTCCTGAAGAAATGCCATTGGACGAGGCGATGAAGCCAGAAGTGGCTCGTAATAATATAATAAAGGCAATTCGTGAGCAATTTGCTTTGTAGTTTCAGCTATTATCTGTACCTTTGTGACCGTTTTCAAATAAGGTAAGAATAATGAAGTATATAATTTTTGATTTTGATGGAACCATCGGCGATTCGCAGAGTCTCATAGTGAAGACCCTGCAGGATACGATGCGTGCAAGAAAGCTGGAAGTGAAATCGGAGGAGGCTTGTGCCAAGACCATCGGTCTTCGATTGGATGAGGCCTTCGTTTCGCTCTTCGGAATGAGTGCTGAGGAGGGAATGGAATGCGCAGCAACCTATCGCGAGATTTTCCTGGAGAACAAGATGACGATGATCGTGCAGCCCTTCCCTCATGTGATAGAAACCCTGAGAGCGTTGCACCGCTGTGGGTTTGTATTGGGTATGGCCAGCAGTAGAAACCATTGCTCGCTGGATGGATACGTGCATCAGATGCAGCTGGAGGATATATTCTCTTCCATTGTTGCAGGCGATGATGTGGAGCATGCGAAGCCGGCACCCGATATGGTCTTCAAGGCATTGAAGGAGATGAAGGGAACGGCAGATGAAACCCTTGTAGTGGGCGATATGACCTTCGATGTAAATATGGCGCATCATGCCGGCTGCAAGGCCTGTGCCGTGACTTATGGCAACGGAACCCGCCAACAGCTCGCCTCTGCCGAATGGATTATCGATGATTTTGCAGAACTTCTGGAAATCGTAAAAGAATAAACTGAACTTTGAATAAAAAGATAATTTTATCCTTGCTGGAATAAAAAAGCGGATAAAGTTATCTTTTATTCATTTTTTTATAGTACCTTTGCACCCGCAATTGGTTCGCTGCCACCTTCTGCCGCCTCAGGCAGGATGAGTGCGTAGTGATTAAAAGGGAATCGGGTGAGAAGCCCGGACAGTCCCGCTGCTGTAAGCGTCTTATTGCGGCAAGCAATATGGTCACTGACATTTTTTCGGGAAGACCGCTTGCCATGAGTTTGAGGACGCAAGTCAGAAGACCTGCCGTTGCCATCTCTACCATCAGGAAGTGATGGAGGATGAAATCATTGAGCCTCGTGGGTTAGGCTTTTGAATGAAGATAAAAACATAATAGTAGATGAAAAGATTGTTTGCAATAGCCATGCTGGGTGTTGTTGCAGGGTCTGCCTTTGCCAATGGCGAAACGCAGGACTCTGTACGAGTGCATCACATCCAAGAGGTTGTGGTTACCTCACGATTGATATCCAGGGAAACTATTCCATCACAGACATTGGGAGGTGAGGAACTCAAAAAGTTGAATTCCTTGTCGGTGGCCGATGCCTTGCGTTATTTCTCTGGCCTGCAGCTCAAGGATTATGGAGGCGTGGGTGGCATCAAGACAGTCAACATTCGCAGTATGGGTACCAATCACTTGGGTATCTTCTATGACGGCATCGAACTGGGCAATGCACAGAACGGGCAGATAGACTTGGGGCAGTTCTCACTCGACAATGTGGAGGAAATTTCGCTCTACAACGGTCAGCGTAGTGCCATCTTCCAACCAGCGAGCGACTTTGGTAATGCTGGCTCCGTCTATATCCGTACCAAGGCTCCCCGCTTCATAATGGGCAGGCGATACAACTTGTTGGTGAGGGCTAAGTATGGGTCGAGCGATACCTTCCGGTTTTCATCGCTTTGGGAGCAGAAACTCTCCGATCATATATCTTCCTCGTTAAGTACAAGTGTGCTGACGTCGAGCGGACGCTATAAGTTTCGTTATAGGCGAGTGACCGAAGACAATACGGTGGCTTATGATACCACCGCCGTGCGCCACAATGGTGACATTTGGGCTTTCCGTATCGAGGAAAACGTGAGGGGAGGCATTGCCGATGGATATTGGAACGTGAAGGCGTACACCTACCATTCGGAAAGGGGAATACCTGGTGCCATCGTCAACAATGTGTGGCGACGAGGCGAACGCCAGTGGGACCACAATACCTTCGGACAGGCTGTATTCCAAAAGTCATTTGGTGACAAATTCTCTACCAAGGCATTGGCTAAGTATGCCTATTATGTGACGCGCTATGTCAATAATGATGAGACGCAGATACATGTAGACAATACCTATCGTCAGCAGGAGATGTATTTCTCCACTTCGAATGTCTATGAGATATTGTCAAAGTGGAGTGTCTCAATGAGCTATGACTTCAAGTGGAACAAGTTGAATGCCAATATGGTGGACTTTGCTTTCCCTCATCGTTACTCCAACTTCGTGTCGTTAGCCACGGCATTGACGTTATCACGCATCCAGGCACAAGCCTCGTTGGTGGAGCAGGTGGTCAAGGACCATGTGGAGTATGGGGCGTCATCGTCATCTCGCAGCACACTGACGCCAGCATTCTTTGTAAATGTCTATCCGTTCGAATCCAAGTTGCTGGCAGTGAGGGCCTTCGCTAAGAAAAGCTTCCGTATGCCGACCTTCAACGACCTCTACTATGCCGACATGGGTAACAGTAAGTTGAATCCTGAGTCGGCGTTGCAATATGACCTGGGATTTGTGCTGAACAAGGATTGGAAGCAAGGCATCGTCGACCATTTCCGCTTACAGGTGGATGGCTATTACAATACGGTGCACGACAAAATTGTGGCTTATCCTAAGGGGCAGCAATTCCGTTGGACGATGCTCAACTTGGGCAAGGTACACATCAAGGGCGTCGATGCCATGGCAGAAGTGGGACTGGAGCCAGCCAAGGATTGGAAAGTTACGGCCCGCTTGCAGTACACTTATCAGGATGCTCGCGACGTGACCGATCCCAATACCTCTTATTATAAGGACCAGATACCTTATATCCCATGGCACAGTGGGTCTGCTATCTTGGGCCTGTCATGGCGAGAGTTGGACTTGGCGTATAGCTTCATCTATTCCGGTGAACGTTATTCGCAGCAAGAGAACATCCTCTACAACCATCTCCAGCCCTGGTATACGCACGACATGAGCGTGGTTTATCATGCCAGGAGATGGTCGGCAAGACTGGATGTCAACAACATCTTCAGTCAGGATTATGACGTGATACTTAACTATCCGATGCCGAAGCGCAATTATATGCTGACATTGGAATATAACTTTTGAAAAAAATGAAGGATAAGATATATCATCAACCCAATCTGGCGAAGTCTTGGTTCTTAGCCTTGCTTTGTTTACTGGCTCTATGTATGCAGTCGTGTCGGGATAGCGACACCGTCATCTCATCTGAGCCTGAGGATACAGGCAGTAAGGCAGAGAAGGGCGATGTCATGGGACTCTACTTGCTCAACCAGGGCAATATGGGCAGCAACAAGGCTACCCTCGACTATCTGGATTTGTCGGGTGATAATAGTGAAAACGTCATTTATCATCGCAACATCTACTCTGAACGCAATCCTAACGAGATTAAGGAACTGGGTGATGTTGGCAATGATATCAAGATATATGGCTCCAAACTGTGGATGGTCATCAACTGCTCCAACAAGGTGGAGGTGGCAGATGCCTATACTTGCAAAAAAGTAGCGAAGATAGACATCCCCAACTGTCGATACCTTGCCTTTGATGGGGGATTTGCCTATGTGAGTGCCTATGTGGCTCCTGTGAATATGCGCCAGGATGCCGAAGTGGGAGCTGTTTATAAGGTGGACACGCTGACCATGAAGGTAGTGGACAAGGTGACGGTGGGCTATCAGCCCGATGAATTGGCTGTTGTGCATGGCAAACTGTATGTTGCCAACAGTGGCGGTTATCGTAATCCCAACTACGATCGTACGGTGAGCGTCATCGACCTCAAGACCTTTAAGGAGGAGCGGAAGATTGATGTGGCAATCAACTTGCATCGCTGTCGTGCCGATAAGTATGGACAGCTATGGGTGAGTTCCCGAGGCGACTACAAGGAGGTGCCTTCACGATTGTATTGGCTCAAGCCTAATGCTGCAGGGCAGATGGAAAAGGGAGGTGAACTGGAAGTGCCGGTCTCCAACATGTGTATCGTGGGTGATTCACTATATTATATAGGTGTGCAGTGGAATGAGACTTCAAAGAAAAATTCGATAGAGTATGGTATCGTGAATGTCAGCCAACACAAGGTAATTGCTCATTCCTTGTCTAGTGCTCCGGAGATACAATCCATCGAGATGCCATACGGCATCATTGTCAATCCTCAGAAGAAAGATTTCTATCTGATGGATGCTAAGAATTACGTGTCAAGTGGTGAGTTGTTTCACTTCAAGGCGGATGGCACCTTCGATTGGCGAGTGTGGACGGGCGATATTCCGGCAGAGGCAGCGTTTGTTTATCGCAAACCTCAGTTGTCATCTGAGCCGAGTCAACCTGCCGAGGAGTACAGTAAGTATATCGAGGCGGTGGATGAGTATGTGCCGGCTCCAGGACAATTCGTCAATTCGATGCCTCAATATGAGGAGGGTGACGATGCTAAGTCGATGGCAAGAAAATGTACAGAAGCCATCGGTGGAGACAAGGGCGGTTTGGTGAGTCTGGGTGCCTATGGTGGTTACATCACCTTTCATTTCGATCATTCTATAGCGAATGTGAAAGGTGAGAAAGACCTTTACATCAAGGGCAATGCTTTCAAGGACAATAGTGAGCCTGGCATCGTGATGGTGTCGCAGGATGTGAATGGCAATGGTTTGCCCGACGATCCTTGGTATGAACTTTCGGGTAGTGCTGATGTTGACAGTGTGGGCAAGGTGGTACATGGCTATGAGATAACCTATACCAAGGATGCCATGCAAGATATTCCGTGGACAGACAATCAGGGCAAGAGTGGAGTTGTTAATCGCAACACTTTTCATGCCCAGGAATATTTCCCTTTGTGGCTGTCAAGTCCATTGCGTTTCGAGGGTACCCTTTTGCCACGTAATGGTCATGATACCAGCGGCACTGGAACCCATTGGATTTGTGATGCCTTCCGATATGGATATGTTGACAATGTGAGCAATAGCGACATCGATGGCTGTAGCTTCGATATTTCATGGGCAGTTGATAAGAATCGCAAGTCAGTGGCACTCGACCACATCGACTTCGTGAGAGTGTATAGTGCACAGAATCAAATGTGTGGTTGGCTAGGTGAGACTTCCACAGAAGTGAGTGGGGCTGAGGACCTGCATCTACAGAAGTCAATCAGTGCCAAGAGTAGAAAGAGATAATAAATAATAAGATAATTTTAGTAATAAACAAAAGAACAATGATGAAAAAGTATTTTTATTTGTTGGCACTTGTATGTGCCACTAGTTTCTTTACTGCATGTAGTGATGATGACGATGACAACTCTCCTAAGTATGAGACCATCACTTTCGAGGGTAGTAACTGGAATGCATTGATTGATAATCCTCAGTATGGTGGAAAGATGCTCTATGGAGAGAGTGGCAGAAGA
>OMNU01000770.1_pt1 | contig 14746 bp, 6 predicted proteins | sample 1673511 | NCBI WGS metagenome assembly OMNU01 (sample SAMEA103958113, study PRJEB25191) | human gut metagenome | reverse complement strand
CCACATATTCACCATTAACGTTCTGATACATATCAGCAAACAAATAGCTGTCATCATTACCTGTGTCACACAACTTAAATGTTGCTAAAGGCAACTTAGCTGTAGTAGTAACCTTGCAAGAGAAATCCACCTTCTGACCCATCTTAATAGATATAGGAGCCTCTGTTAATGCCCACTGTGCATGCCATTGTTCAGCTGGAGTTTCAACTGGGATAACAATTGTATGCTTACTGCCCTTATGGGTGATAACCGGAGAACAATCTATAGTTCCCCAACCTGCATCGCCAAACCAATTGGTATTTACAAACGATTGAGCCTCATCCACAGCCTTCCAAAGGTTGCCCGCTGTATTGTAGTCGAAAGGCACCTTGATTTCCTCTGGTACTTCCGTTCCGTCATCATTGGCATGATCTTTCAATACAAGGCTCTCTATCATGATTTCATCGCCAGCTTTATTGCCACCAAAATCGAAGACAATCTTCAAGTTTGAGATGTCCACACCGTCGAGGTCAGAGCCGAAGAGACATTTTGGTTCACCTGCCTCCAACTTTATGTCTTTATCCATCAAGATAGCATCATCATCGTCTGTTTGGCAGAGCTTAACCTTCACACCACCATGACCCAAGTTTGATGTCAAGATGACAGAGAAATCGTAGTGCTTGTCAGCAGAAGTAGAGATACCTAAGTTGGTGAAAGGAACCTGAGCTTGCCAACGTTCGGTAGTTGCCTCAGGGAGCTTCAATGTATAGCATCCCTTGCTGTAGCTACAAACCGGGTCAGCAATTTGGCTCCATCCTGGAGCATAATAGCCAGCAGAAGGTTTTTCAGGGAAAGAAATTTTCTTGAAGAGATTAAACTCACTATCCTCTACGAAACCTGCGAAGCCATTCATCTTGGTTTTCTCCACCGTGAATTGCTTCTTGACGCTCTCCTTGCTAATACCATTGCGATTCTTCACAAAGCACTCCACATCGTAAGTACCCTTCTTGCGATAATACTTAGAGAGGTTGAAAGCAGAAGAATAGGCACCATCTATCACCCATACCGGAGTAATGCCTGCCTTGCTATCAAACGTGAAGTTGGCGGTGTTGGTCTCTTGGTCAACATCTATCTTGAAGTTGTCGGCGAAGTCGGCTACATTAGGCAACTCACCGTTGGCACCAGAGAACTCCTCTGCAGAACATGCGCTGAGCATCAATCCACCCAGAAGAGCATAAGCCATATTTCGAAACATCTTTTTCATATTGCTGAAATCTTAAAGTTAATATTTTATTAGGGGGTAGAGGAAACTATTGTTCCTCTACCTTAATAAGTTTTAATAATTGTTCTGAACCAAAGCCGGGTCGGAATCAAGCTCAGCCTGTGCGATAGGAATATACTTCTTGGATTCTGTCCAGGAGTTGGTGCGATAGCCGTAGCTGTCTGGTACCAACACGGTAGCAGCCTTGCCTGTGCGAACGAGGTCGAAGTAACGCTTACCCTCGCCTACAAACTCCAAGTGGCGCTCATTGATAACATCATCCAGAGTTACGGCTCCAAGCTCTGCAATTCCTGCTCGACGACGGATTTTATTCACATAATCCTTTGCCAAGCCAGCATCACCACCAGTCTCAAGCAACAGTTCTGCAGCATTGAGATAAGCCTCGGCTACACGATAGAAACGATAGTTGTTGTTATAGTTCAGATTGGTATCGAAACCTGCATCGGCATTGTTCTCAGTAAAAGGACGGTACTTAGCCAACCAAAGACCTGTATCTTGATAGCGCTTATGATAATGCGTATCATCAGCATCACCATCAGTACCCATTCCACGACAATCCCAGCAAGTAGCTGCACGACGAGTGTCATTGTCAGAGTACAAGTCGTATGTTTCCTGTCTTACAGGCAAGAAGCCCCAACCATCGCTGGCTTGCTTCACCCAGCCATCACCACCTGGCCATGCATTAGGTGAAATCAAAGTAGGAAGAATTGTGCCACCGATAGCCAATGGAGAACTCCAACCACGCTCGTTGTTACCATCCTCGTAGTTGATTTCCCAAATTGACTCCTTGCACCATTCACCACTTTCCTTCCAAATGTCGGCGAAATTATCCATCAATCCATATTCGCTCTTGTCGTTGATAATCTCTTGCATATATTGCAATGCCTTTGGATAGCGGGTCTTATCGTTTTGGTACATTACCATTTCGGCATACATCATGTAGCACATCGCCTGAGACATACGACCGCTGTTCTTGTCATCCCAACGCATAGGCAAAACCTTAGAGTCAATGACTGCCTCAAGCTCGGTAATGAGATTATTATACACCTCGTCTGCCTTCAACTGAGGAGCTGTATATGGAATGCTCAAATTCTCAAGATAGAAAGGGATATTTCCGAAGTAATGCCACAAGTTGTTGTAGAAATATACTCGGAGGGCACGTCCCTGCATCTCATAGGAAGCCTTATTTTCTGCGGTGAGATTACCCGCAGCCCAAGGAATATACTTCAAGAGGTCGTTGCAACGCTTGATGCCAGAGTAATCAACTGTCCAAAGTGAACTCAATGTGTTGCTAGCATTCGCCTCAAAGTTAAACAGCATATGCCACTGTTGGTTATCATTTTTGTCACTACCTCCTACCCAGAAGTCATCGCCCATGATTTCGGCATCGATATTAAGAGCATTATACTGTCCCAATCCCCAATCTGGCCAGTGGATAGGGTCATAAGCAGCATTCAAAGCCTCATTGATGTGCTCATCTGTGGTATAATATTCCTCCAGAGGCTCACCCGATGGGTTCTCTACCTCAAGGAAGTTGTCGCTACAAGATGTGGTTGCCAAGGTCATACTGGCTGCCATCACACCGAGTGCTATATATTTCATTGTCTTCATAATTGTCAATGTTTTAAGATGTTCTACATTTAGAATGAAAGATTGAAACCGATGGTGTAGGTGCGTGCTTGTGGATAGATACCACGGTCAACACCGAGAGAGGTACCACCAGAAGAAATTTCTGGGTCGAAGCCCCAATACTTTGTCCACGTTATCAAGTTCTCCGCCATCACATAGAAACGTAAACAGCTGATGGAGAGCTTCTGTGTCAAGTTCTTTGGCAAAGTATAACCCAATGAGATATTCTTCACACGGAGATAAGAGCCATCACAAATATAGAGATCTGATACCTGCCAGTTGGTTGCATCACCAGCCTTCAGGATAGGATACTTGTTGGATGTACCCTCACCTGTCCAACGGCTCAGCATCCAAGATGGGAAGTTACCTGAGTAGACATCTGTACGATAAGTGGCATCAAACACCTTGTTGCCTGTCACGCCCTGCAGGAAGAGGTTGAAGTCGAATCCCTTCCACTCAGCACCAAGGTTGAAACCGAAGGTCCACTTTGGTGTGCCGTTACCGATATTGGTACGGTCGTCTGCACTAATCTTACCATCCCCATTCACATCAACGAAGCGGACATCACCTGGTTGTGCATCTGGCATAATCATATTACCATCCTTGTTGACATAAGCCTTCACCTCATCCATGTTCTGGAATACACCAGCGGTCTTATAACCATAGAAATATGGGAAAGGCTGACCATTGCTACCACGGGTGCCACCACCTGAAAGACCTTGGAAGGTATCGAGGTCAATATAACCAGTGTCATTACCAAGGTTGGTCAACTCATTGTGCAAGTAGCTTACATTAGCCTTGGCATTGAAGCGAGCATCAGAAATGTGCCACTTGTAGCCGAGTTCAAACTCAAGACCTGAGTTCTTCATATCACCCACGTTGCCGATAGGCTTTGTCTCACCTACATAACTTGGGATAGGCATGGTAATCAACATACCGTTGGTCTTCTTCACATAGTAATCGGCACTGAATGTCAAGGCACTGCCGAAGAAGCCGAAGTCGAAGCCGATGTCTGTCTGCTCACTTTCCTCCCACTTCAAGTCAGGATTGGCTGTGGCGTTTGCCTTAGAGCCATTAAACTTGGTGGCGTTCTTGCCGAAAAGCACATTGTTACCCATAGAGGTCAGCACTGTGTAGCGGAAATCACCGATATTATCGTTACCATTCTTACCCCAGCTGGCACGGAACTTCAAGTTGCTCAACCAATCGCGAGTGCTCTCCATGAATTTTTCATTCATGATGTTCCATCCAACAGATGCAGATGGGAAAGTACCATACTTATTATTGGTTCCGAAACGGCTTGATCCATCACGACGTACAGTTGCCTGGAACATATACTTCTCATCATAGTTGTAACTGATTCGACCGAAGAGAGAAGAAATGGTATGAACCACATTATTACCACCATATACAGAGTGCTGAATGGTAGGAGTTCCTACAGAGATTATCTTTCCTTCTTCATCAGTAACGATAGTTTGCACATAGTTACCTGTTGCATAGTCGATAGAAGGCTTGTTCACATTCACCAAGTTCCAACGGCTACCACCTAGGTAATCGCTCTTGTTCTTCATGGCACTCTGACCTAACACCACAGCAAAACTATGCTTACCTATGGTCTTGTCGTAAGTCAAAGTATTCTCCACCTGCCAGTTGATACCCTTGCTAGAGCTCTTGGAAGCTGAGGTGTGGGTTTGCTTGTTATTACCAGACAAGTAGTACTTAGAAGCCACATAGCTGTCTGTACCCCAGAAGCTGAGGTCGGCGCTGTAAGTAAAATGATATTTCAAGTTGTCCCACAACTGGAGGTCGATGGAAAACTTAGGCACAAACTTATGTGACCAGTTCTTGGCTGCAGGAATACTCATCATAGCCAATGGGTTGTTCATTTCCTGATAGGTACCAGCCATACCTGGAATTGTATAGTAATTACCATTGGCATCACGAGGAATTTCATAAAAATCACGTGTACCTATTACTTTTCCTTCACTATCATAAACGTTTGGATCTTCCAGTTTGTCATAATAAGACTTTGCTACATTCCCATCTGTAACAGTTGGAGCCAATGTTGGAGCCATATAGAGGGCACTGCCAAGCACAGAGCCAAACTCTGAATTGGTTGAGATACCAGTGCTCTTGACACGTGTATAGGCCATATTGACGGTTACATCGAGCTTATTGAGGAAGTTGCGCTCCTTCGATGCATCCATCACATTATATATATTGTTAGAGCGGAGTGAGAGACGCTCATAGTTGCTCTGTCCGTAGTTACCGCCTACGATACCCTCCTGCTTGTAATAGCCCATAGAGAGATAGTAGTTGATTTTTTCAGAGGCACCACTGATGCTCACCTCATGATTCTGCACTGGCGCATTGTCATTGAAAACAAGGTTTTGCCAATCAGTACCGAAACCATTAATTGCTTTGCCATTGGAATCTGTCAATGCATAAGGGTCTGCAAAAACTGGAGCTTGACCGCCGTTTACGGCACGCTCATTCTGAAGGATTGCATAATCGGTAGCGCTGGTTACATCGCGCTTCTTCCATGCGCTCTGCCAGCCGTAAGAGAAGTTATAGTTAATCTGTGCCTTGCCCATCTTACCCTTCTTGGTAGTAACGAGGATAACACCATTGGCTGCACGTGCACCATAAATGGCACCAGAAGCGGCATCCTTCAGCACCTCGATACTCTCGATGTCGCTAGGGTTGAGATAATCCAAGCCACCCTCGATAGGCATGCCGTCTACAATATAGAGAGGGTCAGAGTTGTTGATGGTACCTGTACCACGTACACGAACCTTGGAACCCTCACCAGGCTGTCCTGAAGAAGAGGTTACGTTGACACCGGCAGCCAGACCCTTCAATGCGTTATCAACACGCACTGGGCTCTTGCCAGCCAAATCTTCGGTGCTCACTTTAGCGATAGCTGCAGTTACCACGCTCTTCTTCTGAACACCGTAACCTACAACAACCACTTCATCCAAAGCCTTGTCGTCTTGTTTCAGAGTAATCTTCATGTTGGCTGAAGGACGAATCTCTGCATCCTTGTAGCCAATGTAGGTGATAACCAAGGTCTGGTTAGCATCTGCATCAATGACAAAGTTACCATCAAGGTCGGTAATTGCACCGGCACCCTTGACGCCTTTAACCTGTATGGTGGCTCCGATAACGGGTTCACCCAGGTCATCCAACACGACACCCTTAAAGGTGTTTTTCTGTGCGAGCGCTGACGTCGACATCAATAATGCAGTCGCCAGCAATAGACTTTTTGTTTTCATATTCGATTATTAGTTTAGAAAAATATCTGTTTGTTAGTTCACTCTATTATAATAATGTTTAAGACTGTGCGGCAGTGCAGTTCCTAAAATGCGTTAAGCCGTGTTTTCGATTGCAAATATAATATGATTTTTTGATAATTCCTAGCACCTTCAACAGATAAGTGGAAAGAAAACTTTTATAAAACAATCTATATTGTTAATTTTCAGACACTTAATAGTCTCTAACAACTACATGAAAGTGGATGGCTTAAAATAAAGGAAATGAGGCTGGAACACCCTTAAAAAGTTACATCAGTATTTTTCAGTGTTCACACTCTGCCACTTTTCATTCGCACCACAACACATTTATTTCCCTAACTATCAGCGGTTTATAAAAGTTCCATTTTTACACCCATCCACTTTTCACTTATCACCCACCATTTTTTCATTATTTATTTAGTAATTTTGCAGATGAATGAGCATATACGCCTAAACGCACAAAAAAAACGTGAGAGGCGGTGTGCAAAACAAACAACTGCAAGAAATAAACAAACCATAATAAATATTACTTATGAAACAGTTCATTTTATCATGTGTCCTGTCGGTTGCAGCCATCGCTCCGTCTCAGGCACAGCAGACTACCAGACAATTGCCAGTCTATCTCGACCAGACCAAGCCTGTAGAGCAGCGCATCGATGATGCCATCTCCCGCATGACGCTGGCAGAGAAGATACGCATCATCCATGCTCAGAGCAAGTTTTCATCAGCCGGTGTACCACGCTTGGGATTCCCTGACTTCTGGACGGATGACGGACCTCACGGAGTGCGTCCTGACGTATTGTGGGATGAGTGGGAACAGGCTGGTCAGACCAACGACTCCTGTGTAGCCTTTCCTGCCCTCACCTGTCTTGCCGCATCATGGAATCCGCAGATGAGCCGCATCTATGGCGAAGCATTGGGCGAAGAAGCCCTGTATCGCGGCAAGGACATGATTCTGGGCCCTGGCGTCAATATCTATCGCACGCCTCTCAACGGTCGCAACTTCGAGTATATGGGCGAAGATCCGTTCCTGGCAAGTATCATGGTTGTGCCGTATATACAGGGATTGCAGTCTAAGGGCGTATCAGCCTGCGTAAAGCACTATTGCCTGAACAACGATGAGGAATACCGCCATCAGGTCAACGTAATCGTCAGCGACCGTGCTCTCCACGAAATCTATCTCCCTGCTTTCAAGGCGGCTGTTGAGAAGGGTAAGACATGGGGTATCATGGGAGCCTACAACCTATATAAGAATGAGCACAACTGCCACAACCAGTGGACCCTGAACAAGATTCTGAAGGGCGACTGGAAGTATGATGGTGTCGTGGTAAGCGACTGGGGCGGTGCCCACGACCTGGAGCAGTCTGTAAAGAACGGGCTGGATATGGAGTTCGGCACCTGGACAGACGGTCTTACGATGGGCGCTACCAATGCCTACGACAACTATTATCTCTCCATGCCTTACATGAAGACCATACAGGAAGGCAAGTTCACCCAGAAGGAGCTGGACGATAAGGTGCGCCGCGTATTGCGCCTCTTCTATCGCACCACGATGAATCCGAACCGCCCTCATGGTTTCCTCTGTTCCGAGAGCCATTATGCAGCTGCCAGACAGATTGCAGAAGAAGGCATCGTATTGCTTCAGAACAGGAACAATGTGCTCCCTATCAACACCCAGAAGGCTAAGCGCGTACTGGTAGTGGGCGAGAATGCCATCAAGATGATGACCGTAGGCGGAGGCTCTTCTTCGCTCAAGGTACAGCGCGAGATTTCGCCTCTCGATGGTCTGAAGACGCGCTTGGGCAAAGACGGCATCGAGGTAGATTATGCCCGCGGATATGTGGGCGATGTAACGGGCAACTACAATGGCGTTACAACCGGCCAGAACCTGGAAGACAAGCGCAGCGAGGCTGAACTGATAGCCGAAGCCGTAGAGAAAGCCAAGACTGCCGACTATGTCATCATGTTTGGTGGTCTGAACAAGAGCGATTTTCAGGACTGTGAGGGTCACGACCGCAAGCATTATGAGCTGCCATACCATCAGAATAAGCTGATCGAGGCTTTGGCTAAGGCAAACAAGAACTTCGTTTATGTCAACATCTCGGGCAATGCGGTAGCTATGCCTTGGAAGGCTAAGGTTGCCGGCATCGTACAGGGCTGGTTCATCGGTTCGGAGAGCGGCGAAGCCCTTGCAAGCATCCTTACAGGCGATGCAAACCCTAGCGGCAAGTTGCCGTTTACATGGGTCAACTCGCTGAAGGAAACAGGTGCTCATGCACTCAATACCTATCCGGGAACCTGGCGTCAGGAAGGTGGAGCCAGCACGAAGGGCAACATCATTGATGAGGAATATAAGGAAGGCATCTATGTAGGTTACCGCTGGACCGATAAGGAGCGCATCAAGCCTACCTTTGCATTCGGTCACGGCTTGAGCTACACCCAGTTTGCCATCTCTAATCTGCGCAGCGACAAGATGCAGATGAAGCAGGACGGCACAATCACCTTTACCGTAAACGTAAAGAATACAGGTAAGCGTGCCGGAGCCGAGACGGTTCAGCTCTACATCCACGATGTCAAGTCATCAGTAGACCGCCCTCAGAAGGAGCTGAAGGGATTCCAGAAGGTTTATCTCCAGCCAGGTGAGAGCAAGGATATCAGCATCACCATCAGCAAAGAGGCCCTCAGTTTCTACGATGAGGCATCTTCATCCTGGAAGGCTGAAGCCGGAAAGTTTGAGGCTCTTGTTGGTAATGCAGCCGATAACCTGAAGCTCAAGAAAGCCTTCGAGCTCTTTTAAAAAGAATGATTCGATTCTGAGAAATTGAACGGAGGGAAGAAATAAATATAACGCATAAAAGTTTGTTACGGTGAAACGCCGTAACAAACTTTTATTGTATTCCCCTGCTTTTCATCCATTGACAAGCTCGCGTAGGAACGGGGATTTCAAAAAAATACCAACATCCTGATTATCAGAAGGTTAACCAACTTGACGCCCTAAAACAGGGCGCATGGGTATCTGCAACATTTACTCCTGAATTTTCGCAAGTTTGCGCCATACGCCCAGAAAGGCTTATTTCATGCCAATCTGCTTCACACGCTGCTCGAACTCTTCCCTGTCACAGATGGCACTATTCTTGATTTTGGCGCGATAATTATAGATAGTGTTCACAGAATAGTGAAGGAACTCGGCAATCTTAGAACTGTCCTCGATGCCCAGACGGATAAGGGCAAAGATACGGAGGGTGGTAGAAAGACGGCTGTCATCTTCGAGCACGATACGCTCTTCAGGCTTCAAGAGGGCATTGAACTCCTCAACAAAGTCAGGGAAGAGCTTCAGGAAGGTGGAATCGAAATACTCATACAGCTCGCCCATGTAGGCCTCGCCAGCCTGCATCTGCTCCAGCAACTTATTGAGTTCTCTTGCCTTCACCAGTTTCACTACTCGCTTGCGCATGGTCTCTATCTTGTCGACATAGATGGCACAAAGGCGCAGGAATCGACCAATATATACTTCCTTCATCTTGTTACTCTCATTGAGTGACTGGTTCATCTCGTTAAGACGCTCATTTGCCAACTGCAAGGCATGGTTGGTTTCCTTCAGCTTATGATGGGCCGCAGCAATGCGCTTGCGCTGCTTGTTGACATAGTAGAGCAAGAGCATAACCACAAAGAGAAGCAAGGCTGAACACGCTACCATGAGCCGCAGATGCTGGTTGCTCGAAGAAAGCTCTTTCTGATAGCCCTCCTCAATCTGCGTGAGCACAGGCATGATCTGGCGGCTGCGGATAGGCGTATTGAAAACGGTAGCCGACTTCCAGGCAAACTTGATATACTCATGAGAGCGCTTCTGCTCGCCCGGTTCGGCATTGAGCAGATTGGCGAGTTCCCAGAGCGACCCCTGGTCCATCACAGCCAACTGGACATCGCAGATAGCAGAACGCAAGAGGCAGCTGAGGAACTGCTCTTCATCGCCAAACTGATTGTAGGTCAAGCCGCGATAAAACTGTACAATGGCATACTGATGGGTGCCCGGTTTCGTCATCGACAGCCGCTTATCGCTCAATCGCAAAGCCTCCTTCATATTGCCTGCATCGCGTGCCCTCACCTCCTGCATCTGCAGATAAAGGTCATCATCATGGCTGAATGTGCTGTCTATTGCAGCCTGATAGGCATTACGCTTGCCGGCATAATATTTCTTCAAGGAAGGAACGTTGGAATAATATGCCATCTCGCCATACAGGTGCTGGCAAGCCCAGAGGTAGTTGCATTTGCCCTCAGCATCAAGATCAGCGATATTGACAGACTTCAGCAGGTCGTACGATTCGGCATAATCGCCCGTGGTAGATTCCTGGAAAGCAAGCAGCGCCTTGGCATTTTCCACCTTCTTTTTATCGCCCATTCTGAAGGCTAGTTCCATACACTGGTTGATGTACTTCAGCGCCATGTCGTTCTTGTAGGAGCGGTATTCCTCAAAGAGCGCAAAGCAGGCATCATACTTACTGCTTAGGCGCCTGGCGGTCTTCAGTTTCTGCTCCCAATCGCGAATTCGGGCTTCACGTACCTTCACATAATCAGCCGAATGGGCAATGGCGTTGTCCAGACTCTGAAAAAGCTGCTCTATATTATCTGTTGTTTTTGCTGCAAGAGAAAGAGGCATCAAGACAAAGAGCAGGAAGAAGAATGCCTTTCCCCATAATTCATTTACGCGATACATCAACTTGATTCCGTTTAAGATTGATTTATTTTCATGAGGTTTCATGTGCAAAAGTAATAAAAAAATCGGAAACGACAAATCAAATATAGAAGAAATGTAGATTTCTTCGCATTTTTCACCTATGCCGTATCCACTTTTTATATATTCTTCATTTTTCTTATCCATCTCATTATCAGATACATTTCTATCTAAAAAAGAAAAGTTCATCCACATTTTAACATTTCTATCGCGCATCGTATCATCTTTTTTATTATCTTTGCAGAAGATAAACATAAAAACAACAATTAACATAATAAACAATGAGAACAGCACTTTTATCACTCACATTTCTTTTGGCTGGTTCTATGGCAGCACCTGCTATCGCCCATACAGCAGCCCCTAAGAAAAAAGTAACTGCCACAACCAAGAAAGGCAAGATTCTACCCATGAAGGAGTATATCGACCAACTGATGGCGAAGATGACACTACAGGAGAAGATTGGTCAGCTGAACCTGATGGTAGCTGGCGACATCACCACCGGCGGCGCACTCGATACTCAGGTAGGCAGCGATATTTCCCAGGGCAACATGGGCGGAGTTTTCAACATCAAAGGCCTCGATAAAATCAAGGCTCTGCAGGAAATTGCCATCAAGAACAGCCGTCTGGGCATCCCGCTGCTCGTAGGTATGGACGTGATTCATGGTTACGAAACGATGTTCCCCATCCCTCTCGCCCTCTCCTGCTCATGGGATACCGAGGCGATGAAGAAGGTAGGCGAAGTATCGGCCAAGGAAGCAAGTGCCGACGGCATCAACTGGACTTTCTCTCCTATGGTAGACATTGCGCTCGATGCCCGCTGGGGACGAATAAGCGAAGGAAATGGCGAGGATCCTTATCTGAGCGGCGTGATGGGAGCAGCGATGACTCAGGGCTATCAGGGCGTAGATATGCGCACAGAAGAGATTCTGAGAGCCAACCGCATCATGGCCTGCCTGAAGCATTTTGCCCTGTACGGAGGCGTTGAGAGCGGTAAGGAATATAACACGGTAGATATGAGCCGCGTGCGCATGATGAACCAGTATCTTCCACCTTACGAGGCAGTGGTGAAGGCTGGCGTAGGCAGCGTGATGTCTTCATTCAATCTCATCGACTACATACCTGCTACAGCCAACAAATGGATGATGACCAATGTCTTGAGAAAACAGTGGGGATTCAACGGTTTCGTAGTTACCGATTACGCTTCTATCGCCGAGATTCTGCAGCACGGAACGGCAAAAGACATCCAGGAGGCTTCAGAACAGGCGCTGAAGGCGGGTACCGATATGGACATGTGTTCCAATGCCTTCGTAAAGCATCTGACTAAGAGCATAGCAGAAGGAAAGGTGAGCGAGGAGGATGTGAATATCGCCTGTCGCCGCATTCTGGAAGCGAAATATAAACTGGGCCTGTTCAGCGACCCTTACCGCTACTGCAACACCAAGCGCAGCAAGAGCGAGATTTATACCGCTGAGAACCGTCAGGCAGCCCGCGATGTAGCAGCAGAGACCTTCGTGCTTCTGAAGAACGAAGGCAATATCCTGCCACTGAAGAAGGAAGGAAAGATAGCCCTGATAGGTCCGCTTGCCGACACCCGAAACAACATAGTCGGTACATGGAGCGTGGCTCAGGAGCCATCTAAATATACCACCATCAAGGAGGCAATGGAGCATGCACTTGCCGGAAAAGCCACCTTATTATATGCCCAGGGAAGCAATATCTGGCGCAATAAGGAACTGCAGCAAAATGGCGAATTCGGCAAGCCAATCAACTGGGGCAACGAGGCTGAGATGAAGGCCGAAGCGCTGAAGATAGCTAAAGAGGCAGATGTTATTATATGTGCTATGGGCGAAAGTGCCGAGATGAGCGGCGAATGCGGTAGCCGTACCAATCTGGAGATGCCGGACGTACAGCGCGAACTGCTTGCCGAACTTCTGAAGACGGGCAAGCCAGTAGTGCTCCTCAACTTTGCGGGCCGTCCTACGGTTCTTACTTGGGAGAAAGCCCATGTACCAGCCATCATGAATGTATGGTTTGGAGGCTCAGAGATGGGCGATGCACTCTGCGATGTTATCTTTGGCGACAAATCGCCATCGGGTAAGCTTACTACTTCTATGCCTAAGACTACCGGTCAGGAGCCTCTCTACTACAACCATCAGAACACCGGTCGCCCTGTAGCAGACGATAATGAGAAGTTTGCCAAGTTTGCCAGCAACTGCCTGGATGTAAGCAATGGTCCGCTCTATCCTTTCGGTTACGGCTTGAGCTATACCTACTTTTCGTACAGCAACTTCCGCCTGAGCAGCCAGGAGGCCGGCATCAGCAATGAGGAGGCTACCGAATGGCAGGATAGCAAGAAGATTACAGCTAGCGTCACCGTTAAGAACAACGGTTCCCGCGATGCCGACGAGATTGTGCAGCTCTACATCCGTGACATGGTAGCCAGCATCTCCCGCCCTGTAAAGGAACTGAAAGGTTTCCAGCGCATCCATCTGGCAGTAGGTGAAAGCAAGGAGGTAAGCTTTGATATCACCCCAGATATGCTCAAGTTCTACAACGCAGATCTGAAGCACGTGATAGAACCAGGCGACTTCCAGATTATGATAGGAACCAACAGCAAGGATGTAAAGACTTTGAAACTGAACGTGAAATAAACAAGAAAAATCGCCCTGCAAGAGCAAAGCATAGCTTGAAAGATGCTTTACTTCTTACAGGGCGATTATCATCTACTGAGCCCACTCCAACAGAAGGCTCAGTTATGGATTCTATCCTTCAGGATTACTTAGTCATCTCGAAACCTACACGCATACCATCGTAATTATTGGCGATAGTACCGATAGCGCTGAGCGTAGAACTGCCCTTGAGGGCACCCATGGTCTTGATGAGGTTGAGCAACTTTGTCTGATCGAAGAGCAGGCTGATGCCGTTGGTAGTCTTCGTAGCATAACCCGACATACTCAAGAGCAAGCCCTTCATCTGAATGGCATGAGTCTTCTCATCAAAAGTATAATTGCCCTGCCATGACTTGCCGTCAATCTTGGCTGCGAAAGTTCCATCAGTTTTGAAGGTGAAATAGGTATTTGAGCCGCTGAAACCAAACTTGCTGTAATACTCACCCAACTTCTCCTCTACCTTGTTGGCAGCAATCTCACCGCCAGCCTTTGCCAGGAGATTCTCAGAAGTAAAGGCGCATCCCGGCTTGCTGTACTTCCAGGTATGGGCACAGAGATCCTGCTTGTTGAAGGTACCTGAACCGATTACATTATTCAGAATGCCATTGATAATGCTGCTACCTGCAGAACTGCTGCTGTTAGAGTTTCCGCCCAGTACAGCACCCAAGATACCTGCAACGGCTGAGCCTGCATTGCTGGTTGCACTGCTAGATGTAGCGGCATTGCTGGTTGTTGCTGCAGTTGTTGTTGCAGTCGCAGCTGTTGTGTTAGATGTAGCAGAAGTTGTTTTCTTTGTAGAAGTCTTCTTGGTCGTAGTCTTCTTTGAAGTCTTCTTAGAAGTTTTCTTTGTTGTCTTCTTAGTCGTTTTCTTTACCGGCATCATCTCAGACATTGAGGCATTGAGCGCTGCCTCGTTCATAGCGCTTGCGTTGCTGCCAGCTGTGCATGCGAGCACGAGGGCAGCCAAAAGAAATACCTTTTTCATTGCTTTCTATATATTTATTTTTATCACTCTTATTTATATATACCCAATACTTCCTATTGTTCTTTCGGGTGCAAAGTTCGCAAAAAATCGGAAATACGATAAGAAAAATCCCTATTTCGCGGTATGAATCTCCCTAAAAACTCAGCATTTCTGCTCTTTCTACGTTATTATAGACGA
>OMNU01000765.1_pt1 | contig 14764 bp, 18 predicted proteins | sample 1673511 | NCBI WGS metagenome assembly OMNU01 (sample SAMEA103958113, study PRJEB25191) | human gut metagenome | reverse complement strand
TTTACAGAAAATATTCCATTCCATGAAAATTGAAGTGGTTATGGAAAAATTCGTTAATAAAGCTGATAGTACTGTTACTTTAAAATTGCATGGTCCAGATATGGGGATACTGATCGGCAAACACGGACAGACTTTGGATGCTCTGCAATATCTGACTAATCTCGTGGCTAATAAAAATTCCAGTGAAAGAATTCGTATTATTATCGATGTTGAAGATTACCGTGAGCGGAGAATAGAAACATTGAGCCGTTTGGCTGTACGTCTTGCTGATAAAGTTAAACGTAACGGTGAAAGAGTAGTTCTTGAACCGATGAACCCTCATGAAAGAAAGATTATTCATATGGCGTTGCAGAATGATCGCCGCATTACCACTTTAAGCGAAGGTGAAGAACCTTATCGTAAGGTAGTAATCGAATTAAAAAAATAATTTGTGTCTGAGACCCAGTAATTTATTTTACTGGGTTTCTCTATTGGAGAGTAATTATGGCAAAGAAACATACAGTTTCTGAAACTAACGAAACAATCAGCGCCGTTATTACGGCTTTAGGTGAAGGCGCGGTAGGAATAATACGCATCAGTGGTACTGAGGCTGCTGCGATAGGTGATAAGCTGTTTCGATCAGCTTCTGGTAAAAAATTGACCGAACATACACCGCATCTGCTTGTTTATGGTCATGTAGTTGATGAAGAAAATAGTAAAATAGACGAGGTGCTTGCTGTTTATATGCAGGGACCACATTCCTATACTGCAGAAGATGTAGTGGAAATACAAAGTCATGGCGGTTTACAATCGTTAAAAACTATCCTGGGTCTAACCTATAAAATGGGCGCTCGTCCGGCTGAACCGGGCGAGTTTACAAAGAGAGCTTTTTTAAACGGACGTATAGATTTGATCCAGGCGGAAGCAGTTATGGATATTATTAAATCACGCAGTGAAGCTTCTTTAAAAATGGCAGTACGTCAACAGGATGGCCAACTGTCTAAAAAAATCAAAGGTCTGCGCCGTAATTTATTAGATATTGTAGTAAATCTGGAAGCAGTTATTGATTATCCGGAAGAAGATATTGAGGAAATAACTTTTAATACTGTCAGTGAAGGTATGGAAAGGGTCAAACAGGAACTGGAATATCTGCTTAAACATGCTCATACTGGTAAAATATTACGCGAAGGTCTGCAGACAGTAATTGTCGGTCGTCCTAACGTAGGCAAATCAAGTCTTTTAAATGCTCTGCTCAGTGAGGAAAGGGCTATTGTTTCAGAATATGCCGGAACTACGCGCGATGTAATTGAAGAACAGTTATTGCTTGGCAGTGTGCCATTGGTATTAGTTGATACTGCCGGCATCAGGCAGACAGAAGATTATGTTGAGAAGATAGGGGTTGCCAGGAGTAAGGAACGTCTTGATAAAGCAGAATTGGCTGTAGTAGTTTTGGATGGGTCTCAGCCTTTAAACGAAGAAGATGAAGAAATTTTAAATGCAGTTGCAGGTAAGCCCTGTGTTATAATAGTAAATAAAGGTGATCGACCGCAGGTAAATGATTTAACAGCTTTACAGAAACGCTTTGGTAAAGATAGAGTGCTGCTTTTATCTGCAAAAACCGGCGGTGGGCTGGAACAGTTTACTGCCTGGCTGCAAAGTTATGTTTATGGTTCAGAGCATGCTATATCTGGTGGTGCTTATGTACAAAATACACGGCACGAGAATCTGCTGCGTGAAGCTTTGTTAAGTGTGGAAGAAGCAATCAGAGCAGCGGCATCGATGCTGCCATATGATTGTCTGGTAATTGATCTGCATAAAGCGATCGATGCTATGGGTTTGATTACAGGTGATACTCTTCAGGATGAAATCATCAATGAGATTTTTTCAAAATTCTGTGTTGGGAAATAAGAGTTTAGGTTGTAGGTGACAAAATGTATATTACTGATAATTATGATGTCGTCGTTATCGGTGCAGGTCATGCCGGAGTAGAAGCGGCCCTGGCGGCTGCACGCCTTGGTGGCAGGACTCTTCTTGCTACTTTGTCTTTGGATAATATTGCTTTGATGCCCTGTAACCCTTCTGTCGGCGGACCGGCTAAGGGTCATTTAGTGCGTGAGATTGATGCTTTAGGCGGTCAGATGGGTCTAACTGCTGATGAAGCCTGTATTCAGATGCGGCTTTTAAATACAGGTAAAGGTTATGCTGTCCATGCGTTAAGAGCTCAGGCTGATAAGCCTTTTTATCATACTTTGATGAAGCAGGTTGTGGAAAACCAGGAAAATCTGGATGTTAAACAATTGATGATCGACAGATTATTAGTTGAAAATGGAGCTGTAGTTGGTGTAGAGGCTGAAACGGGCGAAGTTTTTGAAGCAAAGTGCGTCATTTTAGCTACCGGCACTTATCTGCGCGGGCGTATTGTTTATGGTCAGGTAAATTATGAATCAGGACCTAACGGATTGCGCTCAGCCAATAAACTGTCGTCTTCTTTATTAGAGAATGGAGTAGAGCTGATGCGTTTTAAAACGGGTACGCCGGCGAGAATCGATGCCCGCAGCCTGGATTACAGCAGAATGGAAGCTCAATATGGCGATGAACAGGTACGTAATTTTTCTTTTATGAGTACGATTACGGAGAGAAAGCAGATTCCCTGCTGGCTGACTTATACCAATGCTGATACTCATAAGATAATTCGTGATAATCTGCATTTGTCAGGTATGTTCAATGGTATGATCGAAGGCGTCGGTCCACGCTATTGTCCTTCTATTGAAGCTAAAATCGTACGTTTTGCCGATAAGGAACGGCATCAGTTATTTGTGGAACCGGAAGGGTTACGTACAAATGAAATGTATGTGCAGGGAATGTCATCGTCTTTGCCCGCACATGTTCAGCTGCAGTTTATGCAGACTATACCCGGTTTGGAAAATTGCCGGATGATGCGCGCCGGTTATGCTATTGATTATGATTGTCTTGATCCGCTGCAATTGCAGCGGACGTTAGAACATAAATCTATCCGCGGACTTTTTTCTGCCGGTCAGGCGAACGGTACCAGTGGGTATGAAGAAGCCGCCGCGCAGGGGCTTCTTGCCGGCGTTAATGCCATGCAGAAAATAAGGAGTAAAGAGCCGCTTATTTTAAGACGCAGCGAAGGTTATTTAGGTGTTTTGATTGATGATCTGGTTACAAAAGGAACGAATGAGCCTTACCGCATGATGACTTCGCGTGCTGAATACCGGCTGCTGCTGCGTCAGGATAATGCTGACCTGCGGTTAACGGAAAAAGGCAGAGCTGTTGGTCTGGTAAACGATGTTCGTTACGAAGCTTTTACTGCAAAACGCAGTTTGCTGGAACGGACATTGCAGAATTTGAGCAGTACACATTTACCTCCTAATGTGGAAGTGCTTGCTAAATTGGCAGAGCTGGGAACAGCGCCGATTCGTTCGGGGATGTCACTGCTGGATCTGCTGCGCCGCAGTGAAATGACTTATGAAAAATTACAGCAGGCTTTTGAAGTGCCGGAGCTGCCGGAAGTAGTTGCCGAGCAGGTAGAGATTTTTGCCAAGTATGAAGGTTACATCAATAAGCAAAAACAGGAAGTGGAAAAAGCATTGAAGCTGGAAAATAAAAAAATACCGGCTGATATCGATTATTTGAGTATCAAAGAGCTGTCTTCCGAAGCAGCAGAGAAGCTGGCGAAAGTGAAGCCTGCTTCAATCGGTCAGGCTTCACGCATTTCCGGCGTTTCTCCGGCTGACGTCAGCGTGTTGATGATAGCGTTGGAAGTAATGCGCAGGAAGGAATATGAATCATGACGTTTGCTGAAATAATGCAGTTGAAAGGGAAAGAAGCGGGACTGAGCTTTACAGCACAGCAGCTGGAACAATTCAGTGCTTATTATGAACTGCTTGTGGAGACGAATAAAGTGATGAATCTGACGGCGATAACCGAGCCTGAAGAAGTAGCCGTTAAACATATGATTGATTCTCTGCTGGCATTTGATGAGAAGCTGTTTGGTGAAAAAACTTTAGCTGATGTTGGTACAGGGGCAGGATTTCCTGGTATCCCCCTGAAAATATACTGCCCTTCTTTAAAAGTAACTTTGATTGATTCCCTGGCTAAACGGCTGAAATTTTTGGAAACGGTTATTATTGAATTAGGACTAAAAGTGTGCATTTACGGGCCGAGGATGCCGGCAGAGATCCCAGGCATCGTGAAAAGTATGATCTGGTGACGGCAAGAGCAGTTGCCAGACTGAGTGTTTTGGCAGAATATTGCCTGCCGTTAGTAAAAACAGACGGCAGCTTTATTGCACTAAAAGGCAGCAAATATCAGGAAGAGATAGCTGCTGCTGATAAAGCGCTGCAAATTTTGGGCGGGCGCCTGGTAAGTGCCGACGCCGTAAAGCTTCCTGGGTTGAATGATGGTCGTGCTATTGTGAAAATAGCCAAAATAAAAACTACTCCCAAGGCATATCCGCGTAAAGCTGGTTTGCCGGACAAACAACCCCTGGAATAAATAGTGGAGGTTAAGTTTATGACAGTTGATGATGGATTTTCTGTTTTAGAAGCAGGACGTGCGGAAATGGGTATTAAGCATAGCAGTAAAGCAATCGAGGTAGTACGGGTGCCTTTAGCTAAAGTTATACCGAATCCTTACCAGCCGCGTAAAACATTTGATGAAGATGGTTTACAGGATCTGGCGGCATCTATTGCCCAATATGGTGTTTTGCAGCCACTTTTGGTAGCACCCATGGAAGATGGCATCGGTAATTATCTGCTTATCGCCGGCGAGAGGCGTCTGCGTGCTTCCAAAATGGCAGCTTTGAGTGAAATTCCTGTTATTATCAGTGATTATACTCAACAGCAGATTGCGGAGATAGCTTTGATCGAAAATCTGCAGCGGGAGGATCTGCATTATTTGGAAGAAGCCGAAGGCTACGAAATGCTGATGAACGAATTCCATCTGACGCAGGATTCTATGGCGGCTCGGGTTGGTAAAAAACAATCGACTATTGCCAATAAGCTGCGTTTATTGCGTTTGCCGCAGCCTGTACGCGAGTCTCTGCGCAAAAATGCCTTAACAGAAAGGCATGCCAGAGTTTTGCTTAAGTTGCCGACAGAGGCAGAGCAGCTGCAGATTGTAGAAACGATTGTAAAGAATAATTTCAGTGTGCGTCAGACAGAAGAATATGTAAAAAAATATTTGGATACAGATGAAGGCGAAGTTACTCCGAAGAAAAAGCGTCTGGTGATCGTTAATGATGTGCGTATCTATCTTAACAGCATCAAGCAAATAGTTTCTACGATAAAAGATGTTGGTATTCCCGTATCAATGGAGCAGGATGTTGACGGCGGTGACGTGCTGGTGACTTTAAGAATCCGTAATACTAAAAAACCAAAAGAGCCGCGTTTGTTTTAAGCCTACTGAAGCAGTGGTCTGTAAAGATCACTGCTTTTCTTTATGTATTTTTAAGAATAGTTCTGTACAAATCCAGCTAATGTAGTAAAATAGAAACAAGGTGACAGGAGAATAAGGGAGGGTCAATTCCATGGATTATAATGAGGTTTTAGAAACGGCGCGGACAAAAATCGGTACTAAATGTAAGGCTTGTCCCATATGCAATGGTGTAGCCTGCAGAAATACGATGCCAGGACCAGGGGCGAAAGGTATAGGAGATACTGCTATCCGCAATTATCAGAAATGGCAGGAGATCCGTGTCAATATGGATACTATTTGTGAGAAAAAACAGATAGATACAGGTTTGGAGCTGTTTGGCAAGCACTTCAGCTATCCTTTTTTTGCCGGTCCTGTAGGAGCAATAGCAATGCATTACAGTAACGCTTATAGTGACGTTACTTATAATGAAGTCCTGGTTTCAGCCTGTGCGGAAAGTGGTATTGCCGCTTTTACAGGAGACGGTCTGGACAGCAGTGTCATGGCAGCGGCGACGCAGGCTATCAAAGCTGTTGACGGGCAGGGTATACCTACTGTAAAACCGTGGAATCTGGAAACGATTAAAGAAAAGCTGGCCCTGGTAAAGGAGTCTGGCGCTTTTGCCGTAGCTATGGATATTGATGCTGCTGGATTACCGTTTTTACAGAATATGATGCCGCCGGCCGGCAGCAAATCAGTTTCTGAACTGGCAGAAATTGCGCAGCAGGCAGGTGTACCATTTATTGTAAAAGGTATTATGACGGCGAAAGCAGCGTTAAAAGCGCAGCAGGCGGGAGCGCAGGCGATCATTGTTTCTAACCATGGCGGACGTGTCCTGGATCAATGTGCCGCAACGGCAGAAGTATTGCCGGAGATAGCGGCGGCAGTAGGCGGGAAGATGCGTATTATTGTTGACGGCGGCATTCGCAGTGGTGTTGATATTTTTAAAGCGCTGGCCTTGGGAGCTGATGCTGTTGTTATTGCCCGTCCTTTTGTTACTGCTGTTTTTGGCGGAGGGAAAGAGGGTGTCAAAGTATATATCGAAAAACTGGCTGCTGAACTGAAAGATACTATGGCGATGTGCGGTGCGTTTACATTGAAGGAAATAACCTCTGAGATGGTGCGCCGCAGTTAAATGTTTATAAGTGCAGAAGCATTATGAAGAGGATGTTTCACGTGAAACATCCTCTTTTTACTCATATTTGGAAATAGTGAAGGAAAGAAAGATGGAAATAATAAAAATTGTAAGACGAGAACGAAATTTGCTGGAAATATTAATGATTATTTGGGAAGATTCGGTGCGTCATACACATGATTTTTTGAGGGAGAGCGATATTAAAGCGCTGCGTCCGTTGGTATACCAGAATTTGGAATCTATTCCTGAATTATGGGCTATTAAGGCTGAAGATAGCTGTTATAAGGGTTTCATGGGCATTGACGGAATAAAGCTGGAAATGTTATTTGTCGCAAGCAGTGAACGTGGGCAGGGATTTGGTTCGAAGCTGCTGCGCCATGCTGTCAGCGGGCTTGGAGTGACGGAAGTCGACGTTAATGAACAAAATCCGCAGGCCTATTGTTTTTATCAGAAACAAGGTTTTAAAAAATATTCGCGGTCTGAGTTGGATGGACAAGGTAACCCGTTTCCTGTTTTGCATCTCAGGTATATATCTGCGAAAGATGGTTAAAAATATAAAGAAGGCAGGTAGATCATAATGAAATTTCAGGCAGCACTTCTGGTTGTAAAAAATATGGAAAGGTCAGTCAAATTTTATAAAGAAGTTTTAGGACTGAGAGTTACTATGGATCTGGGTGCGAATGTTACTTTAACAGGCGGAGTAGCGTTACAGACTCAAGAAAGCTGGTGTGAATTTATCAGTAAGGATCTTCAAAGTATCAGTTTTGGCGGCAATGCTGCTGAACTTTATTTTGAAGAAGATAAATTCGATGATTTTTTAAAAAAGCTGGCAGCAATAAAAGGGATTTTTTATGTACATCCAGTACAGCAATATAGCTGGGGGCAAAGAGTAATTCGTTTTTATGACCCGGATTTTCATATCTTGGAAGTTGGTGAAAATATGAAGTCTGTCTGCAGAAGGTTTCTTGACAGCGGCATGACGATAGAAGCTGCTGCTGTAAGAATGAATGTGCCGGAAAAATTTGTGCGTGCCTGTGTGAGATAAAGCTGGAAGGTGGATAGATGATGTTAAAAATAGAAATGCTGACGGTGGAAACAGTTGGTGCGTTGAAACCTTTACTATTGGAGCTGGCAGATTACCATAATCAGACAGCTTTAAATTTCCGGGGGCTGTATCCGCTGGTTTGTGCAGATGAAAAGATCAGGACTCTGCAGCGGGGAATCAGCGCAGGCAAAACTGTCGCAGCAGTTCTGGCTGTTGATCATGGGTGGAAAGGTTTCTGTGTTTTTTCGCATACTGATGTCTGCGGCAGTATTGACTATCTTTATATCAGGCAGGAGCTGCGTGGGCAGGGGGCGGGAAAGATGCTGATGCAATGGATGCTTGAACGACTTGAGCGTCTGCCTTTGAAGCTGCTGGAACTGAAAGTTGTTTGTGGAAATACTGAAGCGGAGCGGTTTTATGAACATTATGGTTTTGCTGCCAGAACAATAACTATGGCCAAAGAATTAAAATAAAGGCTGCTGTTTATAGGAGAGAATTTATGCTGGAAAAGGCATTGTCGCAGAAAGAGTTAAGCGCTTTATTAGGGATGACGACATTTGAAATTTATAAGAAACTTTGTTGGCAGATTGAAGCCGATTATGATATGGAACACATCTGGAATAAAGGCGGCAGTTGCTGGCGTTATGAATATAAATACCGTCGCGGCGGCAGAACTTTATGTGGATTATATTTACGTGAAAGCTGTTTAGGGTTTATGGTTATTTTGGGAAAAGCTGAAAGGGAAAAATTTGAACAAGACAGAGCAAATTTTTCTGATTCAATAGTACAGGCGTATGATGCTGCAACTACGTATCATGATGGTAAATGGCTGATGATAGAACTGCAGGATGAACGCCTATTTACCGATCTGAAAAAGTTATTATATCTTAAACGCAAGCCGAATAAATAATAAGTGCGAACACAAAAACTGAAAGATGAAGGTGGAAAATGTTTAAATTACGTCCTTGTCGAATTTTTAGGAGAACAATGGGAAATAATAGAAATGGAGTGGTTGGCAGGTGAGAGATAAATGTATACTGCCGTTTTTAATAACTGAACGGCTGGAATTTTTTCAATTGACACAGGCTGATTTGCCAGAGCTGGAAATATTGCTTGGTGATCCTGAGATCATGTATGCCTGGGAGCATGGCTTTACTAAAATAGAATCACAGGCCTGGCTGAATGAAAATCTTCGCCGTTATAGCAGTGATGGTTACAGCTACTGGGCAGTTCGTAAAAAAAATGATGGCAGTCTTATTGGGGTGATGGGGATACTGAAAGAAGTGGCAGAAGGTAAGCAATATATTGGAATAGGATATATTCTGAACAAAAAATATTGGGGACAAGGCTATGCAGGAGAAGGAACTGCGGCTTTGTGTCAATATGCTTTTCGTAAACTGCAGCTGCAAACGCTTACGGCGCAGGTCAGGACGAATAATTTTGCTTCGCAGCACATTGCAGAAGGACTTAGTATGAAGGCAATGTGTAATTTTGTGAAAATTTACCGAGGTCAGGAAATGCCGCATTTTCTTTATACGCTGGATCGTGATAAATGGCTGAAGACAGCATCGAACGGAACTGTAATAATGCTGGAACTGGAAGCAAAAAAAGATTTTTTACAATTATTACTGCTGGGGGACGAAGACGAGAAAATGCTGGATCGTTATCTGAAGAGAGGAGATCTGTTTGCTTTATATAAGGGAGATCTGAAGGCGACAGTGGTCGTGACCCAGGAAAAAGAGGATGTGTTTGAAGTCAAAAACCTGGCGGTATGGCCGCAGGAACAACGTCGTGGTTATGGACGTTTTTTAATGACAGAAATGTGCCGCTTGTATAGTCGCTTGGGAACAAGAATGCTGGTCGGAACAGGTGATGTTTTTGAAACGTTGAATTTTTATCAAGCCTGTGGTTTTACAAGAAGCCATGTGATAAAAAATTTTTTTACAGATAATTATCCTCAGCCGATTTTTGAAAATGGCATACAGCTTAAAGATATGGTGTATTTAGAACGTTTTTTGAAGAACGATCGTAGGCTTAAAAAGTAAGCTGTGTTATGAGATCTATAGTTGTAATGATAAGCTGTACATATAATAAAAAGCGATGTTTCATTTGAAACATCGCTTTTTGCTTTTATGCTGTTATCTGATAGCCGTTGGTTCTTAATGCAGCAGCAGCCTTCTGCAGATGGGATTCTTTGATAAGGATATAGTCAGTATTATAGGTTGAAACGGCAAAAATACTGATACCGGCATTTGCCAGCAGACTGGAAATTTTAGCGAGGATACCGACTAAAGCAAAATCAAGTACGCCGCAGATCTTTAAAGCCCGCCAGCCTCGTTCACATTGCAGAACTGTTGCAGGAAGGTCGGTTTCAGGGCAGACTAGGGACAATTCTTCAGCAGTTTTACTAAAAAAAAACAGCGGCATCTGCCAGTTTATTTGAGAAGTATCCTGAATCTGGCACACAGCAAAGGTTTGTGGTAGAATCTGTAATTGCATATAATTGCTCCTTAAAATATTAATGATACTTTAAGTATAAGCAGTACAGTCGATTACTGCAAATTTATTTGCCAGAGAATATCTGTCCGGCTACGGCAACCGCATTGAGGACTTTAGGGAAACCCGTATAAGGTATGCAGTGCAGAAATGCTTCGATAATTTTTTCTTCTTTTATGCCAACATGTAATGCTGCGTTGATATGTATCTGCAGCTGGGCTTCGCAGCCGCCTGCGGTCAAAAGGCTGGACAGCGTCAGCAGTTCTCGTTCCTGCAGACTGAGCCCGGGACGTTCGTAAATCTGGCCAAAAGCAAATTCAATGATATAGCGGGCCAAATCAGGAGCAATATCACTGAGATTTTCGATGACGTTACTGCCTGCAGTCCCATCGATTTTCTTTAAATTTTCTAAACCTGTTTTAAAATAATTATCAGACATTTACATTCACCTCCAAAATGATTACAATGAAAGTATAAATTTTAGACTATACTCTAAGTCAAGGATTAAGGATAAAAAATGAAAATCGGTGCATTTGCGGAATTAACTGGGATCAGTGCTTATACTTTGAGATATTATGAAAAAAAGGGCCTGTTGTTTGTTAAACGTGGTCAAAATGGCTGTCGCAATTATCTGGCCGAAGATAGGGAATGGGTACAGTTTTTGTGTAAATTAAAAGCGACAGGGATGCTGCTGCGTGATATAAAGAGATATGCACAGCTGCGTTATAATGGGGACGGTACTATTGCCGAGCGGTTGGAGCTTTTGCTGAAACATCAGGTTTATGTAGCTGAAGAAGTACATAAATGGCAACAGTACAGTGAAAATCTGCAGGCTAAAATAGCTGTTTATCAAGAACAATTATTACAGCAGCGACAGAATGCAGGTCTGAAATAGCAGTATACTCAGGTTATATTACGGCAATTATAAATACAGGATGTAAATTCTTTATCAGCGGATGAGGAAAATGATTGGGTGTTCTAAGTCACGCCTTGTTTTTGAAAGGTGTAGATTTGGACACTTTTTTTGAAGGGAGCAGACAAATGGTAAAAATTTATAATTTTTTGTGTACAGAAGCAAAAACTATCAGAGAAAAAGTTTTTATGGAAGAACAAGGTTTTAAAAATGAATTTGATGAATATGATGAAATGGTTCCGCATGCAGTACTATTTATGGAAGGGCGTGCTGTGGCGACAGGAAGGTTACTTCCGGGAGAGCGGTCGGGGGATTTTATTATTGGGAGGGTGGCTGTTTTGCCGGAGTTCCGTGGCAGAAATTTAGGGGCGCAGATCATGCTGGCACTGGAACAGGAAGCACGCAGAGTTGGCGGTAAGCGGATCAGTTTGTCCGCTCAATGCCGTGCCAGCGGCTTTTACCAGACTTTAGGCTACCGGGAAATTGGTGAGGCATATTTGGATGAATTTTGTCCGCATATTTTAATGGAAAAAAGCCTGTAAAATAAAAAACAGATTTTGATGAAGTTTTAGTAAAAGCAAATTTCATTAAATATGTGGATAAAACTGTGGGTTATGTTGATAAAAACTCAAAGCAATGGTAATAGAAGCAAAGCTCGAGGAAGTTTTGGCGGCAAAGAATGTTGCAGCAATGTTTCACGTGAAACATTGCCTTGAAGAAGCTGCGTAAAAGACGATGATTTGAAAGAAAGTAAGTGAATTTTAGTTTTTGCTATAGGTGAAACACTTAATTTGTGATAAAATGGGAAACAGATGAAATTCAAATAATTTATTTTGAAGATATTAAGGGTGAGGTGAAGATTTTGGTTAAGGTTATCGCTATTGCCAATCAGAAAGGCGGCGTCGGTAAAACTACGACTACTGTCAATTTGGCGGCGTGTCTGGCACAGAAGGGACGCAAAGTATTATTGATAGATTCTGATCCGCAGGGTAATTCTACCAGCGGGCTGGGGTTTGATAAGCGCGATATCAAAAAGTGTATTTATGATACGTTGATCGATGATGTGCCGATGAAAGAATTGATCATCCATAGTTCCTATGATAATTTGGACGTACTGCCGGCGACGATCCAGCTGGCAGGAGCCGAGATCGAACTGGTAAGTCTGATGAACAGAGAAGGCCGCCTGAAAAGCTCATTGGAACGTGTTAAGCACGACTATGATTATGTGCTGATCGACTGCCCTCCGTCTTTAGGACTGCTGACTATCAACGCACTGACGGCTGCCAGTTCGGTGCTGATCCCTATTCAGTGCGAATTTTACGCCCTAGAGGGTGTCAGTCAGCTGATGAATACGATAAAATTAGTGCAGAGAAATCTTAATCCGGCTTTAAAGCTGGAGGGCGTAGTGATGACGATGTATGACGCGCGGACCAATTTATCGGCCGACGTTGTCGATGAAGTAAAAAAATATTTTGAAACGAAAATGTACAATACTATTATCCCGCGCAACGTACGCTTGAGTGAAGCTCCCAGCCATGGACAGCCGGTCATTGTCTACGACCCAAAATCCAAGGGTGCGATGGTTTACCAGGAGCTGGCACGGGAGGTAATCGGTGATGAATAAAAAAGGTTTAGGCAAAGGTCTGGGTGCAATTTTTGGTGATGCAGCCGATCCGGTCAATACAGCGGTAGAACCGGTACGTAGTGACGAAGAAAAGAAGGAGCTGCTTCTGAAAGATATTGTTCCTAATCCACATCAGCCGCGGCAGGTTTTTGATGCAGCGAAACTGGCAGAATTAGTTGAATCTATCAAGCTGCATGGAGTAATTCAGCCGTTGGTAGTACGTAAACACGGACGTAAATATGAGATCGTTGCCGGAGAGCGTCGCTGGCGTGCTTCCAAGGAAGCCAAGCTGAAAACTGTTCCGGTTATTATTCGTGATTATGATGATGCAACGATGATGGAAATTGCTTTGGTAGAAAATATTCAGCGTCATGATCTTAATCCGCTGGAAGAAGCAGAAGGCATCAAACGGCTGATGACCGAATGCAAGCTGACACAGGAAGATGCTGCGAAAAAAGTTGGCCGCAGCCGTACTGCTGTTGCTAATCTGCTGCGGCTGTTAAATTTACCGCAGCAGATCAGAGAATATGTTTCACGTGAAACATTGACGATGGGGCAGGTAAAACCGCTGCTTTCTTTGGATAATGAAAAGCAGCAGCTTGAAGTTGCTGCGGCCATTATTGAAAAAGGCTGGAGTTCACGGACAGTGGAAGACGTTGTCAAAGAGCTGAAAACTGGGCGCAGATTCAAAGTTACTGAAGAAGCGGTAATTGTTGCTGAGGAAAAAGCAAACAATAAAAAAGGAAAGGCAGCCGCGGCAGGAGATGTTTTTACCAGCGATTTTCAAAACAGGTTGGTAGAATTATTAGGAACAAAGGTCAAAGTTGTGCCCAAGGATGAAAAAAAAGGCAAAATAGAAATAGAATATTATTCACCTGAGGATCTGGAGCGGATATATGATTTGCTGAACAGACCGGCGCAGCAGACATTAAAAAGGAAGAAGCCCTGGCTGTCTGTTTAAAATAAAGTGTTGCTGCATTGGTGAAAGAATGAAGTAAGTGCAAAGGATCTGGTACGAGCAGCGCTTACCGGGAGGGGAATTATGGTCGGTTTGGGAACGCTGGTTAACTCCGGAGCGATTTTAGCCGGAGCGGGCGCAGGATTATTGCTGCGCCGCGGACTGCCGGAAAAATGGCAGGAAAGCATCATGCAGGGTGTGGCACTGTGTATCATTGTTATAGGTGTACAGATGGCTTTTAAAAGTGAAAATATCATGGTTGTCATTTTCAGTATTGTTTTAGGTGCTATCGTTGGCGAAGGTATCGATATCGATACGAAGCTGCAAAGATTTGGAGATTGGATCGGCAGTAAGCTGATTGGCGGACATGATGCCGGAGCGGCCAAAGCTATTGGAGAAGGTTTTGTTGCTGCCAGCCTGATTTATTGTGTAGGCGCAATGGCGATTATCGGCAGTTTGCAGGATGGATTAAAAGGTGATACAACGATCTTATTCGCTAAATCGACTTTGGATGGTATCATTGCGATTATACTGACGGCCAATCTTGGTATCGGCGTCGCTTTGTCAGCAGTAAGCGTACTGTTATATCAGGGTACTTTGACTTTGCTGGCCGGGGTACTGGAACCGGTCTTAACTACCAGTATTTTAAATGAAGTAACTGCTACGGGCGGTATGCTGATTATGGCGATCGGTGTCAATATGCTGAAAGTGGTGCAGATTCGTATTTCTAATCTGTTGCCGGCAGTGCTTTGGGCCGGGATCATCGTTGCAGTTTCAGGTCTTTTATAAAGGGAGAAGGAAGAACAATGGAACAGATCAATCAAATTTTGGGCAATAATCTGCTGTTTATAATAGCGGTACTACTGGTCTTGATAGTATTTTTGCTGGTGATGCTGGTAAATATGAATAGTAAGCTGAGAAAATTACAGTGGAAGTATGATTATTTTACTAAAGGCACAACTATGGATTTGGACGAAGTACTTACTCAGACGCTGGAAGATGTGCGCAGTGCGGAAGCCAAAATAACAGCTTTGGAAAAGAGCCGTGATGATCTGCGGCTGCGGTTAAAAAGTTGTGTGCAGAATTTACGCGTGTTAAGATATAATGCTTTTGATAATACTGGAAGTAATTTAAGTTATTCTGTAGCTCTGGTTGATGAAGAAAATAATGGTGTGGTGCTT
>OMNU01000756.1_pt1 | contig 14873 bp, 10 predicted proteins | sample 1673511 | NCBI WGS metagenome assembly OMNU01 (sample SAMEA103958113, study PRJEB25191) | human gut metagenome | reverse complement strand
GCGTTACGAAGAACATCACAATGTGATCTATACTGACGAAGCCCTCGATGCTTGTGTAAAGCTGACAGAGCGCTATATCAGCGACCGTAACTTCCCGGATAAAGCGATCGACGCCCTGGATGAGGCAGGTTCTCGCGTACATATATCTAATATCACCGTTCCGAAAAGCATCGAAGAACTGGAAGCAAAGATAGAAGATACAAAAACAGAAAAACTGGCAGCCGTGAAGTCTCAGAATTTCGAACTGGCCGCAAGTTTCCGTGATAAAGAGCGTCAATATCTGCTGCAGTTGGAAGCCGCAAAAGCCAAATGGGAACAGGAATTGCAGGAGCACCGCGAAACAGTGGATGAAGACAAAGTTGCCGAAGTAGTAGCCATGATGTCAGGCGTTCCCGTTCAGCGTATCGCTAAAGCTGAAAACCTGAAACTGCTGGAAATGGCAGAGAACCTGAAAAAGCAGGTAGTCGGCCAGGACGATGCCGTCCAGAAGATCGTAAAAGCAATCCAGCGCAACCGTGTAGGATTGAAAGACCCGAAACGCCCGATCGGCTCCTTCCTGTTCCTTGGCCCCACGGGTGTGGGCAAAACGGAGCTGTGCCGCGCGCTGGCCGACGCGGTGTTCGGCGACGAGGAGGCGCTGGTGCGCCTGGATATGTCGGAGTATATGGAGCGGCATACCGTCTCGCGGCTCGTCGGCGCGCCGCCGGGCTACGTCGGCTACGACGAGGGCGGGCAGCTGACCGAGAAGGTGCGCCGCCGCCCGTGGTCGGTGGTGCTCTTCGACGAGATCGAAAAGGCGCACGAGGACGTGTGGAATCTGCTGCTGCAAATTTTGGAGGACGGTGTGCTGACCGACGCGCAGGGGCGGCGCGTGGACTTCCGCAATACGGTGCTTGTCATGACCTCGAACGTGGGCGCGAAGGCCATCACGTCGAGCGCGGCGAAGCTCGGCTTCGCGCAGGCCGAGGACGGTGACGGCGGCTTTGCGCGTGTGAAGGAAACGGTCATGGCTGAGCTGAGGGCGACCTTCAAGCCGGAATTTCTCAACCGCATCGACTCGACCGTGGTGTTCCGCCGTCTGAGCCGCGCGGACGTTTCGGCCATTGCGCGGCGGATGCTCGAGGCCACCGTGCAGCGCGCCGCGGCGCTCGGCGTCACGCTGACGGTCGAGGACGCGGCGGTCGAGCGCATCGCGGACGAGGGCTTCGACCCGCTCTACGGCGCGCGGCCCCTGCGCCGCGTGATCCGCGCCGAGGTGGAGGACGCCGTGGCCGAGCTGCTGCTCAGCGGAACGCTCCACGCGGGCGGCGCCGCCCGCATCGCGGCGGAGGACGGAGCGCTCCGCGTTCGGCGGGAGGAGCCGTCGATCCCCGCCGCGGCGGAGACATAAGAAAAGGGTCAGCCGACGGCTGACCCTTTTCGATGTTCCTTTTTCAGCGCTCAAAGAGAAGATGCAGCAGCTCGCAGCCGTGCGCGACGAAGGGACCGTTCTCGCCGGCCTTTTCGGTGTACACGCCGCCGCGCCCGCTGTCGATGCGGCTGTCGTAGAGCAGATACGGCACGGGATCGCCGTCGTGCCCGCGCGTCGCGGTGAGCGTTTTGTGGTCGGAGAGGAGCAGCAGGCGGTAGTCCATGTGCGCCGCGTCCAGACGCTCGGTGAGGGGCTTGACGAGCCGGCTGTCGAGCCATTCGATGGCCTGCACCTTGCCCTTGAGGTCGCCGTTGTGGGTGCATTCATCGGGCGCCTCGAGGTGCAGGCAGACGAAGTCGTACTTCTGAAGGCTCGCCCATGTGGCCTCTAACTTGCCCTCAAAGTTGGTGTCGATCTCGCCGGTCGCGCCCTCGACCTCGACCATCTCGAGCCCGCGCAGCACGCCGATGCCGTGGCACAGGGGCACTGCGCTGATGACCGCGCCGCCGCAGCCGTACTCCTCGCGGAAGTCGGGAAGCTGCATCGCCGTGCCCGCTGCCCAGAACCAGATGCCGTTCGCGCCGAGCTTGCCCTCCGCGCGGCGCTTCTCGGTGACGGGATGGTGCTCCAGCACGCGGTTGGCAAGGCGCATAAGGTCGGCAAAGACCTTGGAGAGCGCCGCGTCCTTCCCGCTCGGGAGCAGCGGGCCGATGACCTCGCCGAGGTGGTCGTGCGGCGGGATAAAGCACACGCCGCTCGGGTCGCAATGGTGCTTCACCGCCAGCGGACGGAACGAGGGGCTGGGGTCGATGTACATATCCGCCGCACGGAGCGCGGCGGAAAATTCGGGATCGCTGTTGAGCGCGGCGACGACGTCGAGCGCATCCTGTCCGGCGATGGAGCCGGCAGAGTGGGAGAGGATGCGCTTTTCCTCATAGGGCTGATCGCCCGGCTCGAGCGCGACGAGGTTGCAGCGGAACGCCGCGTCGCCGGGAACGAGCCTGAGCCCGATGGCGGCGGCTTCCATCGGCGAGCGGCCGGAGAAATGCTTGAGCGGGTCGCAGCCGAAGATGGAGAGGATCGCGGTCTCACTGCCCGCGGGCAGCGGCTTGGGGCAGTTCACAACGCTGCCGACCGTGCCGCGCGCGGCAAGGGAATCAATGGTGGGAATGTCGGCGTACTCGAGCGGCGTTTTGCCGCCGAGGGCCTCGACGGGGTTGTCCGCCATGCCGTCGCCGATGACAACAAGATATTTCATAGGAGTGCCTCCTTATCTGACGATGAATGCAGTATAGCAGGGGAATGGGCAAAAATCAAGGACAAAAGTCCGCGTGCCGCGGAATTTTCCCTGCTGAACGGAAAACGGACGGGATACCCCGTCCGTTTTGTGCGGTTTGATGACCTTAACAGTTTGGATTCCCCGATGCTCAGCGCCTGCGGCCGCGATAACCGGCGGGAGCGGCGCGTCCGCTGCTGCGCTTGCCGTAGCGCCGTCCGCGCCCGTTCCCGCGCAGGAAAAGGAATGCAAGAATGAGCAGGAGAAGGACGACGAGAACGATCCTGACGACGGTACGGGAGAAGAAGTCCGCCACGTCGCGCCTGGCGACCAGCAGCCACGAGGCTGACACATCGCTGAGCGCGAGCAGCTTGACCGTGCCGTAGACGGTGCCGTTGTAGGAGACGGTCATTTCGCCCAGCTCGTCGCCGGCGGCAATGGGGGCGTCCACGCTGTCCGGCAGCGTGATGTCGCGCGTGAGCTCGCTGAGGTCCAGCTCCGTGGGCAGCATCCGCGTGATGCTTTCGGCGGGGTGGGCGACGACATAGTTCGCCTCGCTCGAAAGGGCGACCGGGACCTCGCGCACCAGCTCGTCGGCGGAGACGACCTCGCGGCGGGAGAAGCAGTCAAAGCCGTAGTCAAAGAGGCGGATGGTCTCGGAAAAGCTCTTGGTGAGGGTGCTCTTGCCGTCGGCAAGGGTGATCTTCTCCGCGCCGAGTACCACGCTCACAAGCTGACGGTCGCCGCGCACGGCGGAGGAAACGAGGCAGTGACCGGCCTCCTCGGTCGAGCCCGTCTTGATGCCCTGCGCGTCGCGGTAGAGGTAGCCGAGCTCGCGCCAGTTGGAAATGAGGCGGTTGGTGGAGTGGAGCACATGGCGCTGGTTGTGGTCGGTCTCGGCGATCTCCGCGGACTTGGAGTTGCAGATCTCCATGAATTTCTCGTAGGGCATCAGCGCGCGCGTGATGAGATAGATGTCCCACGCGGTGGTGTAGTGGTCGGGATCGTGCAGGCCGGAGGTGTTGACGTAGTGCGTGTTTTCGCAGCCGAGCGCGGCAGCGCGCTCGTTCATCCTCTGCACGAACTGGGAGATGTTCCCCTCGCCGCACACGGCCTCGGCGAGAATGTTGCACGCCTCGTTCGCCGAGACGATGAGCATACATTGCAGAAGCTGCTCGACCGTCAGCACCTCGCCGACCTTGATGCCGGCGGTGCTGCCGTAGATGCTCAGTCCCTCGAAGGCGCTCTCGTGCGCCGTGATGGGCTGGTCGAGCGAGAGCTGCCCCGCGTCGATCGCCTCGAACACCAGCAGCGCCACCGTCAGCTTGGTGATGCTTGCGGGGTAGTTCTTCTCGTGGGCATTCTTTTCGTAGAGGATCTCGCCCGTTTCCTTCTCAACGAGCAGGGCGGCGCGGGCGTCGACGTCGATCTCCTCAAAGGCGGAGGCCGGTACGCTCAGCAGGGAGACGAGCAGGCCGAGGACCAAAAAAAGAGCAAAAAAGCGGCGTTTTTTCATGGAAATGTACCTCGCAGTATGTTACAATAAAATTTGATCGGACGATCGGCGGGCGACTTGCCCGCGCTCGACGGTATTCGACATTCAGTATAACAAAAAACGGGAGGGAGTTCAACCGTGGAACGGCAGGAAAAAGGCGGAAGCACATATTTCTTTCTGGCGCTCGTGACGCTGGCCTTCCTCGCCGCCGTGCTGTATCTGACCTTCGGCGCGAACCGCACCGAGCAGGAGGGCTATACGGTGCAGACCGAGCGGCCCGCGCGGGAGGAGGTCGCGCCCGAGCGCGTGCTTGTAAACATCAACACCGCGACCGCCGAGGAGCTGGAGACCGTTACCGGCATCGGGCCGGTGCTGGCGCAGGCGATCCTCGACTACCGCGCCGAGCACGGAGACTTTCAGACGCTCGACGAGCTGCTGGAGGTGCGCGGCATCGGCAGCGCGAAGCTCGACGCCATGCGCGATGAAATTACGACAGGAGGCGATGCGCCGTGAAAATTTTAGTGGTGGACGACGAGAAGCTGCTCGTCAAGGGCATCAAATTCAACCTTGAGAACGAGGGCTATCAGGTCGAGACTGCCTTCGACGGCGCGGCCGCCGTCGAGCTGGCCAGGAGCGAGAGCTTCGACCTCATCATCCTGGACCTGATGATGCCGGAGGTGGACGGGCTGACCGCCTGTATGCGCATCCGCGAATTCTCCGCGGTGCCCATCATCATGCTCACCGCCCGCAGCGAGGACGCGGACAAGATCATCGGCCTCGAGTCCGGCGCGGACGATTACGTCACCAAGCCCTTCAACATTTTAGAGCTCAAGGCGCGTATCCGCGCCCTGCTGCGCCGTGCGGGTCAGACCGCGCAGAAGCGCACGGAGCTGCTGACCGCCGGCGGCATCGCGCTCGACACCGAGCGTCGCATCGCGCTGCGCGACGGCGTGCCGGTCGATCTGACGGCGAAGGAATACGACATTTTGGAGCTGCTCATCAAGAATCCCCACCGCGTATACTCGCGCGAGAATCTGATGGATCTCGTCTGGGGCTTCACCTACGCCGGCGACTACCGCACGGTGGATGTCCACATCCGCCGCCTGCGCGAAAAGCTGGAGCATGACCCCGCCGAGCCGAAGCACATCATGACCAAGTGGGGCGTGGGCTACTACCTCAAGGACTGAGCGGCGCACAGAAGGAAAACGAATGGGAGGAGGGGAGCGCCGTGCGGCGTGCGAACTTACAGGTCAAATTCGGCCTGAGTTATATTCTGGTCATTGCGGCAGTGCTCGTTTTCATGAACACCTACCCTCTGATCGTGTCGGAAAATCTGGTCGTGCGCTCCAAGCAGACGACGCTGCAAAGCAGCGTGAGCGTGATGGTGACGGCGCTGAGCGGCCTGGAGGAGCTGAGCGAGGAGAACGTCGCCTCCGCGATGACGCTGGTGGAGGATACCGGCATTTCCCGCATTCTCGTCACGGACGCCGCGGGGCGCATCCTCTACGACACCCGCGAGACGGACGGCGCGGTGGGCCGCTACGGGCTTTACACCGAGATCGTGCAGGCGCTGCGGGGCTACGACGCCTTCTATGCCGACTTTACCGACGGCGCGTTCCGCAGCCGCGCGGCCTCGCCGGTCATCTACCGCAGCCAGACCATCGGCGCGGTCTATGCCTATGAGTACGACGTGGAGCAGGCGACGCTGCTGCTGACGCTGCAGAAGAATCTGCTGCGCATCTCGGCGGCAGTCGCGGGCTTTGTCGTGCTGCTGAGCCTGCTGCTCTCGCGGATGCTCACGCGCCGCTTCGGCGTGCTGCTCGAGGCCATCCGCCGCGTGCGCGAGGGCGCGTACAGCTACCACGCCGAGATTGGCGGTCGCGACGAGATCAGCGAGATCGCCGAGGAGTTCAACAGCCTCTCCGACCGCTTGCAGACGACGGAGGAGGCGCGCCGCCGCTTTGTCTCCGACGCGAGCCACGAGCTGAAAACGCCGCTGGCCGGTATCCGCCTGCTCTCCGACTCGATTTTGCAGACCGAAGACATCGATGCTGCCACGGTGCGCGAGTTCGTCGGCGACATCGTGCAGGAGACCGACCGCCTGACGCGCATCACGGAAAATCTGCTGCGGCTCACGCGGCTCGACAGCGGCATCGTCGAGCCGGCGCAGAGCGTCGCGGTCGCGCCGGTCATCGAGCGCGTGGTGCGGATGCTGCGGCTGGTCGCCGACGAGAAGCGGGTCGAGCTGACCTATCTCGTCGAGCGGGAGCAGAGCGTGCGGGCCGGCGTGGACGACCTGCACCAGATCATTTATAACCTCACCGAGAACGCCATCAAATACAACCGCCCCGGCGGCTTCGTGCGCGTGACGCTTGGCGGCACGGAGGACGAGTGCGTGCTGCGCGTGGAGGACAACGGCATCGGCATTCCCGAGGAGGATATGCCGCGCGTGTTCGACCGCTTCTACCGCGTGGACAAGATGCGCTCACGCGCCGCGGGCGGCACGGGCCTTGGACTTTCCATTGTGGCGGACACCGTGCGCCGCCGCGGCGGCAGCATCGCCGTCAGCGCCCGCGCGGGCGGCGGCACCTGCTTCACGGTGCGGCTTCCTGCCGTGCGGAGGGAGGGGGAGACATGAGAAGAAAGGCTTTCCTGTTCACGTTTCTCGTTCTTTCGCTGCTGCTCGCCGCCTGTGTGCGCAGCGGCGGGACGGAGGGAGAAAACAGCTATACGATCTACTACCCCGCCGCCGAGCTGCGCGACGTGCCGGGCGAGGACGCCATCGTTGCCCGCACCGTGCAGCTCCCGGACGCCGACACGCTCACGCAGGAGGAGCTGGCGCAGCGATTGCTGGAGCGGCTTCTTGCCGACGCGCCGGATGCGGGCGTCCGCGCGCCGATGCCGGGCGGGACGACGCTTCTGAGCCTGTCGGTCCTCGGCAACTGGGCGCGGGTGGACTTCTCGCGGCAGTATGCGCGCCTTGCGGGCATTGATCTGACGCTCGCCGATTACTGCGTGACGCTCACGCTCACGCAGCTCGACGGCGTGAACGCGGTGTCCATCACCTCGGGCGGGCGGGAGCTGCCGTACCGCGAGACGCAGACGCTTACGGCGGCGGATCCGCTGCTGTCGATGCGCGAGGACGCGCTGCGCCCCATCACCGTATCGCTCTACTTCCTCGACCCGACGAGCGGCGCGCTGCGCGCGGAAAAGCGCGCGCTGGCGCTCTACGAGGGGCAGACGCGCGTGAACGCGCTGCTGGAGGCGCTCGCGCAGGGCCCTGAGAGCGACGCGCTCGCAGCGCTGCTGCCGGAGGAGTTCACCGTGCTCTCCGCCCGCGTGGAGGAGGGGACGTGCTACCTCAATCTGCCCTCCGACGCCGATCTCGGCATCTCGCCGCGGCAGACGGTGGAGTCGCTGGTGCTCTCGCTCTGCTCGCTCGACACCGTCGAGCGCGTGCAGATCGTCGTGGACGGCGAGATCGCGGCGCAGCTGAACGGTGTGAACGTCGGCGAGCCGCTGACGCCATGAGAAAAGAAAGAATGCCGCACGGCCTGTGAGCCGTGCGGCGTTTTCTTATCATCGGGAGTCCTCCCGCGTGGAGAGGCAGAAGGTCAGCAGCGAGGCCGCCGCGCTCACCGTGCCGAGCAGCAGCGCGGCCTGTATGCCGCTGCGGTCGAGGAGCCGTCCGCCGAGGAGATTGCCCAGCGCGCCGCCAAGTCCGCTGCCGGCGACGTAGATGAGCGACTGTCCCTTGAGCTGGTCGCGTTCGGGGAGCGCCGCGGCGACGTAGTAGACCGTCGCGGGCGCGTAAACGGCGAACTGGAAGAACTGCATACACTGCCCGAGGTAGATGAGGGGCATTGAGCGGGCAAGGTAGAAAATAAGGAATTTCACGACCTCGGCTCCCGCCGCGAAGCGCAGGAAGAAGCCGGGCGAGAAGCGCTTTTGCAGCCGGGAGACCAGCGTCATCGCGGGCAGCTCCAGCACGGCGGAGATGGCAAGGCTCGTGCCCACGGCGCTCGCGGTCCCGCCGGCCTTGCCGACGAGGGCGTTCATGTAGGTGTTGGAGATGGTGTGGGTGAGGAAAAAGAACATACAGCCGAGCAGGGTGAGCGCGAAGCGCGGGTGGCTGCGCAGCACGGCGGCGATGCTCCGGTGCTCCGCAGGGCGGTCCGCCGCTTCATCGGGGCGCTCGGGCAGGCGGAAGCCGGACATGGCGAGGAGTCCGCAGGCGGTCAGCGCGGCAAAGACCGGCAGGAGCAGCGTCGGCGCGTGGCGCTCGAGCACAAAGCCGAGGAGCAGCACCGCGGCGGCGTAGGAGACCGAGCCGACGCCGCGGCAGAAGCCGTAGACCACCGGGATGCCGCAGCGGTTCGCGTCCATCGCCATGGCGTTTTGAAACGGCGGGGTGGAGGAGAGGAACGCGCCGATGAGCGCGAAGCACGCGCCCAGCACGAACGGGCGCGGCAGCGGCACGAGCCATACGAGCAGGCACAGCGCCGCGGCGAGCGTGAGCAGCGCCATCGCGCCGTGGCGGTTTTCGAGGCCGGGCCGCGCGTCGAGAAACGAGGAGACCGCGGGGGAGAGGAACACCGAGAGCAGCGTCGCGCACGAGGTCACGACGCCGACCTGCGCGCTCGCAAAGCCGTTGTATTCGAGCACGAGCGCGATAAAGGCCCAGAGCGAGCCGTAGGCGCCCCAGAACGAGGCGTGGATCACGGCGTAGCGCGTATTCATGGAAAGCCGCACGGCGGCGCCTCCTTTCCCAACAAAGCGGAATACAAGAAGTTTAACACTTTGTGATGCATTGTCAACGGTTTTTGTTGAGTTTTGCGCGCGCATGGGCTATACTGTAACATGAAAAAGAATGCGAACACGGAGGTTTTTGACGATGAAGCTGATGGTGCTGGACGGCAACTCGATCCTCAATCGCTCCTATTACGGCATCCGTCCCCTGACGACGAAGGACGGGTTTTACACGCAGGCCATTTACGGCTTTCTGGTCACGATGGCGCGGCTGGAGGACGAGGAGCGGCCCGACGCAGTGTGCGTGGCCTTCGACCGGCGCGAGCCGACCTTCCGCCATCTGGAGTACGAGGGCTACAAGGCCCAGCGCAAGGGGATGCCCGAGGAGCTGGCGATGCAGCTTCCGGTGATGAAGGAAGTCCTGGACGCGATGAACATTCCGCGCTACGAGCTGGCAGGCTACGAGGCGGACGACCTCATCGGCACCATCTCGCGCAAATGCGAGGCGGCGCTCTGGGACTGCGTCGTCGCCACGGGCGACAAGGATTCGCTCCAGCTCATCACGGAGCACACGACCGTCAAGCTCATCTCCACCCGCATGGGGCAGACCACCACGAAGCGCATGACGCCCGAGAGCTTTGCCGAGGAGTACGGCTTTGAGCCGATCCACATCATTGACCTCAAGGCGCTCATGGGCGACGCGAGCGACAATATTCCCGGCGTTCCCGGCATCGGCGAAAAGACGGCGATGGCGCTCGTTCAGAAGTACCGCAGCATTGACGAAATTTACCGTTTCCTGCCGGAGCTTGACGCCAAGCCCGGCGTCATCAAAAAACTGACTGAGGGCGAGGAAAGCGCACGGCAGAGCTATCACCTCGCGACGATCCTCACCGATGCGCCATTGGAGTTCACGCCGCAGGACAACCTGCGCAAGGCGCCGTCGGACGCGCTCTATCCGCTGCTCATGCATCTGGAGTTCCACAAGCTCATCGAGAGGATGGGGCTCAAACCCGCGGCGGAGCCGCTCAGCGCCGCAGAGACAGTCGAATGCACCGTGACGGTCGAGACTGTGACGAGCGCGGAAAGGGCGGAGGAATGTCTTGCACGCCTCCGCGCGGCGGGCCATGTGATGGTGCTCGCGCTGCCCGACCTCTCCGGCGTGATCGTGGAGTGGGAGAAGAGCGAAAAGGAGACGCTGAGCGCGGAGTTTTTCTTCGACCGCTATTCCGGCGACTGGAACGCGCTGCTGCGCGCGCTGTTCTCTGCCGACATCAAAAAGGTCAGCCACAACGTCAAGGACCTCATGCACACGCTGCTGGAAAACGGTTTGCCCGCCGAGGGCTTTGTGTTCGACACCGCGCTCGCCGCCTACCTCCTCGACGCGACGGCGGGGAAGTACGACATTGCCTCGCTCTTTGCCGTCTACTTTCACACGCAGCTTGCCGCGCCGGCGCATCTGGAGCCGGGGGCGTTCGATTTGCTCGGCGACGCGGGAACGGCGGAAACGGCGTTTCATATCTATACCTCCGCCGTCGGCGCGCTCTATGAGGAGCTTGCGCCGCGCATCGAGGAGCGGCAGCTCCATGCGCTTTATTACGAGGTCGAGTTACCACTCTGCCGCGTGCTCGCGGAGATGGAGCTTGCGGGCGTGCGCGTGGACGCGAAGGCGCTCGCGGACTTCGGCGCGGCAATGGACGCGGAGCTGAAAACGCTGGAGGAGCGCATTTACGAGGAGGCCGACGGGAGCTTCAACATCAACTCCCCCAAGCAGCTCGGCGAGGTGCTTTTCGACCGTCTCGGCCTGCCGCACGGCAAAAAGACGAAGACCGGCTGGTCAACGAACGCGGATGTGCTCGAAAAGCTGCGCTGGGAGCACCCCATTGTCGCCGACGTGCTGCAGTACCGTCAGTACGCCAAGCTGAAATCGACCTACTGCGACGGGCTGCTGAAGGTCATCGGGCCGGACGGGCGCGTGCGCACGAGCTTCCAGATGACCGTGACCGCCACGGGGCGGCTCAGCTCCACCGAGCCGAATTTGCAGAATATCCCGACGCGCACGCCGCTCGGCAGCGAGCTGCGGCGGATGTTCGTGCCCGAGCGCGGCAATGTGCTCGTGGACGCGGACTACAGCCAGATCGAGCTGCGGCTGCTCGCCCACATCGCGGGCGACGAGACGATGCGGCAGGCGTTTTTGAGCGGCGAGGATATCCACACCGTCACCGCCTCGCAGGTGTTCGGCGTGCCGACGGAGGCGGTGACGAAGCAGATGCGCTCGCACGCGAAAGCGGTCAACTTCGGCATCGTCTACGGCATCTCCGCGTTTTCGCTCGCGCAGGACATCGGCGTGAGCGTTTACGAGGCGAAGGAGTATATTCAGAATTACCTCGACCGCTTCTCCGGCGTGCGCCGCTACATGACCGAGATCGTGGAAAAGGCGAAGGCGCAGGGCTACGTTGAAACGCTCATGCACCGCCGCCGCGACCTCCCCGAGCTGACGGCGAGCAACTTTGCCACCCGCTCGTTCGGCGAGCGCGTCGCGCTCAATATGCCCATTCAGGGCACGGCGGCGGACGTGATGAAGCTCGCGATGGTGCGCGTGCATGACCGTCTCAGGCGCGAGGCGCCGGAGGCGAAGCTGCTGCTGCAGGTCCACGACGAGCTGATCGTCGAGTGCCCCGAGGAGCTGGCGGAGCGGGTGGCGCGGCTGCTCACCGAGGAGATGGAGGGCGTGATGTCCCTCTCCGTGCCGCTGGTGGCCGAGGCGCACTGGGGCAAAAACTGGCTGGAGGCAAAGTGAATGGGTGAGAGAACTATGGCGGTGCGTATCGTACCGATGAAAACCGAGCATCTCGACGCGGTGGCGGAGCTGGAGCGGACCTGCTTCACCGTGCCTTGGTCGCGCAATGCGCTCGCCGAGGAGCTGGACAACGCGCTCTCGGCCTTTCTCGTCGCGCTGGACGAAAATGACCGCGTGGTCGGCTACGCGGGCTTGCAGGTCGTGCTCGACGAGGGCTATATCACGAACGTCGCCGTGCGGCCCGACTGCCGCCGCCGCGGCGTCGCGGGGAAGCTGCTCGATGTGTTCGAGCGCTTTGCCGAGGGCAATCACCTCGCGTTTCTCTCGCTCGAGGTGCGCGCGAGCAACTACGCCGCTATCGCGCTCTACGGGCAGCACGGCTACCGCGGCGTGGGACGCCGCAGGAATTACTATGAGCATCCCAAGGAAGATGCCGTCATCATGACGAGGGAATTCGGGGAGGGCGCGAAATGAAAATATTAGCGTTTGAATCCTCCTGCGACGAGAAATCAAACCGCGGAGCGGTTTGATTTCAGCTGTGATAACATGTCTTGGCAGCAGCTTTGCTGCTGCCGCCCCGCCTCCGCGGGCGGGCGCAAGCGCCCGGCGGTCTCGTGAGGGATGCGGCGAAGAATGATAGAAAGAAGCAGATAAGATGAAAATACTGGCTTTTGAATCCTCCTGCGACGAGACCGCGGTGGCGGTCGTCGAGGACGGGCGGCGCGTGCTCTCGGACGCCATCGCGTCGCAGGCGGATATGCACGCGCTCTACGGCGGCGTGGTGCCGGAGATCGCCTCGCGCAAGCACGTCGAGGCCATCGCCGCGCTGACGGACAAGGCGCTCGCGGACGCGGGCGTGACGAAGCGGGACATCGACGCGGTGGCGGTCACCTACGCGCCGGGCCTGATCGGCGCGGTGCTGGTGGGGCTGAGCTTCGCCAAGTCCGTCGCCTACGCGCTGGGCGTACCGCTCATTCCGGTGCATCATATCCGCGGCCACATCGCCGCGAATTATCTGGCGTTCCCGGAGCTGGAGCCGCCGTTCCTGGCGCTGTGCATGTCCGGCGGCAACACGCTGCTCGTGGACGCGCGGGATTATACCGACCTTGTTCTCGTCGGCGCGACGCGCGACGACGCGGCGGGCGAATGCTTCGACAAGGCCGCGCGCGTGCTCGGGATGCCCTATCCCGGCGGCAAGCCGATGGACGAGCTGGCGCAGCAGAGCGCGGGCGGCGTGTACGACCTGCCGCGCGCGAGCATCGAGGGGCACCCGCTCGACATGAGCTTTTCCGGCCTCAAGACGGCGGTGGTCAACCTCGCCCACAACGCCGAGCAGAAGGGCGAGCCGCTCGACCGCGCGGCGCTCGCGCGGGACTTTACCCGCGCGGTGTCCGATGAGCTGGTGCCGCGCGCCATGCTGGCCGCGCGCATGTGCGGACGCAAAACGCTGGTCGCCGCCGGCGGCGTGGCCGCGAACACCATCCTCCGCGCCGACCTGATGGCGGCATGTGCGCGCGAGGGCGTGAAGCTGTACCTCCCGCCGCTCCGGCTGTGCGGCGATAACGGTGCGATGATCGGCGCGCAGGGCTACTATGAGTATTTGGCCGGCGCTCGCGCGGACCTGTCGCTCAACGCCTACGCCACCCGCGACATTGACGACGCGGTGGTCGCCTACCGTGCGCAGGTGCGCGACATATTCGCCTGAGATGAATAAAAGCCGCAGACCTGTCAAGGTCTGCGGCTTTCCTTTTTGACGGAGCAAAATGAAATCCTGCAAAATAAAGGCGTTATGGAAACAAGCGGACGTTATTTGCAAAAGCGAGAAGAAATATCGTGCGTTATGTCAAACGAGTCATGTACCGGAGAGGGACGGGACATTTGACGCTGCAGCTGTGCAGAATATCTGAGAATTTCAGGAAACCCAAGAAATATAGGGTGTTCTAAGTCTGGGGATAAGTCTGTGGAAACTGTGGATAACTATTTGTAGAAAAGCATTATTGAAAAACTTATGTGAACTCGTCGAACAATCGCGCGAGGGCAGAGAGCGTGCCGGAAAAAGTCGGGAAAAGGAAGGCAAAGTACGGGTTTTCCCGATTTTTGACGAAGCGCGTCGGGCGCCGTTTTGGGTTGCTGGCGTGGTTTGCGGGGCGCGGACGCCGCCGGCGGGCCGTCCGAAATGCAAGAGAGCGAGCGCAAATACAAATGGTATTATTCACCGAAATGCACATTCAAAAATGAGAAGAAAGCAGGCCGGGAAAAAACAATGGTTTCTGTCTTGACGCGGGCAAAAAAGTGTGCTAAAATATCATTCGTCTTTGAGAAAGACGCTGGTGTAGCTCAGTCGGTAGAGCAGCTGATTCGTAATCAGCAGGTCGCTGATTGTTGCTAAGGGCAGCGATAAAGAGGTTCACAAAAAAGTTCATAAGCTGGTGTAGCTCAGTTGGTAGAGCAGCTGATTCGTAATCAGCAGGTCAGGTGTTCGAGTCACCCCACCAGCTCCAAAAAGCATCGAAAACTTCGGTTTTCGATGCTTTTTTGTTGCAAAAAAGCTGAAAAAGGTGTGGGTCAAAATGTGGGTCAACTGCCTGACCCACACCCTGACCCACACGCGGAAATGCGCGGAAAGGGTGAAAGAGCATCGGAGAGGAAGCCGCGTCCTCTCCAATGCTTCCGCTTGTATGAGGATTTTTATCTGATCTGTGCCATGAAGCTGCCCATCTTCTCTGCAGCACTTTGCTGCATCTGCCGCGTAACATGGGTGTAGGTACGAAGGGTAAAGCCAGCATCGTAGTGACCCAGCATGCTGCTGACGGTTTTCACATCCACACCGTTTTGGAGTGCCAAGGTTGCGAATGTATGTCTCAGGTCGTGGAACCTGATATGCTCCAGCCCCGCGTCCTTGAGGATCCGCTTGTGGAGTGTTACGACCGAGTCGGGGTGATACATTTCTCCTGTTCTGCCGGACGGGAACATCCACGGATTGTCCGGGTGCTTGGCGTGCTCCTGCTTCAATAGCTCCACGGCATCCTGCGGAATGGACACCTCTCGGATGGAATTCCCGGTTTTGGGTTGGCTCAGAATGAGGTTTCCCTCTGTGTCCCAGCTGGCCTGCTTACTGACGGAGATGGTGCAGTTGGCTTCGTCA
>OMNU01000747.1_pt1 | contig 14951 bp, 9 predicted proteins | sample 1673511 | NCBI WGS metagenome assembly OMNU01 (sample SAMEA103958113, study PRJEB25191) | human gut metagenome | reverse complement strand
GCCGATCAAAGCGACGCCGCCGCCCGCCATGAGCTGCTTCATGCCCTGGCTCTTTGCGCCCGGATTGTCGTTGCCGTAACCCTCCATGAGGTTAATGGCACCCCAAATGCCAAGACCTGCGCCAAGCGCGATAACCAAAGTCTGCAATACACCAACTGCGCTGTTGAAAAACTCCATATAAACCTCGCTTTCTGCCGCTGTGCGGCTCAAAAAAAGTTGTTGAAAATGAAAATGCCGCCGTTATTCCTCGGCGGCTGCGTCCTCGTCGGACAAATCTATTTCGTATATGTCAAAGGCTTCATCGGGCTTTACGATTGCCGGACGGGTAGACATATACCGTTCCACGTCAAAAGCGTTTCTTTTGTCGAAGTCGGAAAGGTATTTGTAGTTCGGGTGTTTCGTGATGTCGTATTTGTCGCTTAAAAAGGGACGCACACCGCGTAGCTGCAAAATACATTTCCCACCGTCCATAACTGCTATTTCGTCCTGTGTCATCAGCTCCTTTCCTAATTTTTGATAAGTAAGTCCATGAGAAACCTGCGTGCCGCGATTTTCGGAAGTATTGAAACTGTCGATTGTTTCCCGTCCCAAGTTATCCGAAATATCCTTTGCATTTTTCCCACGTCCTCCCAAAAACAAGGTGCTGTCGGCATTATCAAGTATGATTTCTGCCGCGTCCTTGTAAATGGCTTTTAGTTGGCTCTGCGATTGCAGAATGATAGAAGCGGACATTTCCCTGCTGCGAATGGTCGCAATTAACTTATCAAAGCGGGGTATCTGCCCGATGTTGGCAAATTCATCAAGCAAAAACCGGACATGAATAGGCAATTTGCCGTTGTATTCGTCGTCCGCTTTATCACAAAGCAAATTGAAAAGCTGCGATTGCAGAATAGCGATAACAAAATTAAAGGTGTCGTCGGTATCGCTCATTATGAGGAAAAGCGCGGTTTTCCTGTCGCCCAATGTATCAAGTTCCAATTCATCATAGGACATGAGTTCCCGGAGTTCCTCTATATCAAAAGGGGCAAGACGCGCACCGCAAGAAATAAGGATTGACTTTGCCGTTTTGCCCGCCGCCAATTTGTATTTTTTATATTGCTTCACCGCGAAATGGTCGGGGCTGCGTTCTTCTAAATCGGCAAAGAGCAGATCAACGGGGCTTTGGTATTCCTCGTCGTCCTCGCGTGCTTCGCTTGCATTGATAAGTTCAAGCAGCGTTGTAAAGTTCATTTCCTCGGCGGGGGCTTCATACCAAATGTAGCCGATCAACGCGCAATATAATAATCTCTCGGCTTTCACCCAAAAATCTTCCGCGCTTTTTTCTCCCTCGCCTTTGGTATTGACAATAAGGGTATTGACAACCTTTAACACGTCCTTTTCGCTGCGGATATACACAAAGGGGTTATATCGCATGGATTTCTTGAAGTTTATCGTATTCAGCACTTTTATCTTGTAGCCGCCGCGCTGCAAGAGCTTTCCGCACTCGATTAAGACGGTGCCTTTTGGGTCGGTCAAGACGTAGGAAGAATGAAGCTGCATTAAATTAGGCTTTACGAAAAACCTTGTCTTGCCGCTGCCGCTGCCGCCGATCACCACGACGTTTTTATTTCTCGCATATTTCGGCTGCTTCGGGCGGCTGTTCATGGTAAGGCGTTCGGTCTGCGTCAAAATGATGTTGTTCTGAAAATCCGGGTCGATGTAGGGCTTTATATCTTCGGCGTTGCCCCAACGTGCGCTGCCGTATTCTGCGCCCTTGCGGTATTTCTTTGCGTTTTTCCCTTTGACATAGACAATCAGACGGATAACCACCGCGCCGACAATGCCGATAAGCAAATCCAACGGGTGAACGCTCGGCAAGGCATTTGAAAACGCTTCGGAAAATCCCTGTGTGATATTGAGTATCTTTTCGGAAATATCCGCGCCGGGGGCAAGCCGCACCGCCTGTCCCACCTTATCAAAGAGATAGACAAAGAACACATAGGGGATATTCGGGATTATCAACTTTTTGTAGTTCATCTGCTTCATATCTCGCGCCCCCTGTCTATTTTCTTTACCTTGTCGCGGGCGGCGTTAAGCTGCTTCGCCTTGTCCTTTGCTGCGGCAAGGGCTTTGCGGATAGAGGGCTTTTTATCCCTGTTCAGCTTCTTTGCGGAAAACTCTTGAAACGCTGCGGTCATAACGTCCGCGTCCCTGCCTTTGAAAAACACAAGGTAACGGGTCTGTTCGCCCTTAACCTTTTTCAGCGAAAAATCTATGTTGTACTTCTTCGCGGTACTCTCAAAGGCTTTGATATTGCTGTCGGTGATCTCGATGTTGGAAACACCCGCATTTTGCTTCATAAGCTGCCGCATGGTCTGTTTCCCATGCGGGGCTTTGCTTTTCTGCTCCAAAAACTTCTTGATTGCTTTCTGCAACGCCTGTTCGGTAAGCCTTGCCGCGCCTTTTCCCACATTGACGGATAGGGCAATCGTTTTTTGGGTTACTTCCTCCTGCAAGGTATCAACTCCTTTCCCGGTAAACTGCGGCTATGCTCATTTGCTGCCGTAAAAGTCGTGATTGACAAGGGCGGTATAGTAGCTGTCAATGGTACTCGGTGCGTTGAACAGCACCGCTTTTAGATACTGCTTGATGTTGCGGATTTTGGTTGTGTTCTCCCTCATGCAGTCCAAAACAAACTCAACGTGGCTGCTATTCAGCTTCATAAACTTTGATTTGACAAGTTCGGCGGGGTAGTCGTCCCCGGCGATACGGATTGTCTTTCGGGCTGTGCAGACGGTTTCCAGCATGATTTCTACAATCTCGTCCAAACGGTCTTTATCCATTTTGGGGTCTTGAATGAGAATGTCATAGTCGATGTTGTCTTTGATGATTTCCCGATAAATCTCTATTGCGCTGTTTGTTTTCGCTTCCGTTCTTTTCCTTTCCGGCGGCGTAGCCGCTTCGTCCTGCTCATAAGGCAAGGGATTTAGGGAATGGAAAGGAATGGAATGGGTACTTGATAAATCAGTAATTGATTGTTCTTTACTTGATATATCTTTATTTAATTGCGTTGGATTTTCCAACGTAGGTTTTTCCAACGTAGGTTTTTCCAACGTTGGATTATCCAATGTTGGATTTTCCAATGTAGGTAAATCCGATGTAGGCGGCTGTTCGCTGCTGGTAGCTGCTTCCGGCTCTTTGGGCTGCGGCTGCTCGTATATGACATAATCCGCACCGCGCAAACGTCCTTTCTCGTCGCGTTCCCGGCTGCGGACGATATATCCGGCTTTTTCAAGTTCTTTGACCGCTTCGCGGATTGCGTCGATCTTCTCCCGGTTGATATGGGATAAGCCCGCAAGGGTATAATCCCAATCTTCGGGCAGCGAAAGCATTTGCGACAACAAGCCCTTTGCCTTTAAGGACAATTCCTTGTTTCGCAAGTGGTGGTTGCTCATAACGGTATATCCCGTATTTCGCTCCACTCTGAAAACTGCCATATTTCCTCACTTCCTCTCTTGGTATGCGTGGACAATTAGAAAGCCGTTTTCGGCTGTTTTGGTATTGCAATATGCCCTTTGCCGTTTTCGCGTCTGCAAAGCCGCATGGCACAAGGGCTTTTGCCCGTCTATTTGTCCATGCTGGCGTGCGTTTTCCGCGTCCTTTTGCCGGGGCAATAGGGACACTCTTTGAAAACGCAAAACTCATATTTCCACCCGGGGCGGTAGAAACGGCAAGTGCCGCAATCTTCATCATCTCCGGCACAACCGGATTGATAGCGGTCAAATCCCGGCTTCTGCTGCATGAGCAATTCAAACGCCCGCTGCTTGCCCTTTGTGAAATACATTCCGGCTGCACCTCCTTTCCTGCGGGCATAAAAAAACGGCGTTACTTTCTCCCCCAAAGGGGTTAAGGTAACGCCGTTTGTGTGCGTATTCAGTTTTTAACACATTCCCTGTCTATCCGCTGTCCGCAAAACCATTGATTTTATTAGCTTTTTGCCGCTATCGCTATCACACCTCATTATTTGACCGTCCCGGCTTTCAAGCTATGCTTGCGGAAATCGAAGCGGGCAGAGTGGCAGTCTGCTGTACGAAAGACCTATCACGACTGGGGCGTAATTCCTCGCTGACAGGGCTGTATATCAACTTCACATTCCCGAAGTACAATGTGCGCTATATTGCCATCAATGACCATTTTGACACCATCGACCCCAACAGCACCGACAGCGATATTGCAGGCATTAAGAACTGGTTCAACGAGTTTTTCGCCAAAGACACCAGCCGCAAGATCCGTGCCGTCAATAAGGCAAAGGGCGAACGCGGTGTTCCTTTGACTGTCAATGTTCCGTTCGGCTACCGTAAAGACCCGGAGGACAAGACAAAGTGGGTCGTGGATGAAGCGGCAGCATTGGTAGTCAAGCGCATTTTCAAGCTGTGCATGGAAGGGCGAGGCCCGATGCAGATTGCAAAGCTCTTGCAGGAGGAAAAGGTACTTAATCCCACAGCCTATAAGAAGCGTGAGGGCATCAAGACACCCAGCCCGGAAACCGCTGATCCGTACCATTGGAACACCAACACGGTCGTTCACATTCTGGAACGGCGGGAATACACGGGATGCACCGTCAATTTCAAGACCTACACCAACTCCATCTGGGACAAGAAGCAGCGGGAAACGCCTATTGAAAAACAGGCGGTTTTCTACAACACCCACCCGTCGATCATTGAGCAGGAGGTCTTTGACAAGGTGCAGGAGATTCGCCAACAGCGTCACCGCAGGACAAAGACGGGCAAGAGCAGCCTGTTTTCCGGCATGGTCTATTGCTCTGATTGTGGCGCAAAAATGCGCTACTGCACCACCAACTACTTTGAAAAGCGGCAGGATCATTTTGTATGCGCCAACTACCGCAGCAATACGGGAAGCTGTTCGGCACACTTTATCCGTGCGGTTGTTCTGGAGGAATTGGTCTGGATGCACATGAGAACTGTGATTTCCTATGTCAGTCGATATGAAGATCATTTCCGTGCTGTTATGGAGCAGAAACTCCGGCTGTCCAGCGAAGCCGCGATCCGTGGACACAAGAAGCGGCTGGCACAGGCCGAAAAGCGGCTGGGAGAGCTTGACCGTTTGTTTATCCGCATTTACGAGGACAATGTGGCGGGGCGCATCACAGATGAAAAGTTTTCTATGATGAGCAAGACCTATGAGGACGAACAGGCACAGCTTAAAGTGGAAATCCAGACTTTGCAGCAGGAAATCGAAGTACAGGAACGACAGATTGAAAATTTGGAGCAGTTTATCCAGCGGGTACGCAAATACGAGGATTTAGACGAGCTTACCCCGTATGCGCTGCGGGAGCTTGTCAAGGCAATCTACATTGAAGCCCCGGACAAGTCCAGCGGCAAGCGGCATCAGGGCATCCGCATTTCCTATGACCTTGTGGGCTTTATCCCCGTGGAAGAACTGCTGAAACAGGAAACGGCGTGACCGAAGCCACGCCGTTCCTGAGAAAATACGATATTACTTTCTTATGACCCCCGAGCATTATCTGCGGGAGCTTTTCTTTACGCCGGTTTATTCCTTATGCCGGTTCATTCTGCAACGTATGCGGCAGGGCATTCTCCATCCGGCGTCCTGCTGCCGAAAGGCGGCACAGCGGCAGGAGGGAGGCTTTTGCCTGTCCGCTCCTCGTCTGATCCTCCTTCCTTTCAGCGGAGACTGCTCTGTCCGAGGATACCTGAAGCGCTTTCAAAAGCACGCCCGCCCCTCCGGCTGAAAAACCGGAGGGGCGGGCGATTTTGCTTGTACGAAAACGGCAGCCCGTAAAAGGGGGGTTACCCTCGCACAATCATCTGCCGTAGCGCAACCACATCGCTGACCGAAAGCTCGGCGCTCTGATCCAGGTCGCCGCAATACCGTTCCACATCTGTGGCGTCGCCGGTCACGATCAACTGGCGGAGGCGAACGACGTCGCTGACCGTCCGGAGGCCGTCGCGATCCACATCTCCGACCATCAGCCGCTCGGCCGACGCCGCAATCCAATCCTCGCAAAGATAGAGAACCGACACATCCGAGATGCAGTCCTTCCCCTTGTCGGAAAGGGAGGCATAGGCCGCCTTCGCCTCCGAAAGCCTTGCGGCGGTCAGAGGAGAAACCTCCATCTCTCCGGGAATGGACGCAATCAGGGCGGCCGCGCTCTCCACAGCCGCGCGCTCGGCAGCGGTCAGGTTGGCGCCGATGCCGGCCTCCCCGTCGTTCAGCAGGCCGAAGGAGGCATGGGTCACCCGATAGCCCAGCAGATTCTTATACCCCGACACATACCGACGGTCAGCCTGACTCAGCGCGTAGTAGGCCTCCTCAGCCGCACGGATTTTCCTTCCCGTTTCGGCCGAATATTTGCTGATGTTGACGTTTTCCGGCGTGATGTCGGCGATCAAAGCTTCCACCTTCGCGGCGGCGGAATTTTCAAACCGCGCCTCGGCAAAGAGGATATGGTCGCAGACTCGACTGCCGCCCGAGTCGTTGGAAATCAGCAGCCATTTGGCCCCTTCGGGAATCTTGAACTCCAGCACATAGCTCTTGTCCACATACGCGCCGTCCTGATAATTCTTCTCAATCCGGCCGGTTTTGGCCATTTCTGTCCCGTCGACCGAGATGGTCACGACATTCTTCTGATCATAGCCGGTCGAAGGCGCCGACATGCCGACGTCCAAGCCAACTTTGGCGTAGAAATAGTCGCTTCCCTCCGGCACCGGGACAAGCAGAGTGCCGGGCGTCTTGTCGGTCGGTTCAAAGCCGAAGCCCCGGGTATAAACCGTTCCGTTTTCCGTAAACTGAATCTTGTGACTGCCGCTCGGGCAGGTGCCCTTTTTGAAGGTCGAGCCGCTGTTCAGGCTGTAATCCAGATCCTCCACATAATGCACGGCGAGAGGCGGATTGGCCTCTTCCTCCTCCGTCCGCAGGGAGTCATAGGTCGCCCGGGCTACCTTCAGAACCGCGTAGCAGGTCACCTTCGCCCGGTCGGCGGCGCTCAGCGCGGCATATGCCGCCTCAGCCGCCTCGATTTTGGCGAGGCAGGCGTCGGTGCGCACGACCGTACCGATGGTGTTGATCGCCTCCATCGCGGCCAGCACAGCGCTGCTGCAGTCCGCCTCCGCCACCGTGACGGGGAAGTCGACATAGGCCTCATCGTACCGATGGCTAATCCGGATGATCGCCGACCCGACCGTGTTGGCCGTAAGGACGCCATCCTCGATCACCGCCACGTCAAAGGCGGTTTCCGACCGGACGGCATATTTCAGCGCGTCGCCGCCGGAGAAGGTCGGCTGTGCATTGTAAATTCTGGCAACCGCGCCAAGGTCGAGGGTCTCCCCCACTTTGAGCACGGCGCCGGCCGGCTCGGCCGCCAGCGAAATCGGGGCGGTGAGAACGGCCTCGGTCAGCCGGACCGTGTACCCGGCCGTGTTGGCCGCATTCCGTCCGGTAACAACGATATCGAGGCTGTGCGCCTCCTTCGGATCGAGATACATCCGGCCGAGAGATACCTCCGCCACGCCGGTCGCAGCACTGTAGAGATCCGCACCGGCCAGCGCCTTTGTGCCGTCATACACGCTGACCGCCGCGCCGGAAATTCCGGTGACAAACCGAAGTGTTACATCATAATTTCCGGCCTTCTCAGCCAGAAGCGGCAGGGTCATATAGGAGGCCGCGCCGCCCGCCATAAGCCTGAGCGCGCCGTTGATCTCCTCCAGCTGAGAGCTGGCGTCAACCGCAACATTCTGAATCTCTCCGGCCAAAACGGTTTTCGGATCCCCGGTGATTTTCGGTTCGAATTCGACATAGTCGATCCGCAGGGTCAGCGTGCCGTTTCCGTTCCCGGCGCCCTTGCCCATGCAGAATACGTCGAGGGTGTTCTCCCCCGCCTTCAGGGAAACCTCGCAGGTCTGCACCATAATTTTATTCAGCGTCACGCCGGAAGAAAGGTCAAGCGTGTCGCTGCAAATCTCCCCGTTTGCGCCGAGTGCCGAGAGAGCCTGATTGTTGTGGCTCTTGAAGGCGACCCGCATGGTGTAGGAGCCGTCGGCCGGAACCGTAACCGGAACGCTGAAATGGCTGCCGGCCTCCTTAAATTCCACAAAGCGGTAGATGCCGCCGCTCGCGCCGACCCGCGCACCGTCATCCGGCAGCGAGGCCGACATGGTCACCTTGGCCGCGTCGTAAACCACCGTGCCCTTTTCGATCAGATCCTCCATCTCAAACCGGGTCGAAAGCTGCTCTCTCTCCCCGATTTCTTCAGGCGGATTCAGCTTGGAGGCCGGGATCGAGAGCACGGTTTTTCCATCCTCTCCGATGGCGGTGCTGATCACCCGGCCGGTGTTCTCCTCGCGGTCGGCGACGATCACGGTCGCGGTATCTCCCGCCTGCCCGGTGAGGGTCAGCGTCATGGTGTCGCCCTTCGTCTCGGAGGTGTAGGTCTCCACCTTCTCGTCCGCCCAGACAACCTGCATCCGGTCGCTGCCGACCGCCTCAAACCAGTACGCCTTTCCGCCCGAGCTGCTCTCGGTCAGGTCGATGTCAAAGCCGTTCTGCACAAGATCGGCGCCATCGTAAATCCCCTTGTAGGCGTAGGTGAACTCTCCCGTATCGTCCAGCGTGATATCGGCGACATAGTATTTTTTGTCGCTGTCAAACCAGCGGGTGTCGGCGGTAAAGGCCGACGGCGCCGATCTGTAGGATGTAGCAAGCAGCAGCGCGCGGCTGCCGTCCTCCCGAATCTGCATCCAGGAATAGGGGCCGGAGGAAACGCCCTTACTGATCCAGGTATCGGCGTCGTTGCTGTCCCATCCTTCGCCAAGCCAGGTCGGCCGCTTGACAAGGTTGGTCAGTTCCCGCACCCGCTCGCCGTTCCGCCAGTCGTTAAAGGTTCGCATCAGCTCAATGCCCTTCTCGGTCCAGCGGGTACCGGGGTCCTCGTTCAGCTTGACGTTGCGGGCATACATATAATGATAATAGTCGGCCATGCTTCCGTCGAGGTTGCCGCCCGAATAGACCGAGGAAAGCGGCAGATAGCCGAAGGCGTTGGAGCCGGCGGCCATACCGCCCGAAAGACCCGCGTTATGTACCAGCCAGCCGTTGTTCACAAGGTGGAGCAGGCCGTTCTGCCGGTTGCCCTGGGTCGGATAAACGTCAATCTCGTTGGTAAATTTGACCATGTAGCCGGGATGGCGGGCAACCACCTCGTTCAGCGCGGTGTTGACCATCGCATTTTTGCGGTAGACGTTATCGCAGGGGGAGGAATACTCCGTCTCCTGCACATTCTGCCAGAATTCGGTCAGATCGATCATCTGGTGACTGACGTGGTAGGTGGTCGCCAGCTCCTCGACCTGCGCGATCTTTTCGGCCAGAGACTTCGGGTCGGCCAGGTCGCGGCCGTTGTTGTGGTCGTCCCCGTTCATCGAGTACCAGAGGCCGAACATCATCCCGTTCGAGGTGATGAGGTCGCTGATCTCCGACAGGCTGCGCAGACTGGACTTTGCCGTCAGGCTGTCCCGCTCGACATTCCAGAGGTCGTCGATCATCACCATGTCGATGCCGGCTCGTGCAGCCAGCGGCACAATGGTGTTTTCAAAATACTCATAGCTGCGCTGCCCGATGTAATCCCAGTCGTTGGAATTGATGATGGTCGAGGTATCGTGGTATTTGAAGCGCTTCTGGAAATGCTCCTCCGCCGCCATCTTGCCGTCAACCACGTCTCCGGCAAACAGAGCGATGTTGACCCCGATGTACTGGAACTCCTCCCCCGGCTTGAGGGTGAGCTGCAGCGACTGCGGATTGGTCGAAACCTTCACGACCATGTTGCCGAAGGAATCATCCGTGTAGGCATTCACATGCTCGGCAAAGCCGGCCGCGAGGTGGGAGTAGCCGAGGTCGTTGGGATGCACAAGGTCGCTCGTGTACCAGTCGCCGTGTCCGTCGGACAAAGCGAAAATGTCAATGACCCCGCAGCCCGTCTCGGCAGCGATCTCCTTCTCCAGCGGAACGATCTCATCCTTCACGACCGATGCCCGGATATTGAGGCTGTCTGCCACCACCATCGGAGAGGTGGCAACATAAATCTGCGGTTTGGAGTCCAGCGCCTGATACTGTGCGATCAGGTCGAGATAGTCCGCCTTGAACTCGTCCTTATACGCCCAGTTCTGCGGCTTGGAGTCGTTGGTGCCCAGCATGATAATCACGATGTCCGGCTGATACGCCTTACTCTGCGTATAGGCTGCCTCATTCCAATAGGGGTGATCACCCTTTTTCAGCAGCGTCCGGCCGCCGACGCCGAAGTTTTTAACCTCGAAGGCGCTGCCGAGCAGCCGCTGCAGCTGGCTGGGATAGCTGTTGCCGGAGCTTGAACCGACCCCCTCGGTAATGCTGTCGCCGACGCAGGCAACCTTGATCGGAGCGGCCGCCAGCTCGGTGCTGCCGCCGGCAGAAATCGAGGTTGTGGAAAACTCGTTAAAGCTTTTGGTTCCCTCACTCTTGGAGCCGGCCTGCTGCGGCCCGCTCTGGGTGCGCCAGTTGGTCTCGGGCATGATCCAGAAGCCGTCCCCCGCTGTGTAAACACAGAGAGCGTTGCGGCCGGTATTCTCCGGCAGGCCGCCGGTCGCCGTTTTCCAGGTCGCGTTCTCCGCCCCGTCGGAGGCGCTGGTCTTTGCATTGACATAATGCAGATAGTGCGGCCCGTTCGGGAAGCTCAGTGAAAGAACGTCCGACTCTGTGATGACCATTTTCTTGTCGCCGGTGTTCTTGACAAAATTCTGATAATGGAAGCCGGCCTCGCCGTCGTAGACGCCGAAAACCAGCCGGGTCTCGAACGCGGCCGCGGTATTGGTGAGGGTAATCTCCAGCTGCTTGCCGAGGATTTCCTCCTTCCCCTCCTCCGGCGTCATGGTGATGTCGGTCACGCGCGCCTTGCCGCTCTTCCAGCTTCCGTCGTCCGAGCGCAGCGTCACGGTATCCTTTCCGGCCGACGGCACAGAGCCGTTTTTCTTATAATCCTCCACCGTCCAGGTCGTACCGTTGATATACTCGCCGTAGGTGTAGGAGAAGAGGTAGCTTTCCGCGTCGGCCGTCAGATACTCCTTATCGGCCGCTTTGTTGTAAAAACTCTCCATCTTCAGGCTGCCGTCGGCGAAGGCCAGAACGACCCGCAGGGCGGCGTTTTCCAGCGTCCAGCGGTCATCCCCCTGCACGATAGTCGCCGCGCCGGTCCCGGCCGTCCCGCTGTCCGCCGCGGCCGCCGGCACTCCCGTCATAAGACAGGAGAAGGCCAGTGTGCAGCTCAGCAGCAGGGCAAGCCATTTTCTGCATTTGGATAAGCATTGCATAAGGTTTCCTCCAATTTTTACAAAATACTGAAATTTTTCCGTTTTGCACAAGGGTTCAATTTCTATCCTACAGTTTAAAAAGTAGCATATGCCGCCCCGGATGACAATAGGAAAAATTGCGGCAATTTTCAAAAGGTCTCCGACCGCTGCCGCCATTGTCGGGAGGCGGCCGGTTTACGGCGCGCGGCGGTTCGCGCTGCCTCGCTGCCGCGCTTTCTTTTGGGGAAAAGCGAAAAAGCGGTTGCATTTCTCACAAATTGCGGTTACAATACTACCTGTCGGCCTGTCTTTGCTTTTATTTAGGGCGCGGTTTTATGCAGCTTTGTAAAAAGTAAAATGCGTTTTTTCCTGCACAAACCGCACGACAGGCGTTAAAAAATTTCAAATATTGACAATCCGTGCGCAATATTTTGAATCTTCGAAGGCTTTTCTCCACATTTTATTCCAATTCATTTGAAGGAAAGAAGGCATTTTTATGTTCGATCAAATTCGTCCCGCCGCAGCCGGAGACACCGTCGCCACGCTGCACACCACCCTCGGCGATATCCACATCCGCCTTTTTGGGGAGGACGCGCCCCTCGCGGTGGAGAATTTCACCACCCACGCAAAAAACGGCTACTACAACGGACTGAAATTTCACCGGGTCATCCGGGATTTTATGATTCAGGGCGGCGACCCGATGGGCACCGGCGTCGGAGGCGAGTCCATCTGGGGCAAGCCGTTCAAGGATGAGTTCACCCCCCGGCTGCACAATCTGCGCGGCGCGCTTTCGATGGCCAACGCCGGCCCCGGCACCAACGGCAGCCAGTTCTTTATTGTGCAGGCGAACGCCGCGCCGGCGCAGATGCTGGCGCAGATGAAGCAGATGCCCGACAGCTTCCCGCCCGAGGTGGTGGACGCCTACGCCGCGATGGGCGGCACGCCCTGGCTGGACTTCCGCCACACCGTCTTTGGCCAGGTGGTCGAGGGGATGGAGGTTGTTGACGCCATCGCGGCGGCAGAGGTCGGACCGAACGACAAGCCGGTGGAGGACGTCCTGATCGACAGCATTGACGTCGAGGTCCTGTAACATGAGGACGACCGGCAACTATGCCGCCTTTTACCGGCTGATTTACGACACCATCGGCGGGCTGACCCCGCTCGATTACGATTGCGGCAGCCTCTGCGGCAAGGCCTGCTGCAAAGGGGAGGAAAACGGCATGCTCCTCTTCCCGCATGAGGAGGAGGCGCTCGACCTCTCCGCCTATACGGTGTGCGAGCAGGACGGTCTGCTGCTTCTGCGCTGCGACGGCCGGTGCGAGCGGGAGAACCGACCGCTGGCCTGCCGGATTTTCCCCTTTTTCCCGACCATTATGCCAAACGGACGCATTGCCGTCCGACCGGAGGCCGGCGCCTTCAAGCTCTGCCCCTGTTTGCAGCACATCGACTGCATCCGCTTTGACAAGCTGTTTTTGCGATCGGTGCGCCGGGTCGGGCGGCTGCTCTCCATAGACGATGACTGCCGCGCCTTCCTAACCGAGCGCGGGGCGGAGAACGTGCCGCTCCTTCACATGGTTTTACCCGAGATCCCGCGGAGTTTGATCCGCAGATAACATAAAAACCGGAAAGGATGTTCATTATGATGAAACGCACAATATCCCTGCTTCTGATCGCGGCGCTGACCCTCGCGCTGACCGGCTGCGGCAGCAGCGGGAAGGAGAACAGCTCCACCGTCTCCGCTTCCTCCACCTCCTCCACCGCGTCGGTGACCGCCAACAAGGACGGCGTGCCGGAGAAGCCGGCCTATACCGAAGTGGCCAGCGGAAAATCCCGCACCGATGATGAAGTCGGCTTTCAGTTTGATCCCCCCGCAAAGGGAGAGGAGATTGTCGTTTTCCACACCAGCAAGGGAGATATCAAGGCCCGCCTCTTCCCCGACAGCGCCCCTCTCGCGGTGACCAATTTTAAGGCGCTGGTGAAGGAAGGCTATTACGATGGCCTGATCTTCCACCGTGTGATCAACGACTTCATGATCCAGGGCGGAGATCCCAAAGGCAACGGCACGGGCGGAGAGTCCGTCTGGGGCGAAGGGTTTGAGTACGAAACCAACGCCAATCTGCTGCATTTCCGCGGCGCGCTCTCGATGGCGCACAGCTCCCTCCCCAACTCCAACGGGAGTCAGTTTTTCATCGTGCAGGGGATGCAGACCGTAACCCAGAGCATGATTTCCGGCTACGGCTATGATAAGAAGCTGAGCCAGAAGGCGCAGGAGCTTTACTGCGAAAAGGGCGGTTACTTCAGCCTGGACGGCGGCTACTCGGTCTTTGGCCAGGTGTTCGAGGGGATGGTCGCCCAGCTCGAGACCCTCATTCACGACGTGTACGAAAGCCAGCTGGCCCAGCGTGAATCCGAGTTCAAGGCGCTGCAAACACAGATCAATCCACACTTTTTGTATAATACACTGGATTCTATTGTATGGATGATCGAGGGCGAACGCTACGAGGATGCGGTCTTTATGATCACGCAGCTTGCGAGTCTGTTCCGTATCAGTCTAAGCCGCGGAAAAACGATCATCAGCGTTGAAGATGAGATCAAACACGCAAAGAATTACATGAATATCCAGAAAATTCGTTATAAAAACAGCTTTGCAATTGATTTTTCCATAGAGGAGGAAATTTTGCACTGCTGTACGGTAAAACTCGTGGTGCAGCCGCTGTTGGAAAATGCGATTTATTATGGCGTGGAAGGAATGGACGGTGAAGGCGAGATCCATGTAAAAGGTTACCGGAAAGAGGACGATATTTATATAGAAGTCAGCGATAACGGACTTGGTATGCCGCAGGATATGGTGGAACAGCTTCTGACCGACAATAACCGTGTGAGAAAGCATGGTTCCGGTGTGGGTGTGATCAATGTACATAATCGTATCCGTCTGCGGTTTGGCAAGCCATATGGCCTTGAAATCGAGAGTATGCCGGATGAGGGAACCACCATTCGTATCCATCTGCCGTATATTCCATATGAACCGGAAAAACTGGAACTGCTGGAAAACGGAAAGATGCAGGAACTGAAAGGGGGAAAGAGCAATGAAGAAAAATAGGATTTATTTTGGATTGCTCATTCTTGCCCTGGTAGTGACGATTGTCTGGACATCCGCTGGCATGCTTGGAGTGAATAAAGAAGAGAAAAAATACAGTGTGTCTGTGATCGTCAACGACAGCAACAATGACCGCTGGATCGCAATGCGCGAGGGACTGGAGCAGGCAGCGAAAGATGACGATATTCAGTTAAATTATGTTTCCACCGGTGTCTTTGCAAGTGAAGATGAAGAAAAGGCGCTGATCGAGCGTGAAGTGGAGAATGGAGCAGATGGAATTATCGTACAGCTTGTCTCAAGTGAGGACACCTATGCAGTTTTTGAGAAAATAGATTCTTCTGTAGCGGTGATGTTATTGGAAACAGATGCGGTGTCGGAGGGAGTTTATTCCGTGACAGCCCCGGATAATCTCTGGATTGGTGAAGCACTGGCACAGACAGTTTTGCAGGATTATGGGGATTCTTTATCTGAGAAAAAAATTGGAATTCTCAGCGGAAACCAGAATCAGCTTTCCATGCAGCAGA
>OMNU01000730.1_pt1 | contig 15111 bp, 9 predicted proteins | sample 1673511 | NCBI WGS metagenome assembly OMNU01 (sample SAMEA103958113, study PRJEB25191) | human gut metagenome | reverse complement strand
GGGACATACCGTCATGGAGTACAATTACGCAGAAATTGAAAAGAAATGGCAGAAATACTGGGTCGAGCATAAGAGCGGCCGCGCCGTCACCGGCTCGGACAAGCCGAAGTTTTACGGCCTGATCGAGTTCCCGTATCCGTCCGGACAGGGACTGCATGTCGGCCATACGCGTCCGTTCACGGCGATGGATGTCATCTGCCACCGCAAGCGGATGCAGGGCTACAACGTTCTTTTCCCCATCGGTTATGACGCCTTCGGCCTGCCGACGGAGAACTATGCCATCAAGAACCATGTGCATCCGTCCATTGTGACAAAGCAGAACATTGCCAACTTTGAAAAGCAGCTCCATATGCTTGGCTACTCGTTCGACTGGGACCGTGTCGTGGATACGACCGACCCGGAGTATTACAAGTGGACGCAGTGGATCTTCCTGCGAATGTATAAAAAGGGTCTTGCGTACAAGGCCTCCATGCCGGTCAACTGGTGCACAAGCTGCAAGTGCGTGCTTGCGAACGAGGAAGTTGTGGACGGCGTGTGCGAGCGCTGCGGCAGCCCGGTCGTCCGCCGCGAGAAGAGCCAGTGGATGCTCGCCATCACAAAATACGCCGACCGCCTGATCGACGATCTGGACGATGTGGACTTCATCCCCCGCGTAAAGACCCAGCAGCGCAACTGGATCGGCCGCAGCGAGGGCGCGGAGCTCACCTTCGGTACGACGCTTGGCGACTCTCTCACCGTTTACACCACCCGCTGCGATACGCTCTTCGGCGTGACGTATATGGTCCTCTCTCCGGAGCACCCGATCCTCGACACATGGAAGGACAAGCTCACGAACTGGGACGCCGTGGCGGCCTACCGCGATGAAGCCGCGCACAAGTCCGATTTTGAGCGCAGCGAGCTCAACAAGGACAAGACCGGCGTGCGGCTGGAAGGCGTCTGTGCCGTTAACCCCGCAACGAAGGAAGAGATCCCCATCTTTGTCTCGGACTACGTTCTTATGAGCTATGGCACCGGCGCCGTTATGGGCGTTCCGGGCCACGACCAGCGCGACTGGGAGTTTGCCACGAAGTTCGGCCTGCCGATCATTGAAGTCGTGCAGGGCGGCGATATTACGAAGGAAGCCTTTACGCTCAAGGACGACACCGGCATCATGGTGAACTCCGGCTTCCTGAACGGCATGACCGTGAAGGACGCTATCCCCGCCATGAAGAAGTGGGTGACGGACGAGGGCATCGGCCATCCCAAGACAAACTTCAAGCTGCGTGACTGGGTATTCTCCCGCCAGCGCTATTGGGGCGAGCCCATCCCGATGGTAAAGTGCCCGACGTGCGGCTGGGTACCGCTGCCGGAGGATCAGCTTCCGCTCCTGCTCCCGCAGGTCGAGAGCTACGAGCCGACGGACGACGGCGAATCGCCCATCTCCAAGATCACCGACTGGGTCAACACGACCTGCCCGAAGTGCGGCGGCGCGGCCCAGCGCGAGACCGACACCATGCCGCAGTGGGCGGGCTCATCGTGGTATTTCCTGCGCTATATGGACCCCCACAATAAAGAGGCTTTCGCAAGTCCGGAAGCTCTCAAATACTGGTCTCCCGTGGACTGGTACAACGGCGGCATGGAGCACACGACGCTCCATCTTCTGTACTCCCGCTTCTGGCACAAGTTCCTCTACGACGAGGGCCTTGTCCCGACGAAGGAGCCGTACGCCAAGCGCACGAGCCACGGCATGATCCTCGGCGAGGGCGGCGAAAAGATGTCCAAGTCCCGCGGCAACGTCGTGAACCCGAACGACATCGTTGAGCAGTACGGCGCGGATACGTTGCGCGTGTACATCATGTTCATCGGTGATTTCACGAAAGCCGCCGCATGGTCGAGCAACGCTGTGGCGGGCTGCCGCCGGTTCCTTGACCGCGTGTGGAATCTTGCAAGCGAGCCGCTCACCGGCGACGAGATCTCCCGCGACAACGAGAAGGAGATCCACCGCGCCATCCAGAAGGTGAGCTCTGATATCGACGAGATGAAGTTCAACACTGCCATCGCGCAGCTCATGTCGCTCGTCAATCAGTTCTACTCCAAGAAACCGACCCGCGGCGATATCCGCGTGCTGCTGCAGCTTCTCTCTCCGTTTGCGCCGCATATCTGCGAGGAGCTTTGGCAGATCCAGGGCTTTGAGGGCCTTGCGAGCGAGGCCGAGTGGCCGGAGCACGATGAGGCGAAGATGGTCGACACCGAAAAGACCATCGCCGTGCAGATCAACGGCAAGCTCCGCAGCACCGTTGTTGTCCCGGCGGACAGCACGGTGGAGGTCGTTTCCGCTGCGGCTCTCGCGGATAAGAAGATCGCAGGCTATATGGAGGGCATGGAGATCGTCAAGACGATCAACGTTCCCAACAAGCTCATCAACTTCATCCTCAAACCGAAGAAATAATTTTTAAAAGCAATGCGCCCGAAAAAACTTCGGGCGCATTGCTTTTTGTAATAAATCCGGAATAATACGGCATACTAACGGCGGATTTCTTGTTAAGGAGGATTTCGCATGAAAAAGTGGATCGTATATATTCTTTCGCTCACGGCGCTGGTTGCTTCGCTCTGCGCGTGCGGCACGGCAGAAAAGCCCGCGGCGACGAACACGCCGAGACCGTCGGGTACCCCGATGACCGCAACGCCGGACATGAACGACGGGATCGTAAACGACGATGACGGCATCATCACCGACGACGATACCGGCGTTGTGCCCACGCAGACGCCGATGGCGGACACGTCGGCCAAACCGTCCGCCTCTGCGCAGGCGACGGATGGCGCAGCAAAAAAGTGAAAAACACCCCGCCGGATCCGAATGGACCGGCGGGGCGTTTTGTAAAGCGAGAAAGCCTGTAAGCCGGGTTCTGTCTGCGCAGCCATCTATCTAGACGCACCGTTGCCGATGCGTTCCAGCCGCCTCCTCGGGACGACCGGGCCGGTCGTATGTCCCTCCACGGCGTTGCTCCGGATAGAGTTTACAGCACCGTTCCGTCTCCGGACGGTGGGTGAGCTCTTACCTCGCCTTTCCACCCTTACCTGCCCGAAGGCAGGCGGTATATCTCTGTTGCACTTGTCCTGGGGTCACCCCCGGCGGGCGTTACCCGTTATCCTTGCCCTGTGGAGCCCGGACTTTCCTCACGCACAGGCTTTCGCCTTATGCCCGCGGCTGCTTGGCTTTCTCGCACAGGTATTTTACCTGTTCAAAGCGCGCTTGTCAACGGCGATAGGTGTTGAATTTCTGACGGAAAGCGAATATAATATATAAGTTAAAGAAGATATTCAGGAGGCAATTATGACACTCGACTCTTATATACAGTCTCTGCGCGGAAAAAGCATTGCGGTCATCGGTCTCGGCGTGAGCAACCGGCCGCTGCTGCGGCTGCTGCTCGATGCGGGGTATACCGTCTCGGTGCGCGATAAACGCACGCGCGAGGCGTTCTGCGAGGACGAGGCCGCAGCGCTGGAAGCGGCGGGCTGCCGTCTTGTGCTGGGCGATGGGTACCTTGCCGGTATCACCGAGGACGTGATTTTCCGCACGCCGGGGCTTCACCCCTTTACGCCGGAGCTCGCCGCGGCCAAAGCGCGCGGAGCGCTTCTTACGTCGGAAATGGAGGCGTTCTTTGCCGTCTGCCCGTGCCGCATCATCGCCGTGACCGGCTCGGACGGAAAGACGACGACTACCACCATTATTTCCGAGCTCCTGAAGGCGCAGGGACACCGCGTATTTCTCGGCGGCAACATCGGCACGCCGCTGCTTGACAAAGCGCCGGAAATGACAAGCACAGACTGGGCGGTGATCGAGCTCAGCTCCTTCCAGCTCCACAGCATGAACTGCCGGCCGGATATTGCGGTCGTTACCAACGTTTCGCCGAACCATCTGGACATTCATCCGAGCTATGAGGACTATCAGACCGCCAAAAAGCAGATTTTCCTTTCACAGGGCTGTGCCGGCGTCACGGTGCTCAATGCCGACAACGCTATCACACGCGCCTTTGCGAAGGATTGCCCCGGCATAGTCCGGTTTTTCAGCCGTGAGACCGCACCGGAAAACGGCGTGTTCCTGCGCGAAGGCGTCATTTACCGGTCTCACAACGGGGAAAAGACCAAGCTCATGGACGCAGAGAGCATCCTGCTCCCGGGTTTACATAACGTTGAAAACTATATGGCGGCGTTTGCCGCTACCGACGGCATCGTCTCGGACGATACCTGCCGCGCCGTGGCGGAGAGCTTCCGCGGCGTTGCGCACCGGCTTGAAATGATCCGGACGCTGCATGGCGTTACCTACTGCAACGATTCCATTGCATCCAGCCCCACGCGCACGATCGCGGGACTTCACGCGCTGCGGCAGAAGCCCATCCTTATTGCGGGCGGGTACGATAAGCATATCCCGTTCGACAAGCTCGGCGACGAGATCTGCCGCCATGTCAAGGCACTGTTCCTTACCGGTTTTACCGCGGAGAAAATTTACGATGCCGTGACAAAATCGCCGCTGTATGACCCCAAGGCGCTGCCGATCCGGAAGATCGACGATTTCCGCGAGGCGGTGCTCGCCGCCGCCGCGAGCGCGGAGGAGGGGGATCTCGTGCTCCTTTCTCCCGCTTGCGCGTCGTTTGACCATTTCAAAAACTTTGTGGAACGCGGCGAAACTTTCCGATCCATCGTTAACGAACTGAAATAAAGGATATACTGCCATGAATTACGAAGAGCTTTATACACTGGCCGCCCAGGTAGAGGAACGGCTCCAGCCCGTCTTCCGCGGATTTGAGCGCACGGCGGAGAAGAATACGAAGCGCGTGCTGGATGCCTTCCGCGCGCACCGCGTGTCCGAGCCGTGCTTTGCCGGAACGACCGGCTATGGCTACGATGATCTCGGACGCGAAACGCTGGAAAAGGTCTATGCCGATGTGTTCGGCGCGGAGGCGGCGCTCGTGCGCACCACGTTTGTGAACGGCACGCACGCGATCGCCTGCGCGCTTTACGGCGCTCTCCAGCCGGGCGACACGATCCTTGCCGTTACGGGAGCGCCGTACGATACGCTCCACACCGCCATCACCGGCTCCGGCCGCGGCTCGCTCGCCTCGCTCGGCATCCGGTATGAGCAGCTGGAGCTTGCTTCCGACGGCGGGCCGGACTATGCCGCGATCACGCAGCACGTATCGAAGCTGCGCCCAGCAGCGGCGTTCGTGCAGCGCAGCCGCGGATATGCGCCCCGGCGCGCGCTTTCGGTCGCGGAGATTGGGGAGATCGTCCGCGCAGTAAAGGCAGGCTGCCCCGATACGGCGGTCATCGTGGATAACTGCTACGGGGAGTTCACCGAAGAATGTGAGCCGACGGCGCTCGGCGCCGATCTCATCGCCGGATCGCTCATCAAAAACCCCGGCGGCGGACTCGCCCCCATGGGCGGGTATGTTGCCGGCCGCGCCGATCTCGTGGAGCAGGCGGCGGAACGTCTGACGCTTCCGGGCATCGGCAGCGAGTGCGGCGCTTCGCTCGGCGTGAACCGGACGCTCTTCCAAGGCTTCTTCTTTGCGCCGCACACCGTGTCACAGGCGCTCAAAACGATGGCCTTCGCCGCCGGAATGCTCGAAGAATTGGGCTTTGAGAGCTTCCCGGCATCCGATGAAAAGCGGTCGGACATCATTCAGACCATCCGCCTGAAAACGGCGAACAACCTTGTAAAATTCTGTCAGGGTATCCAGAAGGGCTCGCCCGTGGACAGCTTCGCCCTGACCGTCCCGGCGCCGATGCCGGGGTATGAAAGCCCGGTCGTCATGGCGGCGGGAACGTTCATTCAGGGCGCGTCGCTTGAGCTTTCGTGCGACGGCCCGGTGCGCGAGCCGTATCTCGGCTTTTTGCAGGGCGGGCTTACGTATGAATCCGGCAAGCTCGGCGTGCTGAGCGCCTTGTCTGAAATGCTTGCCTGACGCATATACTTTTGGGCATAAGGGGGTGTTCCCGTATGCCGTTTCCGCGAAAAATCACACCGCAGCAGACGACCGCACTGCTGCTCCTTGCGCTCACCGGCGCGCTGATCGCGTTTCTGATCCCCGCCGTGCGCTATTTTCGGACGCTTACCGGCGCTATGGCGGTATCCAACGCATCGGATCTCATCACGCAGACCGTGAGCAACATTGTGGAGAATGAAATGCGCCTGCTTGGGCCGGACGGCGGAAAATTTGTATCCTTTGAAAAGGACGGCGACGGGCAGATCAGCGCTATTGTAACCGATACGTCGCGGGTGAATATCCTCTCCGCCGAGCTTCTCAACGCCATCGTGGAGGCTTCCGACCGGGGAGATCTTGATCTTTCGATCCCCTTCGGAAACCTGCTTGGCATCAGCTTTTTTCTTGGCCGCGGGCCGACCGTACCGGTCAAGATCACGATGCTCACATCTTCACGAGTGGATTTCCGCAATGTGCTGACGGATGCCGGCATCAACCAGACGAAACACCAGCTTCTTTTGGAGGTGTGTGTTGATGCGGACGTCCTGCTGCCGTGGGAGATCCGCTCTACGCAGATCGTCACGGAAGTGCTGGTTGCCGAAACGATCATCGTCGGACGTGTTCCGCAAACCTATTTCTATACGGGAGAGACATGATGGATTATTTACAGGAGATCGCCGAACTCCGCGAAGAGCTGCGCCGCCACAGCATAGCCTATTACGACAAGGATGCCCCCACGATTTCGGACTTTGAGTATGACGCGATGATGCGCCGTCTGGAAAATCTGGAAGCGGAACACCCGGAGACCGTTACGCCGGACTCGCCGACGCAGCACGTCGGCGGTCACCGTTCGGAGAAATTCTCGCCCGTGCACCATGCCGTTCCGCTTGAGTCGCTCAGCGACGTTTTTTCCTATGAGGAGCTGACCGACTTCATCCGCAAGACGAACGAAACGCTCGGCGGTGAGCCGCTCTATACGGTCGAGCCGAAAATCGACGGTCTTTCTATGGCACTGGAATACCGGAACGGCGTCTTCTATCAGGGCGCAACGCGCGGCGACGGTGTTACGGGCGAGGACGTAACGGAGAATCTTCGCGTCCTGCGCAATATACCGCTCAAGCTGGAAAACGCGCCCGAGCGGCTGATCGTCCGAGGCGAGGTGTATATGGCTCGGGAGGTCTTTCTTGAGCATAACCGCCGCCGCGAGATCGAGGGCGAAACGCTCCTCGCCAATCCGCGCAACGCCGCGGCCGGGTCCATGCGTCAGCTGGACCCGAAAGTGACGAAGGAGCGCCAGCTCGACATCATCGTTTTCAATGTCCAGCTCACCTCCGGCGAACAGCCGAAAACACACGCGGAATCGCTGGACATGCTGGAAAAGCTCGGATTTTATACGGTGCCGCATAAGGTGTTCCGCACCGTGGAGGAATGCTGCGAGGAGGTTCGGCGCATCGGCGATACGCGTGAGAGCTATCCCTTTGATATCGACGGCGCTGTCATCAAGATCAACGACCTTGCGCAGCGCGAGATCCTCGGCAGCACCGCTAAGGCGCCGCGCTGGGCCGTGGCGTATAAATACCCGCCGGAGGAAAAACCGTCCGTGGTGCGCGACATTGTCGTACAGGTTGGACGGACCGGCGTGCTGACGCCGAAGGCGATCGTGGAGCCGGTGCGTCTTGCCGGTACGACAGTCACGGCGGCAACGCTTCACAATCAGGATTTTATCGATAAGCTCGATGTACGCATCGGCGATACGGTCATCGTGCGCAAGGCGGGGGAGATCATCCCGGAAGTTCTCCGCGTCGATCTCACGAAGCGGCCGGAGGGAACGGTTCCGTTCCGCCTGCCGGACACCTGTCCGGAATGCGGTTCGCCGGTGGAGCGCGACCCGGACGGCGCGGCGGTGCGCTGTACGGGCGTGGAATGCCCGGCGCAGAGACTCCGTAATCTCGTCCATTTTGCTTCCCGCGAGGCAATGGACATTGAAGGGCTCGGCTTCTCGCTTGCCGAGGCGCTGGTGAACAGCGGTATGGTGAAAACCCCGGCAGATCTCTACCGGCTCGACGCACAGACCGTTGCGACGCTCGACCGCATAGGAAAAAAGTCCGCGGAAAACCTCATCGACGAGATCGAGAAGAGCAAGCAGCAGGATCTTTCCTGCCTTCTGTGCGCGTTCGGTATCCGGCAGGTGGGGCAGAAGGCGGCCAAGGTGCTTGCGCGCACGTTCGGCTCTATGGACGCCATCGAAAATGCCACGCCGCTGGAGCTGACTGCCGTGGACGATATCGGCCCCATCACCGCCGAGAGCGTTGTCTCCTGGGCGCAGAACCCGCAGACGCAGCATCAGATCCGCATGCTGCGCGAGGCAGGCGTCAACATGCTCAGCCGCGAGGAGCGCCGCGACAACCGCTTCCTTGGCAAAACGTTCGTTCTTACCGGCACGCTCACGAAGTATACGCGCGACGAGGCGAGCGCCATCGTTGAATCCTTTGGCGGCAAGGCGTCATCCTCGGTCTCCAAAAAGACGTCGTACGTCCTCGCGGGGGAGGCCGCCGGGAGCAAGCTCGACAAAGCACGTACGCTCGGCATCCCCGTCATCACGGAGGATGAGTTTGAAGAGATGATCCGCTGAAACATGACAGCAGCCCCTTTTCATGGAGAGAAAAGTATGAGCACGAGAAAAGAAATGATAACCGAGTTCTACGACCGGAGCGACGAGAACGGCCGGCTGGAGAAAAGCAGGCACGGTCAGCTCGAGTACGCGATCACGATGGCCTACATCCACCGCTTTTTGAACCCCGGAGCCAGGGTTTTGGAGGTCGGCGCGGGGACTGGTCGGTATTCCATTGCGTTGGCTAAAGAAGGTTTCGATGTGACCGCGGTGGAATTTGTTGAAAGCAACCTTGCCGCTCTTAGAGAAAATAGCTGCGGGCTTGATTTGATCCGTTCCTATCAAGGCGATGCTACGGATCTTTGTCTGTTTGACGATGACTCCTTTGATATGACCCTTGTTCTCGGCCCCATGTATCATCTGTTTGCTCCGGAAGACGTGAACCGGGCAATTGACGAGGCGATCCGGGTCACGAAGCCGGGCGGCACGCTCCATTTCGCGTTTCTTTCGATATACGCCCTTATGTACTCCAATGCCCTCTACGGCAGCTGGGCGCCTTATCAGGAAGAAAACTTCACGAAGGATTTCAAGGTAAGGCACTTTCAGGAACAGCTGTTCACCGGTTACGATGTATGCGAGTTTGAGCGTCTGTTTGATGAAAAACCGGTAGAGCGCGTCACAACCGCTGCCATGGACGGTCCGCTGGAGGCGCTGGAGAAACGTCCGGATTTCTTTATTTCGGACGAGAATTTTGACGCGTTTGTTAAGTGGCATCTTGCGTTTGCCGAAAAGCGGGAGCTTTTGGGCGGGTCCAACCATCTGCTGTATATCTGCCAAAAGACGAAGCGATAACGAGGCATAACCTCCGCATGAGAACTCATGCGGAGGCTTGCCGTCTTTGCTTCAGGCGCAGTTTGTCCTGCTGCTTATTTTAAAACTTTAAGACTCTTCTCATATTTTTCTTATAATTGTTTTGTATAGTATTATCCGAAAATATTGCTTTTTTCCGCAAAGTCGGATAATCTGAAAGCGACTTTAACCGAGCCTGGGGGACCTCTTTTGGAGAACAACATTCTGAAAAAAATATCGCGGCAGATCGTGGATAAGCGCGTGATCATCATGATCGCGTTTCTGGCCGCGTGTGTTTACTGTGCGCTTTCCATTAGCCGCGTGCATGTGAATAACGATATAACCTCGTTTCTTCCGCCGGATACCGATACCCGCCGCGGGCTCACGATCATGGAGAACGAGTTCACGACGTATGCAAGCGCCAACGTTATGCTTGCCAATACGACCTATGAGCGCGCGAGTGCCGCTGCGGAGAAGATCGAGACGCTCGAGCATGTGACCGGCGTGACGTTTGATAATTCTCCGGCGCATTTTGTGGATTCCGCAGCGCTGCTCACGATCTCCTTTGACGGCACAAGCGACGATGAAAACGTCATTGCGGCGATGAATGAGATCCGTTCACTCACAGCAGGCTTTGATACATATACATCCTCGGACATCGGCGCGGACCTCCTTGGGGAGATCGCGCAGCAGATGGTCGGCGTCGTGGCGCTGGCGGCGGTGGTCATCATGGCGGTGCTGCTCTTTACGTCACGCAGCTATTTCGAGGTCGTCATTTTTCTTATCGTCTTTTCTGTTGCGGCGCTGCTCAATATGGGCACAAACTTCTGGTTGGGCGAGATATCCTCCATCACCAATTCCATTGCCGTTATTTTGCAGCTCGCGCTCGCCATCGACTACGCCATCATTTTCTCCCATCGCTATCAGGATGAGATCGACCGCTTCCCGACGGAACGCGAGGCGCTGATCGAAGCGCTTTCCAAATCCATCGTTGAAATTTCCTCCTCGAGCCTTACGACGATCTCCGGTCTTGTTGCGCTGATGCTCATGCAGTTCCGGTTGGGCTATGACCTCGGTCTGGTGCTCTCCAAGGGCATACTTTGCAGCCTTATCACGGTATTTCTTCTTATGCCTGGACTGATCGCTTCCTTTTTTCGCCCGCTGCGCAGAACGACGCACAAGTCCCATGTGCCGGATATCACCGGCTGGGGACGGTTCCTCATGAAAACACGCTTCGGCTTTGTCGCGGTGTTTGTTATTATCCTTCCGCTTGCCATCTGGTGCTCGAGCCGGACGGAATACGCGTTCAACGACGCGGGCATCGACGAACTCAAATACTCCGAGAGCCGCGCGGCGGCGCGGAAGATCACCGGCACCTTTGCGAACGACACGACGATCGCCGTGCTCGTTCCGAGCGGAAACTACGAAGCGGAAAAGCAGTTCCTGCGCGACGCCGCGGAGCTCGACAATGTGAAGACCGTCACCGGGCTTGCGAATATCGAGATCGAGGACGGGAAAGTACTGACAGATTCTTACACGCCGCGCATGTTCTCCATGCTGTTGAACATCGATTTTGAAGAAGCGGGAATGCTCTATGCCGCCTACGGCGTGGAGAACGGGCAGTATCAGCCGATCTTCGGCAATGCCGAGACCTATTCCGTGCCGCTCATCGACATGTTTCTTTTCCTCTTTGAAAAGATCGATCAGGGCATCGTGACACTCGACGCCGATTCGCAGGAGACGCTGGACAGCCTCCGCGGCGAGCTGGAACGCGGCGAAGCGCAGCTTCGCGGCGAAAACTGGGACCGTATGGTCATTACGGCGGACGTACCCATCGAGGGTGACGAGAGCGTCGCGCTCGTAAACGCACTGCGCTCGCTGGCCGACGGACGCTACGGTGAAGGAGCGTGCCTCGTCATCGGCGACGTGACGAGCGCCAAGGAGCTGGCGGACACCTTCAACGGCGATTCGCTGCTCATCAATCTGCTCACCATCGCCTTTGTTTTCATCATCCTGATTTTTACCTTCCGCTCCGTGGTAGGTGCGGCGCTCCTCGTGTTCGTTATTCAGGGCAGCATCTGGATCAACTTTACGTTTCCGTACCTGACACATACCCGCGCGTCATTTGTCACGAATATGATCGTCTCCGCCATTCAGATGGGGGCGACGATCGACTATGCCATTGTTATCATGAGCCGGTATCTGGATCTCAAAAAGCTCCATACGCCGCAGGAGGCGATGGCGCAGGCAGTCAACGAGAGCTTTCCGACCGTTATGACCTCCGGCACCATCATGACCGTTGCAGGCATTCTGATCGCATACCGCGTGTCGGACGTATACATCGGCCACATCGGTCTCGCCGTTGGCCGCGGCGCGCTTATATCGGTCATCCTCGTTTTGAGCGTTCTGCCGCAGCTCATCGTGCTGCTCGACAAGGTCATTGAAAAAACAACATTTCGGAAAAAAACGAAGACGGGAGGTGCCGTGGAATGAAACGATGGATCGCAGCGCTGCTGAGCGCGGTGCTGCTTCTTTCCGTGTCCGGCGCGGCGCTCGCCGCCGACCAGGATACCGTTGAGATATCCTCCGCCGAGGATCTCGCGGAGCTTTCCGCGCTGTGCACGTCGGACGCATGGTCGGAAGGGAAGACGATCGTGCTCACACGCGACATCAGTCTCACCGGCTGCGATTTTTCGCCCATCCCGCTGCTGGCCGGAACGTTTGACGGCCGCGGCCACAGCATACTCGGCATATCCCTTGACGGCGATGCCTCAACACAGGGGCTTTTCCGTATGGTGCTGAAAACCGGCGTCGTGAAAAATCTCACGGTCTCCGGCACGCTCCACGCGACCGGAAACGGCGAAAACATCGGCGGTATCGCCGGGGTGAACTACGGAGCGATCGAAAATTGCCGCTTTGACGGGGATATTCTCGCGCAGGCCGCGGCGGGCGGCATTGTCGGGCTGAACCAAGAGGGCGCTCTCGTGAGCGGGTGTAAAACTTCCGGCTCCATTTCGGCCTACCACCGCGCCGGCGGCATCGCGGGCGAGAACCGCGGCGTGCTCAGCGAGTGCGAAAACCGCATGAGCGTTAATACGGATTATATCGCAGTCGAGAAGCCCGACCAGAAAAAATCGTTTGATATTTCCACGCTTACCCTGAACGAGGAAACCATCATTGATATCACGGATCTCGGCGGTATCGCCGGGCTGAATACCTCCGTTATCAAGTACTGCGACAACTACGGCGACGTGGGATACCCCCACACGGGTTATAACGTCGGCGGCATTGCCGGACGCCAGAGCGGCCGCATCCTTGGCTGCACAAACGCCGGAGAGGTCACCGCACGCAAGGACGTCGGCGGCATCGTCGGACAGGTGGAGCCGTATACGTCGTGGAACGTTACCGGCACAGGTCTCGGCGAAGTGCAGTCCCAGCTTTACCGGCTGGAGAGTCTGCTGCGCACTACGCTCGGCGATTTCGGCGATTCACAGGCCGAAGCCAGTGCACTGATGCAGCAGATCCTTGAGCTGCTCGGAAACTGCAGCGATATCATCGGCGGAATGTATCCCGACATCCCGTGGCCGACACCCGGCGGCGACGGCGGCAGCGATACCGGAGATACCGGCGGGGGGAGCGACAACGGAGACGCCGGCACCGGCGATGACACCACCGGCGGATGGATCGATCCGGGCAGCGGCTCGATGGACGATCTCTCCGATAATCTTCAGCAGATCGTACGTCTTCTCGGCCAGATGACGGACGTCTTTACGAGCGACGCCGTGATCGAGGATATGCAGAACGTCCTCTCCCAGCTCATGAACGTCTCTTCGGCGATCATGAGCATGGCGTACAGTCTCGGCAATGCCTCGGTTCAGCTTGAGGACATTTCCGACACCGACGATGACGATGAAGCGCTCTGCCTCATCGCGCAGTGCGCCAATACGGCGTCCATCACTGCCGATACGAATGTCGGCGGCATCGCGGGAAACGTGTCGCTCGATATCTCCTTTGACCGAGAGGATCAACTCAACATTTCCTCCACGCTGATCGGCAGCGGGAAATATGAGATTTTTGCGCGCATTTCGTCCTGCGAAAACAGCGCTTCCGTCGCGGCCTCCAAGTCCTGCGCCGGCGGTATCGCCGGACGAATGGATTACGGTCTCGCGGTCGGCTGCTCCGCGCTCGGCGAGGTGACAACGGCGGAGGAGTATGCCGGAGGCATCGTCGGACACAGCTCTGCCGCCGTGAGGAATTGCCGCGCACGCGTCAATCTCTCGGGCAAACGGTATGTCGGCGGCATTGCCGGGCTCGGCAAGGACATCTCCTCGTGCAGCGTCATGCCGCACTTTGAGAATCGCGCGGAGCTCTGCGGCTCCGTGGCGGGCTATGCCGACGGTACGATCGCCGAAAATCTCTATTCCGACTCCACGGTCGGCGGTGTGGACGGCTTCAGCTTCACCGGACAGTCGGACTATATGGACTATGAGGATTTTGCGGCGCTCCCGGACACCCAGGACTTTTTCCGCAGCATCGGTGTGACGTTTGTAAAGGACGGCGTGACGGTGGAAACGGTCGAAGTGCCGTTTGGCGGCAAGATCGCCTCGCTCCCCGCAGTCGCAGACGAGGACGGAATGTACTGGCAGTGGAACGACTTTGATCCCAACGAGGCCGTATACTACAGCCGGACCGTCGAGGGTGAGTATATCCGGCCGGTCACAACGATCTCGACCGGTGAGGACGAGCCTCTGTTTCTTGCGGAGGGCACTTTCCGCGACGGGCAGACGCTTCTTGCTGTGCCCTTTGTGCCGGATGCGGAAACGCTCGGCATCGATGCAGCGTCCCTTCTCGCGGCATACACGGTGCGCGTTTCCGACTATTCTGAGTCTCTCACCGTGCGCATGCTTACCTCGGCGTCCGGAAGTCTCTATACACTCTCGGAAGGCACGCTCACGCCGCTTTCGTTCACCCGAGACGGCAGCTATATTGTTTTCCGGCTGGACAACGGCGCATCGATCGTGTACCTTGCACAGGAAACCGCCCGCACCGGCTGGATCATTGGCGGCATTGCGGGCGGCGCTGCAGCCGCTGCGGCGGTCGTTCTGGTTATCGTGCGAAAAAAGAAGAAAAAAGACTTAACAAGTTCTTGACGAATTCTTTGTTTCCCTGTATGCTTTATATGTATTCTCTCCGGCGGTACGTCCGCACAATCCGCCGGAGAGGCGTATTTTGTAAAGCAGAAAGGTGAAATGAGAGTGGAATTACTTCATTGGGCGGAAAGTGTATTAAAGTATTTTGTGCAGTTTGGGATCATTCTGCTGGAGGGAACGGGAGCGGTCATTCTCCTGATTTCCGGCGTGAAGAGCGTTGTCCGACTTTGTAAAAATCAGCCGCATGCACGGCTCTCCATGGCGCAGGGCATTGCGCTCGTGCTGTGCTTCAAGCTCGGCGGCGAGGTGCTGCGCACGGTGATCGTGCGTGAGTGGAGCGAACTTCTTGTACTCGGTGCGATCATTTTCCTCCACGCGGCTATGAGCATCCTCATCCATTGGGAGATCAAGATGGAGGAGAAGCGTCTGTCCGCCATGAGCGACCTTACCGACTGATACATCAAATTAAAGAAGCTTCGTGGTTATAAAAATCACGAAGCTTTTTTGTAGCCTTATTTTTGTGATGCACAAAAGCAGG
>OMNU01000700.1_pt1 | contig 15346 bp, 12 predicted proteins | sample 1673511 | NCBI WGS metagenome assembly OMNU01 (sample SAMEA103958113, study PRJEB25191) | human gut metagenome | reverse complement strand
CGCGATCACGACGCCGTTTTTCGACACGGTCATGCCGATGTGATCGAGCACATCGTTGTACGAGATGGTGGAGTCTTCCTTGGCGGAGGCGTCGCCGTTGATCTCCGCGCGCAGATAGATCTTTGCGCCCTGCACACCGTTTTTGCTGTCGGCCTGCACGCGGATGGTCTGCGTGAGGCTGTCGCCGGGCATGCAGTCGGAGAAGTTCGGGAACAGGTTCGTGTCCGAACCGTCGCCGGTGTGGGTGAAGGTGAAGCGCGCGCCGTTGCCGTCCGAGCCGTCATAGTACGTGACGGTGGGAACGTTCGTCTCGCCCGTCGCCCAGATGCCCAGTCCGGCGGCCAGCGCGACCACCAGCACGAGGGCGACGATCATGGTAAGTTTTTTGTGTTTCATACCGTTGCCCTCCTTATGCCGTCGGGATTGCCGAGGTCAACGCGCCGTTTACGACCGTGACCGCCCATGCGCCTTCCACAGCGGTGCTCGGCGCGGCCTGAATGCTCTCGGCCAGCACCGTCACCTCGAGGTGGCAGCCCTCGGGCGCATTCGGCTGCGTGATGGGATCTTTCAGCAGGTTTGCAGTCAAATCTTTCGGTCCGACCGGCTTGGTATAGTAGTAAATGCCGTCCTTCATGAACCAGTCGGGCTCGTTGAGCGTGACTTCCGGCAGGTTTCCGCCGGAGACGACGTTTCCACTCTTATCGACCCAGTTCATGACCAGCTTGACGCGGACATAGGACGTGGCCGTGCCGATGTTTTCAACTTGGATGCTGGACTTTTCGCCGTTTTCCACGTTCTCATCAATCTTGATGTCGGACTTGGCCGCCGTGAAGGTGTTCGTCACCGGAGACGTGTTCGCTTTGAGATAAGCGAGCGTCGTGCCGACGGCCAGTGCGAAGATCAGGCACAGGGAGAGGATGAGCGCGGCTTTTCTCCCGCCTGAACCGTTAAAGATACGTTTCATATGTCATCCCTCCTATTCAGTTCTTCGGGTCTCTTTCGACCGCCTGACCATTATCCTTCCACACGTTCAGAGCCTTGGCAAGGCTCGTGAGCCAGTTGGTGCCCTTATTTTCGTTTTCGAAGGTCACAGTCGCGGTGCCGTTGTTGATGTCGCTGGTCGTGACAAACTGGTCTTTGCTTGTCGGCGTGTATTTCCATGACCAGCTCGTGTCCTCGGTGATGGTGTACTCGCCAACCGGGAGGTTCTTGATCACCTGCTTGTTCGCGCCGGTGATCACGACCTGCATATCCACATCATTATTATTGCCTTTGACGTGGAACACGAAGGTCTGGTTCGGGTCGATCGTTGTTCCGTCTTTCGCGGTCTTTTGAATCGTCAGGTTGAACACTTTGATGTGCACAATGAACTGGCCATGAGCAGGATTAAAGCTGCAGCCTGGGAAGTCGTTGTCAGCCGTATGCACGAACGTAACCACGTCCGCCGGAAGCGTCTTGTCGTTTGCCGAGACTGTCACATTCACGTAAGTATCTTCCGTGAGCGCTTTTTCCTCCGGGTCATAGCTATAGGCCAGCGCCGGCTCCTCGCCTGTCATATTCGCGGGATCGGCAGCAGTGCCCTCGTGCTTCCACACGACTCCACCAAGGTTATCCTTATAATCCGGCGTTGCATTGTAGTCAATGATGGAATCCTTAAAGGTGATCTCCGGCTTGTAGACATTGACCGTGGACATCACAGTCTCGGTTCGCGCCGTCTGGACTGCGCCATCCGCGTTGTCTCCGCTATATTTCGGTGAGACGGTCATGGTCACCTGATAGGTGCCATCTTCGTTATTGCTAATGGTGTTTTTATCAACTGTATAATTGATATTTACATATCCCGTCTGCCAGTCAGCCAGGTCAGCGGTCTGGGTCAAGTCCGCCGGTGTCGGTGCCGGATTGCCATAGTAGATATTCTTTGTTACGTTCTGCGCATCCAGCTTGATGGGGACGTTGACCTCCGGCTGCGGGAACGGCTTGATCTGGTTGCCGTCCGCCGTATAGACGCCGGAATTTTCGCCGTTGGTCGGCACATTGTTGCCGCCGAGGAAACCGTCCCGCGGCTTGACATACAGTGTACTCTGGAAGGTTTCTGCCGGTTTCGTCACCACTTTGTTGCTGTCAACCTGCTCCGGCGTCAGCGTGACGTTTGTCCACTCAATGTAGTAGTTGCCGTTGGCGTCCTGCCGCACCGTCCCGGTCTTGCCGTTCGATGTAATCGTGTCGCCAACTGTATACGCGTTTCCTGCTGCGTCGCAGGGGACAAACGACTCCGAGATCTCATCGCGGATGGTGACGTCCTTGACAGCCTCGCCGGTCTGCTGCGCAATCTGTGTAAAGATTCTTTGAAGCTCAGCCGCATTATCCGTTGTCAGATAATAGCCGTTTTCATGGTTGCGGGTTCTGGCATCCGTGTACAGCCCGGTCCAAGAATCCGTTCCCAGCTCCCATTCGTTGACACGGTTGTTATCCACATGCGATCCATCCGGGCGGTGGCTAGAGACACGGTACATATACTCGTTGATCTTGCAGCCTTCCGAATCCTTCCCTTCCGAGGCCTTCAAGCCCAGACCGACGCAGTACACCGTGGAGCCGCAGCCCGTCCAATTCCAGTCGTCTTTATTGGCACTGCCCTTCCGGAAGTCCGGATAGTTGGAAACGCCATATTTTGTGCCAAACAACGGGCCAAATTTCTCGTTAAAGAAGTTCTGCTCTTTAACATTAGATTGCATGTTGACGGTGCCGCCCTTCGCGTGCTTGAGAATGGTAGACCAGTGCACCGACTGCTGCGCTACATCATAACCTTCATCTTCACCTGACCAATAGTTATTGCCGGGCTTACCATCCGTGAACAGCACTGTTACGCGCGTGTTGTCATAGTTGGAATCGCTTGCTGAGACACTGTTGAAGATGTTCACCGCCTGCTGCAGGCCCTTGCCGGACTGCGTACCGCCGTTGCAGCGCGTAGACAAGCCGCTGACAATCTGCGTCAGAGCGCTGTTGACCGTATTATCCGCCGTGACGGGAATAAGCGCGCCGCTCGCCGTTTTTGTGCCGCTGTCGATGGTAACGTCAGATGCATACGACACAATTGCAACACGGCTGGTCGGAGAACTCTTCTGAATCGTTGTAAGGAAAGCATTCACGGCTGTTTGCAATGCCTTGACGCGCTCCTTGCTGTTATTGTCTTTGCCGGCCAGGGAGAAATTCATGCTGCCTGAGCGGTCAAGGACGAGGACGATGTCGCACGCTTTCGTGTGGGTTACGATGTTCGACTTGGCAGCTGCGGTCAGGTCGATCTGATAAATCGGCTTGCCGTCTGCATCCTTCTTGTCGGTCGCCGTCGCAGTCTTGGTGACATCCACAGCATTGCTCGCCCCGTCCGATGTATCCTTTGCCGTCGCGCGGAGCATCGGCGCTTTCCTCACCGTACTGCTGCCGGGGAAATACGTCATGAACGGGCCGACGCCCTGAAACTCAGGAGCGCCGCTCGTGCTCACGACCGTCTCCGTGCTCTCCGCACTGCCGTCGGCAGCGTCAGTGTCCGCCGTGACGCCCGCGCCCATGAACAGGCACATGCTCAGGAGCATGACTGCGCAGAGGACGAGCGAGAGAATACGTTTTTTCATATAGTCGTCCTCCTTTCTCAGGGCGTCGGGATCTGGTCGATCTGCGTGCTCGAGGTGCTCGCTTCGACCGTACCGACGTGCTTCCACACATCTCTGACATCATTGGCGGCGTACTTTTCGAGGTTCGCCGTCTGCACGGCCTCGGCCGTGACGTAGATGTGCACCGTGGCATTCTGGTATTCGTTGCCCATGTCCTTACTGAACGTGACGTGGTTGAAGAGCTTCGACGTGGCGGTCTTCGGGTCGACCGAACCACGATAGTAATAGTATCCGCCCTCGCCGGCGATCCAGTCCGTGTCGTTCAGATCCAGCGTGAGCAGCCGCTCGCTCGCATCGAGCGGGATGATCTCGCCATCGGCGCCGACCATCTCGGGCGTGATCTTCACGCGGGTGTAGAAAGCGCCGGAGCCGACGTTCTCCACATAAACCACTTTGTTCACGACGCTGCCGGGCATGGCGCTCACCGTCGTAAACGGTTGGCCAGCGCCGTCCTCGTCGTGCAGTGCAAGCTTGACGGAGCCCATCGTGATGACGTTATCCGCCGTGCCGACGGCCGAAAAGTACGCCCACGTACCGACCGCCAGCAGTGCCACTGCCAGGAGGAGCACCGTTGCGATGGTCCACTTCTTCTTCATGCACAAACCACCTTTCTCCCTGATAGGATGTTTCTGAGTACCGAGTTCTCACTCTCTCTGCGCCCGAGGGCGCACGCAGGAAATTTTTGTGGAATCATTATTTCAATCTGCGCGCGGACGGCGGCGCTGCCGCCGCCCGCGCCCGGATTGAAGCCAGACCAGAGTCCCCGATGGGGGCGGCGATTTCGCCGCCCCTTTGGGGTCAAAATGTTGGGGAATTACTTGCCAAATGCAGCGAAGGCATCGGTTGCATTCGCAAAGCCGTCCGCCTGAATGGCGTCCGCCTCAACGAGGACGTTGAACGCGCCGTTCGGAAGCAAGTTCGCAATCTCTTCATTGGTAACATCGGAATCCATATGAACAGTGCCCCAAACGTTCCAATAGGTCATTTCGTTGGGCTTCAGAGCCTCAGTGCGAGTGAAGGTATAAACATTGTACAGCTTTCCGTCTTTCTCAACGTTTTCTGTTTTCACCATCGTGAACTCGCCACGGCTAATTGCACTTGTCGTATACATACTGCTGTTAAGAACAGCCGTATCCAGCTCTGCGGGGAACATCACGCGGATGCGGATATAAGCATCGTTGGCACCAGTGTTCTTGACATAGGGCATCTTGTGGTAAGACTGTCCCGGAGCAAGCTCGACACCGTCACACGTATACGTGGCAGCGTTAGCTTCGATCTGGTCATCGGTGTAGAACGTATCGCCGGCTTTATACGGGCTGGTGTTGTTGGACCCCTGCTTAAGAACTTCGGACCACAGCTCAGCATTTTGGGGATTGAGCTCCTCACCCGGAGTGCCGACGTAACCGGCATTCTCGCGGTGCAGGCTGGACTCAAGCAGCTCGATGTCCACATTGCCGACGGTGAAGGTGTTGGTCGCATTGTCTTTATCGGTGAAGTACGCGAGGGTACCGCCGACGACAAGCGCCGCGACGAGCATGACTGCGATGGCAGCCACAAGAATGGTTTTCTTCTTCATATGTAGTCTTCTCCTTTTCTATTTTCCCGCACAGCCTTCTGTGCGTATATTACACGGGAAAAGCAAGGGGTGATCACTTGCCAAAGCAGGCATCAAACGCAGCAGCTGCGCTGCTGAAGCCGGTAGTCTGGCACAGATAAGCATTGAATTGCAGGCTGGAATTCTGAGCAAGCGGAGTGGTCAAATCAACGGCAAGCTGGTTTCCATCCAGAATCGGATAGGTACCAATGGAATTGCCAGAAGTCATCGGAGTCTTATAAACATAAAGCGTACCGCCATTCGGAAGCTGCTTCTGAAGGCCAGTAACTTCCTCCCAGTCGCCGTTCAGCTTGTAATTCAGGCCAGCAGCATTGCCGTAGACTTCCACGAACAGATAAGACGGAGTCTCAACAGCCTTCTTAATCTGAACGAACGGATCTTTCGCAACGGTCATGCCCGGTGTGACTTCATTGTACTCATTGCCAGCGACTTCAACATACTTGGAGCTGTCAGTAGTGACATTGCCTTCGGCGTCGACATACTTATAAGTAGCCGTATTGGCATCATAGGCAACTTTGTGTTCCTTCAGGATGAAGTTGGTTTCCGGATCATCAATTGTCTTGCCAACCGTAAAGGTATTGGTAACCGCCTCGGTCTTCGCCGTCAGATACGCATACGTCGCGCCAACCGCCAGCGCCACGACGAGCACGAGCGCGATGGCGACGGTCAGAGTTTTCTTCTTCATGTAACGTTTTCCTCCCCTAAATTTTGTTCAAAGCTTCCTATGTCCAACAGCACCGTGCCGGGTGCTGCCAGCAATCACTAAGTTAATGCACGAACGGGCGAAAATATTGCACGGAAGCTTTATTTTTCCATATTTTCGCCGGGATTTTTGGCATCCGGGGCATCGCCGGGCTTGTCCGCCTGTGCACGGCGGGCAGCGTCGCGCGCGTCCGCCTCCGACGCCTTGCGGAGCATGTCCGGCAGGAACGTCAGGATGATGAGCACGAGCGCGAGCGCGATGGCCAGATACATTCCGGGCGGGTTCGACACCCAGTGCGAAACATAGCCCAGATACGGGATGGTGAACACCGGGCGGCCGATGAGGTTCTTGAAATAGACAGGTGCGCCGTCGGGCGCGTCGTTCGCGTCTCCCTGCGTGTAGAAATGCTCGTTTTCCGCATCGATGGAGATCACGCGGTGTGTGACGACATCCAAGTCCTCATTGAGCACAAAGGTGATCGCGTCACCGACCTGCACGTCCTCGGGCGCACAGGGCTTGACATAGATCAGCGATCCGGTGTGATACGTCGGCTCCATGCTGCCGGACAGGACGCACATCGGCCGCAGACCGACCAGCCGCACGCCCACCAGAAGCAGCGCCAGAATGACAACCAGGATCACCAGCACGGTGGTGACAACGTTCCACACCTTTTGAACTCTCTTTGACATCTGTGACCTTCCTTTCCGCCCCGCTGCACTCCCCCTCCTTTCCGCGGAGACACCGGCCCGTGTCCGGAAACCGGAAACAGGAACGATCATAACACACGACAGACGCAAAATACGTCGGAACCACATACGGAATTTTTTGCGCGGTTTCCTAAAGTATACCATACACGCCATAAATGCGAAAGGAAAAATGTTCACAATTTTCCAGGCGCGTTTTTGGCAATAGCAGACAAATCCGGCTGCGAATATGCCGCGGGCGCGCCCATTGCGTCGTGCTGCGAAGCGCCGATTGATGATGGTTTCCATTGTACTTTTCCGGCACGGATGCGTCAAGGGCAAACCGCCCGGGCAGAGCCGGGTGTCAGCGCACGGAAAAACGGCGCGCCACATTCTTACCTTTTTCTTAAATATGACACGTTCCGTCTTGTTTTTGCGCGAAAAACATGATAGGATAAGGCGATTATGGACATTTATCGGAAAGGAGCTGGCAAGCATGGAAACCAACGTGCTCGACTGGCTGGAAGTCACCGCCGCAGCCTGTCCGGACAAACCCGCTTTTCTCGATGAGGACAGTGCGGTGACCTTTGCCGACGTGCGGCGCGAGGCGCGCATCATCGGCACGGCGGCGGCGAAGTTCCGCGCCGGTCAAAAGCGGCCCATCGCCGTCATGAGCGGGCGCAACGCGCACACGCCGGCCGTGTTTCTCGGCGCGGTGTATGCCGGGTGCTGCTACGCCCCGATGGACGGGACGATGCCCGTGCACCGGCTCAACTCTATTTTAAATACGCTGGACACCGATCTGATGATCGTGCAGCGCGCGTTTTACGACAAGGCGAAGACGCTGGACTTTTCCGGCACGATCCTGATTGCGGAGGAGCTGCTCGCGGGCAGCGAGGACGCGGCGCTGCTCGCGGACTGCCGCGCGCGCGCCCGAGAGCTCGACCCGCTGTACATCATCTTCACCTCCGGCTCGACCGGCACGCCCAAGGGCGTCATCACGGCGCAGCACTCGCTCATGTGCTACATCGAGGACTACGCCGGCGTGATGGGCATCGCGCGTGCCGACGTGCTGGGCAACCAGTCGCCGCTGGACTACATCGCCGCCGTGCGCGACATTTATCTGCCGCTGCGCTTCGGCGCGACGACGGCCATCATCCCGAAGGAACTTTTCATGTCGCCGGAGCGTCTGTTCGAGTACATGAACGACAAGGGCGTCACGGCCGTGGGCTGGAGCGTCTCGGCGCTGACCGTGCCGGCCGCGCTCGGCGCGATCTGGAGGCGCGCATCGCGCGCCTGGAGCAGATGGCGGGCGAGACTCTGTGCACGGCGAGCTATCTCGCGCATTATTATGACCGCAGCTGACCGCGCCGGCCGTCGGGCGGGCCCGGTTTGCGTTCCGGCGGCAGGTGTGGTATACTGACGCCATGAAACGCTTACATAAAAAACTCGATTTTCCATTCCGCCGCGCGCTGGCCGTGCTGCTGGCCGCGGCGATGACGTTTGCGCTCACGGGCTGCTCCGTGCGCGAGCTGCACATCGGCCAGGTCGAGGTGAACACCGGCGCCGGCACGGCGTGGATCACCCCGGCCAGAGGCGTGGACAGGTTCGACATTCCGGCGGCCGATTTTTCCGCCGGGGCGGACGGCAGCGTGACCTACACCGGCACGGCCTACCGCGTGCTGCAGGGCATCGACGTGTCCACGTTCCAGCAGGACATCGACTGGCAGGCCGTCGCGGATTCCGGCATCGCCTTCGCGTTCATCCGCGCGGGCTACCGGGGCTACGGCAAGGGCGGCATCGTCGAAGACGACCGCTTCCGCCAGAACGTGGCCGGGGCGTGCGCGGCGGGGCTGCGCGTGGGGCTGTACTTCTTCTCGCAGGCGGTCACGCCCGAGGAGGCGGCCGAGGAGGCGCAGTGGCTCGTGGACGCGGCGCGCGATTACAAGATCGACATGCCGCTCGTGTTCGACTGGGAGAACATCGACCAGAGCACCGTCGCCGCCGGCGACACGGTGCGCACGGCGGAGATGACCGGCGAGGACGTCACGGCCTGCGCCGTCGCGTTCTGCGAGACGGTCACGGCCGCGGGCTACGACGCCGCCGTCTACGGCAACCGCTGGCAGGGGTACTATGACTACGACTTTGCCCAGCTCAAAGACTACGCCTTCTGGGTGAGCGCGCCGGGCACGGCGGACGATTTTTACTACGCGCACGATTTCTGGCAGTACAGCTATGACGGCACGGTGCCGGGCGTCTCCGGCAGCGTGGACCGTGACCTGTGGTTCGTGCCGATCACGACCTGAGGAGGCGCGCGATGAAAAAACGACTTTTGACCCTGCTGCTCGCGCTGGCGCTCGCGGTGTCGCTGGCGCTGCCGGCCGCCGCCGCACAGACGCCGGTGGAGGTGTCGAGCGCGCTGGAGCTGGCGCAGGCGATGGCCGCGCCGGCGCCCACGCGCAGTCTGTTCCGAGCCCGCGCCGCCGCGGCCGAGCCCACGCGCGTGGTCGCCTTCGCGCCCGCGCTCGCGGACGGGTACGGCGCGGACCGCGTGCTGCATCTGGCGGCGTGGCAGGAGTATGTGCTCGAATTTTCCGACGCGGCGGCGGCGCAGCGCGCGCTCGCGCGCCTGCGCTCCGACCCCGATGTGACGGACTGCTTTCTCGATGAGGCGGTCACGGCGGACGACACGCTCGCCGGCCTCTGGGACGAGACGGCCAGCCGCTCCTGGGGCGGGCACGAAATGGGCCTCACGACGCTGCGCCATCAGGCGGACGTGCTCCTGCCGGCTGGCCGCCGCGCGACGGTCGCCGTCATCGAGACGGGCGCGGAGGTCTCGCACCCGCTGCTCGCGGGGCGCGTGTCGGCCCGCAGCTATGACTTTGCCGACAACACGGCCGACGTGACGGATGTCAACGGCCACGGCACGGCCACGGCCGGGCTCGTCGCCGACCTCACGCCCGACGAGGTGGACGTGATGGTCCTGCGCGTGTACGGCGACGACAACCTCTCGAAGCCGTCGCGCGTGCTCACGGCGCTCGAGTACGCGCTGGAAAACGGCGCGACCGTCGTCAACATGAGCATCGGCTGGCCGAACGCCATCGAAAAGGGCTACTCCTTTTTAAATAGTGTCCTCGCGCAGGCGTATGCCGCGGGCGTCGTCGTCGCGGCGGCGGGCAACCTCAGCCGGAGCAACCCCACCGCGAACGCGGACGATGTCTATCCCGCCAATCAGGCGCAGGTGCTCACGGTCTCGGCCGTGGACCGCAGCCGGACGTTTGACGATACCTATTCGGCCTCCGGCGCGTCGGTCGATCTGTGCGCGCCGGGCACGGGCGTCGCGGTCGCGGCGCTCTCCGGCGGCATGACGGTGCGCAGCGGCACATCGTTTGCTGCGCCCCATGTCGCGGCAGCGGCGGCCTGCGTGCAGCTCACGCAGCCGGGCGCTACGGCCGCGCGCGTGCGCCGGACGCTCTGCGACTATGCCGAGGATCTCGGCGCGCCCGGCCGCGACGATCAGTACGGCAACGGGTTTCCGGTGCTCACACAGTGCTTTCACGACCGGTTGTGTCCGGGGCGGCGCTTTGCGGACATGCCGGACGCGGACGCCTGGTCGCACGCCGGGCTGGACTACTGCATCGCGGCGGGACTGATACACGGCATGACGCCCGTCACCGTCGCGCCGCAGGCGCTTGCCACCCGCGCGCAGGTCGTGCAGCTGCTCTGGGCGGCGGCGGGCAGCCCGAAAACCACCGGCCCGCTGCCGTTCACGGATGTGGCGCCCGGCGCGTGGTATTATGACGCGGTGCACTGGGCGTATCGGACGGGGCTCGTGTCCGGTACGTCGCCCACGACGTTTACCCCCGACGCCGCCATCACGCGGCAGGACTTCACGGTCATTCTCTACGCGCAGGCCGGCCGCCCGGCCATGATCGGCACTGCGCTCGCGGCCTTCCCGGACGCGGGCCAGGTCGCGGGGTATGCCTACGCCGCGCTCACCTCGGCGGCGTCGGCACGCCGTCCGGCCCGCAGCTCGCGCCGCGCGGCTATGCCACCCGCGCCCAGGTCGCAAAGATCCTCATGGGCTACTATGACAAATAAAAATGACAGCAAAACCCCGCCCCCGCTTCCGGTTCGGAAGCGGGGGCGGGGTTTGCTATTATCAGCGGGCCGCAGCCCCTCCAACGAGCGCCCGGCGCAGCGGGGCTCGTTTGCCCACGCTTATTCCTCCGGCGCGGGCTCCTCGGTCACTTCGACCTCGATGTCCTCCGGCTCGACGACCTCGGTGTCGACGGTGTGCAGATCCGGCGCGGGGCGGTACTCCTTCGCGGCGGCGCGCAGCTCGTCCATCTGCGCCTCCAGCTCGGCGACGCGCGCGTTGGCGTCCGTCACCTGCTGGCAGAGCTCGGCGAGGAAGGCGTCGGCCGTGTCGCGGTAGTTTTCGTAGTACAGGCGGCCGATCTCGGTGTACGTGCGCCTGACGCGCTCGAGCTCGGCGTTGCAGTCCACGGTCATGCGCGTCATGCGTGAGGCGTACTTGGCGCGGTCGCCCACGGCGTGGGCAGCGCCGGCGACCTTGTCGCGCATCTCGTCGCTGACGACCTTGTTGGCGGCATTGGTCACGGTTTCACCGGCCTTGCCGGCCGCGTCGACGACCTTGTTCTTCAGGCTGTTGAGCATATCATGATAATCTTTCATGGGAAAAAACCTCCTTGAAATATGAAACTGCAAATGGTTTATGCATCCGGCTGCCCGCCCGCGCCGCGGTCAACATAGCGCGGTGCGTGCCGGAGCTTGCCGGTGTAAAACAGCGCGAGCACGACGGCAGCGGCGGCCGCCGACACCCCGGCCAGCAGCTGGCTGACGCGGATGCCCGTGCCGGCAATGTACAGGCTGTCGGTGCGCAGGCCCTCGATGAGCGCGCGGCCGATGCCGTACCACACGGCGTAGAGCAAAATGAACTCGCCGTCAAACCTCCGCTCGTGCTTTTGAAACCAGAAGTGTAGCAGCAGAAAGCCCACGAAGTTCCACAGGCTCTCGTAGAGAAACGTCGGATGTACGTACACGGTCTCCCGGCCGGGGAGCGTGAGCCCCATGCGGGAGAAGGCCGTGGTCTCGCGGCCGAAGGCTTCGCGGTTGATGAAGTTGCCCCAGCGGCCGATGCACTGCCCGATGAGCAGGCCGGGCGCGCACACGTCCGCCATCGCGCCGAAGGGGATCTTCTTTTTCCTGCACCAGATGATGCCGGTCAGCAGCCCCGCGATCACGCCGCCGTAGATGGCGAGTCCGCCCTCCCAGATCTTGAGCGCGTCGATGGGGTGGCCGCGGTAGTCGCTCCACTGGAAGATGACGTAGTACAGCCGCGCGCCGATGATGGCCAGCGGGATCATCCAGATGAGAAAGTCATAGAGCGTGTCCGGCTCGATGCCGCAGCGGCGGCAGTGCCGCGCGCAGTAGAGCATCGCCAGAATGAAGCCCACGGCGATGATCACGCCGTACCAGTAAAACGTGCGGCCGAAGAGCGTGAACGACGCGCTGGGGTCGATGCTCCAGTTTCCGAGCAGGGGAAAGCTGATGGTGGCGTCACGCATCATCGTCGGCATCATCCTCGCCTCCCTTCGGGGCAACGACCGAGAGCGCCAGGCGCTCGGGCGCGAGCGTCTCGGTCAGCCACTTGGCGCACTCCGCCGCCGTGATCTCGCCGAGCAGCGGGAAGGCGTCCATGTGCTCGTACCCGCCGAAGAGCCCCTCGGCCATGGCGATGCACACATCGTCGAACCGGTCGAGCCCGCGCAGCCAGCCGCCGTACACGGCGCGGCGCGCCCGCTCGAAGGCCGGGCCGTCAAAGCCGTCACGCGCGATCTGCGCGACGGTCTCGCTCACACGCGCGCACACGGCGTCGGGGTCTTTGCTCTCGCCGCCGAGCACGGCCATGGCGATCGGGCCGCAGTAGTCCGCGCTGCAGCCGAAGTCGTCGCCGAGCAGCCCCGCGCGGTAAAGATCGTTGTAAAACGCCGTCGCCTCGCCGAAGGCGGCCTGCAGCGCGAGCTCCGCCGTGAGCGTCTGGCGCAGGCGGGCCTCGCCCTTTTCCGCCGGGCGGAACTTCGCGCCCAGCAGCATCTGCGGCGCGGACACCGCGAGCTCCACGCGCATGCGCGCCTGCGCCGGCGTCATGTCCTCCGGTGCGCCGTGGTCGGCGGCCGGGACGGGAGAGAGGTCCGGCGGCAGGATCTCCGCCGCGATGGCGGCCACGCGCTCTGGCGCTTCCTGACACACGGCGCACAGCACCATGTTCGACGGCGCGTAAAACGCGCGGTGGCAGGTATAGAGCGTCTCGGGCGTGATCTGCGCGATGCTCTCGACTGTGCCGGCCACGGCGTCGCGCGCCCCGTCGCGCGCAAGCAGGCAGCGCATGAGGTCGCGCCACACGGCGCGGTCGGGGTCGTCCTCGCCCATGCGGATCTCCTGAGCGATGATGCCCTGCTCCTTGGCCACGCTCGCGTCGGTGAAATATGGCGTCGAGACAAAGCGCAGCAGCGTGCGCAGGTTATCCTCAAACCGGTCCGTGCAGGAAAAATAGTAGGCCGTCATGTTCGTGGACGTGAAGGCGTTCGGGTCTGCGCCGTTTTCGCTCAGCGTCAGCAGCGCGTCCGACCCGTCGGGCATGTCAAAGAGCTTGTGCTCGAGATAGTGCGCCACGCCGGCGGGCGTGTCCGTCCACGTGTCATTTACGCGAAAGCGCCGGTCCGCCCCGCCGTAGCAGGTGGCAAACACGGCGTAGCTGCGCTGAAAGTCGGGCTTGCAGAGCACGCGCACGCGCAGGCCGTTCGGCAGCGTCGCCGCCCAGACGTTTTCGGGTCGTTCATTCGTCATCGGCAGTCTCCTCCGTTCCCTTGAGCAGATACACACAGTCGCACACGACGCCGGCGGCGATGTCCGTCACGTCCGTGCGCGTGACCTCTTCCACGAGCGCGGCCATCTCGGCCGGGTCGATGTCCAGCCCCTGCACCGTGCGGTTGAGCCAGTACCACGCCAGCGCGTCGGGCGCGTCGGCCGTGGCGCGCAGGTCGCTGGCCACGCTGCGGATGGCGGAGCGCAGCTCGCCGTCCGTAAAGTCGCCGGTGCGCACGGCGTCGAGCTGCGCCGTGATCTCGGCGAGCGCGCGCTCGTAGTTTTTCACGTCGATGCCGCTCGTCACGGTCAGCAGGCCCTTGTGCGTGCTCAGGCGCGAGCCGACATAGTAGCACAGGCTGAGCTTCTCGCGCACGTTCAAAAAGAGCTTGGACGTGACGCAGCCGCCGTAGAGGGCGTTGAAGACGAACAGCGCCGGGATGTCCGGCTCGGTCATGCACGCGCCGAGGCGGTAGCCCACGGCGAGCTGCCCCTGCGCGACCGGGAGCGTCTCGGTCACATAGCGCGGCTCGGCTTCGAGCGCGTTCATGCGGATGTCCGTGCCGATGTCCTCGTCGATCTCGCCGCGCGGCATCGTCGAGAGCACGTCCGTGAGGATGCGCGCGACGCGCCCGCCCTCGAGCGAGCCGCAGTAGAAGATCTCCACGGGGCTCGTCGAGAGCACGTCGTGGTAGCGCATCGTGAGCTTGCGGTAGTGGATGCGCTCGGCGTCCGCCTCTTCGCCGAGGCGGGGCACGGCGTAGTCCTCGCAGCAGCACATGTGGGCGTACAGCCGCTCGATGGCGTAGGCGCGCTTGTTGTTCATGCCGGCGCGGATGCGCTCGAGCAGCTTCTCACGCTCGCTGTCCACGATATCCGGCCGCAGCAGGCCGCCGCGCGTGTTCGGGTGCAGCAGCAGGTCTGCCACGTCGGCCGCGAGCCGGGGAAACACGTCCTCGCCCACCGCGCCGTCGTCGGCAAACTCGGCCTCGAAGCCCACGGCCTGGATCTCGCCGAGCTTGCGCACGCTCGGTGTGATGCTCGCGCCGTAGAGGCGCTCGAGCTCGGCCGCGATCGTCTCCAGATCGGGCAGGCGCGTGCTGCCGCGCCGCAGCACATACGGCAGCACGGCCGTGCACGCTGCCGTTTCTCGCCGCAGCTGCGTCAGCAGGTTCACGCTCAGCCACGCGGTCTTGAACTTGTCCGTGCGCAGGGCGGTCAGCCACACGCCGGGGAGAATTTCCGTGCGGATGCGTTCCATAAGATACGCTCCTTTCGCCTATGGTGTGTCCATATTTTTTGAATACTTTATTATATCACGCCTTACCTATCTTGGGAATAGGGTTTCGGGCGCTTTTTGCCGATGCCGCCGCCGTCATAGGGCGCATTGTCCACGGTCACGCCGTCGGGCCGCAGGCGGATGGTGTGCAGCAGACCCGCTCCGTCGCGCCAGCGCACGGTACACTCCGGCCAGCCGGCCGGCAGGTGCGGCTCGGGGTAGAGCACGCCGCCGCGCAGGTGCAGCCCCAGCAGATCTTCCGCCGCGATGCGCAGGTACCACCCCGCCGCGCCCGTGTACCACGTCCAGCCGGCGACGCCCGCGTTATCCCCGCCCGCAATGTCGGCCGCGAGCACGTACGGATCGCCCTCGTAGCGCGCGGGGTCGTGCGCCGCGGGCAGCACGGCGTGCAATATTTCTGCGCCCTCGGCCGTGCGGCCCGTGCGCAGCAGCGCCATGGCCAGCCACAGCGCGCCGTGGGTGTACTGCCCGCCGTTTTCGCGCAGG